>Ga0316616_100000836_pt1 | contig 11263 bp, 10 predicted proteins | sample OWC_Aug_M1_C1_D1_FD_207660 | JGI IMG/M metagenome (GOLD analysis project Ga0316616, IMG submission 207660) | Wetland soil microbial communities from Old Woman Creek delta, Ohio, United States - OWC_Aug_M1_C1_D1_B | ecosystem: Environmental > Terrestrial > Soil > Wetlands | place: USA: Ohio...
ACCTGCTCGACGGTCAGCGACGCATGCGGGTGCGCGTCCTTGACCACCAGCGGGCCGACGACCAGGCTGCCCGGCGCGGTGTTGACCATCGTGTCGGGCTTGACGCGCTTGGTCTCCAGCGCCCAGGCAGCGACCAGCGGCTTCATCGTCGAGCCCGGCTCGAAGGTGTCGGTCAGCGCGCGGTTGCGCAGCTGCTCGCCCGACAGCCTGCGCCGCTCGCCGGGGTCGTAGCTCGGGTAGTTGGCCAGTGCCAGCACCTCGCCGGTGATGACGTCCAGCACCACCACGCTGCCAGCCTTGGCGTGGTGCTCGGCTACCGCGTCGCGCACGCGCTGGTAGGCGAAGAACTGCACCTTCGAATCGATGGACAGCTGGATGTCGCGGCCGTTGACCGGGTCGATCTGCTCGCTGCCGTCCTCGACCACGCGGCCCAGCCGGTCCTTGACCACTGCGCGCGAGCCGTCGCGGCCCTGCAGCGCCTCTTGGAAGGCCAGCTCGATGCCTTCCTGGCCTTTCTCTTCGATGTTGGTGAAGCCGACCACGTGCGCCGCCGACTCGCCCTCGGGGTACTTGCGGCGGTATTCGCCCAGCTGGTGCACGCCCTTGATGCCCAACGACTTGACCTCGGCCCACAGCGGCTCGTCGACCTGGCGCTTCAGCCAGGCGAAGTTGCGGCTGCCTTCCAGCTTGGTGTCCAGCTCGGCCGGCTTCATGCCCAGCAGCCGGGCCAGCGCCTTGCGCTGCTGCACGTCGGCCGCGAAGTCCTTGGGGATGGCCCAGATCGACGGCACCGGCACGCTGGTGGCCAGCACCTGGCCGTTGCGGTCGAGGATGCGGCCGCGGCTGGCCGGCACCTCGATCACGTGGCCGTAGCGCTTGTCGCCCTGCTGCTGATAGAAGTCGGTGCCGATGATCTGGATGTAGACCGCGCGGCCGATCAGTACCGCGAAGGCCAGCCCGACCAGCGCCACCAGGAAGCGTGAGCGCCAAGGCGGCGTCTTCGAGGCCAGCAGCGGGCTGGTGGCGTAGTTCAGGTTGCGCACGCTGGTGACGGCGGCGCGCTTGGCGGGGCGGGCATGGCGGCTCACGGCGCCACCCCTGCACGCGACGGCGCCGAGGCGGCCTCGTCGGCGACGTACTGCGTCACCGCCGGGGTGGCAGTGCGCATGCGCAGCTTTTCACGCGCCATCTTCTCCACCCGCAGGTGGGTGGCCTGGGCCTGACGCTCGGCGTCCAGGCGCTTGTATTCGGTGTCCAGCCGGACCTGCTCGATGCGCGCCCGGTCCAGCGCATGGAACAGGCGGCGCGACTCGTACGCGGTCTTCACCAGGTACAGACAACTGGCCAGCAGGGCGGCAAGCAGCAGCAGGTTCACCCGGGTCACGTCCTTTCGCCCCCAGGGCCGCTTTGCGGCGCCCGAAGGCCTGCGCGGGAGCGGCCCAGCGGCGACAGCTGCGCAAAGGGCACGGCCGTGCGCTCGGCCACGCGCATGACCGCCGAGCGCGCACGCGGATTGGCGGCGAGCTCGGCGGCACCTGCGCGCACCCGTCCCAGTGCGCGCAGGCGCGACGGCCGCGGCGGCGCGAAGGGCGCGCGACGGTCGGGCTCGTCGCGGCTTTCGCGCGCGATGAAGCTCTTGACGATGCGGTCCTCCAGCGAGTGGAAGCTGATCACGACCAGGCGTCCTGCGGGGGCCAGCAGTTCCAGCGCCGCGCTCAGGCCTTGCTCGAGCTCTTCAAGCTCGGCGTTGACATGAATCCGAAGAGCCTGAAATGTGCGCGTTGCAGGGTTCTGGCCCGGCTCGCGGGTCTTGACCGCACCAGCCACGACCTGGGCCAGTTCGCCTGTGGTTCGAATTGCAGCCCCGCCCTGTCGGCGAGCCACAAGCGCCTTTGCAACCTGAACAGCAAACCGTTCTTCCCCATAGTCACGGATCACCTGTGTGAGTTGGCGCTCATTGGCGCGGGCCAGAAAGTCCGCGACCGTCTCGCCGCGGGTCGTGTCCATGCGCATGTCCAGCGGCGCATCGAAGCGGAAGCTGAAGCCGCGCGACGGGTCGTCCAGCTGCGGCGAGCTGACCCCCAGGTCGAGCAGCACGCCCTGCACCTGTTCGATGCCCTGCTGCGCCAGCACTTGGCGCATGCTGCCGAAGCTGGCATGCACCAGCTGCAGCCGCGCATCGTCCAGCGAAGCGCCCACACGGATGGCCTGCGGGTCCTTGTCGAAGGCGAACAGCCGGCCATGAGCAGACAGCCGGGCCAGGATGGCGCGCGCGTGCCCGCCGCGGCCGAAGGTGCCATCCACGTAACAGCCCTCGGGCGCGTGCACCAGCGCCTCCACGGCTTCGGCCAGGAGTACGGTGGTGTGGGTCCATGCGTCCGCGCCGGTGGTCACCGGACCACCCTCCGCGCTGCGCGGTGCGGGATGAGCGCTTTGGAGCGGCCGCGCGCGCTCACAGATTCAGGCCCAGCACTTCTTCGGTCATGCCGGCTGCCACCACGCGCGCCTCGACCACGTCGTGGCGCTCCTTGTCCCACAACTCCAGGCGGCGGCCAGTGCCTATGAGCAGCACGTCCTTGTTGAGGCCGGCAGCCAGGCGCAGCTCGGGAGGGATGAGCACGCGCGAGGCGCTGTCGATCTCCACGTCGACAGCGCTGCCCAGGAAGATACGGCGCCAGCCGTCGGAGGAGGCCTTCAGCGCCATCAGTTCGGTCTCCACCGTCTCCCAGACAGGGCGGGGATAAATCAACAGGTATCCGTCGGGGTGACGGGTCAGGGTCAGTTGGCCCTTACATGCAGCCACCAAGGGGTCGCGATGACGAACCGGCACGTTGATGCGCCCCTTGGCATCCAGCACCAAGGCGGAGGTTCCGCGAAACACCCATTCCGACACTTTTTTCCACCTGCGACCACTAATCGACACTGTATCTCACAAAAACCACAGGGTCAACGCGCCGACGGAAAAAATCAATGAAATCAGATACTTAGAGGCCTTTGCTCACAACTCCTAAAGAAAAACAGCTTCAAAAATAAGGACTTGCACAGCCCATTGAAAGTCAAACCTTAGGAGACACACCGAGCACGTCTGATGGCAGTTCGTGACATATTGCGCGGGCCCGAAACCACCGTCTCACGCCATGCGCCCCTGCCCCACTCCACCGCACCCCCGCTCGGCCAAGCCCGGACAGCGATCAGCCCTCGTCGCGAGGCCGCGATGAGCCTGCACGCCAAGCTTCAGCAACGCGCCGCCGAAGGCCGGCCGATTCGAGTGGCGCTGATCGGCGCCGGCAAGTTCGGCTCGATGTACCTGGCGCAGATCCCGCGCACGCCCGGCGTGCACCTGCTCGGCATTGCCGATCTGTCGCCGGACGGTGCGCGCGCCAATCTCGCCCGCGTGGGCTGGCCGCCGCAGCGCAGCCAGGCTGCCTCGCTGGCCGAAGCACTGCAGCGCGGCAGCACCCACATCGGCGAGGACTGGCGCGCGCTGGTCAGCCACCCGGCGGTGGACGTGGTGGTGGAATGCACCGGGCATCCGATCGCCGCCGTTGAGCATTGCCTGGCGGCCTTTGCCAACGGCAAGCAGGTGGTCAACGTGACGGTGGAGGCCGACGCCTTCTGCGGCCCGCTGCTGGCACAGCGCGCGGCCGAGGCCGGCGTGGTCTATTCGCTGGCCTTCGGCGACCAGCCGGCGCTGATCTGCGACCTGGTGGACTGGGCGCGCAGCTGCGGCTTCCCGGTGGTGGCGGCGGGCCGCGGCCACAAATGGCTGCCGCACTTCAGCCAGAGCACGCCCGACACGGTGTGGGGCCACTACGGCCTGACGCAGGAGCAGGCGGCGCGCGGCGGGCTGAACCCGAAGATGTTCAACAGCTTCCTCGACGGCAGCAAGCCGGCCATCGAAAGCAGCGCAGTCAGCAACGCCACCGGCCTGGGGGTGCCCAGCGACGGGCTGCTTTACCCGCCGGCCAGCGTCGAAGACATCCCCTTCGTCACCCGGCCGAAGAGCGAAGGCGGCGTGCTCGAGCGCAAGGGCATGGTCGAGGTGATCAGCTCGCTGGAAGCCGACGGACGCAAGATCCCCTACGACATCCGCATGGGCGTGTGGGTCACGGTGGAAGGCGAGACCGAGTACATCCGCAACTGCTTCGAGGAATACAACGCCCACACCGACCCGAGCGGACGCTACTTCACGCTGTACAAGCGCTGGCACCTGATCGGCCTGGAGGTGGGCCTGTCGGTAGCCAGCGTGGCCCTGCGCGGCGAGGCCACCGGTGCGGCCATCGGCTGGAACGCCGACGTGGTGGCCACGGCCAAGCGCGACCTGCAGCCCGGCGAGATTCTGGACGGCGAAGGCGGCTACACGGTGTGGGGCAAGCTGCTGCCCGCGGCCCGCTCGCTGCAGCTCGGGGGCTTGCCGCTGGGCCTGGCCCACGGCATTAAGCTGCTGCGCCCGGTGCGCCAGGGCCAGAGCCTGAGTTGGGACGACGTGGCGGTGGACATTGGCACCGCCGCCTACAGGCTGCGCCGCGAAATGGAGCGGCGCTTCAGTTCGACTGCTTGATGATGCGTCCGGAGGCCTGCTGGATCGGCCGGGCGTTCATCGGATACAGACGCGAGAAGATGTCGAGTTGCTGCGCCGACAGCGTCACCGGCTGCTGCATCACCAGCCACAGCACGCCTTCGCTGCATGGCGGCGTGGTCAGCGAGCCCATGAAGGTGTAGTAGCGCCGGTCGGTGGGCAACAGCTGGACCAGGTCGATCTGCGCGCGGGCGGCGACCTCCTCGTTCTTCTCCAGCGGCAGGTTGTTCCACACCGTCTGCAGCAGCGGCTGTGCCGCACCGCGCTCCAGCAGCACCGCCACCACCGCCAGGCGGCCTTCGCCGTCCTTGTGCACCAGGTGCGCGTCCATCTCGAACTGGCGGCCGTTGACGCGCTCTTCGGACGGGCGGTGGAAGTGGAACTGCAGCAACGCGAAGCGCTTGCCGTTCACTTCGATCGAATTGCCCGGCGCGACGTTGACCTGCACCGTGTGGCCGTTGTCGATGACCGAAAAGGCGCTCGGCTGGTAGTCGAACTGCACCGGCTCCAGGTCGAGCGCGATGCCGTCGCGGATGTCGATCGGGCTCTGCCGCTGGCCAATGGCGCACTGCTTGAACTCGGGTTTCAGCTTGCCCCAGGCCTGTGGGCCGCCCAGGCCGGAATAGCTCCAGTGGGCAGCGCGAGCCGCCTTGTGCGGCGCGGCCTCGGCGTGGCCGGACGCCGGCGTCGCCGCGTGCAGGTCGGCCGCGGCCGGGCTGCCGTGGCGCACCGGCACCACGCCGCCCTGCCGGGCGGTGAGATGCAGTTCGCCGGGCCGCGAAGCGTCGATCCTGCCCTTGCCGCCCAGCACCTCGCCCAGGCGCCGTTGCAGCCGGTCGAGCGACGCTGCGGCTGCAGGCTCGGCCGCTGCCTTGGCGGCATGCGTGTCGGCACGCGCAGCGGGGGGCGCCGGGTCGTGCGCCGCCAGCGCCGGCGCAGCCTCTTGGGCCGGGGGCGCGTTGTGGGCCGAGTGCGCGTCGTCCGGGGCCGAGTCCGCGGCCACTGGCGATTCGGCAGGTTCGGCCGCGACGGCCGAGGCCGCCTGCGCCGCCGACGCCGCCGCCAACGCCGCGGCGCGCCGCGCTTCCTTGCGGGCCACCTTGGCGGCCAGTGCGGCCGGGTCCGGCCCCGTGGGCCACAGCCACACGGCCGCACCGCCCACGCCGGCCAGCAAAGCCGTCGTGACGCCGGCAATGATCATCAGCTTGGGCGCAAAGCGGCGCTTGGCGACTTCGGGCGCGGCCGCGGCGTCCGGGGCTTTTTCGGCAGACATGCGTCGCTATCGGCCAGCCGCCACGCGCCTTGAGGTGATGCATCACGCCGGCGGCCGCGCCGGGCGCAAAGGCAGATGATCAGGTGACCTGCGGCTTGACCCAGAGCCAGGCGACGATGCCGATGCCCAGCATGCCGATCGAAGTCAGCGCCAGCGCGGGCGCCGAATGCATGACCAGCGGCGCGATGAGGCCGGCCACCAGGCCGTTGGCCATGCTGCCGATGAAGGCCTGCACCGAGCTGGCCATGCCGCGCCGCTCGGGCACCAGGTCCAGCACCAGCAGCGTCACCACCGGCACCATCAACGCCCAGCCGAAGGAGAAGATCGACACCGTCAGCATCGCCCAGAAGGGATGCGGCGCGCCGGTCAGGTTGAGCAGCACGTTGGCCACCGAAGTGCCCAACATGATGATGAAGCCGCGGCGGATCTGGTACTTGGGCTTGATGCGCCCGGCCAGCCGGCCGGACAGCCAGGCACCAAGCATGATGCCGGACACGCTCATGCAGAAGAACCAGAAGAACTGTGTGGGCTGCAGCTGCAGGATCTCGCCCAGCCAGACCGGCGCGCTCAGCACGTACAGGAACATGCCATTGAAGGGGATGCCGCTGGCGAGCGCCAGCGCCAGGAAGCGCGGGTTGGAGCCCATCTGCATATAGCCGCGCAGCAGCGGCGCCACGCGCACCGGCTGGCGCTGCGCGGGATGCAGCGTTTCCGGCAGCTTGCGCCAGACGGCCGTCCACAGCAGCACGCTCAGCACCGCCAGGAACCAGAAGATCGAATGCCAGCCGGCGCTGACGAACAACCAGCCGCCGACCAGCGGCGCCACCGCTGGGGCCACACCGAAGTAGATGGTCACCTGCGACATCACCCGCTGCGCGTCGGCCGGCGGAAACATGTCGCGGATAATCGCGCGGGACACCACCATGCCGGCGCCAGCGCTCATGCCCTGCAGCGCGCGGAAGAACACCAGCTGGCCGATGCTCTGAGACAACGCGCAGCCCACCGAGGCCAGCGCGAACACGCCGATGCCCCACAGGATCACCGGCCGGCGGCCCAGGCTGTCGGACAGCGCACCGTGGAACAGGTTGAGGACCGCAAAGCCGAACAGGTAGGCCGACAGCGTCTGCTGCATCTGCACCGGCGTGGCGCCCAGCGATCGGGCGATGCCGGAGAAGGCCGGAATGTAGGTGTCAATCGAGAAGGGACCGAGCATCCCCAGGCAGGCCAGCAGCACGGCCAGCGTCCAGCGCGGGCCGCGCCAGAGCAGGTGCGCGTCAGGGTTCATGGGCTCGCAGAAGGACCACGCCAGGCGCGCGGCAAAGGGAACTTTTGCAGTGTAAGGTGGCCCTCATCGGCACGCCGGACGCGGCCGCGCCCCACGCTGGAGAACACATGCCTGCTCACCTGCCTCAACTTCGCCACCGCCGTCGCCTGCTGCGCGGCGCGGGTGCGGCGCTGGCCGCGCTGGCCTGCCCGGCGCTGGCGCTGGCCCAGCGTACCGTGGCGACGATGACCGACGGGCCCTTCTACCCGCCGCGCAGCTGGCGCGAGCAGTGGAGCGACTGGGACGCCGACCTGAGCCGCGTGCAGCGCGGCGGCCGCACACTGCAGGCCCGCGGCGAGTTGCTGGGGCTGGAGCTGCAGCTGGCCGACACCCGGGGCCGGCGCATCGACGGCGCCGAGGTCGAGATCTGGCAATGCGACGCCATGGCGGTCTACCACCACCCCGGCGTGCGCCAGGTCGCCGGCCAGTACGACGAGGGTTTCCAGGGCTTTGGGTCCGCCCGCGCCGACGGCGATGGCCGGCTGCGCTTTCGCACGATCAAGCCGGTGCCCTATCCCGGGCGCACGCCGCACATCCACATCAAGCTGCGCGATGCCGGCTTCGGAGAGGTGACCTCGCAGCTGTTCATCGCCGGCGACCCGGGCAACGCGCGCGACTTCCTGTGGCGGGCGGTGAATGCGGCCGATCGGCCGATGCTCGAAATGCAGCTGCAACCGGCCAGCCCCGACAGCGGCCTGCGCTGGGTGGCGCGGCACACGCTGGTGCTGCCGGCCTGAAGCAATGTGTGAAGCAAGCCGATAGGCCGGATTCTGTGCAGCGCCTGGCCCTTGCGGGCGCGGCGCCGTGACCGCCATTCATCTGGGCCGTGCATCGCTGCACGGCTCGGTGCCACCTACCCGCACACTCCCCGGGACCAGATCATCGTGTGCCTATTTGGTGTTGCTGCGCGTAGAGATTGCCCGTTTCACCCGGAGCGGCTTTGCCGCTACGGGTGGCTGCTCGGCCCACGGCTTTCGCCGCGGCCGGGCGGCTTGCGCCACCCGGTAGCCGGCTAGCGCCGGCCCCTCGCAGAACACCCCGCGCGGGGCCGTTCCGACTCGTCTCTGTTGCTCTGATCCTCACCTCGCGGTGGACAGCCGTTAGCTGCTACGCCGCCCTGTGCAGTCCGGACCTTCCTCCAGTGCCGCCTTTCGGCATCGGCACCAGCGGCGGTCTGGCTTGCTTCACTGTGCGATTATCGGTCCATACAACCCACGGAGGCTCGGCGATGAAGGCAGGCAACATTCTTCAGACCATCGGCAACACGCCGCACATCCGCATCAACCGTCTGTTCGGCAATGCCACGGTATGGATCAAGTCGGAGCGCTCCAACCCCGGCGGCTCGATCAAGGACCGCATCGCGCTGGCGATGATCGAGGACGCCGAGGCCCGGGGCGAACTCAAACCCGGCGGCACCATCGTCGAGCCCACCTCGGGCAACACCGGCATCGGCCTGGCGATGGTGGCGGCCGTCAAGGGCTACAAGCTGGTGCTGGTCATGCCCGACAGCATGAGCATCGAGCGCCGCCGGCTGATGCTGGCCTACGGTGCCAGCTTCGAGCTGACGCCGCGCGAAAAGGGCATGAAGGCCTCGATCGCCCGCGCCGAGGAGATCGTCGCCGCCACGCCCGGCGCCTGGATGCCCCAGCAGTTCGAGAACCCGGCCAACATCGAGGCGCACGTGCGCACCACGGCCAAGGAGATCCTGGCTGACTTTGCCGACGGGCTGGACGCGCTGATCACGGGCGTGGGCACCGGGGGCCATATCACCGGTTGCGCGCAGGCGCTGAAGGCCCATTGGCCGAAGCTGAAGGTGTTTGCGGTGGAGCCGGCGGCCTCGCCGGTGATCAGCGGCGGCGCGCCATCGCCGCACCCCATCCAGGGCATCGGCGCGGGCTTCATCCCCAAGAACTTGCACACCGCCGTGCTCGATGGCGTGATCCAGGTGGAGGCCGAAGCGGCACGCGAGATGGCCCGGCGCTGCGCGCGCGAGGAAGGCATGCTGGTGGGCATCTCCAGCGGCGCCACGCTGGCCGCCATCGCGCAGAAGCTGCCGGAGCTGCCGGCCGGCAGCCGGGTGCTCGGCTTCAACTACGACACCGGCGAGCGCTATCTGTCGATCGAGGGCTTCCTGCCGACGTAGGCCCACCCCCTACGGCCTTCGGCCGCCCCCCTCAAGGGGCAGCGCCAGCGGCCCGGCCAAGCCGGTTCCGCCATGGTCGCTCGATCAGCTGGCTTGCTGTAAGCGCGCGATACGCTCCTCCATCGGCGGGTGGCTGGAGAACAGGGCCATCAACCCGCTGGGCCGGGCGCTGATGCCCATGGCCTGCAGCGACTTGGGCATTTCGCCGGGGTCCAGCCCGCCCAGCCGCGCCAACGCATGGATCATCGGCTGCTTGTTGCCCATCAACTGGGCCGAGCCGGCATCGGCGCGGAACTCGCGCTGGCGCGAGAACCAGGCGACGATCATCGCGGCGACGAAGCCGAGCAGGATGTCCATGACGATGGTCGTGATCATGAAGCCGGGGCCGACGCCGCGCTCTGTCTTGAACACCACGCGGTCGACGAAATAGCCGACGATGCGCGAGATGAAGACCACGAAGGTGTTCATCACGCCCTGGATCAGCGTCATCGTCACCATGTCGCCGTTGGCCACGTGCGCCACCTCGTGGCCGATGACGGCCTCGACCTCTTCGCGCGTCATGCTCTGCAGCAGCCCGGTGGACACCGCCACGAGCGCGGAGTTCTTGAACGCGCCGGTGGCAAAGGCGTTCGGCGGACCTTCGTAGATGGCCACTTCGGGCATGTTGATGCCGGCCTGGCCGGCAAAGCGGCGCACGGTCTCGACGATCCAGGCATGAGTCGGGTCGCGCGAGTCGTTGATGACCTGCGCACCAGTGCTGGCCTTGGCGATGAACTTGCTCATCAGCAGCGAGATCGTCGCGCCGCCGAAGCCGACCACCAGCGAGAACATCATCAGGCCGCCGACGTTCAGGCCGTTGGCGTCGAGCCAGCGGTTCAGGCCGAGCACGTTGATGACGATACCCAACACGACCATGACGGCCAGGTTGGTCATCACGAAGAGCAGGATTCGTTTCATGGTCGAAGGGGTGGTTGCGACAGCGCGGATGATGGGGACGCCAGCTTGGATTTAAAGCCCCGGCGCCAATACTGCCAGAGCGTTGAAGGTCTTTGCCACCTTCAGGCGCCGCCGGACTTGGCCAGGCGCTTGTCGCGCAGCACGAACTGGGTGCCGCGGCGATCCAGCTCGAACAGCTGCGTGGCCTCGATCAGGTCGAGCAGCTTGCGGTAGCCGTAGTTGCGCGGGTCGAAGGAGGCCTGGTTGCCGATCTGCTGGCCCACCGCGCCGAGTGCCGACCAGCCGTCCTCGCCCGCAGCCGACTCCACCGCGTTGCGCAGCAGCGTCACCAGCCGGGCGTCCTGCTTCAACGCGGCGGCGTCCATGCGCGTCGGCGCAGACTCGCCATTGCCCTTGGCGACCGACTCCGGCTTGGGTTTGGCGGCCTTGGCGGCGCGCGGCTCATCCACCGCCACCGGTTGACCCAGGTTTTCCAGGTACAGGAAGCGCGAGCAGGCATTGACGAAGGGCAACGGTGTCTTCTTGGCGCCGAAGCCGAAGACCTGCGCGCCCTTGGCCTTCAGGTGCATGACCAGCGGCGTGAAGTCGGCGTCCGAACTGACGATGCCGAAGGCGTCGGGCTGGTCGGTGTAGAGCAGGTCCATGGCCTCGATGACCATGCCCATGTCGGTGGCGTTCTTGCCCTTGCTGTAGTCGAACTGCTGCACCGGGCGGATCGCGTATTCATGCAGCACCGCCTCCCAGCCCTTCAGCCCGTCCTTCTTCCAATTGCCGTAGGCCCGGCGGATGTTGGTGACTCCCACCTTGGCCAGTTCGGCCAGGATGACGTCGATCTTGGCTGCAGGGGAGTTGTCGGCATCGATCAGCAGCGCGATGCGGGGTTGTTTTTCGATCATGCCTTGGCCTCGTCGACAAACTGCCAGTTCAGGGTCTCGCCGCCGCACAGCGGCTTGAGTTGCTGCGCACCGAAGGGCAGGCTCTCGGGCA
>Ga0316616_100000837_pt1 | contig 11257 bp, 8 predicted proteins | sample OWC_Aug_M1_C1_D1_FD_207660 | JGI IMG/M metagenome (GOLD analysis project Ga0316616, IMG submission 207660) | Wetland soil microbial communities from Old Woman Creek delta, Ohio, United States - OWC_Aug_M1_C1_D1_B | ecosystem: Environmental > Terrestrial > Soil > Wetlands | place: USA: Ohio...
GGACCTCCTCTATTAAGCTCTGCCCGGCCGGAATGACAAGCGCTCTCATCCCATATGCTCCACTTCGCCCAGGTCGATAAAAGCAATGACTCCCTTGACGGTCTTCCCTGGATAGACATCGCGGAGAATCCCCATATAGTTCCTCATTTGCGGCATATATTTTACCAGCGCTTCTTTGTCCTTCCCTGTCTTGTAATCAATCACTGTAACGGCCTCAGTGTCTATTACCACACGATCCATCCTGAAAAGCCTGCCGGAGCCATCGGAGTATTCCTGCTCTTTTCTGATCTCCCTTCCGGGTGTCTCCGTAAAATACTTTGCTGTATCCCTGTGACTTGTCAGATTCATGACGAGAGTATTCGTCTCTTCGCAGGAATAATTCGAGCCAGACTCATCGTTGACTCTTCTTATGATCTCCTTCAGTTCCTTCTCGAAGCCCTCTTTCACATAGTCGATGAAGAACAACACCCTATGTATGAATTCGCCCCTTCTTTTCTCTTCTATTGTCATAAACTTTTCGGGACTGGCCGGGAATTCCAGCTGTCTGTGGCGGTGTAAGAGTTGGCAGGGCAACGGCGTCAGAGCTTCTTCAGACTGCTGAACTTCGGATATATTTTCAGGTTTGGCCGAAGGAGGAAATTCATCGGTCGGGAGCAGAACAAATGGATAACCTTTTTCGCTGCTATTGACCCCGATCACGTAGAGCTCTCTCTTGGGGCGTGTAAAACTTACATAGAGACTGTTGAGTCGGTTTACCATCTCGCTCATCCTCTCACTGTCATAGAGGCATCTGAGGGTCTCATCGCAGGCAGCTGTATTTTTGTTGATCTTCAGGAGGCAGATAGTTTCGGCCTTTTCCTCGACAATGTATTCGAAACCCCTGTTTCTTACCTCATAGAGCAATGCAATGACGACCGGGAAACCCAGCCCTTTTGCCTTGTGTACGGTCATCACCTGCACGGCATCTATGTTCTTGGGTACGGCCATGTCCCATTCGGACTCTCCGTTTTCCTCATCTAATGCTGTCTCAAGGAAATCCTTGAGACTGTTGTATCCCCCTCCCTCGAAGTCTTTGACGACCTCGAGGACCTTGACAAGGGCGGCCTCCTCTTCCGGCATGTTTTCAAATACCCTGAAGACGGCAAAAACCTCCGTGACCAGGTCGTAAAGGGGGAGAAACCCCGATGACTTGAAAAGGCCCTCGAAATATCGTTCCCATTGGCCACTGAACTTCTCCTGAAATGCCTTGTAGAGGGGTGGGTTTCTTCGCTGCTCGAAGCAGAATTCTCTGAGCCTCCCGATATCAATCTCGGGATAATCCTTTGTGATCGTCTTTGCGAAGACCTCACCAAGGATAAAGGTACCGAAGGAAAAGTCATTTGTCGGGGAGTCAAGGAAGTTCATAAGCGCTACGATCTCACCGGTAATCTTTCTTCTTCTCACATCTAAGCTGCTATATGAGATAAACCGGATGTCCTTTTCGTTCAGCCAGGTGGTAGCACTGACCGCGTCTTCGTTGGTCTGCGTAAGCACGGCGATATCGCCATACCGGTATCCGCGTGTGTGCAACTCTTCTATCAGCTCCTGGATCTTTTCTCTCTCGGCCGGCTCTTCATCGTTTCTCTCAAGAAGTGAGACCTCCACATACCCTTCGTCTCCCTCTTCTTCCCTTGATTTCTGGACGTATTCGGTGAGTCCGCTTCTCTCGCCGGCCTCTCTGTATTCAGCATTCTCGGCAAGTTTCCCTTTGAAGACTCTGTCACTGAACTCAAGTATCTTCTTTCTGCTTCTGTAGTTGATGTCAAGCTCCTTAACGGCGTGCTCGGCCGAAGGAAATGGGTTCTCTTTTTCAAGACCTTTCATGATGGTGTAGTCGGCGTTCCGGAAGCCGTATATCGCCTGTTTTGTGTCCCCTACCGCAAAAAGGCTCCCTCCTTGAGCAAGCGAGTTTTCGATGAGGGGAAAAAGATTCTGCCACTGTGCAGGGGAGGTGTCTTGAAACTCATCGATCAGGAAATGGAAAATGGTCTCACCTATCCGGAAATAGACGTCCGGGACAATAGTGCTGTTAAGATACTCCGCAAGATGCATGTTGATGTCTTCAATAAAGACCTTCCCCTGCTGCCTCTTAGCTATTTCAACAGTACTGCTGAAGGACTGATAGGCCCTCAGATAAGGTATGCACCGGGACCGTACAAACAGGACAGTGAACTGTCGGACCGACTCTTCAAATCCAGTCCACAAAGTCAATATCCGGTCATATGCTGCCTGCGCGCTGACATCACCCTTTGGCGGCTTGGTCACAGGAGGGTTGGCAAATCCCTTTCCGATGAGATCAGGGAAGGCCTTTCCCCGCACAATGGGCAGGATCGTCTTGTAGGAGGAATTGCCGTGTCTCTTTAGTCCGGCCCCCTCTATCTCCCTTTCGATATTATCAACTTGCGCGCTTATTGCGTATTTTATTATTTTCAGGTCAGCGGTGTAATCCTCTATTTCCGGCCGCTTCACTCTGGAAGAAAGCTTTCTGTAGATCTTCTTTATCTCGTCAAGAAGGGCCGCAGACGGGTCCCACATATAGGATTCGGTCGCTTTCTTTTGCTCAAGCAGGAAGTCTACCAGGTCTTCGAGGTAGATGGCCTCAGCGGTCCCGTACGTGACATTTCGCATAAAGAGGTTAAAAGAGTATTCCATGAGGGCGCCGTTGTTCATGAGAATGTCGAAATCCGGATTATAACCGAAATCAATGGCAGAGGCCTTGAAGACGGTCGACATAAAGCTGTCGATAGTCTTCACCTGGAAGTCTGAGTAGCTATCAAGTATCTGATCGATCAAAAGGCCGGCCTTTGCTCTCATGTCTTCCACATCAAGCGAAGTTATCTCCGAGAGTTCCTCCACCGTCTTCTTGTTCCCGAAGTAGACTTCCTTCAACCATTTGAGCGTCCTCCCCTTCATTTCCTTTGCAGCATTGTTTGAAAAGGTTACGGCAAGCATATTTCTCAGTCTATTTCTCGGGACCTCTTCTGATAGAAGGAACTGTACGAACCTCTTGGTCAGGATGTGGGTCTTCCCCGACCCTGCAGAGGCCTTCAGAACAACAAAATGCGGGAACCGGAGGTCTGTGTCTCTTTCCAGGACGGGTTTAGTCATAGATGTGATGGAAGAATGTTTTTATCAAAATAAATGTGCCTTAATGTCCTGCCCTTCAATCAAATCTAGCGACATTATAACAAGTTTGACACTGGTAAGAAACAAAACGTTTTTGAAGAGTAGAGCTTAAGGGGTGCCGGGGGGTTAATGAGTGCCAAGAAAGCTATCGGACGACACTATTTTAATGAGACCGCCTTTACAAAGGAGAATGTATCTTAAATTGACAAAAGAGAATAACTGTACTATAAGGAAATTAAGAGAAGCAATCCTGACAAAGCTAAACCCTTCGCGAGGAGGGGACTGAAAGCGGCGGGTCCGCTTGAGGCGGATGGCTGAGTTGCCAAAGGATAAACTTTGGTGAACTCGGCCTTTTTATTTGGGGAAGAGTTATTTCATGAAGAGAGGGGGTGTGAGAAATAAATTTCCTTTATTCTCAATGGGTGACTCCGACAGGAGTTATCTAAGGAGGGGAGACAATTTTTGTTGGATTGTTTCATTCCATAACGAGTCAGGAAGATTTGACGCACTATGCTAGCCATATTCGACAAAGAAGGAGGTTATCATGAAAAAGGAAGTGATAATATATGTCTTGCTTATTATCGGATTGTTTCTCTGGCTTCTGCCGTCAGTCGGACAGGCAGCGACGGTTAATTGCAATTTGGGGCAAAGTCTTCAGGGTGCCATCAACTCTGCAGCTGCGGGATCGACCATTAAGGTGAAAGGTACCTGTAATGAAAATGTGCTTATAGATGAGACAAGGATCAACATCACTCTCGATGGCGGTGGAACAGCCACTATCCATGGTACTAGTGTAACTCAAGACACTGTTGATGTTAGAGGGAGAGGAATCGTTATAAAGAGATTGCATATTACGGGGGGTAACAACGGAATCAATGTACACAGAGGCGGCACCGCAACCATCGACAGCAATACCATTGAATTAACTAATAATAATGGCGTCCTTGTCGGTGCTGCCGGCTTTGCAACTTTTATCAACAACATGATCCAGAACAACACACAACACGGCATTGGAATCCAGGATAACGCAACCGCCCATATAGGATTTGACTCTTACTCTGATACTGTTGCACAACCAAACACCATTCAGAATAATGGCAACCAAGGGATCAATATACAAAGATCGTCTAGTGCCAGCGTTGTGGGAAATATCATAAAGAATAACACATATAACGGAATAAAGGTTCGACGGGACTCCCATGCTGATATCTCTGCTAATGTCATCAATGGCAACGATTATAACGGTATTAGAGTGGAAGATAATTCAGGGGTCAATCTGGGGAATACTACTGGAAGCACTATTTTTGACCTTTCTAATTCCACCACTGTAAATAATGGTATTAAGGGAATTAGTTGTAATATTGGAGGCTATGCTGATGGACTTTTAGGGACTCTCAATGGGGTTAATGGAGCGACAGTTTTCAGCAAAGGTTGTGTCAATAATTTAATTTGAATCACAGTCACCTGCAAAGAAGGGATGAGGCATCACGATGCCTCGCCCTTTGTATATGGCAGGCTTAAGGTATCACTCTCCGGACTAAAAGCTATAGTGGCGCGCACTTGTATTGTTGTGTAAGGAAAATTCATCTTAACCCGGGCTTAATTCTGTTTTTTAATACGCCTTTCTTTAATTCAAAGGTTGGATTAAAATAAGAGTAATGAATGATTTGACACTGCAATTCAATAAACGCGGGACTTTGCTGGGGCTCCAGGGCGGACTGGAAAGCAATTTACTGGTGTCTTCCAGTGAATGTCTGGGTAAGGATATCCGCGATATAATGCCGCCGGATATAGTTCCATCGATGATAAGTTGCATAGAAATAGCACTTCAGACAGGCGAACTGCAAAGTTTTGAGTATCAGCCCTGTACGGGTGATTGTCAATATGAGCTAAGATTTGTCGTAAGTGGAGACGACAAGGTATTGGTTATTATAACCAATATTTCAGACCACAGGCAGGCAACAGAAAGGGTCAAATATCTTGCGCATCATGATAACCTGACCGATTTGCCTAATCGCTACCTGTTTAATGATCGGCTGAAACAGGCAATAGCCTATGCTGAACGCGAAAAACAATTGCTGGCTTTATTGTTTTTTGATATAGATAATTTCAAACATATTAATGACACAATTGGGCATAAGGCCGGAGACGAACTGCTGAAAAGCATAGCTGCCCGATTAATGATAAGCATGCGCAAAACAGATAGCATCTCACGTTCATCAACAGAAGATTCAGAGCATCTGGTGGCGCGTCTCGGCGGTGATGAATTTACCATACTGCTCACCGATGTCAGAAATATTCAGGATCCTGCAATAGTCGCCCAGCGTATTCTCAATATGATGTTGGAGCCGTTTATCATTGGTGTCCAGGAAGTATTTGTCACAGCAAGCGTGGGCATAGCCGTATACCCCGCTGATGGTAAAGATATTGATACGCTGCTCATAAACGCTGACGTGGCTATGTATCAGGCCAAGAATCATGGAAAAAATAACTATCAATATTATACTGAGTCCATGAATATATTTACATTTGAGCGGTTTGCGATAGAGACCAAATTGCGGAAAGCAATAGAGCAGAACGAGTTTATGTTGTTCTATCAACCGCAGATAGACATATCTACCGGCAGGATGATTGGCGTAGAGGCTCTGATACGCTGGTTGCAGCCGGACCTGGTTTTAATCAAACCTGGTCAATTTATTCCCCTTGCTGAGCAGACCGGACTTATTATCCCTATTGGTGAATGGGTACTTCGTACTGCCTGTGCAGAAAACAGGGCCTGGCAAAAAGCCGGTCTTAAACCGATGCGTATGACAACAAATGTATCAAGTATCCAGTTCGCGCAAAAAAACTTTGTGGAAAGCGTTTCCAGTATCCTAAGCGATACCGGGTTAGAACCAAAGTATCTGCAATTGGAACTCACGGAGGGCACGCTAATGCAAGATTCTCAAAGTGCGATTAAGAAACTCCAATCGCTGCAAACAATGGGAATACAAGTCGCTATTGATGATTTCGGCACCGGTTATTCCTCCCTGAATTATCTAAAAAAATTTCCCTTGTCAACTTTAAAGATTGACTACTCCTTCGTAAAAGACCTGGTCACCAGCCCCAACGATCAAGCTATTGTCAAGACAATTATTAACTTGGCACACAATTTTAATTTAAAAGTCATTGCCGAAGGTGTGGAAAACATGAAACAGTTGGCTTTTCTGCGTGAGTGCGGATGTGAAGGAGTGCAGGGTTACTTATTTTGTCCCCCTGTAAACTCAGCGGTTTTGGAGGAGTTTGTAAAGAAAAAAAAGCACTTAAAAATCCTGAACAATCTCGGCGCAAAAAAATAGCTGACTGCCTCATCCTTTAATGCCCGTGGGGAAAGGGTTGCATTCTGGACCCAAATCCCACGGTTTTTCCTGAAGGGTTAGCCACATAATTCAGAAAGTTCAGACAACCCTGCCCGGAATAAGACGGGATATAGTATTCGAGCGGATTTTTTTGCCGATATTCCTACAGCATGATATATGAATTCAAGAGGCAAAAACCCTCGGAGCGCAGCGAGAATGAGCGAGAATGCTATATTCCGCCTTATTCTCACTATAGTTTATGAATTATGTGGGTTAGATATCAGTCGAAGTCGGCATAGATCTCCCCGAAGTTGATGCCTGCAATTGTTGCCCTGCCGTAAGTGTCCCTGAAGGCCAGCTTCGCCTCCTGGAACTCGCGGTTGTAGCTGCCGTTCCTGATGGCAACATAGGCCTCTATAAACGCGGCAAGACTGTCGGCTGCCTTGACGAGCTCGCCGTCGCGGGGATTATAGATGTCTGAGTTATACCGGGCATTGATCTCATCGCTGCTAAGCCTCTTACGCCTCCCCCTGAAGGTGATGATGCTGTCAAATTCCCTCTCCGTGAAGGTCCGAACCTCTTTGTGCCACTCCCTCGGGATCAGGCCATAGATCTCCTTTTCCATCTGTTCTTTTTCATACTGCTTTATAAGTTCGTTCAACCCTTCGACAGACCTCTTGACAGGGGAAATAATGTCTCGCGTCAGCACTTCAGGGAGGTCATGGAACAGTCCGGTAAAATAATTATTGATGCGCCTTTTATCACACGAGCCGATCTCAAGGGAAAAGAGATAAGACAATATTGCGACGAAGAGAGAATGTCCGATCACAGAGGTCTTCGGCACCCGGTGGAGGTTCGCCCAACGGGCCTGGAACCTGAGTTGGCCGCATAAATCAATAAAGTCCCTGTAACGTGGCTGCTCCCTTAACTGGCCCATACCCTTCAGGCCGGAATAACTCTCCTGTTTCTTCAGCAGGTCCAGCTTTATACCGGCTATCTCATAGCCGTCCGGGTTGGCGCGCTCTATGATATCGAATTCCCATTTAGTAGCATAAAAATGGGAGGCGCTCAGAATTTTCTTGTTGATATCGACAGAACTGCGAAAATGCGCTTTAAAACGTCTGCAGAAATCTTTCCCGAGCGGAGAAATGATCGGCTTGATCTCTTCATATACCCATTCATTGAGCCTCTTGTACTTTGTCTTGTCGGCCTTTATCTTATAGAAGATCGGCGGCTTCAGGTCGGTTATCACCAGACGCTGCAGCAACTCGAATATCCCCCCCTCTATTATTTCAGTCCAGCTGAAACCGGGGGTCGCCTCTTCGAACTTGCCCAGGAAGAAGGCCATGACCATCTTATGTGCCTGCTTGTCGAGCTCAACCAGTTCCACAGGCCGCACCTTGTCATTCCACCTCTGCATATAGGCCGCATCAAAGACCTTCAGTATAAGTGCCTTTCTTATCATGTGAATAGTCTAATCATATCCCCTTCAACATGCAATACAGGGATGGACTTTTTTGTTTTTTTGTCCTATTGCAGACGACATTTCGATGTGATAGGCTTTTCTTAAACAAAAGAAGGTGAACGAGCAGGAGGTTTATAATGAAACGGATATTAGCATGCTTTGCAGCAGTGATTTTTATCCTTGGATCCTGTTTTGCAGCAAACGCCATCCATGAGACCATACCTTCAGAGACGCAGATTGTTCTGCCGGGGCCGGATGCAATGAAACTCAATGAGTATATCATCAGGTATGACCCTTACCGGGCCTGGGGTATGTGGCCCGGGAAAGGAAAACTATACAAGGGGACAGAGCCTCACGGGGCATTACTGACGACCTTCATTAATAATACAGCCTCCCATTCGATCAATAAGAAAAAAGGTCTGGCTGACGGCTCCATTATCGTAAAAGAGAACTATAATGCCGACAAAAGATTCGTCGCTCTCACCGTGATGTATAAAATTACGGGCTATAACCCCGAAGGAGGAGACTGGTTCTGGGTGAAATATTTACCTGACGGAAAGGTAGAGGCATCCGGCAAGGTTAAAGTGTGCATCGACTGCCACTCAAAACAGAAGGACAACGACTACCTATTTACAGGGAAAGTGAAATAAGCAACTAACCTAGGAGAATTAAAATGGAACACCATGAACTATCGAGACGGGATTTCATGAAAGTTTTGGGAGTCGCAGCAGCAGCTATACGGTTATCAGGCCCTTTTGATAATGCTCAGGCTGCTGATATTCCTGATATAGACGTGATAGACCGTGTATTCATAGCAAATGAAGATTCCAATACCATAAGTGTTATAAATCCGGCAAGCAATACAGTCGAAACCACCATTAATCTGACCAGTTTTGATGAAGATGCGAGACCGCCATTCCGTTTCGTGACTGCAGGGATGATGCCCACCCATGCGTCAATGATACACAAGCCGCTCTATCACGGCTGCATCGATGCGCATGGAGTCGTACCGTCTCCCGACGGTCGCCTGCTCGCCACGTGCGGCCGGGGATCAGGCAATGTTTATCTTATCGATACAGTAAACAGGAAGGTCATCGGCAATATGCCCAACCACTTTGCATCGCCAAATACAAATTCTGAACGTATAACCAGCGGCATCATGGTAGGCCGGGAACCCCATGAGCCCACATTTACCAGAAACGGGAAAGAACTCTGGATCGCTGTACGCGGAGAAGACAGAATCGCGATACTCGATGTCGGATTGGCAGTCAAACACTCAGGAGGGGTGGAGGCAAAAGCAATAAGGCAGTTTATCAGCACGATTAACGGACCTTCGCAGGTATGGTTTAATGCTGACGGAACGCTGGCCTTTGTGGCGAGTCAGAAAACGCAGAAGGTAGAGGTATTACGTGTAAATCCGGATGCGGATGGTTACTCGCACACTGAAAAGCTCACAATGCTGGACATCGGTCAACAGGACAAAGCGGGATTCACACCGTTCCTCAAGATATCCCGTGATGGTAAGGAGGTCTGGTTTTCGCATAAGCTGGCAGATGCGCTGTCTTCCCGTTCCACTACCGAACCGTTCACTCTGCTTGATTTTGTTCCCCTCGGCAGCATGTCGCGGCCGAATCACCTTGAATTTGTTGAAAATGTAAATGGTAAGGTCCTTTATGTAAGCTTTGCCAGAGTGGACGATGGAGGCCCCGGCGGTGTAGCCTCAAGTCAGATAGCTATCATTGATCGCAATGCTGCCCCGGGACAGCGAAAGGTTGTTGGGACATTCTTTTCCGGAGGGCGTGAGTCCCACGGGCTATGGACAAATCCATCAAACAATCTCCTTTACGTTGCCCATGAGCAGGATGAACTGCCCGGAACTCCCAATGCCGGACAGACCGTGGCAAGCGGATTCGATGTGTCTGATCCGTTTAAACCGAAATTTATAGTACAGATACCGCTGGGAAGTCTCAAGCTGCCGTCCGGAGAATTGCGGAACAAAAAGAGTATTAACCTTGTATATGTCCGTCCCGGGTATCGGGGACAGACTGGATAAAGGAGATTTTATGAGATTTGCAATCTTACTTTTGACATTCATCCTCCTGCATAGTTCTGCTTGGGCGCAGGACCATGCAGATCACAAACAAGTGCCTGAAAAACAGACTCATGAGTTTACACAATTTATGAAGGAAATGGACGCCGGAATGAAAAAGATGATGGACGACATGCATGCTCCTGGCTATGCCGGAGACCCTGATGTGGATTTTTTGGCGATGATGATCCCTCATCATGAAGGGGCAGTTGAGATGGCGCGCCTTGAACTCATTCATGGCTGTGATCCCTTGGTTCGCAGATTGGCAGAGGATATTATCGCGGGTCAGCAGGTGGAGATCGAAGCCATGAAGCGCCGTCTCATGATTTTGCGTAGCCGATCTGATTCTGAGCCGGGAGGCTTCCCTGCCCTTGGCGGTACGCGCGGACAGGCTGATACTGACAAAAAAAAGAAATAAATAATCAGGGAGCTAAAATGCTTTAAAAGCCTCGATAAGCGACCGGATAAATTGTCTGTGGTTAAAGATTGCTTGTTGTCCCCAAAGAACTATAGAACAATACTGGTATATGGATTTTGAAAGAGATGTCGAGTAAACGGGAAACACTGAAAAAATTAGGCGTAATCAATTTAGTATTATCTGTCTGAATAAATATTTACGTTGGAGGCTCTATGTTCTGGACCCTTTCTTTTGAGCTGCTCCCGGAAGAAGAAATCATCGATGACACTGCCGACAGGGACCGTTCAGGGATAAAATCCGCGTATTCCGTTTTTTTGACAAACAAGCGGGTCATCTTCCGTTTTGACGGACTCGGGAGTTCCCTTTCACAATCTTTCTTTTACAATGAAATAACAGATGTCTCAACGAGCAGGAGACTTTTCATCACCTACCTTGAGGTAAAGACAAAGAAAAAAAGATTTCTGTTCCACATCGCAGACGCCCCATATTGGTTGAAGAGAATACTCGAAATAAAGAACGAAATGCCAACTTATGAGGAAAGCCGTTTGGGAATAAAACCTTCTGCCGCAGCCAGAAAAAGGGAATTGCTGGATATGTTGACTGTTCTCAGGAGGCACGACCTGCTCAGCGATGTTGAAGTCGAAGAAAAGATCCATCTGCTCGACTCCATGCAATTATAGACAGCTTCTTATGCAGGTTTGATGGCCGTTACAGCAGCCGGATACGGAGTCATAATAACTAAAAAAAGGACGCGCTGTGAAGCGCGCCCTTTTCAATTTTAA
>Ga0316616_100000838_pt1 | contig 11253 bp, 10 predicted proteins | sample OWC_Aug_M1_C1_D1_FD_207660 | JGI IMG/M metagenome (GOLD analysis project Ga0316616, IMG submission 207660) | Wetland soil microbial communities from Old Woman Creek delta, Ohio, United States - OWC_Aug_M1_C1_D1_B | ecosystem: Environmental > Terrestrial > Soil > Wetlands | place: USA: Ohio...
CCGGGGTCGTGGCCGTGCCCGCCGAGGGCGCCATCGACGTCACCCTCACCCTCGACGCCTCCCGTTTCAAGAGGGCTCCCCACAAGAACAAGTTCGGGAAGGACTACGGGGCCGGCGAGAAGTACTGAGGGAGGAGCGTCTCTCGCGATGGGACTGACCGGGAAGATCCTGCTGTTCATCGCCGCCCTGGTGGTGCTGCTCGTGGGCGGCACCCTCCTCTTCACCACCGTGCGGGCCGACCGGCTGGCCCGGGCCACGATCGACGAGGGACTGAGGGAGACCCGCGACGTCTGGCAGGCCGTCCTGGCCGACCGCTTCAACAAGCTGCGCCTCGGCGTGCGCGTGCTCGCGAACGACCCCTACTTCAAGGCCGCCCTCGCCGAGCGGGACCAGGCCACGACGCTCGACTCGCTCGGCGAGCGGGGCCAGGATCTCGCCGCCGACTTCATGCTCGCGACCGACGCCGCGGGCGTCCTCGTGGCCCGCACCGACCGTCCCTCGGCCACCGGCGACAGCCTCGCCGCCGACCCCCTCGTGCGCCGCGCCCTCGAGGGCGAGGACGCGGCCACCCTCTGGCGCCAGGGGGACGGGCTCTTCACCGCGGTGGCCGTGCCCATGCAGACGGGACCCGAGCTCGTCGGTGTGCTCGTGGCGGGCTACGGCCTCAACGAGGGGGTGGCCTCGCAGATCCGCCGCCTCACCCACAGCGAGGTGGCCTTCGTCCTGCAGTCCCCCGGCCAACCGCCCCGCCTCGCCGTCTCGTCGCTGGGGCCGCGCGAGGCGGACCTCGCCACCGCGCTCACCCGGCCCGAGCTGGCCCGGGCCGAGATGGCGCCCTTCGAGATCGACCTCGGCGGCGACCGCTACATCGGGGTGCGGATGCCGCTGAAGGCCGCGGCGGGAGAGGAGGTGGGCTCCGCCCTCGCCCTCCGCAGCCTGTCCGCGGAGACCCTGGCCTTCCGCGAGTTCCGCCGAAGCCTCGTCCTCGTCTCGATGGGGGTCATGGCCGTGGGCCTCCTCGCCGCCTGGGTCGCGGCCTCCCGCATCACCGGCCCCGTGCGCAAGCTGGCCGGACTCGTGGAGAGGATCCGCGACGGCTCGTTCACCGGCGCCGTGGCCGTCCAGGGCCGCGACGAGATCGGCACCCTGGCCCGCGCCTTCAACGGCCTCCTCGCCGACCTGCGCGAGAAGGAGCAGATGATCACGTTCCTCCGCGAGGGCATGACGGCGCTGCGGGCGGCGACGACGGGAGGACATCCGCCCGGAGGCAGCGCGCCGCCCGTCGGCGCCCCGCCCGCCGCGGCCACGCTGGCCGGAGACGTGCCGACCGTCGCCATGCCGGGCGCCGCCGGAGCGGCTCTGCAGCCCGGGCAGGTCTTCGCCGACCGGTACGAGATCCAGGGCACGCTGGGCAGGGGCGGGATGGGGGTCGTCTACCGCGCCCGGGACCGCAAGCTCGACGAGGTGGTGGCCCTGAAGCTCCTCCGGCCGGAGGCCCTCGCCGCCGACCCCACCCTCCTCGACCGCTTCAAGCAGGAGATCAAGCTGGCCCGGCGCATCACCCACCGGAACGTCCTCCGGACCCACGACTTCGGCGAGGCGGGGGGCGTCCCGTACATCTCGATGGAGTACGTGGAGGGCGTGACGCTCAAGGACGTGATCCGCAACCGCGGCGCGCTCCCCCTCGGGGTCGGCCTCTCGATCGCCAAGCAGATGTGCCACGGGCTCGGGGCCGCCCACGACGGCGGTGTCGTGCACCGCGACGTGAAGGCGCAGAACATGCTGATCCTCCCCGAGACGGCCGAGCTCAAGATCATGGACTTCGGCATCTCCCGCGTCTCCGCGGTGGAGCCGGGCTCCTCCGGCCTGACCACGGCGGGCACGGTGATGGGAACGCCCGACTACATGCCGCCGGAGCAGGCCCAGGGCCGCCCGGCCGACTTCCGCTCCGACCTGTACTCGCTCGCCGTCGTCCTCTTCGAGATCTTCACCGGCAAGCTCCCCTTCAAGGGCGACACGGCGATGGCGGTGGTCGTCGCCCAGGTGCAGCAGGCGCCGCCCCGACCCCGCAGCCTGAACCCGAGGCTGCCCGCGGAGCTCGAGGCCGTGATCCTCAAGGGGCTGCAGAAGGACCCGGCGAAGAGGTGGCAGAAGGCCGACGACGTCTTCGAGGCCCTGAGCGTGGTCTCCAGGAAGGCGGACGCGGCGTAGCCCCGACGAAGGCCCTGGCGGCTACACCCCCAGCGCCTTCGCCGCCCCCTCGTAGTCCTCTGGCCGCACGTAGATGATGTGGCCGTACTTTCCCGAGCCGTCGGCGATCGCGCTCGAGGCGTAGACGTCGACGTGGGCCCGGTCGATCTTCTCGTGCACCGCGGCGAGCACGCCCAGCTCGTCGTCCCCCTGGACGACGAGGGCCTTGTGCGGTCCGTCGAGGGCCATTCCCGCCTTCCGGGCCTCGCTCTTCATCCGGGCGGGGTCGTCGGGGAAGAGCGTGAGCTGCGTGCGGTCCGGGCCCGCCTTTACCGCGGTGAAGGCGAGCAGGTTCACCCCCCGCCCGGCGAGTGCGGAGAGCACCTTGTAGACCTCTCCCGGCTGATCCACGACGGTCGCGTGGAAGTACTCGACGCGGCGGATCCTGTACGCCATGGGGCTCTCCCGGGAATCGAGGGCCGCGGCCAGCCCTGCTTCCTCGGGAGAATAGCGCGAAAGGCGAGCTACGGCTTCGCGGCCTCGGCCGCCGTCGTGGCGACCGGCGCCGGCGCGTGCGCCGCCTCGAGCGCCTGCTCGAGGTCGGCCCACAGGTCCGTGGGGTCCTCGAGGCCCACCGAGAGCCTCAGGAGGCTCGGAGAGATTCCGCTCGAGGCCTTGGCGTCGTCGCTCATGCAACGGTGGGTGAGGCCGGCGGGGTGCTGAATGAGGGTGTCGGTCGAGCCAAGGCTCACCGCCGGGACCATGACCTCGACCGCGCCGAGAACGCGGCGGGCCGCCTCGAAGCCGCCCGCCACCTCGAACGAGAGGACGCTGCCCGGCCCCGCCATCTGACGGCCCAGGAGCGCCTTCGGGTCGGCGCCGGGGAGGCCCGGGTAGTGGACCCGGAGGACCTTCGGGTGCCGCGCGAGACGCTCCGCGACCATGCGCGCCCCGTCCTGGGCGGCCTTGACGCGCAGCGGCAGCGTGGGCAGGCCGCGGTGGAGAAGAAACGCCGCCAGCGGATGGAGGAGCGCGCCGGTGGCCGTCCGGACCTTTCGGATCCGTGCCGCCCACGCCCCGCTCGCGGCGAGGACACCGGCGATCACGTCCCCGTGGCCGCCGAGGAACTTCGTGGCGCTGTGCAGGACGATCGCCGCCCCGAGCTCGAGCGGCCGCTGCAGGATGGGCGTCATGAACGTCGAGTCGACGAGCACGGGCGCGTCGCCCGCGTCGCGGACCGCCTGCCCGATGTCCACGAGGTCCAGGGTCGGGTTGCCCGGGGTCTCGAGGACGACCAGGCACGTGTCGGGGCGCACCGCGGCCTTCACGCCGTCCGGGGTGGTGAAGGTGACGTCGTGCCCGAGCAACCCTCCGGCGAGGAGCGCATCGCTGCCGCCGTAGAGGGGCCGCACCGCCACCACGTGGTTCTTCCCGCTCTCCCGAGCGGCGAGGAGGGCGGCCGTGAGAGCCGCCATCCCGGACGAGAAGGCCACCGCGGCCTCCGCTCCCTCGAGCGTGGCGAGGGCCGCCTCGTAGCGGGCCACGGTCGGGTTGTGGAAGCGGGCGTAGATGAAGCTGCCGGTCGGGGGGAGGCCCTTCCCGATCGCGTCCATCGAGGCCATGGCGCCCTCGAGGTCCCCGATCGGGTAGGTCGTGGAGAGGTCGAGGGGAGGCGCGTGGACCCCGATCTCGCCGAAGTCCTCGCGGCCGGCGTGGACGGCGAGGGTGTCGGGGGAGAGGGCCCGGCGGCGGTCGCTCGGCTTCTTCATGGGGCAATGGTGCCGATTCGGTGTATTCTCGGTCAATCGAATTGACTTCGGAGATGGGGCGGGAATGATGGCTCTCGACCGAACGGACTTCGCCATCCTGGCCGCTTTGCAGAATGATGCACGGCTGTCGAACAAGGAGCTCGCGGCCCGGGTGGCTCTCGCCCCCTCGAGCTGCCTGGAGAGAGTGAGGCGCCTGCGCGAGGACGGCGTCCTCACGGCCTACCGGGCGATCGTCGAGCCGCGCGCGCTCGGCATCGCCATGCAGGCCCTCGTCTTCGTCACCCTCGCCCGCCACGCCCGGCAGCAGGTGAAGTCCTTCCGCCAGCACGCGCTCTCCCTCCCCGAGGCGATCGCGGTCTTCCACGTGGCCGGACAGCACGACTTCCTGGTCCACGTCGGGGTCCGCGACGCCAACCACCTCCGCGACCTCGCCATGGACGCCTTCACCAGCCGGCCCGAGGTGGCGCGCATCGAGACGCACCTCATCTTCGAGCACGTCCCGAAGGCGGCCCTCCCGGTGCTCTCCGTTGCGGAGGTGGAGCCGCGGGCGCGACGCGGGTCGAGGGCGGCCCCGGGCGGCAGGTGAGCGAGGGCCCCGCGCCGGGATGGGAAGTCGCCCGCCGCGGTCAGTGCCGCACGTAGGCCCGCGGCGGGCCGGCCCTGGCGGGAGCCTCGTCCAGGCGCGCGGGCTGCTGCCCCTTCCGCAGGCCCTCGAGGGGCCGGTCGGCGGCCCACAGGGCGACGGAGAGGGAGGCCACGAGGCCGAAGTAGGCGACTCCCATCGCGAGACGCTTGCCGCTCGGCACGTCGAAGTAGCCCTCCCGGGGGCCGCGGAGGACGCCGGGGAGGCTGAAGAGCCCCAGCAGCAGGATCACGAGGAGCATCGGCGAGCGGGTGACCGCGAACACGCCGATGCCGACGGCGTAGCCCGCGGCCCAGAGCCAGCGGCTGATCACGCCCACGATCCTCCCGCCGTCGAGGGGGCTCACCGGGATCAGGTTGAAGAGGTTGATCAGGAAGCCGGTGGAGGCCAGCGAGTACCAGAAGAGCGACCCCGTCGACCAGGCGACGACCAGGCAGGCGAGCGCGCCCACGCTCCCCAGGACCGGGCCGCCGATGCCGACGAGGGCCTCCACGTAGGCGTCCCGCGGCAGGCTCTTCATGGCGATCACCGCACCCACGAACGGGATGAAGACGGGGGCTCCCGCCTTCAGCCCCAGCCTCTTCATGACGATGGCGTGGCCGGCCTCGTGCACGAAGATGAGGAGCACGAAGCCGACGGCGAAGGGCAGGCCCCAGTAGAGGGCGTACACCCAGACCGCGACCAGCATCGACAGGAGCGTGCCCAGGTTGGCGAACTTGAGGAGCGGGACGACGAGCTTGAGCTTGCCGAGGACGAAGACCACGAGGACACCGAGGGGTCCGAGAGCGAGGAGACGCTTCCCCCAGGGGGTGGACGAAGGCGGCGCGCCCGGGGACGGCTCGCGGGCGGGCCTGTCCCGAAGCTGCGCGTGGTGGTGCGCCACGGCCCGGAGGTTCCGGAGCCGCCGATCGAAGTCCGCCTGCGGATCGGCGCCGCTCATTCGCGAGCGCCGAGGACGAGCTCGAGCGGGGCCGGGATCCTCCAGGCCTCCCAGACCACGATGGCCAGGAACACGACGTCCATCACCTCGAAGCCCGCCGCCACGACCCCGAAGAAGAGGTCGGGCCCCGGCAGCAGCGGGAGCACGACGGCCTCGCCGCTCTCCGCGTAGGCCTTGTGGATGAAGGTCCGGTTCACGAGGTAGGTCGCGTAGGCGTAGCCGGCCACCGAGATGGCGGCGGAGAGGACCTGCAGGTTGCGGTGGTGCTTGTTCCCGGACGCCATGACGACGCCCTTGCCGACGGCCACGCCGATCACGACGGCCACGAGGCCGAACGCGATGTGCGTCAGGACGGTGAAGCCCCACCACGCGAGCGCGCCCAACGCCGCGCCGGCCAGCCCGCCCGCGATGGCCGCCCCGTAGCTGATGTCCTGGCCCTGACCCTCGACGATCTGCTGCAGCTGGGCGGTGAGGGACGTGAAGCAGGAACGGCAGAAGACGCCTCCGTCCGTCGCCTCGCGGTCCTGCCCCGGCGGGAGGACGGTCCCGCACTCTGCGCAGCGAACCTCGCCGCCCTCCGGCTCCGACCGGCCCTCGCTCATCGCGTCCCCCGCGGGCGATTCTATTCCGCTAGACGGCCACCCGCGAGATGTCCCGCTCGAGGGCGGTGAGCGAGCGGTCCATCTCCGCGGGGAGGCGGCCGCCGAAGCGCTCGAAGAAGGCCCGGATCTCCGGCACCTCGGCCGCCCACTCGGCGCGGTCCACGCCGAGCAGGAGCGAGCGCTCCGCGGCGGTCAGGGAGAGGCCGTCCCATTCGAGCGACGATTCCGTCGGGACGAGGCCGATCGGCGTCTCGGCGGCGCCGCCTCTTCCCTTCACCCGCTCGACGATCCAGAGCAGGACGCGGAGGTTCTCGCCGAATCCCGGCCACACGAAGCGGCCCTCGGCGTCGGTGCGGAACCAGTTCACGTGGAAGATGGCCGGCGGCCGCGCGACGGCCCGGCCCACGCGCAGCCAGTGGGCGAAGTAGTCGCCCATGTTGTAGCCGCAGAAGGGCAGCATGGCCATGGGGTCGCGACGGACGACGCCCACCGCGCCGGTGGCGGCGGCCGTCGTCTCCGAGCCCATGGTCGCGCCGGCAAAGACGCCGTGCGCCCAGTCCCGGCTCTGCACGGCGAGGGGAACGAGCCTTGCGCGCCGGCCGCCGAAGACGACGGCGGAGAGGGGAACGCCCTGCGGGTCGTCCCAGCGCGGGGCGATCGACGGGCACTGGCGGGCCGCGACCGTGAAGCGCGAGTTGGGGTGGGCGGCCTTGCCCTTCCCGTCCCAGGGCTTGCCCTGCCAGTCGACGAGGCCGGGGGGCGGCGGCTCGTCCTTGCCCTCCCACCAGGGCACACCGTCCGGGCTCACCGCCACGTTCGTGAAGATCGTGTCGCGGCCGATCGTGGCGAGGGCGTTGGGGTTCGTCCTCGGCCCGGTGCCGGGCACGACGCCGAAGAAGCCGGCCTCCGGGTTCACCGCCCAGAGCCGTCCGTCGGGGCCGGGACGCAGCCAGGCGATGTCGTCGCCCACGGTGCGCACCCGGATGCCGCGGTCCTCGAAGGGCGAGACGAGCATGGCGAGGTTGGTCTTGCCGCAGGCGGAGGGGAAGGCGGCCGCGACGTAGTGGGTCTCTCCGTCCGGCAGCTCCAGCTCGAGGATCAGCATGTGCTCGGCCATCCAGCCCTGGTCGCGGGCCATGGTCGAGGCGATGCGGAGGGCGAAGCACTTCTTGCCGAGGAGAGCGTTGCCGCCGTAGCCGGAGCCCACGCTCCAGATCGCGCGCGCCTCCGGGAAGTGGACGATGAACCGCCGCTCGGGCGAGAGGTCGCCGAGCGAGTGGAGCCCGGGCACGAAGTCCTCCGAGGAGCCGAGCTGGTCGAGGGCGGCCTGGCCCATGCGGGTCATGATCCCCATGCTCGCCACCACGTACCGGCTGTCGGTGATCTCGACGCCCACGCGGCTGAACGGGGAACCGAGGGGACCCATCACGTAGGGCACGACGTAGAGCGTCCGCCCCCTCATCGCGCCGTCGAAGAGCGGCCACACCCGCTGGCGCGCCTCCGCCGGCGACATCCAGTTGTTGGTCGGCCCCGCGTCCTCCCGGTTGGCGCTCGCGATGAAGGTCAGGTGCTCGGTGCGGGCCACGTCCGAGGGGTGGCTGCGGTGCAGGTACGAGCCGGGCGCCTTCCGCGGGTGGAGCCTCTGCAGCGTGCCGTCGGCGAGCATGCCCTCGACGAGCCGGTCCCGCTCCGCCTCCGAGCCGTCGCACCAGGCGACGCGCTCCGGCCGGAGCGTCGCCGCCATCTCCTCGACCCAGCGCTCGACGGGCTTCATGGCTCGACCTCGAACGGTCAGCCGCCCAGCCCGCCCGGTTCCTCGTCGAGGGGCGTGAAGGGGTCCGCCACCACCATGGCCAGGCGCCGAGCCAGGCGGTCGGCGGCGGGGCGGGCGTCGGGGCGGCGGCTCAGGGCGGACTGGACGAGCGACTCCAGGGCCGGGGATGCCTCGGGGCACCGCAGGCGCAGCGGGGGCGGGTCCTCCTCGGCCTGCATGGCCACGAGGGCGAGCGGGTCGGCCGAGCTCGGGACGAACGGCAGGCGGCCGGTCAGCATCTCGTAGAGCATGGCCCCGAGGCTGTAGATGTCTGACTTCGTGCCGTAGGGCCCGCGGCGGAAGCGCTCCGGGGCCATGTAGGCGGGCGTGCCGAGGAGCGACCCGTCCACCGTGAGGCTCTGGCCGATCGCGGCCGCCCCCGCCATCTTGGCGATGCCGAAGTCCAGGATCTTCGGCATCTCGCCCTGCGGGGTCTGGTGGAGGAAGATGTTCGAGGGCTTGATGTCGCGGTGCACGACCCCGGCCGCGTGGGCGGCGGCGAGGGCGGAGCAGATCGGGACCACGATCTCGGCGCAGCGAACGGGCGAGAGCCTCGTCTTCTCCTCGAGCTCCTTCTCGAGGGATCGCCCCTGGAGGAGCTCCATCACGAGGTAGGCCACGCCGCCCTGGTTCACGCCGAAATCGAGTACGGTCACCGCGTTCGGGTGCTGCACCCGGCAGGCGGACGCTCCCTCGCGCCGGAAGCGGGCGAGGGCCTCGGGGTCGGTCCCCGCGCTCGTGGCGAGGACCTTGAGCGCCACGTCGCGCTCGAGCTCGAGGTGGCGGGCGCGGAAGACGGTGCCGAAGCTGCCCCCGCCGAGGTGCGAGTCGAGGCGGTACCGGCCGTCGAGGACGGTGCCGGGCTGGGCCTGGGCGGGGCTCCGCGGCTCGACGGCGGGCGAGGCCTCCGCCTGCATGGCCTGCCGTGTGCGCAGGTGGGCGCGGACGCGGGCGAGGGCCACCGGGTAGTCCACCGGCTTCGTGACGTAGTCGTTGGCGCCCAGGGAGAGAGCCTCCACCACGTCCTGGCTGTCCGTCTTCGCCGTCACCATCACCACCGGCAGGTGGGCCGTCGACGGGGCGAGGCGCAGGGCGCGCAGGACGTCGAGGCCGGTCATCCCCGGCATCATGATGTCGAGGAGGACGAGGTCGACCGGGGAGCGCCGCACGAGGTCGAGCGCCTCCTGGCCGCTCGCCGCGGTCAGCACGCGGAAGCCCGACCTCTCCAGCCGCCGCCCCATCAGGTCGCGGTTCGCGGGCAGGTCGTCCACGACCAGGATCGTGCTCGGGTCGCTCACGGGGCCGCCTTCCGGGCAGCGGCGGCCCCGGCCTGGAGGTAGCGGGAGGGCAGCGTCCGCCCAAGGCGCGCGGCGAGCGCGCGCGAGGCTTCGGCCACCGCGGCGAGGTCGGCGCCCGTCTCGATCCCCATCCCGTGGAGCATGTAGAGCAGGTCCTCCGTGGCCAGGTTCCCGGACGCGCCCGGGGCGTAGGGGCAGCCCCCGAGGCCGCCCGCCGAGGCGTCCACGACGCTCACCCCCTCCTCCAGCGCGGCCAGGACGTTGGCGAGCGCCGTGCCCCGCGTGTCGTGGAAGTGCGCGGCGAGGCGGTCCACCGGGACCGCTTCGCCCAGCCGTCCCGTCACCTCCGCCACCTGCGTCGGCACCGCGACCCCGATGGTATCTCCGATCGAGACCTCGTCGCAGCCCGCTTCGAGGAGGCGGCGCGCCACGCTCACCACCCGGTCCGGGGCGACGGCCCCTTCGTAGGGGCAGCCGAAGGCGGTCGACACGTAGCCGCGGACCCGCATCCCCTCTCCCCGGGCCTCCGGCAGGAACGCGGCGAAGCGGGCAAACGACTCGTCGATCGAGGCGTTGGTGTTCTTCCGGCTGAAGGTCTCGCTGGCCGCGGTGAAGACGGCGATCTCCCGGGCTCCGGCGGCCCGCGCCCGTTCGTACCCCTCGCGGTTGGGCACGAGGACCGGCAGCCTCGCCCCGGCCGGCTTCCTGACGCGCCGCAGCACCTCGTCGGACCCCGCCATCTGCGGCACCCACTTCGCCGAGACGAAGGCCCCCACCTCGACGACGGGGAGGCCGGCCGCGACGAGCCGGTCGCAGAAGGCCACCCGGTCCTCGACCGACAGGGACGTCGCCTCGTTCTGCAGGCCGTCCCGCGGCCCGACCTCGACCACCGTGACGCGCCGGGGGAACCTCACTCCACCTCCACGAGCGCCCGTCCCGGGGCGACGAGGTCGCCCGCCGCGACGTGCACCGCCCGGACGACACCGTCCCTCGGCGCGCGCAGCGCGTTCTCCATCTTCATGGCCTCGACCACGAGGAGCTCCTCGCCCTTCGCCACCCGCTGCCCGGCCACGACCTTGACCGCCACCACCCGTCCCGGCATCGGGGCCTCGAGGGCACCGCGGTCGTGCCGGTGGGCGGCCCGGGCGCCCTCGCGCTCCTCCACGAGCGTGTAGGCGACGCCGTCCCAGGAGAGGTGGACGACGGCGCCGTCGGTGGCGATGTGCAGGGTGCTCGCGCGCGTGCCGTCGCGGACCACGAAGACGCCCGGCCCCGCCGGCTCGAGGCCGAATCGGACCTGCCGCTCTCCCACCCTCACCTCGAACGTCCCTTTCGCCTCCCGGACCTGGACGTCGAACGCCTCGTCGCCGCAGCGGAGTCGCATCAGGGTCCTTCCCCGAGGCGCCACGGCCCGAGGCTCGACCAGGGGTCGGGGACGGCCTTCGCCGTGCGGCGGCCTCCGTCCCGACCCCGGCCCAGGGCCGCCGCCACCGCCGCCACGGCCTCGGGCGGCGGACACGGGCGCGGCGTCAGCTCGGAGAGGTGCTCGTCGATGAAGCCGGTGTGGAGCTCCCCCCCCGCGAACGCGGGGTGCTCGATGATCGCCCGCAGGCGGGCGAGGTTGGTCGCGACCCCGAGGACCACGGTGCGCCGGAGGGCGTCGCGCATCCGCTCGACCGACTCCTCGCGCGCCCGGCCCCACGTGACGATCTTGGAGAGGAGCGGGTCGTAGTGGACGGTCACCTCCGAGCCCGCGTCGAGGCCCGAGTCGACGCGGATGCCCGGCCCCTCGGGCTCCGAGAGGTGGAGGATCCGTCCCGGCGACGGCAGGTCGTCCCTCCACGGGTCCTCGGCGTAGAGGCGGCACTCGAGGGCGTGGCCGCGCGCGACGACGTCCTCCTGGGCGACGGGCAGCGGGCGGCCGGCCGCGACCTCGAGTTGCAGCCGGACGAGGTCGAGGCCGGTCACCGCCTCGGTGACCGGGTGCTCGACCTGCAG
>Ga0316616_100000840_pt1 | contig 11232 bp, 18 predicted proteins | sample OWC_Aug_M1_C1_D1_FD_207660 | JGI IMG/M metagenome (GOLD analysis project Ga0316616, IMG submission 207660) | Wetland soil microbial communities from Old Woman Creek delta, Ohio, United States - OWC_Aug_M1_C1_D1_B | ecosystem: Environmental > Terrestrial > Soil > Wetlands | place: USA: Ohio...
CAATTGCCTAAATTCTTTAATTCTCATGATAGCTGTCCTTTCCCCATAGATAGCCTTCCCGTTCCCATTCCTGACGTTTTTCTTCGACTGTTAGCTCTCTGTACCAGTCCCATTTACACGCGGGGCATTCATATTTGGATACGCCATTTCTTGTATGGACGTACTTAATCATTTCTTTATGGCAACGATGACACCTAATGTTCGGATCATATTTGCTCATGGTTAATCCTCCCCAAAACGACAAGTACATTCCCACAAAAGATTCTCTGCATAGTCTCGGCAAAACAAAAGCTGTATTGCGGTATACTGATTAAAGTGATCCGGATCAGTATCCCCTGGTCGTAGACATAGAAAGGACATGATTTCCCTAACTGAATCATCGTCACCCGGAGAATACAGCGAAGAAAGCCTAAAATCCTCTCCATGGAACAAAGTAATTGTTTTCCCTTCCAGATGCATAAGCAGCTTGTACCCCATGTTGTAATAGGGGTGATCGACGCGCCACAAATGCAGGGTAAAGGTCGGTCCGTTGCCCTTATTATAGGGCTTGAACCGCACAGTACGTAGATATTTGCTCATGGTTAATCCTCCAGCCCTAAGTAAAACGTAATTATTCTGTAACCGTGACTTCTTTGATCACGGACAAGTCAAATTTGGCTATATCGGTATGTTCTTCAATGAAGTCTAGTATCTGGCGAGGGCATATTTTCCGCTTTTGTTTATTTACTACCACGAAATCCATTTTGGGTATAAGCCAAAGATCGATAATATTGCTATTTAGTTCAATGGAGTTTATATTGCCGGCCTCATATCGGTACTGGTTTTGATACAGGACTGTTAATCCGGGCGCGGATAGAGTGTTAAATATGTATCCATACCGTAGTTTAGGATCATTTCCGGGTACAACGCCGTAGGGATCAATCTCTGTAACAATTGTGGCACTCTTGAGCAGAGAAATAAATTTGTCTTTTGATATAGCTGGTTCTCGTGGCGTAGACATGATTTTTTCCTCACTCTGTAATCGTAACTTCCTGCTGCAAAGCTTCGTAAAACACCTGAGATAGGTAATCCTTAATATCATTGTAGTTTCTACCGGTAATCGATAGATCGAATCCATCGAAGCTGGGAGTCACGATAACTTTGTGATATGTCCATCCGCAGTAGTAACCGTCTGAGTTCATGTGATGGAAATTAGAGACTATAACGATTTTTTTATGTGAGCATAGGTCCAGATCGATCCAGCACCCGTTATCGATACCTGCCCCGGAAGGTAAGTATTTTTTGCTGAGATAACCGATATTTTCTAAGTGTCGCAGACACATTTCCTTATTGCCGCTGTCATGACAGTTTTGGCGTGCGTCAATTAATGACGCTAGTGCTTTGTAGAGCGGCTGTGTATCCATGGTTTCCTCCATTTAATTGGCTTTTACGATGACTTTGTGACCAGGGTTAAGCTCTTGGACCCCCTTTTGCACTTTGTCGGCTAATTCGCTATTTATCCATACGGTTGGGAGAATCGCGGTCCCGAATAATTGCTTAATTTCTAAAGCGTGATCCGCATGTGACATATCGGCTTGCCAATATCCATCTGTTCCGCGAAATATGGTAATTGTGGGCATGATTAAATCTCCTTAATGCAAGCCTCTTGAATGGCCGCTATCTCTTGATCGATCATCATGCTGATGCAGATATGGCACTCGCCACACCAAGAATCATCCGGGCCCTCGGTACACTCGCTTGCGGACCAGTCGTAGGCATCAAGATTTTCCCAGGTCACCTGATATCCTGCAGGGACGATGTAATAGTCTTGGCGGCCTGCCTCTCCATGGTGTAGCTTCATGATTGCCTCCCTGTTAGTGTCGCTTAACTGCAGTCGCGCAAATCATTATAGCAAGCAGCGTGCCATAATTTGTAAATTGTTGCAATTGCATAAGTAACGTGATTTTGTGCGTTTCCCAAAGCATAGCAAATCATCAAGAGTGTAAAGGTTTCTTTACAACATATTTGTTATGGATATATAAGAAATCTGTGTAAATGTAAGAAAGCACAGCAAATAGTGGTAAAAGTGGAGTTGTAAAGAAATTTTACATAGTTGTAAAAAAGTGTAAAAGTGAAAATAGTTGGCAAAATCGTACATATTTTGCTTGACAAGGCTATCCATGCGCGTGCTATAAAAAACCACATCCATTAAGGATGTAACCTTTACGATTTACTTCTGGTAAATCGCGCTTTAGTCCTTGAGTATAGCCGTTATCCCTTCCGAACATTTCATAGTAATCATTCCTCTCAGCCTCCGAGCGCGAGCGACAGCCCAACACACGGAGTGAGCGCCTGGATGCAGTTGTTAAGTTTTTAACCCTGTCACCTACCAGGCAAATGGAATAGTCTGCTCTCGCATCTAGCAAGCCAGTTCCCACCATCCAGCTAAATCGATGCATTAATGATATGGATAAATTAAGATGAAGAAGATAAGACATCCTTGTAATGAAGAAAGATATTGATATGGATAAGAGAAGTAAGCGTATATAAAAAGTATACACACAAAACTGTATATAATTTTTATACGCTTATGTACCTCATGTAGTCAATTCACTGCTAAATAATATTATGACTGATTAAGATAAGTAAAAGCTTATGATAAGAGAAGAGCTAAGATGAAGAATAATAAGAGATTATGGAGAAAGATAAGAGAAAGATAAGAGAAAGATAAGAGAAAGATAAGAAATTATATCAATGTTTTGTAATTATTTGGATTTGCACAATTTAGCGTTACAGTTGAATAATTAATCTGTTCAAAATTCATCCCACATTAGACCCGATAAAAATTTACTTTGCTTTCAACTACATCCAAAAACACTATAAACATAGGCTAATCAATAGTTTGTGGGAAAGCTAAAAGTTTACATAATATATCTTATCAGAAGTGATTAAGGAACCACTATTATCAAGGGTACGGGGGAGGCTATTAAGACACCCCCTTAACATACTGATCATAAGGGGTAGTATCTACAAATTCCCAGCATAATCTTCTTTCTTTCCCATCTTTTACCTAACAATCTTCTGTATATTTTATCTTTTGCCTAATATTATTTTGCATAAATGATTATTTGGCGAATAAAATAAAAACTTGACAGGCATGATTTAATAGGACTAGGGTACAACATATGGCACGATCTAAGAGTTTGCTTGATAAGGATGAGTTAGCGGTAATCACCACGGTGAAGGAAAAGATTCTCAAGGATGGTAAGCCCAAGCGTTTGGCGGACAATAATAAGCTTGGGCGAGTTCTGACATTGATGCTCAGCGGTAGGAATAGAGAGGAGATACGAAGGGTACTGCAAATAAACCCCAATGACACGCAAACGATGTGGAAGTACTTTGAGCCGTTTGTGGCTAATTTGGGTGACTATCGCCGCAAGAAGAGTGAATCTCTTGACGTGTTGGCGCAGAAGGTGCTGTTGGGCATCAATGATGAAAAGATTGAAAGGGCGAGGTTGCTGGAAGTGGCCAAAACGTTCCAGATATTGAACCTTGCATCGAGCTTGGATCAGGGGAAGCCGACGCATATTACCTTGGATTATGGTACTTTACTGAGAGAATATGCGGCAACCAAGGAAGAGTACGACACTTTGCGCAAAGAGCTGGGGATTGCTCCGGGAGTAGTAATTGATGCCACGGCAGATTGACGATTTATCCAGGCAACGATTATTGTCGCTGGAAGGCCGCATAAAATCGTTGCAGGAAAATCTTCGCAAATACGAGGAAGAGCATAAGATTGAGTTTATCCAACTATTCCCGTACCAAAAGAAGGCATTGGATTTGCTGGATGCGGGCAAGAAAACGGTGCTGTTGCAGGGTGGCAATCGCGTAGGTAAAACGCTGTTTGGCTGTCTGTTCGTGATTAGCGAATGCTTGGGGGTTCGCCCATGGGCGCCGAATGAAAAGACTTTGTGGGAAGGTAAACCCATCGATTGCCGCATACTGTGCGAAGATTGGGAATTCCATGCTCAACAAGTCATCGTGCCCGAACTAATTAAGTGGACTCCACCTTCGGAATATACCACGACCAACAATAATGTGGGGGTACAGGCGTTTTGGGAGTTCCGCAACGGATCCAAAATTACCATATTGACCAATAAGCAGGACACTAAGAGTCAAGAGAGTTGGCACGGTCATTTGGTTTGGGCTGATGAGCCGCCGCCCTATGAAAAATATGTCGCCAATAAACGCGGATTGGTGGATTACAAAGGGCAGTTTTTGCTTACCATGACCGCTATTTCCGCGTCTTGGGTGCTCGATGAAGTGGTGCGGAACCCTCATCCAAGCTACGGCCATGTTTCAAAAATCAGTATGTACGATAATCCTACTCTCGACAAAGATACCGTCGATACTTTTAAGGCTTCCTTGACTCCCGACCAAATCATCGCCCGCATCGAAGGCGGATGGCTCAATGAGGCCGGCCTGGTTATTAAAGGGTTTGTGGCCGATACCCATATCATCGATCCTATCGAAGTCCCTCCCGATTGGCCAGTCGTGGTAATGATCGACTTCCATCCCCAATTGCCTCACGCCGTATCGTATTTCGCCATAGATCCCCGCGGTATTACTTTCTTGATCGATGAATCGTGGATTCATGAGTCCAGCGAAGCCTTGGCTAATAGAATTTTAAGGAAAAAATTGGTCGATTGCTGGCGCATTGAACAAGTATTCATTGATCCGCTGGCTAAAGGCGACAAGGACTTCATTAAGCGCATGGGCTATTCCGTGCCCGATTCGTTTACCACTATCGCTAATATCTTGTCTAAGGGAAGAATATCGCTGAAAGTCGCTAGCAAGGATAAGTCTAGCGGCATCATGAATATCGAAACCATGCTCAAGGGCGCTAACGGCATTCCCTCTTTGTACTTTTGCTCTAATGTGGTAAATCAGATTCTTAAGGAAGGTACCGTGTGGGAAATTCAACGATGGATGTACCAAAACGGTGAGCCGGAAAAAGTTAATGATCATTTTATGGAAAATCTCTACCGCTATACATTGACCGGCATCGGCTACACTACTTGGCTCGGTCCCACCGAAGAACAATTGCAAATGCATAACCCCATGCCCCTGGAACATGATCAATTGTTTTTGGCAAATCTGCCCAAAAACCCGCATAAGGGAGAGGAGTGGTACAACCAATGAGCATCGCCGCCATATTGCCATATTTCATGCTTGCCAGTAGCGCCGCTAGTACCGCAACTTCCATCGTCGGCATGTTCAATACCCCTTCCGCGCCTAAAATAGATGCCGATCTTACGAAAAAACAAAGAAACGACGCCGTTACCGCCGCCGCTTACGCGGAAGCCAATCGCTTAAAAAAACGTGCCGGATATTCCAGCACCATCTTGACCGGTCCCATGGGAAGCTCTGCGCCGGTCAATACCACGCAGGCTACACTAGGGGCATGATATGAGCCTTGATAAAATTATTGCCGATCGCCTAACCATGCTCAAATCAGTGCGCTTGCCCTATGAAGCCCTCGTCGATGAATCTATCCGCTTCGTCGCCCCCGGCAGAAAAGGAGTCGCCGAAATCAATAAAGGCGACAAAATCGGCAAAGATGTCTACGACGGTACCGCTCCTACCGCATTGCAAATCCTTACCGATGGCATCGCCGGGTACTTGTGCTCCAAAAATATGCGATGGTTCTCCCTTACCTTGCCTACGGCCGTGAACTTTTCCCCTGATTTTAGAGGTAAACTGTCCGACTTGCCCGAAGTCCGCTCCTGGCTCCAAGACTGCGAAGAGGAAATGTACTACGCCTTGGCGGAAAGCAACTTCTATGAGCAAATCGTCGAACTCATCCGCGACGGCGCAAGCTTAGGCACCGCTAATATGCTCATCGAAGAGGATGTCGCCAGCGGTAAACTGGTGTTCACTATTCCCCACTTCCGCGAATGCTACATCGCCGAAAATCATCGGCATTCCGTCGATACCCTGTTTAGGGAGTATTATGTCACCAATAAGCAGCTGGCCGATAAATTCGGCAAAGAAAAGGTTGTATCGTGCGATTCGAAGTTTGATAATGATTTGACTAAAACCCCATACGCGGATCGGAAAATTATCCATGCCATGTACCCGGAAAACGGCAAGATCCTATCCGTGTGGGTGCTGCCGGAAGCCGACAAAGACAAGCTCTTAGGACAATTTTCCTATAATTCGCTGCCTTTCGTTTCGTGGCGCTGGCGCAAGGAATCCGACGAAACCTACGGAAGATGTCCGGCCATGGATGCTTTGATCATGATTCACATGGCCAATCAAATGGGAAAAGGAAATATCAAAACCGGTCAAAGGATGTCTGATCCTCCTATGGTGGGGATGGCCGATCTTAGAGGTTTGATAAAAAATAATCCGGGAGGCTGGACGTTTCTGTCGCAAAACATGAATTTAGAGATGCACATGCCCAAGCAGTTGTACACGAATTTGCAACTGCCTTATGGATTGGAAATCCAGGACCGCCAGGACAAGGTGATTCGAGAGGCTTTCTGCGTCGAATTCTTCCTCGCACTGACGCAGGCCGCCGCCAATAATACCGAACTGACGGCCACGCAAGTCATGGAAATGATGGGCGAAAAGGCCGTTATCTTGGGAACCAGAATCGGATTCTTTCAAAGCCAAGGATTAGATCCGGCCATCGAACGCATCTTCGCTATTGAAGGACGGGCCGGTAGATTGCCCAAAATACCGCAAATCGTTTTGGATAGCTATCGCGGCTACCCCAAAATACAGTACATCGGGCCGTTGTCGCAGGTGCAACTGCAACTAAGCAAATCCCGTACCATGAATGCGGGATTACAGCAAATCGCGCAAGTCGCGCAGTTAGATCCTACCGCTTTGGATGTGATCGACTCCGATGAGGTGGTGCGGGAAATCGTGAAAAACTACGGAATCCCGCAGTCGCTGTTGAGAAGTCAGGAAATGATTAATGCCATTCGGACGCAACGGAGTCAGCAACAGCAAAAGCAGCAAGATATAGAAAATCTTGACCATGTGGCCAAGGCTACCAGAGCCGGAGTCGCTACGCCGCAACCGGGTAGCCCCATGCAGGCATTGATGAACCCTGAAGCGTTCGCGGCAAATCAAGGAGTATAAAAAATGAAGGTGGAAAGATGCAAGAAGAAGAAGAAGAAAGGCAGAGGGCGATAGAGCACCATATTGCGTTATATCGCAATGTGTTTTCCGGGCCTTCCGGCACTTGTGTACTTGCCGATATTTTGGCCAACTGCCATTTTTTAGAGCCTTTGGACGCCGGAAATCCACAAATGATCGGCGAATACAATGTCGGGATCTATCTGTTGGCAAGCTTGGGCGTGATGAAGCCCGATAACCGAATCGAAGTCGTAAATAATTTATTGGGACAGAATCCTCTATTGGGGACTATCCCGTTTGGAAAGGACTAAATAATATCATGTCAGAAGGAATCACCGAAGGGACCGCAACCACCGGAGGAGAAACCGGAACTGAAGTAAAATTCCCCGCATGGATGGCACAGCTACCGGCCGATTATCGTCAAAGCGCCGACCTAGCCAAGTTTCCTACCATCGGAGACCTTGCCAAGTCCTACAAAGAAACAGCGGACCAAAGCAAGGCGAATCAAAAAACTTTGGAAAATGCTATACCACGACTTAACGAAAACCCAACCAAAGAAGAAGTCGACAAGTATTACACCGCTTTAGGTCGACCGAAATCCATGGAAGAGTATTCGTTCAAGGACGGCGATAAGGATTTGGTTTCGCCAGATATGGACAAGTTCGCCCGGCAAACCTTGTTTGATGCCGGTGTCCCGCAAGCCGAAGCCCTGAAAATCGTCAAATCGTGGAACCAGTTTTTTTCAGAAGTTCAAAACCAACAGGAAGGAATCAAAAAACAGGAGTGGGAAGAGGCCGACAAAGCCCTTCGAGCCAAACACGGAGATAAATATGATGCCGTGGTAAAAAAGGCCAAAAGGTTCTTCGAGGATCATTCCAAATCTCAATTCGATAGTTTCGTCAATGAAACCAAAATTGGGATGCATCCGGTATTTTTGACCTTCATTACTTCTTTATCCGAAAAATATGCGGAAGACTCTACTATGAAAGGTTCAGAGTCTACGGGTAAAAATTCCGGAAAGTTTGATCCCGGTAACTTTTACCAAGTTCCGAAAAAATGAAAGGTGAATCCTTATGGCGGAAACTATCAGTCAGTTGCCCTACCCGACTTTAATGTCGCTTATGGCCGAGTACTCTTCGACCGATACCACCGGCATGTATCTTAAAGCCGCTGAAGTATTGAATCGAAGAATCCCATTCATGCGGGTATTACCCATAATTACCTCAAACCAACTTTTTAGTCACTTGGGCGCGAAAGATTCCGTGCTTGGAAGCATTCAGGCTCGGCGCTTCAATGAAGGCGTTACGCCGACCACAACCAAACAGGCTGTGTTTACCGATCCGATTGCCAACTTTTTGGATTATTCGGAAGTTGACGCGGACCTATATAAGAGCCAGCCTGATCCGGCTACTTGGCGCTGGAACCAAGACCGCCGAAAACTCGAAGGCGCTCGGCAGGGAATCGAAACCCTGTTCTTCTACGGGGATATTTCGACCAATCCCTTGGGAATTAACGGGCTTTTCAAACGTTACAATTCCTTAAGTTTTAGGCCGAATGGTGATGCCAGTCAACCCTATAACGTGGTTGGTGCTAGTGGTACGTCTTCGGACCTTACTTCCGTTGCGTTCATCGAATTCGGCGAAAACAAGGTTTATGGATTCGTTCCCCCTAATGGTACCAGCATCAACGGCCTGAGCATCCGTGACCTTGGCGAGCAAACAAAAGTCGATGCCAATGGTAAGATGTTGCAGGTATATCGAACCATGCTGGCCTTCTATGTTGGCTTGGGCGTCGCCGATGATCGATGCGTACAGAGGATTTGCAACATTAAATCCACGGGTACCTCTAATATCATTACCGACGATCTGTTGATCGACTCGAAAAACCAGTTGCCGGAAATGGGTGAAGCGCCCGGAACTTTCTTGTTCGTTCCGCGCAAAATTAAATCCCAAATGGAAAAAATAGCTTCTGACAAAACCAATGCGAATTTCACGCAGGAACGCAATGGCGACGGATTGTTCGGTACCACCATGACCTATTTTATGGGAATTCCAATCCTGGTGGCGGATATGATTTCCACTTCTGAAACTCAAGTATCTTAAGAAAGGAAACCAAAACTATGCCAGTCAGTGATATCAGGAATTGGGTGCATGGTAAAGGCGTAACCGGGGCCGCAGGTTTGGCTATCGGCCGCTCCGGAAGCGAATACAGTGAAGACCAACTTAACGCCGGATCGACTTATTTCGGTGCTGGTAAAGCCGGAGTTGTCGAAGGGCTTCACATGCTGATTACGGAAAGCTTCAATACGCTTACCTATGGGGATATTATGATTGTCCATGGGGCGGCGGAGAATCCTACCACGGTATTGACCGGAAGAACCGGAATCCTTCTGGCGGCGCTTACGGCCGGGAAGCATTTCTTCGTTCCGATCCCTGCCGGTGTCGATGTCTTGCAGTACCTCCGCGCCCGATTCATCGTTACCGGAAGCAACCCCACCACTGGAAAGGTAAATATGTGGTTCGGACCGCTTGACGGTTCGGAAAACGCCTAAGCTTTTCATGGGGGCAGGATTTTACGAAAATAAAATTCTGCCCCTACCTATAAGGATTTTTTATGGATCAGTGGACAACTCTAACCATCGTTTCGTCTACAGTGGCGCCAGCCGGTAGCGTTACTATCAATTCCACTATTTCTTCTAACATTATTCGCATCGGAAAAGTCAAAGTTGTACCCACTTATGTCGGTGGATCTGCCGATTTTGGCCTATATAAAAGATCGACTTGCCTAAGCACCGACGCGGCATATCGTGCGGTAGGATTCGCTTCTACTCTTTCCGATCCCGTTGAACAAATCGGCTCAACTCAAACCGAACGCAATGAAGGATATTTGGCTCATTACGAAGACTTGGACGCCGGCAAGAACCTTCATATAAAAATAACCAATAATGGATTTATTAGCAATTCTTATACAATCACCATAAAATATTATGTTCCGTTAATCTATGATGCAACTACCGGTGCACTTTTCCTAAAGCTGACTACTTCCGCGCCTGCCGATGCGGCATTGTCGGCCAATGAGTTGGTTGTTTGGACCAATGATTCAAATGCGTTAAACTTTAAGTATAAAACCACGGCCGGAGCAATTAAGACCGGAACAATCGCGCTATCATGAGGCTAAAATATGGGAACCTTTCCCGCTCCTGGATTAGTACGAACCTCGCCGTTGCCGCCTTCCGGCTTGTATCCATCCGCCGATTTGTGCAATTTAGCTCTATTGAAGTTAGGCGCTAATTTCATTCGGGATATTAACGAATCCAGTCCTAGCGCCCTTCGCCTAAAATTAATTTATCCATACAAATTGGAAGAATTACTCTTGGCTAAAGATTGGCGCTTTGCCAAGAATACCTTGCCACTTGTTCGCAGCGGCACCAGCCCCGTAAAAGGCTTTTTGTATGCTTACCTATTACCATCGGATTATTTGAAAACGATTCAAGTTCCAAGCAAGCGGCTGAATTATTACGACTATCCAGTATATCCTCCGTATCCTTACCGGATTCAAGTCGATTCCGCCGGGATCATGGTATTGATGACCGATTACGCCGACACCACGGCGGAACCGCTTTACATGACCTATATTGCCAGAGAGTCCGACGAGTCGAAATTTTCACCAATGTTCCGCGAAGCCTTGGTATGTTTGTTGGCAAAAGAATTGTGTGCGCCAACCACGGATAGCGCCAGCAAGTTGCAGGAATTAAGTGGCGCATACTATAGCGCCTTGACTAATGCCGGAATCGCCAATGAATTTTTGGATTCTTACGATGAAGAATCCGGCGAAAGCTGGGTTGACGTGGGAAGATACTAATGGACCATCCAATTAATAATTTTAACGGCGGAGAAATTAATGTCGAAACCATGCAGCATCGGTTTGATATTAATAAATACAATTCAAGTTGCGCAAAGATTGAAAACGCCTTGCCGTTAATCAGTGGCGGCGTTAGGAAAATGCCAGGAACTTATTATGTCGGCGCAAGTAAATATTCCGACAGAAAGTCCCGCTTAGAGCCGTTTGTTTTTAATTAAGATCAAGCGTATGTCGTGGAATTAG
>Ga0316616_100000841_pt1 | contig 11231 bp, 9 predicted proteins | sample OWC_Aug_M1_C1_D1_FD_207660 | JGI IMG/M metagenome (GOLD analysis project Ga0316616, IMG submission 207660) | Wetland soil microbial communities from Old Woman Creek delta, Ohio, United States - OWC_Aug_M1_C1_D1_B | ecosystem: Environmental > Terrestrial > Soil > Wetlands | place: USA: Ohio...
ATGTATTTGGAGCCTTGGAAGGATTCTTGAAAACAGAAAATTTGTAGACTTTCCAGCAAGAGTTGTTATATGCTTTTGTTTCCCAAAAAATTTTCTAGCCATTCCTCGGAGGGGTAAGCCGATGAAACCCATAACTTTTCAAAGACTTAAAGGAATTTTCAGAAAGGCCTTCACGCCCATCACCATAATGCTCATTCCTCACACCAAGGCCAGGGCCATAAATTTCAGGATTCCCTCCATCGGAATTGCAGCCTGTGTGGCACTGTGGATCATGGGAACTGTCTATATCATTACCTCTGCAATAAAAATCGCCGAGTACCAGGTGATGAAGGATAAATTCACCTATTATTCCAAGCAGTTTGTCGAACTCAGCTCCAGCATTGCTGCGATAAAAAAGACGGAAAAGGAATTTAAGCTCCTTGTTTCGCTCGGTTCCAGGGAAAAGATCCTTGAGAACCTCGAAGAAGAACCCATCGAATCAATTGACATGGAGCACATCGCGCAGGAGATCGAAAAGACAATCACTAGCGTTGCTGAAATAAATGAGTTTCTTCGTGTTCAGAAGGATAATTTCAACGCCACCCCCAAGGCGATGCCTGTGGATGGCTCGATATCATCCCCCTTTGGCACAAGGGAAGATCCGCGAAGCGCAGAAGATAAGTTCCATGCAGGTATTGATATTAGGGCTCCGTCAGGTTCCCCAATCCGGGCAACCGCCGATGGAATAGTGAGCTTCTGTGGATGGAGCGGAAGAAACGGAAACCTTATTGCCTTAGAGCATGGCTCCGGTTTCAGAACCTTGTATGCCCATAACCGGGCAAATATCGTTAAGATAGGTCAAAGGGTCAAGAGAGGCGATGTGATTGGTTACGTTGGCACGACTGGGAATGCAACAGGTTCGCATGTACACTACGAGGTCTGGAAAGATGGCAAACCGGTTAACCCCGGCAAATTCATCAAAGGGAGGTCATAGTGTTTACGAAGCGTTCAGAAAAACTTGAATCTTTCGTGGGAGAAAACTCACATTTTACCGGAAATATTGAAACAAAGGGGACAGTACGCATCGATGGCTTCCTTGAAGGAAATATTCAGGCAGACTGGGTAATCCTTGGCGAAAAGGCTAATATAAAAGGGAATATCGTTGCCAGGGGTATTGTGGTGGGTGGAAAAATCGAAGGAAATCTCCTGGCCAGAGAAGTGGTGGACGTAAAAGCACAAGGCGTTATTTCTGGTGACATAGAGACAGGCAAGTTCCTCGTCGTCGAAGGCGGTGTCCTCAACGGACGTGTCTCAATGCTCACCGATGCAACGAATATAGTTGAATTTCAGCAAAAAGGTACATGATTAACTATACAAGGTCTGAAGCCACCTTTCAAGGCGATTACAACCTTCCTTAAGACGTTCAAGGCTGTTTGCATAGGAGAAGCGGATGTGGGATCCTGCCCTGTAGCTACCAAAATCATAGCCCGGAGTAATGGCAACTTTTGCCTCTTCGAGGGCCCGCTCCACGAATGCCATGCTATCAATGCCCCATCTGTCAATACCTGCATAGATATAGAAAGCACCTTCGGGATCAACAGGAACATTGAACCCAAGCTTTCTCAGGCAAGGAAGAATGTAATCTCTCCGTTCCCGATAGGTTATCCTCATCTCTTCCAGGTCTGCATCAATATCAAAGGCATGTATGGCAGCATGCTGGGCAATTGAAGGCGGTGAAATAAATACGTTCTGCGCAACCTTCTGTATTGGTCGAACAAGCTCCTGGGGCACAACCATCCACCCGAGACGCCACCCTGTCATAGCATGGGTCTTTGAAAAGCCATTGACCACTATTATGTTCTCCCCTTGGCTAAGAGCGGTACGCATTTTTTTCCCATAGGAGAGCCCTCCATAGATTTCATCTACAATCAGCACACTATCCCGTGAAGAAAGCAGGCGATAGAGGTGGGCAACCGTGTCTTCCTCGTATACTGTTCCTGTTGGATTCGAGGGGTTACAGAGGATGAGCACATCGGGACCAGTCTTGAGTGCTTCAACCTGATCAGGCACAATTTGATAGCCTGTCTCTGCATCAACACGAAGGGTTATAATGTCAGCATCAACAAGGAGAGCGAAATTCCTGTAGCAGGGATATCCCGGGTCCGATATGGCAAGTGTCCTCCCCCGCTCAAGGAGCACCGCAGCGAGAAGAAGAAGAGCCCCGGATGTTCCATTGGTTATGATAATCCTCTCCGGAGAGACAAAAAGCCCTTCCCTCTTAGCATATTGGGCAGCTATCTTCTGACGAAGCTCTGCGATCCCCAGGCTATGGGTATAGAAGGTCTGCCCGCCGGCAATTGCCTTTATGGCTTCATCTTTTACCACCTGGGGCGTTGTAAAATCAGGTTCGCCCACTTCCATATGGATAATGTTTTCTCCCCGGGCCTCCATTCCCTTGGCTTTCTCAAGAAGCTCCATTACATAGAAGGGGGTTATGAAGTCTGCTCGTTTCGTAATCTTCATTATTTACTCTCTGGTGATGGTGTATTTTTTCATCTTGTAGCGAAGCATCCTCTCGCTTATCCCAAGGAGCGATGCAGCTTTAGTCTGTACCCAATCAGCGTTGATGAGGGCCTCAGTGATCATCTGTTTTTCCATCACACCAACGGTCTCCCTGATACCCCCCTCTACCGGGGCCGATGTGCCCTCCGAAAGGCCAGGTAAATCCTCCAGGGTAATATAGTCACCCCTCGCAAGAACAGTAGCCCGCTCAATCATATTTTCAAGCTCCCGTACATTCCCTGGATAGTCATACTTGATGAGTTGATCCCTCGCTTCCCGGGTAAAACCTTTCACATTTTTCTTATACCTGCCGTTGTATCTCTTCGCAAAAAAATCCATGAGGAGCGGTATGTCTTCTTTCCTCTCCCGAAGTGGGGGTACCCAGATTTTTACTACATTGAGCCTATAGTAGAGGTCTTCACGAAAACTGCCCTTTTTTACTTCTTCGTCCAGACTTTTATTGGTAGCAACTATAACCCTTACATCCACTTTTACTGTATGCAGGCCACCTAAGCGCTCAACCTCTTTTTCCTGGATGACCCTGAGTAGCTTTGCCTGGAGCAAAGAGGAAAGGTCGCTTATCTCGTCGAGAAAAATTGTACCCTTGTTGGCAAACTCAAACTTTCCTATCTTTCGCTGGAATGCACCGGTAAAAGCCCCTTTTTCGTAGCCAAAAAGCTCACTCTCAAGAAGGGTCTCAGGGATAGCCGCGCAGTTAACTTTAACAAGTGGCTGGTTTCTTCGTTCGCTCAACTGGTGGATAAGATTGACAACCAACTCTTTTCCGACACCGCTATCTCCTTCTATGATGCAGGTTGAGTCTGTCCTGGCGATACGTGTAATGAGGCTTACCACCTCATTCATCTTCTCGCTCGCATAGAGAAAATCCTCTGACTTAAATCTGTCCTTCAAGGCCTCTTTCAGAACGCGGTTTTCGTGGACCAGGAATCTCTTGTCTTCTATCTTTTTGATCTTGAAGAGCAGGTCGTCAAGATCAATAGGTTTTGTCAGGTATTCAGTGGCTCCAGCTTTCAGGGCATTTACAGCATTCTCAATGCTTCCGAAAGCAGTGATCATGATGACCTCCACCTCGGGATTGATATCCTTGAACCCCTTGAGGATGGTGAGCCCATCCATGTCGGGAAGTTTGAAATCGAGGAGCGCCATGTCAATGGTTTTCGTCCTGAACGACTCCAAGGCTATTGTCCCATTCCCTGCCTCCTCCACCGTATAGCCCTCTTTACGAAGCAACCCCGCAAGGAGAGATCTCTGTGTTTCTTCATCCTCAACAATTAATATCGTCGCCCGGTCCATATTCACCTCTCTTAGGGTAAAACCTGTATATGGGTAGATGGGTGGATGGGCAGAGGAGGTAGACACCAAAGACAAAAAGGCTGTGCCCCATCTCCTCTTCTTCTCATTCCCTCATCTTCTCAGCCTGCGGCTGAATAAGGGGCAGGCTGACCACAAATTTCGTGCCCTTGCCTTTCTCGCTTGTCACTTTAATATCTCCCCCGTGGTCTTTCACAATCATATATGAAATGGGAAGGCCAAGGCCCATCCCTTTATCCTTCGTCGTATAGTAATAGTCAAAAATACTATGTATATGTTCTTCCGTTATTCCGGAGCCATTGTCAACAATAGAAATGTGAACCTGTGGTCCTTTAAAGACGGATGTTACCTCCACTGCTCCTTTGCCGGTAATAGATTCAATGCCATTGAGGAGAAGATTGTAAAAAGCCTGTTTTATCCGTTCCGTCTGGCACTCGACCATAACATCCTTTTCGATGTTGTTAGATAATGTAGCGCCCTTGATGGCAGCCTTTTCATATAGCATGGTCACAACGTCCTCCATTATTTCACGAAGGTTTTCAGGTGAAAAGGGAACGCGCGATTTTGTCGAAAGGAGAAATTCTTCTACGATCCTGTCAACACGGCCCAACTCTCCCCTCATAATATCGATGAACTTCCCATATTCATCTATTTTATCATTCCCGGGAGTAAATTCCCGCTTTAGTCTCTGGATGGAGATACTAATTGCATTGAGCGGGTTGCGTATCTCATGTGCCATGCCCGAAGCCAGTTTTCCAAGGGAAACGAGGCGATCTTTCATTTCCATTCCCCTCTCCATCTCTTTCACTTTTTGGTCATACTTTCGTGCCAGGAGAAATGTTATATAGGTGCTCAGGGCGCCTGAGAGGACGAGAAAGATCAGGACAAGAACAAAGTTTCTGGTGGTCTGCTTGAAGATTTCATCTGCGTTCGCCCTTGAAAGGAAAACCTCCATTCTATATCCCGGAAGGAACTTGGAATCAAGGGGCCTGGCAAAAAGATACGTATTTCCCTTCTTTTCCCCAGTCCCGGAATACAACTCACCATGGGCACCATAAATATTGATCCCTGCGACATCAAACCTTTTTTCCTCATTTTCAATGATATTTTTAATAATCATTTTTTTTCTCAGGCCTTCCAGCTCATCTTCATTTACACTGAGGAAAAAGATTGATCCTTTTGATCGGAGGCCCACAACAAGGGTTTGGTCCTTGCTGGTTGGCATCTTGATAAAGGTCTCCTGCTTCATTGATAGAAGGGACTGGATATATGGGCTTGGGATTTTTGGTTCTCCTTTGTGCCCAACAGTGTTCCCTTTTTCGTCGAGAACCAGAATATTTGCCAGGGGAATACTATTAAGGTCTCCATTCGGGGTTTCAGACAGGAGAACGTAAAGGTCCTCGACAATAGCCTCGTCGTATACCAGTATATTAAGAAAGTTCGGGGTAATAATGGAAGGTGATGTATCGAGCAGGCTCAGGTATTCAAGGTTTATGTCAATCTCGCGCCTGACATGGTTAAAGAGTATTTCACCCTGGCCCTTTAATAAGCCATCCAAATTGTTCCGGACAATTTTTATCTGGATAATACCTGTTATGGTAATAAGTATGAAAAAGACAGCGAAAAGAAGTGAAGGAAAGATGATTGTTTTTTTATCTCTCATGCCCCCTCATCTCACGATTTCGGGCAGGAGGTTCCTTTGTCTGATAACCCCTCTTTTCCCATCCCTTAGAATTAAACCCTTTTGCCCCGGGCACCCTTGGATTCTGCGGCTCAGGCGCCCTTAGTCCCTGTGGCTCTGGCCATCCTCTGGAGCCCTGGTACTCAGGCCTCCCTGAACCCTGTGGTCCTACGCGTCTTTTCCGTTCTGATTCGGCAAAGTTGTTATACTGTTCGCGCTGTCTTTCGTTCAGGACCTGCGAGAGGTCTGACCTGTAATGGTCATACGATCTATCGCGAGAGCGCTCTATGCCCCTCAACTCCCGCTGTGTATTGTCAATTCTATCTCTGTTTGCAGTTGGATCTTTACGCAGCTCCTTGAGTTCAAGCTTCTTCTTTAGTGCCTCCTGCCTCTGGAAATGCCACTCCTCAATATATTTTTGTTTTACTCCTTCTGCTCTTCTTTTTTGGATGTCAGTAAGGTTGAGCCCCCTCTCGAACTCTGAGTAGGAGTTCTGTGCATAGAGAGGGGGCATCAAAAGGAAGGTGAGAAGAAGGAGAGCTATGGCAGTAAAAAACTTCATTGCTATCTACGATATGAACTTCCTGGATTCACCGGCACCCACACCTTGTGAGATGGCACCCATTTCCCGTTTACCCACTGACCGGGGACATCAACCCACTGACCGGGAGGAGGGTCAGGATACTGCCCCTGAGGAGAACCCTGATAACTTTCCTGGGGAGGAGTGGATGCATAAGGCCTTTCATAAGATCTATCAGGGTAGCCACTGGGATAGCCGCTGTCAATTCTTCTTTCCAACTGCTGCTGGTCGTAAGTATTTCCAATTATTGCACCGCTCAACGCTCCAGCACCTGCACCAATTAGTGTTCCGGCAGTATTGTGACCAATCGCCTGGCCTGCAACAGCGCCAAGAATACCACCCAAAACTGCTCCTCTTCCAGTGTTTTGACCATCTGATACACATGCTGTTGCCAGAAAACCTATTGCAACAATTACTATTAAAAACTTTACACTCTTCATGGCTCTCCCTCCATTTCTTAAAATCCACACGTGCTTCGCTAAGACCCTTACTGTAAAAGCCTTCTCGATATTATGACACTCGCTATTACCTGCAAGATTTACAGCACTTACCATGTCATTCCAATGTTTCATTGTAGCTCCTAAAACAATTTCTTAATTCTAACATTATTTATTAGCAACTGACATGCCATGGTGCAATGCCCTGTATTTTACTGTAATCATTATTAAACTATTTTTCCCGGCAATCTTTCCCGGCAATAAATGTCGAACCATGCCCTTCCCATCGACAATAGTGTCGAGACATAATGATGCCCCTGTTTTTATTACTGTTAAGCCCCAAAATATGCTATATTCTTACAGAATATCGACAAGAGCTCAATGAAAAACGTCCTCACCATTGCAGGTTTTGATCCTTCTTCAGGGGCAGGCATCACAAGGGACCTCGATACCTTTTTTTCTCTGGGTCTCCATGGTATTGCTGCACCGACAAGCACCGTGGTCCAAGGCCCGCAAGGGGTTAGCGACATATATCCCACGCCCCTTGATACTTTTCATGCTATGCTTGCATCAATTCGGGAAGACATGAGGGTAGACGGGGTCAAAATCGGGGTTGCCTGGGACGAGCGTTATGTTGAGGCCCTGTCGGACTTTTTGCCTGAATATCCAGAAACACCTGTGGTTGTGGACCCAGTCCTAGCAGCAAAAAACGGAATATCGCTGTTGAATAATAATGGCTTAAAAAGCCTCATAAAGACTGTTTTTCCAAAGACAACGGTTATAACACCAAACCTTGATGAAGCCTCACGTATAACGGGGGAAAAAATTAAAACCTTCAAGGACATGGAAGGGTGCGCTCGGGCATTGGCTGCCACCGGCCCCCAGGCAGTTGTCATAAAGGGTGGGCACCTCAAAGGAAAACCTACCGACCTCTTATTTGACGGCTCAGATTGTATAACATGGCAAAGGAAGCGCGTTGATAGGGTGATCCACGGAACAGGGTGTATCCTATCATCACTTATCGTGTCCTTTCTCGTCCATGGGTATTCTATCAAAGAATCTTTCCTCGCCTCTGAAGGCCTCATGGACGACCTGGTAAAGGAGGGATATCAAATCAGCAAAGATGGATACTTCTATACATCTTCCGGTATTCTCAACCATAAGCTTTCAGAGCGCTGGAAGGTTCTTCAGTCCATGAGAGATGCGAAGAAGCGCTTTTGTCTCCTGAACCCCGTTGAGAGCATCCCTGAGGTGCAGATGAATATCGGTTACGCCCTGGAAGGGGCACAAGGAATCGAGGACGTTGCAGCATTTCCAGGACGTATTGGCCGCCATGAAGGCAAGGTACATTTTAAGGGCGAACCTCAGTTCGGTGCATCAAAACATGTTGCACGACTCATCCTCAATTTTATGCACTATTTTCCCTCTGTAAGGTCTTGTGCAAATATGCGGTACGACAAGGCGTCTATCAAAAAAGCCCAGGAAAAAGGGCTCATTGTTTTTAGTCTTCATGGAAAGAAGAAAACCTCGAGCAACAATGAGAGGGCAGGCAATAATTTTGATTTTCTCATGGAAAAAACCCTGAAGGAAGTGGACAATCCACCAGATATAATCTATGATGAAGGGGATATCGGGAAGGAACCGATGATCAGGCTTTTCGCAAGAAGCCCCCATGAACTTTTAAGAAAGATGGAGATGATTGCACGATGACGAATCAACTGGTTGCAGCGAAAGAAGGTAAAATAACGCAGGCCATGAAGGTGGTTGCCCGCGCTGAGGGTGTCGACGTCGAAGAGTTGCGTCGAAACGTCGCAGACGGTAAGGTGGCAATCCTTGCTAATAACAGGCACAAAAAGTTCACCCCCAAGGGAGTAGGCAAGGGTTTGAGCGTCAAGGTGAATGCCAACCTTGGAACCTCCCCCGAAAGGATCGATGTAGACGAAGAACTGGAGAAACTGAAAAATGCGAGAGAGGCGGGCGCAGACACAGTGATGGACCTGAGCATCGGTGGCGACCTTAACACAATTCGCAAACTCATTATTGATCATGCAGGCATTCCCCTAGGCACTGTTCCCATTTACCAGGCCGCTGTTCAGACAGTGAATAAGCGGAAGACAATCACAAAATTGGATCCCGATGAATTTTTCGATGTTATAGAAAGGCAGGGGCAAGACGGTGTTGATTTCATAACGGTTCACTGCGGGGTTACCCAGAGGTCCCTTGAAAGGCTGAAGAAACAGGGTCGAACTACTGACATCGTGAGTAGGGGAGGAGCCTTTCTCGCAGAATGGATGATCGTGAACAAAAAGGAGAACCCCCTATACGAGCAGTACGAAAGGCTTGTGAAGATTGCGAAAAAATATGACATGACCCTGAGCTTAGGGGATGGACTTCGTCCAGGGTCGATTGCAGATGCCACTGACAGGGGCCAGGTTGAGGAACTCATTACCCTTGGCGAACTCTGCCAGGAGGCGATAGACCAGGGAGTGCAGGTCATGATTGAAGGACCGGGCCATGTTCCCCTGAACCTTATCGAGACAAACATACTTTTACAGAAAAAGCTCTGCAATGAAGCGCCCTTTTATGTGCTTGGCCCAATCGTGACTGACATCGCTCCCGGTTATGACCATATTACTTCCGCAATAGGGGGAGCTCTTGCCGGATATTATGGGGCAGATTTTCTGTGCTATGTCACCCCTTCAGAACACCTTGGCCTCCCCTCGCCCCGGGATGTACGGGAGGGCGTGATGGTCTGCAAGATTGCTGCCCATGCCGCCGATCTGGCCCGTGGGAATCTTAAGGCACTGAATCGGGACAAAACTATGTCGAAATACAGGAAGGCCCTTGACTGGAAGGGACAAATCGAATGCGCCATTGATCCTTCCAAGATCATCGATTTCCGTAAAGAGCGAAAACTTAAGGATGATGTGTGCAGCATGTGCGGCGAATACTGCGCCATGAAGGTGGTAAAGGACTATTTCAAGAAGTAATGAGTTTTTTCCTATCACCTATGGCTTACTTGTCCCGATACAGACGGGATAACCCATAGCCTAACTTCCATGTTCCTTGACGAATTCTCCATTTATACGGTTTCTGAACTCACCTCTGAAATAAAACACCTTATCGGTAACCATTTCAGGGATGTCCTCGTAGAAGGGGAGATCTCCAACTTCAAGCTTTACCCATCCGGCCACCTCTACTTTACCCTCAAAGACAATACATCCATGCTCAGGGGGGTCTTTTTCAATTACCAGGGCAGGCACTTTGGAGATACAATTGGCGATGGGGTTTTCGTTCTCTGCAGGGGTCGGGTGGATGTATACGAGCGAAGGGGCGAGTACCAGCTCATTGTGAGCGCGATCGATCCCAGGGGCCTGGGAGTTTTGCAACTGAAATTCCAGATGCTTAAAGAAAAACTCTTGAAAGAAGGCCTCTTTGATCCGGAAAAGAAGAAGCCATTGCCGGTCCTTCCAAAATCTATAGGCATTGTAACATCGCCTGCAGGTGCTGCAATTCAAGACATGCTGAAAATCATTCAGGGTAAATTCGAGAACATGTCCGTCCTTATTTACCCGGTGAGGGTCCAGGGGGAAGAGGCTGCCTATGAGATCGTTGAGGGGATTACCTACTTCAACGAGACACAGTGCGTGGATGTCGTTATCATCAGCCGTGGCGGGGGCTCACTGGAAGATCTCGCGCCCTTCAATGAGGAGGTGGTGGCAAGGGCAATATATGCATCAAGAATACCTATCGTCTCAGGAGTTGGTCACGAGATAGACTTTACGATTGCTGATTTTGTTGCCGACGTGCGGGCGCCTACCCCCACCGCAGCAGCAGACATGGTTGTGAGGGCAAAATTAGAATTTATCGATACTATTATGGGGATGCGGTCACAACTGGAGCAAAGCGTACGAACCAGGCTCGAGAAGTCGAAGCTTGCCCTCTACCAAGAGGTCATGGGGCTCAAAGAAAAAAAAGAAATATTCGTCTCCCACAGGATGTATCTCGATGAACTCCTCAATAATCTTACCCATGGATTCTCCAGATACTTCACGGGCAGAAATACCCAGGTAAAGACTCTTGCGCAGAGACTTGCCGACCTCAATCCGGAGAACATTCTCAAGCGTGGTTACAGCATCACCATGAAGAAAGAAACCGGCGAGGTTGTTGTCAATGCAGACCAGGTCACGCGAGGAGACGAACTCTCCGTGAGGCTTTCTCAAGGAGAATTAGGCGTCACCGTTACCGAAAAGATCTCGTAGCGCCCATCAAGTTTTTATGATGTTCTGGCTACCTCGCAAAGATTCGTTGTGGTGGCTTGGGCCCTGAACCTCCATCGCTTCATGTAGAAAAGATTCCAAAGATAACTTCTAAACTGGTTTTGGTGATTGACTCTTCTTGATCATTGCATCGAGAACCTCCACAGCCCTCCGGGCGAATAGTGGATCGTTGATATGAATATTCATCTCCTCAAAGGGGATTTGAGGACTCAAAAGCTTTTTGAGGTTTTTCGTGAATATCCTGTCCTTGGCCAGATCATATAGCGGCATACCCTCTCTATCACCCTCTGACCAGCCTCTCGTTGGCATGAGAACATAAACGGTCCCCGGTGACTTGTTCAGCTTGTCTGCAATTGTCCGGGCAAGCTTTTTCATCTCGG
>Ga0316616_100000842_pt1 | contig 11229 bp, 13 predicted proteins | sample OWC_Aug_M1_C1_D1_FD_207660 | JGI IMG/M metagenome (GOLD analysis project Ga0316616, IMG submission 207660) | Wetland soil microbial communities from Old Woman Creek delta, Ohio, United States - OWC_Aug_M1_C1_D1_B | ecosystem: Environmental > Terrestrial > Soil > Wetlands | place: USA: Ohio...
TTCGCATTGCCTGTGTTCAGGTCTCCGTCAGAGAAAGTGAGGTCGAACTCCGTAAACAGTGCCCAGACATCCGACACTGGGTTCGAAAGCTTGGCGCCGATTTCGGCCAGGCTGCCGTGTTCGGGATGCTTGTAGTCTTCCTCCGCTTTGGAATCCTCTGGCGACAGGAGCATCAAAAAAAGAAAGGCTCCACAGATGAAGCAGCTCAAAAAGAACGTCCCTTTTCGTGACAGCGAAGGGTTCCTTCCAGAGTAATGCTGATGAAACTCGAAAAGTTTCTTCAATTTCATCCTGTTTGTCCTTTCTTTTTCATTATGGCTGGGACGGTCTTTCCGTTCTTTTTGCATATTCGTGCACAAACGCCTAATTGAGGCGGCGGTGCTCGAATCAGCTAACTCACCTGCAATGAGCACTGGCCACAGGACAGCCGATGGTCTTTTCTCGCAACTCATTCAACATTCTCCATACCATAATCTGCTTTCGTTATCCACTGGGCCATTACTGGCTATGTCGGCTGGACATCACCTTCAGCCTTCCCTTTTTTCAGGTGGGTAAGACCAACCCCTGCACGTGGTTGGTCTCAGAAGCAAACCCGGAGATGCGAACATGGAAGCTGAGTACCTGAATTTTGCACCCGATTGACGTCAGCAGGTATCTTGGTTTTCGGGAGCCGCGCCAATTGTGGCTTCCATTCCGTGCAAGAAAATTCATGCTTTACCCACATAGGAGAAAAGGTCCCCCTCGGTGCGTCTGAGAGCTTCTCTGCACAAGGCTTTTGGGACCCCTTGTAAAGCCCAGTAACAGATAAGCTCTCAAAAGATGATGTTTTGGGGCCTTCTCTAACCTGTTGATCCTATACCGGAAATAGGCCGTGCAAAAAATTTCTTGCACGGGATTTTGTCAAAATCGCGCAAGATCCAGGGAGTAGAAAGTGATTGTTGATGAAACTCTCCTCGGTGAAGAGCCAGTCGAGCCCTTCGACTGGGAAGACTATCTGTACGAGACATGGCTCGAAGAGAAGCGGGATCAGAAAACGAAGAGGCTTGCTGATGCGAGTCTCTGAATGCAAGCGGTGGTCAAAATCGGAACACGAGCTTTCATCTCAATCGAAGGCAAGCCCATGCTCGCCACACACTGGGACGGATATCCCACATCGCTCGTGCGTGACCTCCTAAACTGCAACAAATCCGTCAAAGCGGTGATCGAGATTGCCAGAGCTCACACCATCGACGCAGCCGACCCCAAATGATCGAGGAGCTGAACCGGGAACGGCTCGGGCGGATATCACCTTACTTCCACCGACACGTTGCATCTAGGCAGCCGCAGGTAACTCCATACGCCTCCGCACTGTAGCATTCCGTCCACTCACAGGTCGTGGTAACAGGTTCCTCACTTATCGACTGGCATACCTGACCCGAGCAGCCGCCGGTCATGCAGTCAGCATCGGAAGCACAGGAGGCATTGCTGGACCAGCCGCAGAAGCCGCCCAGTTTGTCTACGCACTTGCCGCAGCAGGCTAAAATACATGCGCCGGTAGAACCCGGGCAACAGGATAGGCATTCGGATCGATCGCAGATTTGGCCGTCTCCACAGGCTTCGTCGCTGAGGCATGGAACGTAGTCTCGCCTGCAAATGCAGGGTTGGCAGCCATTGCGACGGGCAATCATGTCGTTCTTGCAGTACAGGTCACAAAACACACCGGAGTTATCACAGGCGACACAGGCGCCGTCTTCACACCACTCAGCACCATACCTGCAATCCGCATCAGTTGTGCAACCGGTAGGCTTCACTACCTGAACACACTGGTTATCTTTACAAACTATCTCGAGGTTCCCGGCGATCCCGGTGCAAAAGTCGGGGCACTGTTGTAACTCATTGATACATTCGGCAATACCGTAATCGCACTCTTTGGTAATCACGTTTTTCCCACACGTGCAATCGGTGTCTTCCCTACAAGCACGCGAATAGGTTTGGTCTTTGCAGCTTGGTTTCGCCTTGCATTTACCACAGCAGAGATCGATGCAGGGACCCGCGCTGTTCGCGCAGCAGGAGAGGCACTCAGTCTTGTCGCAGGTTTGATCCTTTCCGCATTGATCATCAGAGGTGCACGGGACATAACTTGCGTATCGATAGAAGTTGATGGGTTTCACGTCTTCAGGAACAACAGGATTGAGCAACTGCCAACCCTCGGTCTCGTCGAGGTAATAAAGTCCATAACCACTGAAGGAAACTACCAATTCATCCACTCCATCCTTGTCAATGTCCACAGCCACCATCTGTCCAGGATCAACCACGTTCCGTTGCTGCCAGCTGTCATCCTGGCTCCACACCCAGAGCCCATAGGTCGCCCCATAATCACAAGCGATACTGTTTTTCAATCGGATCATGTTTTGGGGAATGACGGTATTGACTTGTCGCCATTCGCCTGCTCCGTTGCGCCAGCAAAGCCCATTCGCCCCAAAGGACGCTATAAGATCATCAGTCCCATCAGTGTCAACATCCACTGCAAGCAGCGTATCAGGGTCTGCGGTATTCCACTGCACCCATCCACCGGCCTGAGTCCAATACCAGAGCCCATGGGCAGCCCCGAAGTCACAAGCGATGCCGCTATTCAATCGGATCATGTTTTCGGGAGTGACAGTGTTGATCTGCGTCCAGACACCAGAGACATCATAGTAGTATGTGCCATATCCGACAAAGCCAGCAATAAGCTCATCCTCAGCGTCTCCGTCAATATCCGCGGCAATCATCTTGTCCGGGTCAACGCCGTTGATCTGTCGCCAGCCCCGGGTGCGATCCCAAAGCCACTGACCGTATGCACTTGCATAATTGCAGGCGATGCCGTTACGGTACGTGAGCATGCCCTCAGGAATCATGCGGTTGATCAGTTGCCAGCCGTTGGCTGAGTCATAGGTGTACAGGCCATAGCCTGGGAAGGCGGCGATAATCTCTTCGGTGCCGTCTCTGTTGAAATCAACCGTCACCATCTGAGAGGGATTGACTGTGTTCCACTGCTTCCACCCTTCTGCCTGGTCGTACTGATACAGACCATAGGCTGGGCCAAAGTTCAGAATCAGCTTATTCCTGAAGGAGAATTTCTGGCCATAGATGCCATTGCAACTGCCAACCTGACCAGATCCCTCCCAAGTGAACGGGTACCCACTCCCCGTAAGACCTGCAACTGACGCGCTATCTTGAGAATCCTGGACATACGTATTGACTTGGTATTCCGAGCCCGCAAGATTGCATTGAGCAAACACAGGTCCTGTCGATGCAAACGGGAGAAGGCAGCTAAATAGCAAAAGTTCCTTCAACCACAGATTGAGGTTTTTCAACGCATTCATCTCGCTTTCCTGTTTGTTCCTTTCTCTCTTGTACGAAGCAGGGACAATTGTCTTTATGAAACGAAAACACTAAGAGCAAGACCCTGTTACGGCCTCTTTCAACTGGTCTCACTTTCTCCGAGATCGCATCCGCCTCGCCCAGGCCAAAGCCCTAGGAGGGCATAGGGAGGCTTATTGAGGTTGGCCCACTTCATAACTTCCTCGTGAAAAGAGTTTAAGTGAGCCTGTTTGGGTAGGGAAAATCCTTAACGATACTGAATGAAAACTCACCCGAAGTCAAGTGGGTTTCTCTTCAGTCTGGCGGCTTCGAAGAAGTCTGCGACAGGGATTGAATGGATCACGTCCCCATCGCAGCGATCACTGCCGCCATTTTCAATGCTTGCTTCAGCGCTTCCTCGGCTTCTTCTTTGAAAGCTCGGACGGTAAGTCGGCGATTACACTAAGCGGACACACGGTGATCTTTTGATCCCAGCAGCCGTGCGAAATAATCAGACCGCAATCATCCTGCTATCTTGTAAAGCCCCTTAGATACCCTCTTTATCCTGCACTTCTTCGATAACTCCCAGACACTGCTGCGCACCTTCTGGCCGCTGAAACCTGTCCTGGTTCTTAGCCTGGCCGTATCCATTCCATTCTTCTTTGCCTTGATGAGCGCCATGATAACCTCAGGGCCGCTTTTTCGCGCCTGAGCCTTCCTTGGGGGTTTCTTTGGTGCTTTGGCTGCGGCCTTAGGCCGCCTGCCAACAGCTTTCGTCGCGACCTGATCCAGTTTCCTGGCCAGGTCAGTCAGAGTCCTCGAAATCTTCCTCAGTTTCTTCTCCAGTTCGCCCATGATCTCCCTCCGATTATCGGTTCACTCAAGCGCAAGGCCCACGGACCCTTGAAAGACCCGATAGCACTTGCGTATGCCGTAATATTTTCGTGGGCAAGAACATGTTTCTGGCGGTCCTCTGAGCACCGACCACCTTTGAGTCTAGTCACAGACCTACACAGGTGCGCCGCAAGGGGTCGGCAGAAGCGGACTATTTTCTGTTTCCCTCTCTTTCAGTCGTCCACAGCCGCATGTCCAGATGAACGCGCGAAATGCCTTGTTCTGAGGCAACAAGCCTTGCGAATATTTGGTATTTAGCACTGATTTCTGGTGTCAGTCGATTTAGTCCAGGCCACGGAGGTAAACCTTCTCTTGGCCCGACACGTTTTAGAGCTTTTGCAACAAGACCATCAAGAGGAAGCTCCAACCATTCTTCAGATTTCTCAAGTGTGTATCTTTTACACATGTACCGATTGTAACAAATGTCGCGAAGAAACAGGTTACATGCCTTGCGTGCTGCTCCCCAGTTCTGCGCGCCCCGTGGGAGCTTAAGCCTGAGGTTTTCGGTTGCAGCATCAAGAGCTTTGAGGAATGTCCGCTCGTCCTTAGCACAGAAACCTCCGAGATCGATCTGACCAGCAAGGTAGTCCTACGCCGCCTTGATAACACCAGTTGATCCTTGGTTCCGGAGTGAAGATGGGCCAATTGAAGTTACAGCAATGTACCGTTGCATGCCCCTGTGGAATTGCTCATCTTTCTTCATCATGTACACCGGCGAACGCCCCGACAAACTAACGGTAATAGACGACTGCCCTTTCTTAGACCGCTCGGCTTTTGGTAGTCAGTTTGATGGGGTTTTTAAACCATTTTCTTCTCTGTGCTTCCTTCATCAAGAACAGCAGGTCCTCTTCTGGAATCAGAAGGCAGAATTGGCCCCGCACCCATCGACCTCTAGCTCTTGGTTTCATTCCGATCATATAGTACCCTAATCGAAATTCCGTCTCGTTTTCCTCTAGAAACGTCACTTTCTGGAAAACGATGACCTTTCGGTCGCTATTGCTTTGAGGGCGGATCATCTCGTCATCAATTCGGAAATGCCGAATCCGGCCATCTATCCCATTAATCCTTCGGGTCTTTCCGACATTATGCGGAATGGCCGGCCAATGCTTCGGTAGGCGAATCCCTGAGAGCCTTTCATCTGGTCTCTGCGTTCGGTGTGTTCCCATTCTTTCCTCGGTTTCACGGCCGGCGTCTACCCAACGCCAACACTGGCAAGTTGTCTCCTACGACCGCTCTTTGGGACAGTGGCTTATCGAGTCGACTCCCCATCGTTCATGTAGGTCACCTGCTCAATCTGCCCCTGCAGGTCAACAAGGATTCTTGGGTTTTTGTCTTCCGCCTGCATCACGACCTCAAATGAAAAGCCCCCGCCAAGAAATCATTACCCCTGACGAGGGCTCAAAACAAGCGTTTTGATAGAAACTTACGCCAAGGCATCCTTCAGGGACTTGCTGGCGTTGAACTTGGGCACGTCGCTTGTGCTATTCCAAGGCAGAATCATGGCCGGGTTCTTCTTACTCGACACAGGCTTGCTCAAAAGCGTATACGGGATCCGAACCATTGGGCTCTCAAGCCAATCCTCGAAACCAGTATCTTGCTCATTCGCCTTTTTCTGGTATAATTAGTGCACAGGTCTTCAACCATTGACCGGCCTGCGTTCGCAGTCCCGCAGACGGACTTCGACTCTGTGTAAAAAGCGAATCTTATGCCGATCCGTATAATCCTTGTGCTCAACGATACGTGACCGAAAGGTGAGACATGGCTAAGAAAGCATCGAGTCAGAATAAGGACCGAGAAGAACGCATAGTTATGGAGATAATCGTTGATTGCTACGGCCCTGAAGAACAAGCGATGGGATGGTACTATTACCTCGAGGAGAAGCTTCGGTTTCCGTTCACGGCTGTTTGCAGTGAGAAGCGTGCCATCTCGCCGTTGAAGATAAGAGATGAGGTCATTGTCCTTGAGATGGCCCCTGGAGATGAATGCGAAAAGGAAATGTTTGTCATGATACAATGGGAAAGGGATGGCTTGGCAGTTCCATTGTCCCAGCTCACCCCCATCAATTCGACGGACAAGCAGACGAAGGAAGCTGTAGAAGATTGGCACTATTGGGTGCGGATGGGATACGAATTTGGATGAAAGGCAGCCCAATCGGGTAAAGGGGAGCCTTAACACCCCAACCCCCACACCAGCCTCCCCGCGTGTCGGCACAATGCCGTGGGTCGGCAAAGGGTGGTTCACAGAACCTACCGCACCGTAGTCGAGAAATGGATATTCACCACAGCTCCTTGACAGACAGAAGACCTCTTGGGGGGAAAAGTCGGGACAGAACCTCCTGATCTTTGAGCGGTCGATCTACCATCTGATTTTCCCGGATCAAGTCCGGGGCAGCCTCTGGCTCACAGCTTTGCGCTCCCTCTTCCTTCGGACTCCCCATCTTGGGGATGCCCTTGCTTACGGCTAGTACTTATGTTAATGATATAAGCCAGTAACCGGATTCAAGTACATCGGTCTTGTACCCTATAAGTTCACGTCCGTGCCGGGCGTACACAACGTTTCTAACCGAATTTTGTTTCCTCTGCGCTACAACAAAACCGTTTAGCTCTGGGTTAGGATCAAGAAGATGAAAAAAGAGGACGCTTAGTCAACACTTCCAAAAGCATTGATACCACTCCTAATAGAGAAGCTGTGGCCAATAATTCTTAGTGTAGTTCTGTCGGGTTTGGCCTATTTCTGGTCATTCGGTGCAGAAATTGTCTCAGACACGCGATACACAAAATACTCGCTTGTATTACTATTGAGACGCTGAACCGGGAACGAGTCAGCCAGTTAGCCGAAAAATACCAGCTTTCGGTGCAGGAAATCAAAGCCGGGAAGCGGCGCGGGAAAATCATCTGTGCCGACGGCTACGAAATTGCGGACATCGGCCTCCACAGAGACCTGGCTGAATTCCAGTATGACATCCGCGGAAACACAGTCTTTTTCAGAAAACTTGACGGCTGGTGGCCGGAGGCACTAAGAAATGCTGAGGAATTCAGGCTCCTCGGCGAAAAGATGGCAAACCGCAGCGAGTTTTGTCGGGGAAAGATTTGCAGTGGCGGCTTCTTTGGCTTAGCTTAGGATGTTATGAGCCTCACGCAAAAAGCAAGAAGTAGAAAAATGCAGATTCTATACAATGTTAGGGTAGAGTCTTGCCAACTGGTGGCGAACATTCTATAATTGTCGTAGAGATCAATAACGTTGTAGGCTCTAAGGGGGCTTTTGGTTTTGAGCGGGCTCATCGGGAAACTCATTATTGGTGTCAGTGCGCTGGCAGTAACTTGGTCATTTGCTGGCTTTGTCGTTAAAGGTCTTGGTCCACTTCACCAGGCTAGGGAGGAGTATTATGCAGAGGTCCAAAAAGTAAACGCTTTGATAGAAGAAAATGTTAAGTTGATTGAGGAGATTAATCGGTTGATCGACGATCGCGGCTATATTGAGCAACTGATTAGAGAGAACTATGGTTATGTGAGGGAAGACGAAGTCTTTTATCAATTAGGGGGTCAGGAGCTGAAAGGCAACCGATAGAAAGGAACCAAGTTGCGTTGTGGGGAACTCCTTTTACCTTCTTTCCCTGGGCCAAAAAACTCCTGCCGTGTGCGGCTTGCCAATGGTCTCTCCTGCGCTAACCTCCTTTAAACTCATGCCTACCCCCTTCATTTGTGGCCCAGATTAGTGCATAAAACCATTTCAAAATCTGGACCAGTTTTCAGCGGCCAGGTCAAGAAGACTCAAATCTTATGCCACGTTAGGGTTGACTGTTCCTGCCGCCCCGGATGGGTTCCAGCGGAACAGGTTTAGTGGTCGAAGCCGTAGCAAGGCGTTGCATTCTTGAGTGGCCACTCTACGCTACTGCTGAAACCCCAAAAATAAAAAGCCCCCGTCAAGGAATCTTTACCCCTGACGAGAGATTAAAACAAGAGGTTTGCTTTACTTGATAGATTAGCATTATCCTTGACACACAAAAGCGAGTTTTCTTATGCTCCTGAGCATCTAAAGCGAGTTCTTTCATAACAACCAAAGTGGTGATCCTATGTGCCGCGGCATTTACTCTTGCCAATCACGTGGAAACACTGCCGTACATTCCGGGTCTACCGGGATGTTCAGATCTCAGACAACGCAGTAATCGATATTTTTTTCTGGATGTCACAGCATGTCAGTCTCGAACCCTTTCGTTGGTACATGGAAGCTGGTTGCTTGGGAAGTCACGCAGCCCGATGGTACGGTTCACCACCAATATGGTAAGGATGTTGTCGGGTACTTGATCTATACGGCCGATGGGTATATGTCCGCCGAAATCATGGATCTTGATCGCCAGCAAAGTGATCCGTATTTTCCGCTCGAAATCGCCGCCGCCCAGACCCTCCCAGATCCGGATCGGGCGCGGGCCTACAGCACCTACTTATCCTATTGCGGAACCTACACAGTGGAGGGAGATACCGTAACCCATCACGTGAAAGTGGGATTGATCCCCAGTTGGACGGGCTCTGAGCAGCCTCGGCACTTTAGGTTTGAGCACGGCTGCCTGATTATTGGGGAGGGAACCCAGAAACTCATCTGGGAAAGGGCGCTGAAGCATGCCTGAGTTCAGGAAACTTGCGAAAGGCGTCTACGCCTTCCTACAGCCGCCTTTGATCTGCTACAGTAGTGCCGGTGTGATCGTTGGCGACGAGGATGTGATCGTAGTCGATAGCTTGACCAACGCCGCCATGGCCCAGAGCCTGTTGACGGAGATCCGTCGAGTTACCGACAAACCCATCCGCTTCCTGATCAATACCCATTCCCACTTTGATCACGTCTACACCAATCATTTTTTCCCAGAGGCCACCGTCATCAGTACCCATCGGGGGCGCGAGGAGACGAAGGCCAACCGGAAGGCCCAAGATAAGCATGATGCGCTCTTCGCCAAGCTTTTTTCTGATGTGGATTTAAGGGGTGGCCGCTACACCCCTCAGGATGTGACCTTCAGTGGCAGTCTGTTCCTCTATCAGGGAGAACGTGAAGTCCGTGTGCTTGAACTGGGCGTGGGGCATTCCTAATCGGACGTGGTGGTGCATCTGCCTGGAGAGAAAGTCGTCTTTTGTGGCGATATTTTTATGAATGGGCTACCGCCGCTGCCCGGCGAGGGTCATGTCAGTCAGACCATCGCCCACTACAAAGCGATCGAGGCCTTGGAGGCCGAGACCTACGTAGCTGGACATGGTGATCCCGGAACCCTGGTCGATGTGCGCGCCCAACGCGCCCAACTTGAAAGCCAGTTTCAGCATGCCAGGGAATGTTTTGAGCAGGAAATGAGCTACGACGCGGCTCTAAGGGCTTTTGCCGATGATACCATTCCCTTGGATTTCCAGAGGTTGATCGTCCTGGCCAGCTACTGGGAATTCACCGGCAAGCGGCCCGAGAGCACCGACCCGGCCAGTCAGACCCACATGACCCTGTTGCAGGGCATCGCCATCGAAGCCAAACTGCGGGTGGGTAGGAAAGGGTGTAGGTAAAGTCGAGCTTTGAATGCTCGGTTTTTGTTTTTCGAAGCTCCGATCGGCTTGTGTGAGGATCGTTCGATCTTTTCTGCAACGGCTCGGCAGGCATCTCTGAGGCTCTCCGATCTGCGTCTGAGCGTTGGATTCTCTTGGGTTGGCTTGCTGTCAACTCTTCACAACCAAATCTCCTCTCCCCGGATGGCGAAGACGCAGCCCCTATACACCGAGCGCCGGATGGATTGTTCAGGCTCGCAGCTCCCTCCTTCCGACAGAGGCGCTGATCACCTCGACTTGATTTGAAGCAGCCTGTCACTACCCCGAAGTGGTACTTGCTCCGTGTGTTTCTGAGAAAACACGGAGCGTGATAGGAATGGAAACAAAACCTGCATCGAAACGGCAGCTGGCCTATATCAGGCGGCTGCAAACTGTGGTCGGCGAAGCAGAGCCGGAGATAACCGAGCAGATGAGCGTCTCGGAAGCCTCCGAGATAATAAGCGAGCTCATCGAAAGATCGCGGCACAACGGGGTAGCGGTGCGGCAGATAAACGAGCCGCGGCTCGGCATGGCCATGAAAGAGTGTTTTCGGCAGTGGTCTGCCCTGGGCAGAAGCATCCATGACGAGCGCAGGAAGGCGTTCATCGACTACACCATCGACACCTACAACCTCTTCACTGAGATTGCCGAGAAGCTCGGACAGGCTCAGTGATTGAGCCTGCTCTTTTTCTTTTTCAAAGCCCCTTAAGATGCTTTTGAAGGATAAAGGAGCGTGATAAGCATGAGCAAAGCTCAACCTCGGATGAAAGAACAAGATCCTGTCCGTGTCTGACGGTTCTGCGGAAAGGAATACGACTATTACAGACGGGATGAATCCCGGTTGGGCGTATGCCCACGGATGCGGAGCTTCTTTTCGGAATGGTGCAGCAAAGAGTGTTTTTGGAAGGACTTTTTGGCCCATGCCAAGGCGGAGATGGCTGAGGCCAGAAAGAAAACCATTTAGGGCTGACTCCCCATGAGCACAGGCAGCCCGTAACTGAATCCCGCTCTGTCCATTTCGTGGAAAAGGACAGAGGTGATACCGATGCCGACCAGAATAACATCTATGGAGCAGCTAAAAGCCGAGGCCGAACAGGGCGCAGAGTTCTTCATCCTCCTCAACCTCGGCCTCCGAAGCAGCAACGATATCGTGTGGAATGCCGAAGCGAAGAGATTCCACATTTTCAACCATATCGACCAGACCGAGCAGCACCTCACCGAGCGACAGGTTATGGACCGGGACTTCACTAATCTCGGCTACGCTATGAAGAAAGGCGCACTGTTCAAGGACGATTGAAACATTGACCGCCCAAAGAGAAATCTTACCACCAAGATTGACTTTCTCTTGCGATGACTGAGGGTGGGAAAGGCGGGGTTGAGGCTCCTAAGCAGAGGAGAAGTATCGAGATGCTCGATCCGTGTTTAGTGGGAAAAAACACGGAGCGAGGTGGTGCACGTCGAA
>Ga0316616_100000843_pt1 | contig 11227 bp, 8 predicted proteins | sample OWC_Aug_M1_C1_D1_FD_207660 | JGI IMG/M metagenome (GOLD analysis project Ga0316616, IMG submission 207660) | Wetland soil microbial communities from Old Woman Creek delta, Ohio, United States - OWC_Aug_M1_C1_D1_B | ecosystem: Environmental > Terrestrial > Soil > Wetlands | place: USA: Ohio...
TCCCAATCCCCTCCTAACCTCCCCCTTGAAGGGAGAGGAAGCTTCCCTCCCTTTCAGGGGGAGGGCAGGGGTGGGGGTGGGGTTAATCAGATATCTATTCAGATATGGACCGATTAGTAATTCTCCACACCTTTACTTTTTTTCACCTCCCCCCACCAAGAGTGCGACGCCACCCAGGACTTCTTCTCTCTTATCCACCCAAGACAACTAAATACTACGAATAAATCTCAGTCAAGTTTCATCCTTATTAGGACTGGGCCTCCCTTCCTTTTTCCCCTTTTAGTTTTGCCCGCAGGGCCCTTGTCGCCCCATCGTCCACTTCGAACGTCTTTGGATCTATAACAACTCCGTAAACGTCCCTCGCCGCCTGAATCGAAATATATTCGTTAAGCGCGTCCCACCGAACCTTCTCAACCTCCCGATCGAGAGGGTCGCCGACTCCGCCTCCCCCTCCCGAGTAAGAAACAAGAATGTCTCCCGGCTCAAGATAGGTCAGGTCGAAGGTACGGAAGGGGAGCCGTTTTCCTTTTCTCTCAATCTCGAGCTTGGTCTTCGTCCCTCCCTTACCTCCTAGAAGACCTACCGATCCAAATCGCTCGCCATCGGCGTTGCCTGACATGGTCAGACAGTCGAGGGGCTGCCATACCTCTGGATTGTAAACATTCTGTGCCTCGACGTGCGTGCCCAGACCGCCCCGCCACTGTCCTGCCCCTCCAGAGTCGGTCAGGAACTCGTAATGGAGCCATTGGTAAGGGATCATCCACTCTTCAACCTCTATCGGCGCCCGGATCATGGCGCCGCCCAGAGGGCTTGAACCGTTTCCGTCAGTCGCATCGTACCCCCACGCTGCCCCACTCGATGCAACGGCATGAAAGGTATGCGCTGTGTATTCCATGATGGACCCGGTCCTAGGGTCGATCTTATCACGCCGCTTTCCGGCGTAAAGAGGATTGACGTGCCTCCCCCAGGTCGCCGGGGCCTCCTTGGGAGCCACTTGAGCGATCGCAAGCTGGACGCATTCCGTGATTTCGAGACCGAGAGTGACCGCTTGCGACGCACACGTCGCCGGGTACACAGGGCTGAGCACGGTGCCTTCCTTGGTAATGATGTCCATGCAGTCGAAGAAACCCTCGTTGCGAGGGAGTCCGGGCGGCAGACACCAGAGAAGTCCACTGGTGACCGCCGACCAAACCTGACCCAGGGGGACATTGATGAAATCTGCCTGCGGATCACTCTCTGAAAAGTCAAAGATGAGCTTACCCTTATCTGGTTTAACGGTGAGGGCCAATCTCACCCAAACCGGTCTATCCGTGGTACCATCCCAATCCGCTGCCCGTTCTGCATAATACGTCCCAGCGGGCCACTTGGAGATCACGGTTCTGACTGCTTTCCGAGCTCTAACGATCAGTTCGTCTAATGCGGCCATCACGGTATCTTTTCCATACTCTTTGAGCAATCCGATAATTCTGCTTTCAATCTGCTTCATTGATCCGTACACCAACATATTGTCGGCACGCACCAGGGGTGATCCTCTTAAATTCCGTAGAATGATGGAGTAGGCCTTTTCGTCGACCTTTCCTCCTTCTATGATTTTCACAGGGGGGATCATCAAACCCTCACCATGGCAATCATAGCTACGGGGAAAGTAGCAGCCCGGGTATGCGCCACCACTATCGTATTGATGGGTCCGTGCAAAATGGTAGAACACAAGCTCACCTTTGTAAAAGATAGGACGCAGAAACGACCAGTCTGCCACATGACCAAACCGCACAATAAAGGGGTCGTTTCCTATAATGAAATCATCCGGATGAATATTCTCACGGCCTATCCAATCCAGCATTCCTTTGAGTGAAATATCACTCCCTCCCGTATGAACGGGCATGAAATTCCCGATGGCCAGCGTTCGTTCCTTCTTATCAAATAGGACGGTACCCAGATCACGGATATGAGAAGTGGGGACAGAAAAACACTGGCGGAACATCCGCGCACCCAGTTCCAGATTGAGGGCATTGATCCTGGCCTCAACGACTGCTAACGTGAGATGGTCTATGCTCTTGCGATTTTTCATATTCAATGGCCTCCTTTAAGAAAGGGTGACGAGGTAGTTTTCATAAGCGTCCACCGTAACTCTAGACCGAGGAGGGACCACGACCGTCGTCTTTTTCTCCTCGATGATGGCAGGACCCTGAATGACATTGCCATGTCGCAGTTTGTCTCCATCATAGCAGGGGGTCAGAACAAACCCGCCCGATTCCTTGAAATAAACCCGACGCTTGCGTTTCAGAGCCTTTGAGGGGTTTTTCCCGGAGAAGGGCTGCTTGGTCAGCACAAAGGGACGCCTCCTTCCGATCACTCGCAGTTTGAGGAGCGCAATCGTCGCTGGCAGGGCCGGATCTCCCCAGCCATAGAGGGCCCGATGCCTCGTATGAAAGGTCGCAACCAATTCTTTGAGCGTTGCCTTGCTAAATTGTGATCCTATCTTCTTCTCGGGGAGGACGACATCGATGTCACGGAGCTGGCCAAAGTATCGCATCTCGGCGCCGTGCACGACAGCCATATCCTTCTCCCTGATTCCCTGGCGCGCAAAAATGGCAACCGCCTCTTTTTCCATGGTAGCGTAAAGCGCCTTCATCTTTTCAATCTCTGCTTCGTCATCCCTCTGGTAGAGAAAACGATTGAGGACGTATCCATAATCAGCCACCACTCCGCCCAGGGCAGAGAAGACAGCGGCTTGCTTTGGAATATAGACCTTCTTCATACCCAACCTGGCAGCCATTGCCGCCGCATGAACCGGACCGGCCCCACCCCCGACGACCAGTACAAAATCTCGAGGATCGTATCCCTTTTCGACCACACTGAGAAACACTCTCTCTCCCATGACGGCTTCTTCCAGAGAGGCGATGGTATAAGCTGCCTCCACCGTATCCATCCGAGAAGGTTTGCCTACCTTCTCGTCGATAGCTTTCTCTGCTAAACTTTGGTCCAGCGAAATCGTGCCGCCCAAGAAGTAGTCCGCTGGGATATACCCTAAGACCACATCGGCATCGGTCACGGTAGGCAGCTTCCCCCCTTTGCCGTAGCAGGCTGGCCCCGGATCAGCACCAGCGCTTGCAGGTCCGACACGGAGCACCCCCAGCCTGTCAAGCCAGCCAATCGATCCGCCACCCGCCCCGATGCTCGTGATATCCATGCTCTCAATTGCATTCTTCTGATCGCCGATGACCATTTCGCTCGTGGTCGCAATCGTTCGCCCCTGAAGGACGCCGATATCGAGACTCGTTCCTCCCATGTCATAAGTGACGACATTATCAAAGCCACACAGTTCAGCCAGGAAACGGCCGAGCAAGGCTCCTGTAGCCAGACCCGATCCGATCACCGTCCCGGGATTTTCGAGTGCCAGGTCAGCTGTGGTGACGTCGCCCAAACCCGTGCTGAAAAGTAGGGTTCCCTTAAAATCGGCATTCTTCAATCGGGTTTTCAGGGTGTCCACAAAGCGGGTCAGCAGAGGCTTTACGTACGCCGCATACGTTGCCGTGCTTGCACGATCATACTCGATCCATCGTCGCAGGATACGTGAAGAGACGACCACGTTGGGATATTCCGCCTTGATGATTTCGGCTGCTCTTTCTTCATGGACAGGGTTGACGTAGGAGTGGAGGAAACAGATGATTGGAACTTCAACCCCGTATTCTTTGGCCTTTTTCACAGCCTCCACGACATCATTCTCATTCAGCGGTGTCACAACCTGGCCCCCGAACTGGATACGCTCTTCAACCCCAAAACGAAGATACCGGGGAATGAGTACTTTAGGCGCATTGACCTTTAGGTTGTAAATATCGGTCTTCGGGATGGTGCGACCCAACTCAAATACATCCCTGAAGCCTTTGGTGTGGATCAAACAACATTTTGCCCCTTTTCCTTCTAAGATGCAGTTCGTCGGCAGGGTTGTGCCGATCGATACGGCCGTCGTATTCCGCAACAAATCTCGCACCAGCATGTTGCGCTCTTCCGCGAGACGGGAGATGCAATTCATGATGCCTTTGGCCGGGTCTGCAGGGTCGGTTTCAGCTTTGGCCACGTCTATCCTTCCGCGGTTATCGATGAGCACACCATCCGTGAAAGTCCCGCCGGTATCGATCATGATTTCGAATTGATTACCGTTCATCTTGACTTTCGGTTTGGGAACAGATCTAATTTTTGCAGTCATGAAAGTTTGCCCCCCTTTCTACTCAAAGCACCAAGCGTGCTGAGATTTTTCTCGATTTTCCATAAAACCTCTTGCAATGACGATTCCCCCATTTCCTTTCACCCCCATGAAGATCAACCCCGCTAAGAAGTTTTCAATGGCTCATGGAGCGAGAGTTGGTTTCCAAAATGGAAACACCCTTCTTATGAGATTAGCGGCGTTTATAGGAATAAATGACTGCCAAAATCTTGGCTTTTTTCTTTCCAAGACTTCGACCGTTGTGGGGAACGATCGAATCGAAATAGATACTGTCCCCCTCATTCAGCAAATATTTCTTGCCGTCATAAGAAAATTCATACGGTCCCTCGAGAACATAGATGAATTCCTCACCCTCGTGGGAAAAGATGCCTTTTTCACGGAAGACAGGCAAAATGACATAGGGCTCCATATTCTTTCCGGTTTTTTTGTGAGCGAGTGCTTCGTAATGGAGCCCATAAAGCGTCCCCCTGGATATGACTTCCTTTCTTTCATTCTTCTTTATAATGCAGAGACTTAGGTTTTCAGGAGACTCTGATTCATCAGCGAGCAAAAGGCTGATATCAGTATCAAGGGCATTGGCAATCTTGCTTAATGTCGAAAAGGGAGGGGCTTTGTCAGAATGTTCTATCTTGGAAACATAGCCTTTTGTCAAACCGCAAAGTTTGGCTAATCGCCCAAGAGACATTTTTTTGCTTAGGCGAATTCTCTTGATGTTCCTAACGATCTGTTTTTCGTCCATCGACGCAGTGATGTTTTTCACCCCACCGGATATGTCTGTCTGAGTATCATAAGAGGAAACCCCTGTCAAGACAAAAAAATCAGCTTCGGAGAAAAGATATCCGTTTATTAAAAAGATTATTGTGGGTTATACTTTGTGAGCGGGGAGGTAGGCAACCAGCCACCGTCAAGTTAGGTTAGAATTCTTCTTGAGGTAATGGAGATGCATAGCCAATGTCTAAAGTCATGATTCACCCGGCCACCTATGAGAGGTTAGACCAAGCGGTTGACCGGGCTTTTGATCTCTTTCCTCTGGAGCTTCGATCGAAGAGAGTGTTCATAAAACCAAACGTCCTCCGGGCCTCACAGGCAGGGGAGGGCATTGTCACGCATCCAGCCGTGCTTCGTGCTGTCGTGGAAAAGATAGAGGCCATGGGTCCTGCCTCGATCGTTGTGGGTGACAACCCGGGCGTGATGGGCTACGGCGCAAATGAAGAGTGTTTCAGAAAAACAGGCCTGATGGAAGCCGCCAAAGGTTATTACCACAATATCGGAAACGATTCGCAGGAGGTTGATTTCAATCCCAATTTCATGCCCAGGGTGGGTCTCTCCCGAATCGTGCTGGAATCCGATATCATCATCAGCCTGCCGAAATTCAAAACGCACGGTTTAACGGTCGTCACCGGAGCTATCAAAAACAGCTACGGCTTTTTACCCGGCGCCCAGAAGGCCAGGCTCCATCGGGCGGCAGCCAGCCCGGAACGGTTCCATGAAATGTTGGTTGATGTCTTCCGGCTCCGGGTACCCGATCTATTCCTGGTGGACGCTGTCGTCGGTATGGAGGGTAATGGCCCGGTTTCAAACGACCTTAGAAACATCGGTCTGATTCTGGCCTCTGACAACGGTGTCGCCCTGGATGCCGTCATGGCAACGATGATGGGATGTGAGCCGGGTCGGCTCCGATTCCTTCAGAGGGCGAAAGAATTGGGTTTGGGGAATTACGACCTGAATACGATTGAAGTGATCGGAGAGTTGAAACCACTGCCCGATTTCAAGCTTCCTCCATTAAGCGGTGAAAGGGATTTTAATGACAAGAACATTCAAGAGGTACTCCATAGTCGGGCGACCCTCCGACCGCGAGCTGATCCTAATCTGTGCACGAACTGTGGCGCCTGCATCGAGCAGTGTCCGGTGTCAGCTTTATCCCTAAGTACCGGACTTCCGCAGGTGAACGCAGACCTTTGTATCACGTGTTTTTGCTGCCAGGAGATTTGTCCCGAGAAAGCAATGATGTTGAAGTAAACCCCGTTAGAAAGTCTTTTACTTCTTACAGGAAGGTCCCAATAGAGCGCTTAAGCCAAAGCGCCGCCGTCTACCAGAATAGTATGGCCAGTAATGTAAGAAGAGGCGTCAGAAGCCAACAAGAGAACCGCGCCGACCAGGTCCGTCGTTTCGGCCACTCGCCCAAGAGGTAGGGATGCCTCGACGTGCTTTAAAGTCTCCGCGTCACCCCACGTATGCCGGCTGAAATCAGTTTTTACCAACGCGGGGGCAACGGAGTTCGCTCTTATCCCGAACCTCCCCAACTCGTGGGCGAGCACCCGGGTGAGCATCACGATCCCTGCCTTCGCAATGGAGTAGGCCCCCATGCCTGGCGCCACCTTAAATCCAAACTGAGAAGCAATGTTAATGATCACTCCCGCCTTTCGCTCAACCATCTTCCTGCCTACGGCTTGAGCACAAAGGAAATACCCCTTCAGATCAACATCTAACAGCCTATCCCAATCTTTCTCGGGCATCTCCAGTATCGGGGACCTGATAATAATGCCGGCATTATTTACCAAGATATCAATACCCCCGTATTGATCCATCACTTTTTGCACCATACGATCCACATCCTCTTTTTGACTCGTATCTGCTTGGACAGTCAGGGTCCGTCGGCCCAGTTTCTGGATTTCCTGAGCCACAGCGTTAAGCTTGTAGTCATCCGCAACGAGGTCGCAAATGGCAACATCCGCACCAGCCTCTGCGAGCGCTAAGGCGATCGTCTTTCCGATTCCCTGTCTAGCCCCGGTCACGAGAGCTACTTTCCCCGCCAAAGAAAAAGTCGGCATGCTCATCGCTACGTCCCCTCCTTTTATTGATCTCTCTATTTCTCCAAATATCCAGCCATTCTTGGCATTCGATCTTTATTCTATCTATGCCTTAATTGCTTGTCAATTTTTTGTACCTACTCGTAGGCAATTCTTCTTTGTAATAGTTATGAGAAGCACCCCTGACCCATGCCTACCGGCCCCGGTCCCGACCGAGGGCGGGGCAGGCAAGCTGTTCCTTTCCCGCAAGGGGAGAGTGGGGGTATAAATAGGATACCCATGCCTGCAGCAGCAACTATGCCGGCTGCTTCGGGATGACCGGCAAAAGGAGGTGAGATGGATATTTCTGGCAACGGTAAATCTTATGGACCACTGTCTTACTCGAACAGATATGATAAGGAATATACTCCACGGCGCTGTCACCGGCAACACCCGTTGGTATATCCAGAGATGTAACTTCAATGCAAATTCGGTGATCCCTCTTAAACAGATTCGAAGTCGGAGCGATCTCCACATCATACCGTTCGATTTCACCGGGCTTCACAGGTTTCTGCGTGCTCCGTTTTAACGGATGAAATGGACGCCCCGGCAATGATTTCTTCTCATCCACTGCCCTGTGGGATGCCTTGAGCCACCCCCTTGTTATCTCTCTTTCGGGCACTTGTGGACGCTCCATCTCTCCCTCTCGTGCCGTCTGAACCGATACATCCGGACCGACATCCTTGAGGACGATGATCCAGTTGGTATCCTCCTGGTCAATCGCTGCCCAAAAATGGAGCGAGAGCGGACCCGTCACTTCATTGTCTTCAGGAAGAGGATCGGTCATGTATCTCAATTTCTGTACCGTCCTCGTCTGGGTAAGAGGCATCTGGGCAAAACAATCCGGGGCATCGATCCCATCTCGGCTCGATGGTGTAAAAGGCTCCCATCTTAGCCGCTCCCAACTGTCGAGATAAAGTTTTGTCCATTGGGTCTCCTTCAAAGGCCATTCCTCCGAGTAGCGCCAGCGGTTCGCACCCATGACCCAGATTTTCACCCTCGGTTCGTCCTTGATACCGGTATCAATCCCCTTGAGCCAGTAATCGTACCAGCGCAGTATCTCATCGTGAAAGGCGGTCCAGGGTCGGGGCAAATGAGCCGGTCCAGTAAACATCATTTTTTTGAAAGGTGCATTTTTGCATTTGTCCCAATATCTAAAAGCGCCAAAAAGGTGGCCCTTGTAGGTATAAGCATACCAGCCCGATCCGATATAAAAGGGGATGTTGACTTTTGCTAGGTCTTCTTCCAATTTCTCTACGTCTTCTGACTCATAGGGATTGATTAAAAGCCTGAAAAACCTCGTAGCCAATTTACCCCTTCTCTCCAGGAGGTTAAAAATAGCGGTGTACATCCTGTAATCCGGGTTGTTGTAAGCCTCTTTCCAGAGCTCCTCTTCCCTGGGAGTTAGCTTTATCTCTTTTGGATTGTCTGCGCTGAACTTGAGCAGGTGAAACCACATCGTGTGAATGACGCCCCCGGGGGCGGTATCTCTAAAAGTGAAATTAGATGGATCATAGGGAAAAATCGCCTTCAGGTGAGGGGGGTGAGTCATGGCGGCTTCGATCTGCCTTCTTCCATAATCCGATATGCCGATCATTCCCACATTGCCGTCACACCAGGGCTGCTGTGCAATCCACTCGACCAGATCATAGGTGTCCGTTTTCCCTTCTATCCATGGATCCCCCGGGTCAGAATGACCGGAACCCCTCAGGTTACCAACCACGTGGACATAGCCTCTTGAGGTAAGAAATGTGGTGTCCCCTCCTTCTGCCGGACCGCACCAAAGAGGAGCCCAGGCCGGCTGGTTATTGCATGCCTGCGCTACTTGAGGACTTTGTAAGAACTTGTTGTGAACAGCAAAGGCCAGCAAGGCCGGGAACCGGCCTTCTGAATCGGGCCGATAGACATCGACGGCCAATCTCGCGCCGTCACGCATCGGAACCAGGATATCCGTGCCTTCGACTTTTGTTGAATATACGGGCTGAGAAAGTTCCTTTTTCTTCATTACTCCTATCCTCCTTCGGTCTTTCAATTTGGTTCTTGCTGCTCCTCTAAGGTTGACAGCTTCTTTCGCTGAGTGATGATAGGGGTTATTAATAAAAGCACTGCGACAATCAAGAAAGCAAGCGATATGGGCCGGGAAACAAAAATGGAAAAGTCCCCTCGTGACAGGATCAGAGATTGACGAAGCGTGGTTTCGAACATCTTCCCCAAAACCAATGCGAGCACAAGAGGAGCGCCTTCGTAACGAAATTTCTTCATCAGGTATCCAACAATTCCAAAGACGAGCATGATCACGACATCTCCGGAGTTGTTCTCAATGCTGTAGGATCCAACCAGACAAAAGAGAATGATCAATGGATAGAGAAGATAATAGGGGACCTTCAGTACCTGCACCCAGAGTGGAATCAACGGAAGGTTGAGAACCAGAAGCATCCCATTGCCGATATACATACTGACAATTGTCCCCCAGAAAACGTCAGGAGCTTTACTCAATAGCATTGGACCCGGCTGCAAACCATGAATAATCAGAGCTCCCAGTAAAACAGCAACAACCGGGTTGGCTGGGATCCCAAGAGTAAGAAGAGGGATGAAGGCCCCGCCCGCCGCCGCGTTGTTGGCTGCTTCGGGCCCTGCCACTCCTTGGATAGCCCCTTTCCCAAACTCCTCCGGATGCTTGGCGACCTTCTTTTCAATTGCATAAGAGGCGAATGAGGCGATGACAGCCCCGCCCCCCGGAATGATGCCCAGGAAAAAACCTAGAATCGTCCCCCGAATAACGGACCCTATGGAGTCTGCCCAGTCTTTCAGGGTTGGGAGGAGATTCTTGACCCGGTTGGTTAAGATGTCTCGTCTGATTTCAGTTTCCAAATTCATGAGAACTTCGGAGATGCCGAATAGACCCATGACTGTCGGGACAATTCCAATCCCGTCCAGCAACCTCCGGATGCCGTAAGTAAATCGGAATTCTCCGCCGATGGTATCCATTCCAACTCCGCTGAGGATGAGGCCAAAACCCGCCATGATCAGAGCCTTGATCATTGAGCCGCTGCTCAGGTAGGTGAGAAGCAGGATGCCTACAACCATCATGGAAAAATATTCTGGAGGTCCGAATTTTAATGCCATTCCGGCCAAAGGAGGACCGACAAGAGTGAGGCCAATGACAGCGAAAGTCCCGGCAATAAATGAACTGAAAGCGGCCATTCCAAGGGCCGGGCCTGCCCTTCCTTTCAAAGCCATTTGGTGGCCATCCAAACAGGTGACCACGGATGCCGCCTCGCCAGGGATATTGACTAAAATCGAAGTTGTGGATCCGCCATACATGGCTCCATAATAGATCCCGGCAAGCATAATAAATGAAGAAACCGGTTCCACTTTGAAGGTGGCAGGAAGGAGTATGGCCATGGCTGAGGCTGGTCCGAGACCCGGTAAAACGCCAACCAGAGTCCCGATCAGAACCCCAAAAAAGCAATACATCAGATGGGTGGGCTGTAATGCCACCTGAAATCCATAAAGGAGGCTATGGATTGTCTCCAACGTTTCACCTTAATGCAGGTCAGATCCTTAGGAACCCCAATATCCCTTTTGGCAACTGGGACTTGAGCCATATCTCAAAAACCAGGTAGGATATTCCCGTTACCGCAACGCTCACAAAGATCGTGAACACCCACCTTCTCTTTTCGATCATTCCCAGGAGAAAGATAAAGAGCAACAGGGTGATGGGTATGAAACCCAGCGCTTCCATGAAGAAGGCATAGAGAAAGAGGGAAAGGAGGACGAGAATGATTTTGAGGATATTCTCCTTGCCGAAGATAGGGCCTTCGCCTGTTCTCTTCCCAAACCATGTCCGGATGAAGACCGCGATGGACAGGGTCCCCATGGCGATCGCTGTCCAGAAGAAAATGAATCCCGGGCCTGGTTGATGCAGGTTTCCCAGGCCCAGACGATAGGATTCAATGCTGATGAACGCTGAAAAAAGGAGCCAGAAGATCCCGCTGATCCGATCCGCTCTGCCCATTCCGAAGACTCCTTAAATCATCCGACTGATACCAAACCTTCACTCGCTATCGGGTCATAAGTTTCATTTTAGAAAAACGGCGAGCCCTAATCCTCTGATCACTTTTTAATACCTAATTTCTCGGCGATCGCACTG
>Ga0316616_100000844_pt1 | contig 11225 bp, 6 predicted proteins | sample OWC_Aug_M1_C1_D1_FD_207660 | JGI IMG/M metagenome (GOLD analysis project Ga0316616, IMG submission 207660) | Wetland soil microbial communities from Old Woman Creek delta, Ohio, United States - OWC_Aug_M1_C1_D1_B | ecosystem: Environmental > Terrestrial > Soil > Wetlands | place: USA: Ohio...
GCCACCACCTCGCAGTGCTTCGACACGCGACGCGGGGACTGGGCGCGCGGCCTGCTCGAGCGGTTCTCTCTCCCCACCGCGATCTTCGGGGAGATCGTCCCGCCGGGCACGGTGCTCGGCGACCTGCGGCCCGACCTCGCCGCGGACGCGGGTATCGCGCGCCTGCCCGTGGTCGCGGTGGGCGGCCACGACACCGCTCTCGCGGTGGCGGCGGTCCCCGCGCGAAAGGGCCGCGACTTCGCCTACGTCAGCTCCGGGACGTGGTCGCTGCTCGGGGCCGAGATCGAGGCGCCGTGCATCGGGGAGGCGAGCCTCGCCGCCAACTTCACGAACGAGGGCGGGGTGTGCGGCACGATCCGGTTCCTGAAGAACCTGTGCGGACTGTGGCTCGTGCAGGAGTGCCGGCGGGGCTGGGCGCGCGGGGGGACGGCCGACTCCTACGACGACCTGACGGAGATGGCGGCGGCCGCCCCTCCCTTCCGCTCCCTGGTCGACGTCGACCACCCGGACTTCGCGGCCCCGGGCGACATGCCGGCGCGGCTCCAGGTCTTCTGTCGGCGGACGGGCCAGCCCGTCCCGGAGACCAAGGGCGAGATCGTCCGCTGCGCCCTCGACAGCCTGGCCCTCAAGTACCGGCACGTCCTCTCCACGCTGGAGGGGATCCTCGAGCGCCGCCTCGAGCCCCTGCACGTGGTCGGCGGCGGGGCGCGGAACCGGCTGCTGTGCCAGCTCGCAGCCGACGCGACGGGCCGCGCGGTGGTGGCCGGGCCCGTCGAGGCGACGGCCGCCGGGAACGTCGCGATGCAGGCCATGGCCCTCGGGCACCTGGGCTCGAAGGATCTTGCCGAGGCGCGCGACCTGGTGCGGTGCTCGTTCGAGATCGTGACCTACGACCCCCGGCCCGGCGCCGCCGTCGACGAGGCTTACACGCGCCTCGTGCGGGTGATGGCTCCGTGAAGGCGGCGGAGCGGCTCCTCCGGCTGCGGGGGATCTTCGACCGCCAGGAGTTCGCGGACCTCGGGACGCTCTGCCGGGCCCTACGGACGTCGGAGTCGACGGTTCGCCGCGACCTCGCGGCGCTCGAGAAGGAAGGCCTCGTCCAGCGCGTCCACGGCGGGGCGCTGGCGGTGCCGAAGCGCGAGCCGGGGTACGACTTCGCCGGGCAGGCCCGGCGCATGGCGGGGGCGAAGGCCCGAATCGCGCGGGCGACCGCGGGCCTGATCGAAGACGGGCAGATGGTGATCCTCGACGGGGGCTCGACGGTCGCGGCGGTGGCCCGGGAGCTCGTCGCCCGCTCGCTGCACGTGCTCACGAACTCCCTCCCCATCGCGACCGTCTTCGAGCAGGCGCGCGACGTCGAGCTGACGCTGACCGGCGGGACCCTGTACCCGCGGCTCGGCGTGCTGCTGGGTCCGCTCTGCGAGCAGATGCTGGGCTCGGTGGCGGCAGACGTGCTCGTGATGGGCACGGGCGGCGTGACCGAGGCCGGCTTCGGGAACAACAGCACGCTCGTCGTCGGGTCCGAGCGGCGGATGATCGAGGTCTCGCGCAGGGTCGTGATCGTGGCCGACCACACGAAGTTCGGCCGGGCGGGGATGATCCCCCTCGCCCCCCTGGGCGCCGCCCACGTGGTCGTCTCCGACCGCGAGCTCGACGAGCGGTACCGGGAGATGCTGCGCTCCCGGGGCGTCGAGCTCGTCCTCGCCTAGAGCGGCCGCCGCTTTCGGGGCATGATGGTCTCGATGTGGATGCCGCGCGCCGTGCCCGTCGTGTTGACCATGACAGCGTGCGTGGTGGGCTTCGCACGACCGGAGCCGTCGCGCGATGGGCTCGACGCGGCTCCGCAAACGGCGGGTTCGATCCGGTTCGAGGACCGACAGTCCGAGTCCGGGGTCGACTTCGTCCTCGACAACGCCACCACGCCGGACAAGCCGGTCATCGACGCCGTCCTCGGTGGCGTCGCCCTCCTCGATTTCGACGGCGACGGCCGCCTCGACGTGTTCTTCACCAACGGGGCACGGATCCCCGGGCTCGCCAAGGACGACCCGCGCTTCTGGAACCGGCTCTACCGCAACCAGGGCGACGGGACATTCCGCGACTTGACCGAGCCGGCGGGGGTCCGGGGCGAGGGGTACTCGATGGGGGCCACGGCGGCCGACTTCGACAACGACGGCCGGACCGACCTCTACGTGACGGGCGTGAACCGCAACTTCCTCTATCGCAACGCGGGCGACGGGACCTTCTCCGACGTCACCGAGCGGGCCGGCGTCGCGGGCATCGGCGCCGGCGGCAAGAAGCTGTGGTCGGTCGGTGCGGCCTGGCTGGACTACGACAAGGACGGCGACCTCGACCTGTTCGTGGCCAACTACCTGGACTGGTCGCCCGAGAACAGCCGCGTCTGCGGCCTGGACGGAAAACGGCTGAACTGCTCGCCCACCCACTACTCAGGGCTGCCGAACCTCCTGTACCGCAACGACGGAGCCGGCCGGTTCACCGACGTGTCGGCGCCGACGGGGATCGGAGCGCACATCGGAGCGGGCATGAGCGTCGCGGTGGCCGACGCGGACGGCGACGGGTTCACCGACGTCTTCGTGGCGAACGACCAGATGAGGCACTTCCTGTTCCGGAACGTGGATGGCCAGGGGTTCCGCGAGACGGCGGTGGAGGCGGCCGTCGCCTACACGGAGGACGGCGTGCCCGTTTCCGGCATGGGCACCGATTTCCGCGACCTCAACGAGGACGGCCGCCCGGACATCTTCCTCACCGCCCTGAGCGGGGAGGCCTTTCCCCTCTACCTCAACACGGCCGAGGGCTTCTTCTCGCCCGCCACCCACTCGGCCGGTCTCGGCTACCCCACCGTGATGATGAGCGGGTGGGGGACCGGCGCCTATGACTTCGACAACGACGGCCGGAAGGAGCTGTTCATCGCCCGTTCCCACCTGAGCGAGAACATCGAACTGTACGGCCATCACCAGTACCGCCAGCCAAACGCCCTCTTCCAGGGCGTGGGGGACGGCCGCTTCCGCGACGTGACCGCGGAGGCCGGAGCGGCGATGCAGCGCCCCCGCGCGCACCGGGGATGCGCCTTCGGCGACCTGGACAACGACGGCCGCATCGACGTCGTCGTCTCGGTGATCGGAGAGCCGGCCGAGATCCTGTACAACGTGACCGCAGACGCCGGGCACCGGCTCGACCTTCGGCTCGAGGGCACGAAGAGCAACCGCGACGGTCTCGGCGCGACGGTCAAGCTGACGGGGGCGTCCGGGCGCGTCCAGTACAATCACGCCACCACCGCCGTCGGCTACGCCAGCTCGTCCGACAAGCGGGTGCACTTCGGTCTCGGTGCCGACCGCAGGGCCCGCGAGATCGAGATCCGCTGGCCGAGCGGGACCACCCAGACCCTGAGGGACGTCGTGGCCGACCAGGTGCTCGAGGTCAAGGAGCCGTGAGCGAGGCCCGTCGTCACCCGGTCGAGGACGGTCGGGCGTGGACCCGAGGCCGGACCGCATTCGCGCTCCTCGTCGGCGCGTTTCTGCTCGGCGGGGGAACCGTTGCAGCGTCCCAGGGCCCAGGCGGTGATCCCTGCGCGGGGGTGGAGCCCGCCGTGCGGTCGGCGGACCAGGCACTCGACCGAGGTCAGTGGGCGGATGCCGAGCGGCTGCTCCAGCCCCTTGCGGCGTCCCACGCCGACTGCAGCGGAGTCGTCCTGGGCCGGGCGAGGCTGCGGATGGCTCGAGGCGACCCCGCCGAGGCGGAGCCGCTCTTCGCCCGCGCCACCACCCTGGCCCCCGACGATGCGAACGCCCACGCCCTCTTCGCCCAGTACTGGCTCTCCCGAGACCAGCCCGCCCGGGCCGACTACTTGTCGGCGCGCGCCCTTTCCCTGAACCCCGACTGCCCGGAAGCCCTCGTGGTCAGAGGGCGGCTCCTGCTTCTGAAGGGCCGGCCGCAGGAGGCCCGCGAGGCGCTGGAGAACGCGGCCCGTCTCGACCCCGCGAACGCGGAGGCGCACTACCGGCTCGGAATCTGGCTCTTCCGAGGGAAGCGGCACGCCGAGGCCGCCGCCCACTTCGAGAAGGTGGTCGCCGCACGTCCCGTGGATGCGCTGGCCCACGACTACCTGGCCCTCTGCCGGGAAGCCCTGGGCGAAGCCGAGCGGGCCGAGCTCGCCTGGCGCAGTGCGCTCGAGGTGAACGAGCGCCCCTTCTTCGATCCCTTGCTCGACTACAACTTCGGGCGCTTCCTGCTCAGGCAGGGGCGCCTCGAGGAGAGCCAGTCACACCTCGACCGCGCGGCGGCCCGGGTGCCCGACCGCCGTGGGGTTCACTACGAGCGGGCCAAGTTGAAGCTGGCCCGGAAGGAGTACCAGGCCGCCCGCGAGGATGCCGAGCGGGCTCTCGGCCTCCCGGACCCCGGTGGCTTCGTCCTCGATCTCCAGGTGTACTACCTGCTCGCCACCGTCTACGCGCGCCTCGGCGAGACGGAGCTGGCGAGGAAGTACGCGGACCTCGCCCGGACCACCCCGATCCCCGACCAGGCGCTGGACAGGGCGGACAGGCCCTGATCGGGTCGCCGCAGAGCGGGGATGGAGGTCACGGGACCAGGGTCCTGGCCTTGGAGATCAGCTGGTCGAGGAAGGCGCGCTTGTCGGGGTCGGCCGTGGCGGCGCGTGCCTTCTCGAGCCGCTCCACTGCCGTTCCGAACTTCCCCTGGTGGATGTAGCACCTTCCCGTCATCTCCAGGAGCTCCGGGTCTTCCGGCTTCGAGAGAAGGCCCTTCTCGAAGCTCACGAGAGCCTCTTCGATGCGGTTCGAGTCGAAGAGGATGAGGCCGGCATTGTAGGCACCGTTCGCGTTGGCGGGGTCGAGCTCCAGGTTCTTCTCGTAGGCCGCCAGCGCCTTCTCCATGTCGCCGAGCTGACGGTGGCAGACGCCGAGCTCGAAGTAGGCGCCCGGGAAGGCGGGGGTCAGCTCCGTCACCTGGGTCAGCGCATCGATCGCCTCGCGGCACATCTTCTTCCCGGCGTAGCTCAATCCGAGGAAGAAGAGGGCATTGGCATCCTTGGGATTCTTGCTGAGGACGCCCTGGAGGAGCGCGATCGAACCATCGAGGTCTCCCATCCGAAGCTTCTCGCCCGCCTCCTTGACCGCGGAGTCGGCCTCCTTGAGGCGCAGGGTCTGCTGGATGTGCGACTCGGAGACGAGCACGACGTCCGGGACGTCGACCTTCTGCATCCGCTCCTGTTTGGCCTCGAACTTCCACTCGTCCTGCGCGGCGGCGTAGCCCTCCTTGGAGAAGCTCACCGCGTACTTCCCGTGCGGAAGGCCCGCCAGCTTGAAGACACCGTCCTTGTCGGTCGCCATGTGATAGCTGCGGCTGGTCTCGACGTCGCGGACGTCGATCTCGACGCCAGGGATGGGCTTCTTCTGCGGATCGACGACCCTTCCCCGGACGTAGTACTCGCGGTACTGGGCGAAGACGGGAACGGCAAGGAGCAGCGCCGCGAGGGCGGCCGCCCGCCTAATGACTCTGTGTCGCATGGGACCTCGATAGGGTCGCGGGGGCGTAGGCCTCCGCCTTTCGTAGCGCCTCATTCGCCGCGTCCGGCTGACCCTTGCGATTGTAGACGTCGGCGAGCAGGAAGAAGCCCAGCGCCCGGGTGTCGGGTGTTCGGGCTAGCGACAGCCCCTTCTCGACGAGGGCTTGGACGTCGTCGATCAGCGCGGACTCCTGAAGAAGGCCACGGGCCAGGAAAAGGTAGCCCTCCGGCTGCTTCGGGGCGAGCCGGACGACCTCGCGCATCTGCTGGAGAGACCCGCCGCGGTCTCCGAGGCGCAAGAGGACCTTGCCGAGGTTGAAGCGCGGCTTGAAGTGGTTTGGGTAGGCCGCAACCTCCGCCGCGTAGGCGGTGCGGGCCTCCTCGAGCCGGCCCTGCTCCTCGAAGAGCAGTCCCCGGTTGAACTGGGCGAACGGGAACCGCGGGGACTCCGCGACGATCTCGCCGAGCATCCGATCGGCCCGATCGTACTGCCGAACCTCGATCAGGGAGGCGGCCAGGTTCAGGCGGTTTCGCGTGAGCTTGGGCTGGATCTCCACCGCCTTCTCGAACTGGGGCAGCGCCTCGGCGGGCTGCCCCCGGTCCGCGTACGCCTCTCCGAGGAGGGCGTAGGCCTGCATGTTCCGTTCGTCCAGCGCGAGCGCCTGCCGGCACAGGGCGATCACGTCCTCGGTCTTGTCTTCACGCATGAGGAGGCTCGCCACTCCGATCAGGGCCTGGACGCTCTTGGGGTCGTCTTTCAGGACGAGGTCGAACTGGGCCCTCGCCTCCTCGGTGCGATCCAGCTCCGAGTACGCCCCCCCCAGCATCAGCCGAGCCTGGGGCATTCTCGGGTCGTCCCCGAGCGCCGACTCGAGCAACTCAACGGCGGCGGGGTACTGCTGCTCGACGATCAGCTGACCCGCCTGCTGGACGGCGGCGAACACCCCGAGCTTGTCCTTCGGGTCGGCGAGCGGCCCCGACGGGTCGGCCGTCCTCGGCGCGGCAGGCGCCCCGATGTATCCGAGCGCGGCCAGCCGATCGACCGTTTCCCTGTCCAGGTCGGCAGTCTCGGGCTCCGGCGCGTCCCGGCTCGTCTCGGCGACGAGCCGGTCCAGCCGCTGCATCAGCTCGCGCGCCACCGCGGGTTGCCGGTCGAAGGCGTTCGTCGTCTCCTCCGGATCGACGGCCAGGTCGTAAAGCTCGGGGCGCGGCGCCTGGATCAGCTTGTATCGGGTCGAGCGCAGGCAGAGGAGCGAGCTCCACCCGAACTGGAGGTTGGGTGTCATCGACTCGCCGTAGGCATAGACCGCTTCCTCCCTCCGGGGATCGAGCATCACCGGCAGCAGAGACCGGCCGTGCACCTTGGCGGCGAAGTCGATCCCACCGAGAGCGAGGAGGGTGGGGAAGACGTCGACGGCGCTGACCTGCGAGTCGACCCGGACCCCGCGCAGCTCGGAGAACGGGGTGGCCACGACGAACGGCACCCGAAGGGCGTAGTCGTACACGAAATACCCGTGGGTCCCCTCACCGTGGCTGCCCAGCCCCTCTCCGTGGTCACCCATGACGACGAGGATGGTCTTCTCGTCGAGGGCGTTCCTCCGCAGCCAGGAGACGCACCGCCCGACCTGCTCGTCGGCGAAGGCGATCTCGCCGTCGTAGAGGCCGGCCAGCCCCCGTTGACCGTGCTGGGAGCGGAAGGGCTCCGGGGGCTCGTAGGGTGAGTGCGGATCGTAGAGGTGGATCCAGGCGAAGAAGGGATCCGGCTTGTGGCTCTCGAGCCAGGCGAGCGCGGCGTCCATGACCTGGTCGGCTGGCCTCTGGACGCCGGCGAGGTCGATGTGCTTGTACTTCTTGAGATCGAAGTGGTCGTCATAGACCCGGAAGCCCTGATTGAGCCCCCATCGCCCGTCGAGGACGAAGGCGCCGACGAAGGCCCCCGTCTCGTAGCCCTTTTCCGAGAGGACCTCGGCGAGCGTCGTCTGGGACTGGCCGAGCGCGGTGCTGCCGTTCACGCGGACGCCGTGGTGGGTGGGGTACATCCCCGTCATGATCGAGGAGTGGGCGGGGAGCGTCAGCGGTGCGGGCGAGGCGGCCTGGGAGAAGAGAACCCCGCCGCGCGCGAGCGCGTCGATGTTCGGCGTGCTCGCCTGGGCGTAGCCATAACAGCCCAGCCGGTCGGCCCGCGTGGTGTCGAGCGTGATGAGGATGACGTTGGGTCGCCCCACCCCCCGTCCCGCCCACAGCCGGCGGACGACCGGCCGGGTGTCCGTGGGCGGGCGCGGGAGCCACCAGAGCCCGAGCGCGCCGGCCAGGAAAGCGCTCACCAGTACGACCGTGGCTGTCCAGGTTCGGCCTCTGTTCATGGTCGGTCCACGCGAGAGGTGGCCCGCCACGATTCTACCCCTTCAGAATGATGAGGTTGCGGACCCCGCTCCGATACCCCCCCCGCCCCGGCGTCCCGCAGATAGGGCGAACGGATCATTGACGCAACCGCCCCTCTTCGGCGATTAGATCAAACGAAACGATTGACACAAGCCTCGAGGTTTGTGCATGGTTTCGTCCGAGGCCTTCGAGCCATGGCTCAGCGACACCCCGGAGGGAGGCGAGCGGAAGGGAGATGTCGACGCAGGAGCTGTCCCATTCCGGACAGGGACGATTAGAGATCGTTTGTTTGAAGGTCTTCTGTTCAACCGTCTAACGAAGCTGGAAACCAAGGAGGACGGCAAATGCAGCTGAGAAGGGTCTTCTTGACTGCGACGTGCATCTCCATCCTCCTCGTCGGCGTCGGCGTGGGATCGGCCCGCGCGCAAGCCATCCTGGATGGCAAGGCGACGGGAACGGTGATGAGCGAGGACGGTGTGTCCCTCCCCGGGGCGACCGTGGAGTTGTCGAGCCCCTCGCTCCTCGGCAAGCGATCGACCACGACGTCGGCGAGTGGGACGTACGTGTTCCTCAGTCTCCCGCCGGGCATCTACACCATCACGGCGTCCCACGACGCCTTCAAGACGATCGTGCGGGAGAACATCAACGTCTCCGCCGCGTCGGTGGTGACGGTCGACATGACCCTCCCCGTCGGAACCGTTCAGGAGAGGGTCACGGTCACCGCCGAGAGCCCGATCGTCGACACCAAGACGTCCACCGTCGACTCGAAGATCGACAGCGACCTGCTGGCCAAGGTCCCGACGAGCCGGGATGCGTTCCTCGACCTGGCCCTGACGACGCCCGGCATGTTCGCCGGGTCCGGCGCGCCCACCCAGACCACGGAGTTCCAGAGCCCCACCGCCTACTCCGGCGCGACGAACGAGAACGTCTTCCTCATCAACGGCGTGGACGCGACCAATCCCCGCGCCGGCTCCTTCGGGGCCCTCGTCAACGTCAACTACGACGCGGTCGAGGAGGTGCGGGTCGTCGCCCTCGGATCGAGGGCCGAGTACGGGAGCTTCTCGGGCGCCGCGATCGACGTCCTGACCAAGTCCGGCAGCAACGCCTACCACGGCAGCGCGGCCTTCTACTCCAAACTCGGCGACGTCGCCGACAACCAACCCGCCGCCGGAGAGGATTGGGGGACGGACTATCTGCACGTGGGCGAGGGCGAGTTGGTCTCATCTGAGATCAGAAAGGATTGGGAGGCCGCCCTCACGGCAGGGGGCCCGATTGTCAAGGACAAGCTGTGGTTCTTCGCTGCCTACAACCACCTGCGCGGGGCCAGCCTGGCCCCGCTGCAAACGGTCGAGAGCCAGTCCTGGGGACGCTACGCCGACGCGAAGCTCTCGGCCGCGCCCTTCAAGAGCCACCGCGCCTTCGTCGCCTATCACTACGAGAACAACGACGGAAACGGCTGGAGCTGGGGAACCCCGCCCGGGTGGGACACCAGCATGGTCTACGGCTCCAAGCAGTCGAACAACACCGTCTCCGCGCAGTGGCAGTGGTTCAGCGGCCCCAAGACGACCCTCTCCGCCAAGTGGCTGGGGTTCTGGACCAAGGACAAGCCCTACGTTCCCGAAGACGCCCCCGACCATCCCGGCTACATCAACTGGTGGAAATGGACCGATGAGTACGGCAGCTACGGCGTCAACGGCGCCTTCCCCTACATGGAGGGCTACAATTCGAGCCGCAACACCATCCAGGCCGACGTCTCGCATTATGCCGAGGGGTTCCTGGGCGAGCACGACATCAAGTTCGGCGCCCAGTACACGAAGGGGCGGAGCAACTCGATCGGGGGCTACTTCCAGAACTACGTCAACTTCCTCTACCCGTTGCGCTACACGCAGAGCGTCCAGTACATGCAGTCCTGGTACGGCGACACCAACCTCCTCTTCTTCAACAATCTGTACACGATCAACCCCTTCCTCACCGTGCGCACCGCCGACTCCTTGGGGGGTTTCTTCGACGATCAGTGGACGCCCACCCGGCGCCTGACCATCAACCTCGGCCTCCGCTTCGATCACATGACGACCAAGTACGGGGTCGGGAAGGTCTACGAGTTCGTCAACTCTCCGGACGAGATCAACGATCCACCTCCCGTCGTGCGCGACCGCGCCTCGAGCGACAACATCTTCGACTTCAAGACGTGGTCTCCGCGCGTCGGGCTCACGTATCAGCTCACGGAGGACGGCCGGACCGTCGCCCGGGCCTCGTACGGCCGCTACTACACGCCGCTCACCGTGGAGTTCCTCCGCCGGTTCGGGCCCGACATGCCCGCCTCGACCCGGAACGTCCAGATGTACGACGTCGGGCCGTTGAGCGAGGCCGACGCGAACGGCGACGGGTGGATCGACGGGTACGAAACCCTCGCCGCGGCCCGAAAGGTCTACGGGCTGACCCCGCTCAGTGAGGACCCGACGACCTTCGACCAGTCCTGGACCCTGAACGTGGCCGACGGCCTCAAGGACCAGCACACGGACCAGTTCACGCTGAACCTCGAGCGGGAGCTCGTCAAGAACTTCTCGGTCGGCGCGACGTACATCTACAAGCACTCGACCAACCTCTTCGCCAACATCCCCATCAACCGGAATACGGGCCAGGAGTGGGAGTACGAGAGGATCCCGTTCACGACGTCCTCCGGCCAGACCGTGCAGCTCTACAGCGTCGTGGAGAAAGACTACGACGGGAATGGCGTGGTCGACAGCGACGACATCCAGTGGATCAACGACAACAACACCTCCGAGACGCGGAACCTGGGGACCTTCGACGGCGTCAAGCCCAAACGCGACTACCACGGGGCCCAGCTCGTCTTCCGGAAGAAGATGTCCAACCGGTGGCAGGCCCTGGCTTCCGTCTTGTACTCGGCCTCCGACGGGACCAGCCGCCGCTCGTTCCGGCAGGACTTCAACGTCGAGGGCCCGATGTTCTACGACGACAACTTCATGAGCAACCTCAACTACATGGTCAACAACACCGAGGGCCCGCTGCCCTTCACGCCCAAGTGGGAGGTCAAGGTCTCCGGCTCCTACACGGTCCCCACGATCGAGGTCGACCTCGGCGCCCGGTTCCGGTTCGCCACCGGACGAGCGACGTGGCTGCTCGAGCACTATCCCCAGCACAGCGCGACCGGCGATCCGGAGGGGGGCGTGATCCTTCCCGGGGGGGAGCCGACGATCGTGGGCGTCGATCCCAACGAGCCCGACTACCTCCCCAACCTCACCCTCCTCGATCTCCACGCCGAGAAGGCCTTCAAGCTGGGCGG
>Ga0316616_100000845_pt1 | contig 11224 bp, 10 predicted proteins | sample OWC_Aug_M1_C1_D1_FD_207660 | JGI IMG/M metagenome (GOLD analysis project Ga0316616, IMG submission 207660) | Wetland soil microbial communities from Old Woman Creek delta, Ohio, United States - OWC_Aug_M1_C1_D1_B | ecosystem: Environmental > Terrestrial > Soil > Wetlands | place: USA: Ohio...
TCTTTGTATCCCCTCTCAACTTAAAATATTTACCAAAATAGAAATGGGATAGCCCTTTTTGCTCTAGTCTACCATAAACGGATCCAAGGTTGAGGTAAACATCGATGAAAAAGGGGGCCTCCTGTTGGACCCTTTGAAAAAGAGGCAGGGCCTTGGAAAATTCTGCTTTCTCTTGATAAGTTCTCCCAAGATAATAAAGAATGAGTAGATCATTCTTTTGATCTCCGGCCAAAGGTGCTGATCGCACCGTCTCGAAGTCTTCTACCGCTTGCTCCAATTTCCCGGAAAGAAAATAAGCTACCCCTCGCTCCTTCAAAATATCAAGATCGTTAGGGGCCAAGGAATAGGCCCTTTGAAGGGCCTCTATTGATTTATCAAGCCTCCCCATTTTTCGGTAGGCAAGACCTAATCCATAGTATCCGTTTAGGTCCTGAGAGTTCGCATCGATTAAAGATTGGAAATGAGTCATCGCCACATGGGGTTCTCTCTCCTCTACGAACGCTTTTATTTGAACCCTTTTGAAATTTGGAATGGTCCTGAAGGGACCGGAGGGTTTCTGGGTTAATTGCATCAGGTTTTCGAGAAGAGAAATCCGATCTTCAAGTGCTGGATGGGTGGTAAGGTAAGGGGGTACTCTGGGGGCTAAGGCCAAACTCATCCTCATTATTTTGTTCAGAAAGGTAATCATCCCATTGGGATCATAACCCGCTTTGACCAAATAAGGTAAGCTGTTTTGATCTGCGTCAGTTTCCATTTCTCGAGTATATTTTAGTGCAAGCGCTTGTGCGGTGGCTGTCGCCATAGCCGCACCCGCTTGAGACCCTGCCCCACCTCTCCCCGCGATCATAGCGGCGAGGATGGCTATCATGGAGGCGATACTGAGCCGTTTCGACTTCTCAATCAGTTGGGAAATATGTCTCGCTGTGACATGGGAGATTTCATGGCTGAGCACCGCTGCAATCTCCTGTTCATTTTCTGCTAAAACAAGGAGACCCGTGGTGACGAAAATATAACCGCCTGGAATAGCAAAGGCATTGGGATCTTGTGCATTGATCACATAAAATTTAAAATCAAAAGGTGTTGGACCCACTTGATCCACTAAAGAATAACCCACCTTCTCAATAAAGGTCTGAAGGGTTAGGTCTCTCACCATTCCCACCTTCCCCTCTATTTCAAGCGCGACCTGTTTCCCTAACTTCTTCTCCTCCTCGGTGGTCATGGCATAGCCTCCTTCAATGAAACTTCCAAAGAGGGAGAAACAGAGGAGAATTGAAACAATTTTAAATGGAATTTTTCTTTGAGACCCCTTCATTAATTTTCTTATTCCCTGTTTAAATCCATCGAGAGCAAGTGCAAGCCAACATCGAAGACCTTTTATTTTCTTCTTCTGCCTTTAAACGAATAAAATATTAACACGTTCTCGCAATCTCTACAATAAGAAGAAAAGAAGGAGGGAAACGTTTGTCATCATGAGGAAATTCTTATCGGAACGCCCCCCTCAGCCCCGCCTTCTCTACCTCTGTGAGGGATCGACATCGAGTAAAGGATCACCCTATGAAATAATATTTAATCGCCGGAAATCCCCTGACCCTACAAGGAGAGGTTCAACATAAAAAGCCCCATATATCCTCTCCATTTGGGTGGGGTTTGGATGGTGGGAGTCAGAGGATATATGGGGCCAAAAAACCTATATCACTGTTTTAAATAAGGCGTGTGGTACGCAAAACCTCCGATGCGCGTAATCTTCCACTTTAACCACTCATAAGTACTTTTTAAAAATGTCCCCTCTCTAAATCGAATACGTCTTTTTCCGTTTCGTTTTAGATAGGGTTTATATCGTTCCATCATGGTATCCGACAAAACCACTCACCCCCTTTTAAGTTCCCTTCCAATTTTTAATGGTTTCATTGAAACGCTGAACGAGTCCATAGAAGCCTCGGGGGGACAAGGGTTTTCCTTCTTCTTTCTCTATCTTTTCCCGACGTATGCCATAAACCCTACCACCCCCCACAACTGCCGCTTCACTAAACTCCTTCAATTCCCCTTTCTCCAGAGCCTTGATTTTTTCCAGCTCCAACCCGTGTTCTTCTTTCATCTCGTGTTCAGTAAGGTACCCTGTGATCCAGGCCCAACTCATCGGGTAGGTATCGGGATTGAACACGACAGAATAAAAATGCCAAACGATAATGGTGAGTGTTGCTAAAATCGCCTCATAAAAATGGATCGCCCGGGCAACATCCCAGGTCCACAACGGAAAAAATTGTAGCCATTCGGTCTTAAACCATAGAATGAACCCTGTCACCGTCATCACGATCGTTCCCCAGATCAGACCCAGGTATTCCAGCTTTTCACGAAAATTGAAACGAGGCATTTTAAGCTCTTTGGCAGGCCGGTTGATGAAAAGGTTATTCTTCAGGGTTTCCCAGAGGTCTATCGCATCTTTCAACCCTGGGATCATATCCTTAACGATTCCCCTCCCCCTCGGCGTGAAGGCCAGGTATAAGAGGTGGTAACCGCCCAGGAAAACCGTGGCCACCCCGCAGAGCCGATGTAGAAAGCCTCGAAAGGTCATTCCTAAAGGAAGATCTGTAATTGGAGAAACCCAGAAAGCTGTCGAATAGCTTAAAGCAAAACCCGTGATGACCAGGAGCGTAAAATTGACGGCCAGGTTGATGTGTTGCAATCTTTCATTCAATGTCATTCTGAGGTATTTCTTAGTCATGTCGATCCACTCCTTGAGTTTTAATGTGCCCGGTCAATCGTCTTTCTCAACCAATCCATAAAGTTAAAGAATGTTAAACCTCCAATGACAGCGACGATCAGTAAAATGTAGATGATCCTCACCCATCCAACCACCTTTTCGCCAAACTCTTCCCCTTTAATGGAGGCGACGACATGGATCTTTCCTTTTGCAAAATTTTCAGAGGCCCCCGGATGGCAGTTTCCACAGGTTTTCTGCAAATTGTCTTTATGAATCATCGACTTTGGATCTGAAGAGGGCTGGATGTCATGGACCCCATGGCAACTGGCACAGTTGGCTGAAAAAGTATCTCCTCCTCGATAAGAAAGCCCGTGAAAGCTATCGTAATAAGATGTGACGGGTGTGGTGGTAATTTTATATTCTTTTGAGATTCGCTCCGCTGCATGACACTGCGGGCAGGTCGTTAAGGCGATCCGTCTCTCATTCACTGGGGATTCAGGATCTACCTTTGCCTTAATTCCGTGAAAACCATGACAAGTCGTGCAGGTGGGAGAATCACTTCTTCCCCTTGCTGCAAGAACTCCATGGACACTCGCAATAAATTGTTTGGTAATATCGGGATGGCAGGAACCACAAGTCTGGGGAATATTTGACCGGAAGATCGTTGATTTCGGATCAATCAAGGACCTTAAGCTATGGCTCCCATGGCAATTCGTGCATGTGATTTCTCCCGTTTTCCCATGTACACTTTTCTTAAACTCATCCTTGGGAAGGGCCGCCCCTAAAGCATGGTCTTTGACAAATACCGCATCCGCATGACAGCGATTACATGTCTTGTCGATATTGGAAACGTGGGTCGTTGATTTGGGATTCTTGCTGGGAAGGATATTATGTTTTCCGTGACAATCGTAACAATTGGCTGCTCTCTCCATCCCTTTCATGATCATCTTGGAATGAAGGCCTTGCAGGTATTCCTTTTCCGCCTTCTCGTGGCAAGTTGCACAGTTCACCTTCTTGTCCGCAGCCTTCTGTCCACCCTCGGCATGTTTGTCGTCTTTAATACGGGTATGGCAATCTGAACAGGATAGGTTCCCATGAATCGAATTTTTAAAAACTGCTTCGGATACGAAAAGAGAAAAACTTTTCCCCCCGACAACTTGTTTTTTAAGCGATTCATCCTGATGACAACCCAAGCAGAGTGAATTGTTGCTCCAAGCGACTCCTGTCATTCCCCCCAAGATCAGAAAGATGAGTAGGCCCCCCCCGAGGATACTCCAAGTCTTACTTCGATCTTCTCTCCATCTCATGCTGGAACCCTCCTTGGAATGAAGAAAGGGAAAAACCCTTCTTTTAAATTCTCTCTCTCAATCTTTTCAAAAGCACACTCCACTGCCGACTTGATCTCTTCCAGGTCAACTGGTTTCATGGCTTGGTAGAAAATGCCTGCCCCTCGGAGACGCTTCACCAGTCCAAGGGAAAGATCTGAAGAGATGACAATGACCTGGATCTTATCATCCATCTTTTTAAAGAGAGGGACTAAATCACAGGCCTTCACCCCTTCAATCTCATCATCGAGGAGGACAACATGGAGGTTCCTCTTTCGAACCTTTCGAATCATCTCACTGATCATCTTTGCTGTCTCGACTCTGTAACCAATGCCATGGAAAAAAGTGGAGAGCGATCTGGCCCACAGATCATCCTGATAGGCGATGAGGATCGTTTTTGATTTCATATTAAAACCCTCGTCAGGCTATGTTGCCCGAATAGGCATCTCTCCCTTTCTAAAAGATGAGAATCCAGTTCCCACGAAAGAGGCCAGGAGGATACCTGCTGGAATCAATTGGGCTAAGACCACAATCACCCCTCCGGTAAAGAAAAAACAGACTCCTAAGAGTCCCATTCCTCTAATCCCTCCTGCGTAAGCAATCCCTAAGGAGACCGATGCGATCGCTAAGATCAGGATTAAACTTAAAAGTACTAAAATTTTTTTCATTTTTCCAGACATATTTTCCCCCATGCTTATTTTTTCACCGGGGCCGGCTCTATGCCAGTCAATATGGCCTTCTCTTCAGCCGCGACTTTTTCTGAAGACTTCTTCTTTGCGACCAAGCCAGTGGTTGTTCCGACAAAGGAGAAAAATAGGATGATCGCAGGAATCAGCTGAAGGAGGACAATAATCGCTCCAATGATGATGAAAACCCAGAGTGCAACCCCGGCATCCTTCAGGCTTATAGACCTTGCAAATGCTGGTGTAGCTATAAGGGAAAACAACCCAATAATTAATACAACTAAAAAAAGTTTTTTCTCCTTTAACATTCCTCATTCCCCCTTTCTTATGGGTTCATTGTTTTTACTGCATTTCATATGCCAACGTTAAACCAAAAAATATTTTTGATTTAATTAATTGAATTTATTTGCTTTTTAAAAATGAGGAGGTATGTAGCTATGAGGATAAATGTATATTTTTTATATACAATTTTTACGTTTAAATTGAGCAATAATTCACTAATTAATAGAAATAATTGTTTTACTTAGATAATAAAAAAAATATTCAGTTAAATATATAATTAAAATCCTAGAGTGCGGGCTAAGATTGTGAAGGCGATAATGGGAATCAACCAACAGAAAAAAGCGATTATAAAGCATAGACTTACATCATCTGTCTCAATCTTTTTTACCTCTCCATATTTAATAATTAAGATTGTTCCGAGGGCAGCAATCCCTACTACAACGATTGACCAACCTACAATTAGCCATTTAAAAAACTCTGACAAGAGAACTCCTTAATCTGAAAAACAAAATTTCAAATGTCAAAATCCCAAAGGCAAATCAATGTCAAAGGTCTTAGTGTCAATGCTTTCTCTTATGTCATTTGGGCATTGGATCTTATTTGAACTTTTAGCTTTGAAATTTGACATTTAACTTATTACGACTCTCCCCTAGCTCGGAGGTTATACTTTCTCATCAGGGCTTGAAAATTTGGCCGAAGCATGCCTACCTCTTCAGCAGCTCTGGTGACATTCCATTGATGGCGCTCCAGGGCATTCAGGACAAATGCCTTTTCAATCTCCTCAACCGCCTTTTCCCTCACCTGTTTCTTGATCTCTTTTAGCTCATCACTGGTCATGGGGATTGGGTTTTCCAAAATCTCTTTTTCTTGTTGACCTGGAAGAATAAGATGTTCCACCCGTACCATTTCATCATCGATCATCACGACCGTTCGTTCGATCACATTTTCCAGTTCCCGAACGTTACCTGGCCATGGGTACCTCATTAGCTTTTCCATGGCCTCTGAGGTGAACCCTTTGACCGTTTTTCCCATCTCTTCAGCATACTTCTTAAGAAAATGAACGGCTAAGATAGCAATATCTTCTTGCCGCTCTCGCAGAGGGGGAAGGTAGATGGGAACAATATTAAGTCGATAATAGAGATCCTCACGGAAAGTCTCTTCTTTGATCATTTTTTCGAGGTCCTTGTTGGTGGCGGCGATGAGCCGAATATCCACCTTTTTAGCCTTGGTTCCCCCCACTGGCGTAAACTCCCTTTCTTGCAAGACCCTTAGGAGTTTAGCCTGAATAGACAAACTGATATTTCCCACTTCATCAAGGAAGACAGTCCCTCCATCTGCCACTTCAAAAAGGCCTGGTTTGGTGGTAACGGCACCCGTAAAAGAACCTCTCACATGACCGAACAATTCACTTTCCAAGAGATTTTCTGATAGAACAGCACAATCCACCGGAACAAATTGTTTCTCCCCCCTCGGACTGTTAAAATGGATAGCCCTGGCAATGAGTTCCTTTCCTGTTCCACTCTGTCCATAGATTAAAACGGTGCTATCCGTCGTAGCCACCTTGGCAATGATCCGATAGATCTCCTGCATTTTTTTACTCTTGCCCACAATGTTATGGAAGCCATATTTTTCCTGCAATTCCTGACGAAGATAGACATTCTCCGTCATGAGGCTCTTCTTTTCAATCGCCCTCTTCACCACAATGGAGACCTCATCGGGTGTAAAGGGTTTGGGGATGTAGTCGAAAGCCCCCAATTTCATGGCTTCGACAGCGGTTTCCACAGTAGAAAAACCGGTGATCATAATGATAATGGAATCGGGATATTCTTTATGGAATGTCTTCAGAACCTCCATTCCATCAATGCCTGGCATTTTTAAATCGGTGATGACAATGTCGAAAGGGTTGGCCTTCATTTTATCAAAGGCTTCCTTTCCACTTAAAGCAGTCTCAACCTCGTACCCCTCTTCCTCTAGGATCCGCTTGCAACTCTCGCAAACGATCATTTCATCATCCACTACCAAAATTCTGATTTCAGGCACCTCTGATTCCTCCACCATTTACAAATTCATTTAATTTTTTATTCTACCATAATGAAAGGGATTCTTTCAATCTACCTCTTTTTTCTTTATAACCTCTCTCGGTCCTTTTAAGAATCCGATGAGCAGGGCCCCAAACAAAGCGGCCAAGGCTCCAATCCCAAAAGACCAGTGAAAGGTGCCTGTCAGATCGGTCAAATGGCCAGCAACAATTGGACCCACCATGGCTCCTGTCCCGTAAAAAAGAGTCAACAACCCGATGGCTGTTCCGGCAACTTCTTTTGGGAAATAATCCCTGGCACAGACCGCATACATTGGCCAAATCGGACCATAAATAAAACCAAACCATCCTATCCCTACTCTCAGCAGGGAAATATCGGTCTTTGCAAGAATGATGAAAAAAATACTAAACGCCAATAATAAATGGATGATAACGAGGGACCTTGCTCTTCCGATGTAATCCGAGAGGGTCATTAAGAGGAATCCACCCACAATGCTCGTGAGGGCCATAATGCTGATGAAGGTCGAGGCGATAGGATAGGGAATTTTCAATTCTACCACCCCATAAGTAACAATGAAATCCGAAATGATGTAACCTCCGACGGAGATGAAAAAATAAGAAGCACCGATCAACCAAAACGTGCGTTCTTTAATAATATCTAAATAATTAAAAAGCCTCTCAGACGGAGAGGGGGTGGCAATTGATTTTGCAGATTCACCCCAAGGGAGAAGTCCCATCCTCTCGGGGTCATCTCTGAGCAGTAAGAAATTTATGACGATCAGCATCAATCCAGAGGCTCCTAATAGATACCAGCCCATCCTCCAACTATAATTTTTTACGATGGTGGGAAGAAGGATCCCCATCAGACCAAAACCCAATGCATAACTGGGTGAAAGAATTCCCAAAGCCAACCCTCTCTTCTTTCCTCCAAACCATTTCTGAATTAAAGCGGTAACGGGTGTCCATATCGCAGCTGCCCCTATCCCCACAATCCCATGAAAGATGATCGCTGTGACAAGACCTGAAGCCTGCCCCATCAAGAGTGTGCCTATTCCTAAAAAGAGACAGAAGAAACTGATGACAAATCGCCCACCGAAACGATCCATGAACCATCCCGTCAAGGGGGAGAAAAGGATGTAAGTTAAAAAATAGCCGGCCCTGATCATTCCCGCCTGAGTCATATTGATGCCAAGATCTTCGATCATCTTTGGCAAAAGGACCGAATAAGCACCAATCCGAATGCTATAATTAATGAAGAGGGTGATAAAGCTAGTCCCCAGTACAACCCAGGCCCAATGAACTCCCGAGGAATATTTTTTTTGGTCAGTCATGATTGATTCAACTTTGGCTTGGCCAGATTCAAATAGTCCTTTAATTTTCAGATCCCAAATACTAATTTCAAATGAATTCAACTCTTTATTGAAAGGTTCGATTTCGATTCATTGAAATTAATTTGGAATTTGGTGTTCGGTGCTTATTTGAACCTTCTTTTCCAGATCCCTCAAATCTGAGATCACGAAATCTCCCTTCCGCTCCCCTGATCGATCGAGGTAAAAGGCATGGATGCCCAGCGACCGGGGAACAAGGTAATCAAACTCATAGTGGTCACCGACATGGACAATCTCCTGCGGTCTGGCCCCGAGGATCTGACAAATTCGTTGATAAAACCCCATGGTTTTTTTCACCTCGCCGAAATCAGAGGTCGCTGAGAAGATCCGATCGAAATACTTCCTGAGGCCCGTGGCTTCCATCTCCACGTCAATGAATTCTCTTCCTGCATTGGAAGTGAGAACCAATGGGAACTTACCCCTTAAGCGGTCCAAGAGAGGGTTGATATCTGGATAGATATCGATCTTATCGACGTATCGCTCCATCAGGTCTTTCCAACTCTGCTCCAGTTTGAAAAATTTAAACCAATATTTGATATCGTACCACTCAATACCGCCCTCCCCCACTTTCAGATATTCTTCCACCACAAAATGCTTTGCTTCCTCAAAGGAAAGGCCACCTTTCTCTGCATAAAGCGTCGGAATGCCGTGAAGCCAAACCCAATCGGTATATTCTGGGTCGACCAGTGTCCCATCCATATCAAAAGAAATAATTTTGGGCATCCCTCTTTCCTAAAAACCAGGTATGAATTCCTAACGACTATTTATAATTCCAAATCCCAAAATCCAAATAAATAAAAAATAACAATTTCAAATGCCCCAAACTATTTTGTCTGAGATTTCGAATTTGGTCCATTGGAATTTATTTGGAATTTGGTGCTTGGTATTTGGTGCTTTCACACTGAGTTATATCCTTTCTAATATCATATCTTCTGAGGTTCGGATTTCCATTTCTAAATCGGTAATCGCGATCGTACGAACTGGCAGATACACATGGGAAGTAAAGATGGTGATGCACCTCTTATTAAACATCGTGATGGGGGCGTGGGGTTGATGGGATCGGACAAGAATCTGCTTTTGATATCGCTCCATCAGACGTTCAAAATAGGGTCGGCCAAATTGGGGCCTCCCCCAAAGATCTCCCAGATGATCCACCTCATTTTCTACAAAATCTCCCCAAACCATTCTGTCCCAATTTTCATCTCCCAACTCGATCTGCTTCATCTCCTCAAGGTTTATTAACTCCGGCAGCGCACCGTGAAGGGCTAAAATCCCATTTGGAGCCGTTGCAGCTAAAGGGAATCTGGAAAAGAGCACGCCATATGTCTTTCTTTCTTCGACAGATAAGGAACTCCAAAAATTAGCAGGATAAAATTGTTTCACCATAAATCCTTCGTGATTCCCCGCCAAAAGAAAAATCTCTTCAGGATGTTCCAATTTTAATTCTAAAAGGTATTTGATATTCTCTTCGGAATCATTCCCGCGATCTACATAATCTCCCAAGAAGACGATATGATAAGGTTTTTTAAGATAGCGCCGGATGACCTGTTGACTGGCATCCAAATCTCCATGAGTATCTCCAACAAAAACAATCTTCCCCTGTGATGGAAGATGGATCAGGCGCACCTCCTTTTCTAGTACCTTACTAACTTTATCGAAGAGTTCTTCGAGATTCATCTCTATCACTTATCAAAAAATTAAAATCTTTTGTTAAATGCAGCTGTCATGAGGTGCTACAGTGTTGCGGTTTAAACAGAACCACTGCAGAACTGCAATACGGCCACACTTTTTGAGAGACCATCTTTATCGGCCATTTGAAATCATTTTGACATGGACTTTCCGATTCCTTGGCCCGTCAAATTCGCAAAAAAAGATTCCCTGCCAGGTTCCAAGAACCAACTTTCCAGATTCAACAAGGACGATTTCAGAACACCCCATCAGACTAGCTTTGATATGAGCGGGCGAGTTTCCTTCCATGTGGCGATATTGGTTCTTAAAGGGAACCATCTTATTCAACTCCATGACAATATCTTGGACAACGCTGGGATCTGCATTCTCGTTGATCGTGACCGCAGCGGTGGTGTGAGGGATAAAGATGAGGCAGATTCCATCTCTCATCCCTGTTTTTTGCACAGCCTCTTGAACAGAATAGGTAATCTCAATAAATTCTGTCTGGGTGGTCGTCATCACTTGGAAAGTTTGGATCATCTTCAACTCCATTTCTCATAAAATGGTTAGCAACGATTCCTTCTCATATCATATCAGGAAGTTGCAAGCAATATAAATTGTTTTAAGAAAATAGAGGTGTCGAGGGAATAAAGAAAATTTAAAACAGGAGGGAAGAAAATTTTCAGTTTCCCTTACTAGCGGGTTCCCTTAAAAGGGATATTTCCCCACTTTGATCACGGCATCGGCAATTTCCCGCCTCAATGCCACCGTATTAACAGGTGTGAATCGAGTCAGCTTCTTCAGGACGGATAATTGTGCCCGGAGGGTATCCCCTTCAGCAATGGCAGCAAAAGCTTGCTTGGCAAAACCTTCCAAACGATTAAAGGCATCATTCACATAAACCTGAACCATGGCCTTCTGAATCTGAGATTTTTCATCTCCAATTTTCTCCATCGACTTCATGGCCCGCAGCAACGCGCTCTCCATGGCAAACACCTCAATCACCATATCACTGATCGAAGCCAGGATCTCCTGCTCGTCTGCGAGCTTCATCATATATTTTTGAACCGCTGCCCCTGCGACCAGAAGCGCAATCTTCTTCGACATCTCCACCATTTCCTTCTGCAAGGTAAGTTTCC
>Ga0316616_100000846_pt1 | contig 11224 bp, 9 predicted proteins | sample OWC_Aug_M1_C1_D1_FD_207660 | JGI IMG/M metagenome (GOLD analysis project Ga0316616, IMG submission 207660) | Wetland soil microbial communities from Old Woman Creek delta, Ohio, United States - OWC_Aug_M1_C1_D1_B | ecosystem: Environmental > Terrestrial > Soil > Wetlands | place: USA: Ohio...
CGCACGCGCATGACGGGCTCGCCCCAGTCGCTGCCCTCCGGCACGGGAAACTCGATCGGGTTCTCGCTCGCGTTGCTCCCGTGGCTGAACCAGTCGTGGATCATGAACTGCAGCCAGGCGGCCGCCAGCAGGTTGAGAAACGGCACCGGCTGGAACTCGCCGTCACGGGCCAGGAGTTGCTCGCTCACCGCTCTCGGATTGGGCTCCAGCAGCGCGGGCGGCGCCTCCGGGATCGAGCGCTGCAGGGGCATGTTGCGGCCGAAGCGATGGCCGACCTTGCCCATCTCGGGACACTTCAAGTCGTTGAAGCGGCCGGATGGGTCGCGGGCGCGGAGCCGACGATCCGTGAGCGGCGAGGGAGAGGATGGCGGGAGGTCCTGGTCCGGCAGGAAGTCGGTGTCCACCAGGTTCCAGGCGCGCAGCCGGACGCGCGTGGCCAGCAGGCTGAGGATCCCGAGCCACTTGCCGCGCCGGTGCCACGGCTTCCTGCGGTCCAACCGTTGAGCCACGGCCAGGTGTATGCGCTCTCCGAGGCTGAAACTCACAGAGTCCTTCCTTTTCATTGGGTTAGCATGGCTCGCGCTATCGCGGATTCTTTTACTCCTATTACATCCAATCCCGTCCCCCCGTCAAGCCCTAATCGTTTGCCAAAGGCCAGCCCGCGGTGACCCGGAGCCCCGGCCCCATGTTTCCCCCATGTTTCCCCTTGACACCCCTCTCCGTAGCACCGGATACTCGCCCACCACCTTCCGGGCCCGGCCGCAGGAGAGACCTTTCGGGGAGAGGGAGAGCGCCGCGCTGCTGCCGCCGTGCCGAATGGTCCGCGCATGAAACGCCTGACGCTCTACAGCAGCTCCAGCCCGTCGCGGCGGGCCAGTCCGCCGCCCCCGACGCACTCCGTGCGGGAGCGCCCCGCACCACCCGACAGCGCCCTCCAGGCACGCGAAGGCTTTTCCGTGCGAGCCGCCGGTCGGCGGCTCCTCCGTCCCGTGGCGGGGTTCCTCAGACGCTACGACCGGGGCCTGCTGGTCGCCGGCGGCGCGATCTTCGCCCTGCTCCTCGTCTCGCTCCATGCGGGGATGAAGCCGGCGGCGCGCCAGATCACCCAGCGCGACATCGACGCGGCGGTGCTGCACACCCTGGAGACCAAGTCCCTACCCTCGGCCGCGGCGCGGGCCTATGAGATCATCCGGCCCTCCGTCGTGCGTGTGCGCGGGCTGGGACAGCACGGCAGCAGCGAGGACGAGGACGCCGAGACCGGCGTCGGCAGCGGGGTCGTCATCGTCGACACGGGGGTCATCCTCACCAACCTCCACGTCGTCGCCGGTGCCAAGCGGGTGAAGGTGGTCTTCGCCGACGGGCTCGAGTCCGACGCCACGATCGCCGGGCTGCAGCCGGAGGACGATCTTGCCGTGCTCCAGGCGGCGACGGTACCGGACGATCTCGTCCCGGCCACCCTGCGCTCCACCGCGGGCCTGGCGCCGGGCGATGCGGTGGTCGCCGTCGGCTTTCCGTTCGGGATCGGGCCGTCGGTGTCGGCGGGTGTGGTCTCCGGCCTGCGGCGCGAGTTCCTGTCCCCGCAAGGCAGGCGGCTGCTGACGAACCTCATCCAGTTCGACGCGGCCGCCAACCCCGGCAGCTCCGGCGGGCCGCTGGTGACCACCGACGGCGAGGTGGTGGGGATCGTCACGGCCATCTTGAACCCGAACCAGCAGCGGGTCTTTGTGGGCATCGGCTTCGCGGTGCCCATTGAGAATGCGGCGACGGCCGTGGGCATCCACCCGTTCTAACCCGCATTATTCGCGAAACTGCTCGCGAATACTGCGGGAATGACCAAATCCCAATTTTCAATGGCCAAGGAGAGAACAGGAGCTGCGTGGCGGGCTGTGACAGAGCGTGAGACTCTGCGACGCCGTTCGCCGGCTTCTTCAGGATCGGCATTGGAAGGGACCTATGGATAGCTTCGACGCAGAGCGCGGCCCGGCCTCTTCCCGCATGGAGCGCATCCTCTACGAGGTGAAGAAGGTCGTCGTCGGCCAGGATCACTTCCTCGAGCGCGTGCTCGTGGCGCTCATGGCGCAGGGCCACCTGCTCGTGGAGGGCGTGCCCGGCCTGGCCAAGACCCTGACCGTCAAGACGCTGGCCCGGACCATTCACGGTTCGTTTCGGCGCATCCAGTTCACGCCGGACCTCGTCCCGGCGGACATCGTCGGCACCCGGATCTACAACCAGAAGACCGGCGACTTCGCCACCTCGCTCGGCCCCGTGTTCACCAACCTCCTCCTCGCCGACGAGATCAACCGCGCGCCGGCGAAGGTCCAGAGCGCGCTGCTGGAGGTGATGCAGGAGCGCCAGGTCACCATCGCCGGGGAGACCCACAAGGTCCCGGAGCCCTTCCTGGTGATGGCCACGCAGAACCCCATCGAGACCGAGGGCACCTACCCGCTGCCCGAGGCCCAGGTGGACCGCTTCATGATGAAGGTGCTGGTGGGCTATCCGAGCGAGGAGGAGGAGTTCGTCATCGTCGACCGGGTCACGGGCGTCACGGAGCCCGGCGTGGCCGCGGCGGCGACGACCGAGCAGCTCAGCGCGCTGCAGCGCGAGTGCCGGACCGTGTACGCCGAGCCCTCCCTCATCCAGTACGCGGTGCGGCTCGCCGCTGCGACGCGCCACCCGGAGCGCTACGGCCTCCCGGAGCTGGCGAAGTACCTGTCCTTCGGCGCCAGCCCCCGCGGGCCCATCCACCTCATCGAGGGCGCCCGGGCGCTGGCGTACCTGCGGGGGCGCACCTATGCGCTGCCCGAGGACGTGACCGATCTCGTCCTGGACGTCTTCCGGCACCGCCTCGTCCTCACCTACGAGGCGCTGTCCGACGGGATGACCGCCGACATGCTCATCCTGCGGGTCATGCAGGCCATCCCGGCGCCCGAGAAGCCGCTGGAAGCCCATGTCCGAGTCGCCGCGGGATCCTGAGCGCATCCTCCTCCGGCTCGAGTGGACGGTGCTCCGCCGCCTCGACGGGGCGGTGCACGGCAACTACCGCACGCTCTTCCGCGGCGTCGGCCTGGATCTGGCCGATCTGCGCGAGTACCAGTACCACGACGACGTCCGCTACATCGACTGGAACGTCACCGCCCGCCTGCAGACCCCCTACGTGCGCGAGTTCAACGAGGACCGCGACCTCACGGCCTGGTTCCTGCTGGACCTGAGCCCGTCCATGGACTTCGGCTCCCGGCAGACGAGGAAGCGGGCGGTCTCGACCGAGTTCGTCACCGTGCTGGCACGGATCCTGACGCGCCACGGTAACCGCGTCGGGGCGCTGTTCTATAGCGACCGCGTGGACACCGTCGTCCCGGCGCGCACCGGGCGGCGCCACGTGCTGCACCTGCTGCACCGGCTGCTGTCCCGCCCCGAGCCGTCCCGGTCGGCGGCCACGGATCTCCGGGCCTTCCTGCGGACCGCCTCGCAGGTCATCCCCCGGCGGTCGCTCGTGTTCGTCGTCTCGGATTTCATCAGCGCGCCCGGCTGGGCCGACCCGCTCGCCCACCTGGCCCAGCGGCACGAGGTCCTGGCGGTGCGGCTTTACGACCCGCTGGAGATGGAGTTGCCCGATCTCGGGCTCCTGCTGGTCCAGGACGCCGAGACGGGGGAGCAGCTGTTCGTGGACACCCACGACCGGGCCTTCCGGGCGCGCTTCGCCGGGGCGGCCGAGCGGCGCGAGCGGGCGCTGCGCGCGGCGTTCAGCGACGCGGGGGTAGACGCCCTCGAGCTGTCCACGGACGACGACCTCGTGGATGCCATCCTGCGCTTCGCCGACCTCCGCAAGCGGCGCAGCCAGCTGGCGGGTGGCGGCACGCCGCCCGCGCACCTGGAGCGGACCCTGCCATGACCTTCCTCTGGCCCGACATGCTCTGGCTGCTGCTGGCGGTGCCGGCACTCATCGGCGCCTACGTGCTTCTGCTGCGGCGGAAGAAGAAGGCAGCGCTCAGGTACGCCAACCTGACCCTGGTGAAAGAGGCCATGGGAGCGGGCCAGCGCTTCCGCCGGCACCTCCCGCCGCTGCTCTTCCTGCTGGCGCTGGCCACGCTGCTGGCCGCGGTGGCCCGGCCGGCCGCGCTCGTCCTGCTCCCGCTGCAGCAGCAGACCATCATCCTGGCCATGGACGTCTCGGGCAGCATGCGCGCCAAGGACGTGGAGCCGAACCGGCTGGTCGCGGCGCAGCAGGCCGCCAAGGCGTTCGTGGCCGACCTGCCCCGCGGGGTGCGGGTGGGCGTGATCGCCTTTGCGGGAACGGCCGCGGTGGTGCAGGCGCCCACGCACAATCGCGAGGACATCCTGGCGGCCATCGACCGGTTCCAGCTGCAGCGCGGCACCGCCATCGGCAGCGGGATCATCATCTCGCTGGCCACGATCTTCCCCGAGGCCGGCATCGACGTGAGCGACGCCATCTACGGGCGCAGCGCACCGCGCGCGCTCCCGCTCGACCCGGGCCGCACGCCCGAGAAGAAGACGTTCACGCCCGTCGCGCCCGGCTCGTACGCCGGGGCCGCCATCATCCTGCTGACGGACGGCCAGCGGACGACCGGGCCCGACTCCCTCGAGGCGGCCAGGATGGCCGCCGAGCGCGGCGTGCGGATCTACACCGTCGGGGTCGGCACGCCGAACGGCGAGGTGATCGGCTTCGAGGGCTGGTCCTTCCGCGCGCGCCTCGACGAGGACACGCTCAAGGCGATCGCGGACCTGACCCGCGGCGAGTACTTCTACGCGGGCACCGCCATGGACCTGAAGAAGGTCTACCGGGGCCTGAACGCGCGCCTGGTCTTCGAGAAGCGGGAAACCGAGATCACCGCCCTCTTCGCCGCGGCCGCCGCCGGTCTGGCGCTCCTGTCCGCGCTCCTGTCGCTGCTCTGGTTCAACCGGATCCTCTAGCCCGGAGCATTCCCGAAGATGCCCGGGGACGCTCCGGGCTCAGCGTGTGCCGGAAAGGGCTTCCTCTCCCACGAGGATCCCCGCCGCCGCCCGGACGCGTGACGCCCCGGAAGAGGGCTGTCCCTGTCGGGCTGCACGCCTCAGTTTCCCTCGAAGATTCTCTGGCTAGCCAGGGCCTGGCAATCGTGGTAAAAGCTTGACCCGGTCCGGATCGAGCGGGGCTCCACGGGCAGCCGCATGCGGCCTCCCCGGGGGTGGCGCCCGTCCTCGAGCCGGCCGAGTCTCTGGAAGCTGGAAAGGGGGTGAAGACGGGAGAGGAGGACGCCGCGGCCCCTGACCACGCACCCGTTCCCTGCTGCAGGGAGACGGTGGGAAAGCGTGTGGCGATGAACGGGCGCGATCATTGCCGGACAACACATCGTTCGACGTGTCATGCTGTGGAGAAGGAGGAATTCGATGAGAGGTAAATCGGTCTTTGGCCTGCTGCTCCTGGCCCTGCTGGTCGGAGGGCTCACGGTTCCCGGTGAATCCGGTCAACCGCAGACGATCAAGATCGGCCATGAGGTGGCGCTCACCGGCCCGAACGCCACCTGGGGGCAGTCCGAGGCGAACGCCGTGAAGATGGCCGTGGAAAAGGTCAACGCGCAGGGGGGCGTGCTGGGCAGGAAGCTCGAGGTCGTCGCCTATGACAATCGTGCCGACAGGCTGGAGGCGGTGAACGTCGCCAAGCGGTTGGTCGAGCAGGACAAGGTGGTTGCCATCATCGGCCCGGCACAGAGCGGCGTGACCAACGCCATCCGCGAGGTCAACAATTCGGCCAAGGTGCCAGTGGTCGCGACGACGGCGACCAACCCCAAGGTCACCGTGAACGACGATGGCTCGGTTGTTCCCTACACCTTCCGGGTGTGCTTCATCGACCCGTTCCAGGGCACGGTGGCGGCGCAGTTCGCCGCCAAGGACCTCAAGGCCAAGACCGCGGCGGTCCTGTACGACGTGGGCGACGAGTACTCGCAGTTCCTGGGCAAGTACTTCATCGAGGCCTTCGAAAAGGCGGGCGGCAAGATCACGACCAACGAGGCGTTCAGATCGGGCGAGCTGGATTTTCGCGCCCAGCTCGGCAAGATCAAGTTCGGCAACCCGGACGTGATTTTCATCCCCACCATGCAGAAGGAGGCGGCGCTGGCCGCCAAGCAGGCCCGCGATCTGGGCATCAAGGCGAAGCTGTTGGGCGGTGACGGGTGGGGGAGCCCGGATCTCTTCGACCTGGCCGGTCCGGCGATTGACGGGTCGTACTTCGTCAACATCGCCGCCCTGGAAGACCCCGCCATCCAGGACTTCATCAAGGACTATCGCGCCCGGCACAAGGAAGACCCCGTGCTGCCGAACCCCGTGCTGGCCTACGACGCGGTGCTGTGGCTGGTGGACGCCATCAAGCGGGCCGGCACGACCGACGGCGAGAAGCTGAAGGTGGCCATGGAGCAGACCAAGGACCTCCAGGTGCTCACCGGCAAGCTGACGATTGACCCCAAGACGCATAACCCCCTGAACAAGCCAGCGGTCATCCAGGAAACCAAGGGCGGAAAGTTCGTCTACGTCAAGACCTTCGTGACGACCGACTGATGCAAGTGCTGCGCGGTGGCCGGGTGTTCCCCTGATCACCTTGCCACCGCGCCACCCCGCGGCGAGGTGTTGGGTGGTCCTGCAAACGATCATCACCGGCCTCTCCATCGGCAGCATCTATGCCTTGATGGCGGTGGGCTACTCGCTGGTCTTTTCGGTCCTCAATTTTTCCAACTTCGCCCATGGCGCCATCATCACCCTGGGGGCGTACATTGCCTGGGCCATCATGGTGCAGTTCTTCCGGGTGCCGTTCCTGCCGGCCCTGCTGCTGTCCATCCTGGGGGCGGGCATCCTGGCCTTTCTGAACGAGCGCATCGCGTACCGCACGCTGCGCCGCCGGCGAGCCCCCTCGCTGTACCTCATGATCAGTGCCATGGGGGTGGCCATTGCCCTGCAGAATCTCCTCTACGCCACCATCGGCGCCAAGCTCTACGCGCTGCCGCCGGTCTTTGCCCAGGACGCCTTCGAAGTGGGCGGCGCGACCATCAGCCGCATGGATCTCTTTGCCTTTGTCTTTTCCGTGGTGGCCATCGGCTTGCTGCACTTCGTCCTCATGTACACCAAGGTGGGGACGGCCATCCGGGCCGCGTCCTATGACATGGAGATGGTCTCGGTCCTGGGCGTGAATCTGGACGTGCTCGTGGCGGTGCTGTTCCTCATCGCCGGCGGGTTGGGCGGCATGGCGGGTGTCTTCATGGGCGTCAGGTACATGGTGTACCCGAGCATGGGCTGGATCACCAACAAGGCGTACATCGGCGCGGTGATCGGCGGGCTGGGGAGCCTCCCCGGGGCCATCGTCGGGGGCCTGCTGCTGGGACTCCTGGAGGCCCTCGTATCTGTCACCACCATCGGCTCGATTCAGCTCTCGACGTACCGCGACGTGTTCAGCTTTGGTATCCTGGCCATCCTCCTCATCGTGCGCCCGACCGGGCTGTTCGGGCGGCTGGTCGAAGAGAAGCTGTAGCCCGCATTCTTCGCGAACCTGCTCGCGAAGACTGCGGGAATGACCAAATCCCAGTTCTCAATGACCAAGAATTGGTCATTGCTGCATTTGGCCTGGAGAACTCACGAGCACTTTCGTGAGTTCTCCAGGGTAGAGAGTGCGCATGGCGTACGCGCAGGCCATCTTCACCAACTCGGCGATCTACATCATCGCCGCCATGGGCCTCGCCATCTTCACCGGCTACACGGGGCTGTTCAGCCTGGGCCACGCCGCGTTCATGGCCCTCGGGGCCTACACGGCCGCGATTCTCACCTACTTCCTCCATTGGCCGCTGGTGCCGGCCCTGCTGGTGGGCATGATCGTGGCGGTGCTGGTCAGCCTGGTGGTCGGCTACCCCACGCTCCGCGCCAAGCTGCGCTCGGACTACTTCGCGATCGCGACCCTGGGGTTCGGCGAAGCCCTGAAGGTGATCCTGGAGAACCTGGACCTGACGCAGGGGGCGCGCGGCCTGCCCGGCATCCAGAAGCTGGCGAACCCGGTCAACACCGCCGCCTGCATGGTCCTGGCGGTGTGGCTCTGCCGCAACTTCCTGCGCAGCACCTACGGGCGCAAGATCATCGCCATCGGCCAGGACCCGGTGGCCGCAGAGATGATCGGGATCCGACTCTTGCCGAACCAGATGCTCTCGCTGGGGATCAGCGCGGCGCTGGCCGGGCTCTCGGGAGGACTGCTGGCCCACTACATCACGTTCATCCAGCCGGCGATCTTCAGCATGGACCTGTCCAGCCTGCTGACGGCCGGCGTGGTGTGCGGCGGCATGGGCAGCCTGACCGGCCCCTTTGTGGCCACGGCCTTGTTCGTGGTCGTGCCGGAGCTGTTCCGGGGTCTCGCCCTCTGGCGCCTGGTGCTGTACGGGGTCCTCCTCGTGGTCATCATGAACCTGCGCCCCAAGGGTCTGTACGGCCACGAGGAACTGAGCCTCGGCAATCTGCCCAAGCTGTTCCTCATCATCGGCCTCACGGTGGGCCTGAGCATCGGCTCCGTCCTCTACAATGACTATGCCCCGGAGTGGGGAGGGATCCCAGCCTTGCTGCTGGCAGCCGTGGTCGGCCTGGGCGTGACGGCGTCGATGAACTATGCAGGCCGCGGACTCGCCTGGCTGCTGCTGCCGGTCCTCCCCCGCCTGGGCGCGACCTGGCGTCGCGGGCTCACCCGCGTCGTCAATCTCTGCGGTGGAGTCCTGGCACCAAGAGGGCGACGGGCGCGGGCGGCCAGCGCTGCCGATCCTCGCCCGCGGGCCCATGCCGCGGCGGGCGAGACGCCCCTGCTGAGCATCCGGGGGCTCCGCAAGCACTTCGGTGGCGTGGTCGCCGTCGATGGTGTCGACCTGGATGTGTGGCCCGGCCAGATCGTGGGCCTCATCGGGCCGAATGGCTCCGGCAAGACCACGATCTTCAATCTGGCGAGTGGCGTCTACCCCATTGACTCCGGAGCCGTGACATTCCAGGGCAAAGCGTTGGCGGGACAGGCACCGACCAGCATCGTCCTTGCCGGTATCTCGCGTACGTTTCAGAACATCCGGCTCTTCTCCAGCATGACCGCCCTGGAGAACGTGCGGACGGCGCTCCACACCGCCGGCGACTATAGTCTACCCGCCGCGTTCCTTCAGTGGCCGTGGAGCGTGTGGGCGACCGAGGAGCGCCTGCGAGAGCGGGCCATGGAGTTGCTCGGGGTGGTCGAATTGGGAGCCTACGCCGACCGGGTCGCCGGAACGCTGCCCTACGGCTTGCAGCGCAAACTGGAGATTGCGCGAGCGCTCGCCCTGCAGCCCACACTGCTCCTGCTCGACGAACCGGCAGCCGGCATGAATCCGCAGGAATCGCTCGATCTGGTCGAGTTGATCAAGCGGATCCATGGGCGCATGCAGTTGACCATCGTCCTGATCGAGCACCACATGGACGTGGTCATGAACCTGTGCGAACGCATCGCCGTGCTCAACTTCGGGCGAAAGATCGCCGAGGGAACGCCAGACGAGATCCAGTCCAACCCGTTGGTGCTGGAAGCGTATCTGGGACAGAAGGTGGAATATGCTGCTCAGGGTTGAGCGGTTGAACTACTACTACGGCGAGGCGATCCACGCCCTGCGCGACGTGAGCTTCGCGGTCGAGGAGGGGGAGATCGCGGCCATCATCGGCGCCAATGGCGCGGGCAAGTCCACGCTGATGTGGACGCTGGTCGGCCTGCTGAAACCCGCATCGGGCACCATCACGTTCAACGGCCGGCCCATGAAACCGATCCCACACCAGGCGGTGGCGTCGGGCATAGCCCTCGTTCCGGAGCGGCGGCGGCTCTTCCCCAACCTCACCGTGCGCGAGAATCTCACCCTGGGCGGGTATCTGCGCAGCGACAAGGTGGGCCTGGCCAGAGACGAAGACTACATCTTTTCGCTCTTTCCGGTGCTGAGAGAGCGATTCACCCAGTATGCCGGGACACTGTCCGGCGGGCAGCAGCAGATGCTGGCCATTGCGCGCGCGCTGATGTCTCGCCCCAAGCTGCTGCTGATGGACGAGCCGTCCCTGGGTCTGGCGCCGGTCCTGGTAGGCCAGGTATTCGAGTCCATCCAAGAGATCGCGCGCCAGGGGACGACGATTCTCTTGGTCGAGCAAAACGCCCTCAAGGCGCTGGAGATCTCCAGCCGGGCCTATGTATTGGAAGTCGGGCGGATCGTCCTGCAGGGGACGGGCGAGGAACTTTTGCACAACCCGACGGTCCAGGCGGCGTATCTGGGCGTCCGCCAGCGCAAGGAAGTGATTCTGGAGGAAGGATCCCATGCTCACTGAGCATCTGCCGCGCATACGCCTTGGGACTCTCCCCACCCCGCTGGAGGAATTACCCCGCCTCACGCAGGCGCTGGGCGGGCCGCGCCTGTTCATCAAGCGAGACGATGAGACCGGCCTGGCCGGCGGCGGCAACAAGACCCGCAAGCTGGAATTCTCCGTGGCCGAGGCCCTCCGCCAGGGCGCGGATACGCTCATCACCGTGGGCGGGGTCCAGTCCAATCACTGCCGGCAGACGGCCGCCGCCGCCGCCCGCTGCGGCCTGCGCTGCATCCTCGTCCTGCGGGGGTATCCACCTGCAGCCTGGAACGGGAACCTGCTGCTGGATGCCCTGCTGGGGGCGCGGGTCCTCTTCTCCGGCGACCGGACCCGCGAGGATGTCGCCGCCGAGGTGGCCAGGGCCGAGGAGGCCGCGGGACACCGTCCGTGCCTGATCCCGGTGGGCGCCTCCAACGAGATCGGCGCCGTGGGGTTCGTGGCGGCCATCGAGGAGCTGGACCAGCAGCTCAAGGAGCGCCGGCTGCCCGTGGATCGCGTCGTCTTCGCCAGCAGCTCCTTCGGGACCCAGGCAGGGTTGTGCGTGGGTGCCAGGGCGATCGGGTTTCCGGGACAGATCGCCGCCATCGCGATCGACTGCTCCCGGGCCGAGCTGCAGGCCCAGGTGGCTGCACTTGCCGGGGGCACCGCCCGCCGCCTGGGCCTGCCGCTGACCGTCACGCCCGAGGAGGTAGTGGCCTACGACGGCTACCTGGGCGCCGGCTACGCCATCATGGGCGAGCCCGAGCGGGAGGCCATCTCGCTCATGGCGCGAACCGAGGGAATCCTGCTGGATCCGGTCTACACGGGCCGGGCGATGGCGGGGCTGATCGATCTCGTCCGCCGGGGAGAGTTCGGA
>Ga0316616_100000847_pt1 | contig 11219 bp, 9 predicted proteins | sample OWC_Aug_M1_C1_D1_FD_207660 | JGI IMG/M metagenome (GOLD analysis project Ga0316616, IMG submission 207660) | Wetland soil microbial communities from Old Woman Creek delta, Ohio, United States - OWC_Aug_M1_C1_D1_B | ecosystem: Environmental > Terrestrial > Soil > Wetlands | place: USA: Ohio...
ACAGATATCCGTGTTTTCAGGGACCAGATCGAGAACCATGTTTCGAGCAGTATCGAACCGGAATGGCTTCTTACCTTCAGCCACTAACAGATCATACTCGTCAAGCGTGGCCCATGGCTCGAACTTGGTTTCATGGACAGTCGCGCCCCAGGCTTTGAACAGTTCGACAGTCTTATCCGTACTGCCTGTGTCCAGGATGATAACTTCATCTGCTTCCTGGACAGAACGCATGAACTTGTCCACATACTTCTCTTCATTCTTGGAGATTGCATAAACTGTTATTTTTTTAGGCGGGGTCTCCAGTTCTCTGTTTAACCGGGACAAGATGTACTTTTTATCAGCGATTCCAGGCAGGTGAAGCAGCTTTACCAGGCGAGTATCGAATGAGTGCTGGAATACCCTGTTAACGAAACCGAAAGGCAGACGCTCCCAATGTCCTAGATGTTTTTTGACCAGCACATTGAACATGTTCTGCTCAAAACACACCCCGTATTTTTCAGGAGAATAGGGGTAAGTCTTCAGTTCTTCAAAGACGGGCCGTGTATCGCGTGTGCACACGAACACGCCTGAATTGAAGTAGTCATTAAGATCCAGCCCTGGCAAAATAATGCCGCTTTGATACATAGAAGGAGCGATGAAAGCTTGCACACCTCCGTCTTCACTTGCTACGAACTGGCCTGTCGGCAGATCCCCTATCGGTTTCAGGCTGACTATGTCTGCGTCAAAGTACAGAACACGTTCAGTATCGGCATCTACCAAATCCCAAATGTATGCTTTACCCCAAGCAGGGTGTTGCAGGTCAGAAGGCAAATCTTTGGAAGTAATGACTCTGACTGGAAGACCGTTAACCTTAGTGAACAGCTGCGCGGCCAGCTGTGCCATCTCTTCGAACACAGGGCCTACGCCTAGTGTCACGTATTCAGTTTTCATGGAAACGTGCCCTCCCAAGCACGGAATCGACTCTACCCAGTGCCTCTTGTATTTCAAGAACCGTGAGGTAGGATTCTGCCAAGAACTGGCTGGGGAATACCATGACACCGTTTGACACAGAGTGGCTTAACCAGAACCATTTCAGGGCTTACCCTCTTCGGGAAGATGCAACTCTGGCAAGCGCTGACGGTTATATTCTTCCCAACGAGCTTATTCTTGACCTGGTCCTGACCTCTTTTCCAAATTCGAAGCTGCCACTGTACGTGAGCCAGGTGACAGTGACCAACGGCATCTGTGAAGTGCGTATAGCTGATTCAGACGGCACGGTAGTGACCAGCGTGACCGTGAACGCGTCGTTACACTCCGATCCGCAGGCATACAACATAACAGGCCTGAACAGCTACACCGCTATACGCGGGCGTATGGTGCTTGGAGATCTGGAAGGCGCTGCTTCCAAAGGCACAGGCACTCACGTGTTCCTGCCTGAAGCTACAAGACTTCTTGATACATGCGTTCTGCCCAGCACGCCGCGGGTTGAGTCGCTTGCTGCTTTGACTGCTGACGGTATCACTTCAGACGGTCTCATAGGCGCCGTACAGCTTAAAGCAGGCACCAACATACGGCTCACGCCTATTACTGACGATAATGCGATCCAGATAGACGCGGTTCCGATGCAAGTCGACTGTTCATGCAACGATCCGTTTTGTGGTTTTGAGAACCCGATTTCGCGTATTAACGGCATCAGCGCGGACGACTCGTGTAACGTGAACTTACACGGCATCGGTTGCATTCAGGTCACGTCTCAGAATAACACGATCTTCATAACAGACACCTGTTACGAGCCATGCAATAGCTGCTGTGAACAGCTCAAATCGATTATAGAAACCATCGCTCGATTGGAACTCATGTGCGGCAGCAGCGGTGGCGGTGGTGGCGGTGGTGGGGGTGGCGGCACGCCTCCTACTCCTCCTACTCCTCCTACCTGGGAAGAAATACCTGATACAAACATGCCTTACATTTACGATACAGGTGTAGGCGCTACAGGAATAGTCTGTAAGTTCATTAAAGAGTACAGTGAAGAAAGTAAACAGATATCTTACCACTCTACGCGACTTACTGGGGGATCAGGATGCCCGTCGAAACCTAGTGACGCTTATCTAAAAGACGCGCACAATATGTCTGCAGGTGAAGCCGAGGGCGCAGGCCTCTACGTGGCGAATGACAACGATCGTATCTATATGTTATTCAATGTCGGCAACGAGGGTCTGTCCGGAGATAAGGGTTTCGTGATGGATGCAGCTTTAAGGAGAACATTGGAAGGTGCAGGCTTTACAGTTATTGTTACATCAATGATGTGTACCGTTGCTGGCAGTATTAGATTCAATGATAATTTTTTGAAGGCAGCCAGCGTCGCGGCTACGGGATGTTTCAGTTTTCCAATAAGATACTGCTCGCCTGCGCAGTGGCCCACGAAAGGTCAACTGGATACTTACTACGAACATTGGGTGTACATCATGCTTCGCGGTTACCCTGGATTCCCCAAGGTGTGACATGCAGACAGCATTTCAAAATCAGAATCAGTACATAAACTATCCCTTCCGGGAGAACACGTCTCTATTCGATACTATGGGTGGTTTACGTTTGTGGCCCAAGGTGATTATAGACTTTATTGTTTATGGAGTAGATCCTGAGAGAAAGTACTATCTGGCGCGAACTGAATGGAATGCCAGTTTGAAGTACGTGACCTTTGTGTTTCAAGATGATCTTGGGAACGGATACGCTACCATAAAAGCTACAAGCGTAGCAACTTATTCTAAGCCGGTCTATACCGCGTATACTTTTACGTCGGCAGATTTGCAGATAAAAGGGCGCGTGATCGTTGATCGTGCAGCAGTATATCAGTTGTGGAACAGCATGACTCTGGACACGACTAATTACTTTACTCCAGAAGCAACCGAGTTCGAACCAGGTACGATAATTCCTGCCGAAACGGCAGTGCTTTCACTTAACAAATACGGGGACAGCCGGCGCTACCAGAAAAATGTAAAACTGAAAGAAGGACACAACATACGTCTTGAGTCAGATGACACGGGCATAACCATAACTGCGGCACAGAACGCAGGTAAGGGCCCTGTCTGTGCTGATGCTGAAATATGCAACGCCGTGATAGATGCTGATGGCGACGGTTTCAACGAAAAGCTGTGTGGGTTGTCTAAGCCTATAATGACTTTCGGCGGAGCTATCGCGGACGAGAACTGTAATATAGTTATCGCAGGCAATGATTGCATCCGTGTAATAAAATATCCGACTGAAAACATGATTGCCTTACATAATGAATGCACTGAAATATGTGATGAAGAAGAAGCGATTCGACGTATTAGTTGTCGTTTATGTGACTTACAGGTAAAGATGGGGCTGATCAACGCGTCAGCATGCACTGCCATATGTACTCCTTCATTTATACTAGGACCTACTGGTCCTGCACCTACGCCGGCGGATAATTTCGAAGATAGTCTGCCTGGCCCAGACCAGACTATTCAAGAGGTTGCTACTACAGAAATGCCGTATATATGTCGGTCTCCCGTATATGTTGACAAAAAAGGTTATGTGTGTCGGAATACACGTATCCTTACACCCAGTGATTCTCGCTACGGGCGTACTGTGGAAGTGATTTATCATTCAACTGATCTTAACGAAGGCGTTGACAGTTGCCCGCCAGTAGCAGTAGCTTCGACCTTGAGAGGCCTGAATAATGCGCCTCTCGAGACGCTTAATGCTTTAAATATACCGTGCGTAAGAGACGGATATAACTGGGGAGGCGTTGCTTATGAAGTTAAAAATAATCTTTATCCTAACGATCCGGAAAAACAGTTTGGTGTAGTATGGGCTGGAGAGTTAGTTACAGCTATGATCGCTGCTGGATTTGAATTTAAATACTATGAGAGAGTATCTTCTCCTCCGTACATTGTCTATCTGCCGTATCTTACAGTCCACCATAAGGGTAAAGTAGAATATACTAACGCTTATCTAAAAAAACTTGCTGCAATACCTGGTGTTTCTGAAACAGGATGTATAAGCTTTTTTATAAAGTATACATTTCCAAATACTTTCACTCAAAATTCTAGTTACGTATATTATAAGCATCAGGTGAATATCATTCTGAAGGACTACTTCGATGCAGGCGGAACCTAAGAGGGTCAAGACATGTTTGCGTTCGATACGGACTGGCTGAACAAGAACTCTTTCCGGAACTTCCCGATCAAAGAGAACTGTACTCTTCGGGACGTGTCAGATTCTGTCACTATCCCGCAGAATTTAATAGTCGATCTGGTCCTGGCAACGCCAGCCGTGGACGAACGATTCTACGTTCAGACTATTTCGCATACAGGCAGCAGCATGTCACTGGTCATAGCTGACTCGTCTAATACGCCTGTGGCAAGTGTGACGATTGCTATACCGTTAACGAACTTGCCTTACACGTCCGCGCTGATTGAACCCATAGGCGATTCCACGGTATTTACCGGGCGCATAGTAATTAACAACGACGGGATAACATCTATCTTGCTCTGGCCGGCAGGGCTTTCATTCACCTTTGACATGGCTTCAACCGAAATAGAGCCCGGCTGTTTGTTTCCCGTGCCGATCGATCGAGTACTGTCGGCTGGTAAGTTCACTGATCCGGAGATCCTTATAGGCAATGTGAAATTCAAGGAAGGGTACAACGTCCGCCTTGAGCGCATCGAAGCGGATAATGCCATACAGATTTCGGCCATAGAAGGAGCAGGTCTGGGACCGATTTGTAAAGACCAGTGCGAGGGCGAGACAGGTACTGTTGCGTGCACACCTATATGTACTATCAACGGCGTGGCCCCTGATGAAAATGGTAACCTGGCACTTAACGGTGTAAATACTATTCTGATAACAGAATCTGAGCACACGATACTGGTTGACTCGTTAGTCACGATGGCGCAGATGTGTGCTGTCAGTACCACGACTACTACGGGTACTGGTGGTGGTGGAAGCCCTGGTAATCCTGGCCCTCCAGGCCCTAGAGGCTCTAGAGGCTCTGCGGGTCCGGCTGGCCCTCCTGGTAAAGACGGGTCAGCTCTTAAGATAGCCATCCAGCAATGTGGAAATGATTGCCCTGATCCTGGCGATAACATCCCTGGTCAGTTCGTGGAAATTAGCGACGGACTGGTCATTGCGGGATGCTGCGGCATCATTCTTACTCAAGACGAGTGCGCCAATCCTGGAGCCGTACTGACTCGCATTAAAATTGAGACTAATATTACCACCTGCAATATCAAGACTTACCTGAGTGAGACAGAACCTAATGAAATACCAAACTGTACAGAGATCGATGGCGAGATAGGCCACATAATCACTTACTTGGAGAGCCTTAGCAGTTGTTGTCGAGAAGTAGGTAAGTGTCCTACAGGTTACGGCGCAACGGATCCCTGCACTGAAGGAGGCTGTGACCAAGGTATATCCGCCTGCGGCTGTGATGGTGGCCAGGAATGCGAGTTCGCAATAAACGGTATACAGAAAAAAGCGTTCCTCCGTATTCCTGAAGTAGCACATGTAAGCGGAGAGTGTTATGACACGGCTACCTCATGGATAACGGATATTTATGTAGAATGCCATTCAGAAGAAGAAGAGGGCGGCAAGGTATACTATTACTTTAATAAAGCAGGTCTTCCCGAAATTGAGAGCACAAATGAAGAAGCGTATGAGCCAGCTAACGTAATCACTGAAATTGAACTAGCGAAGGATGGAGAAGACTGCGTTTACAAACTGAAAGTGAAAACGTACCCCATTTGTGACCTGGTGAGTGCCACAGTGGCAACCACTTCTTACGGAACGCTCGCTACTAACGATGCAGTAGTAACTGCTATAACTGCGGAGTTTACAGACTGTGTTTTGGATATCGATGTCTCTACCAAGACATTTCCTGGTGGAGGCGGGATTACATGCGGAGATATCGAAATAAGTACTATACCTGAGGCTGCAGCTACTCAGTACTTACAAGCAGGAGATCTGGTAGAAACGTACCCTTGGATTGATCATACAGCTGATACTTGCGTCTGGAATCTTAGACACACTCCGAAGTTGTTCCCTACAGGAGGCGCAGGTTCGACAGGTCCGACAGGTCCGACAGGACCTACCGGAGCTGCCAGTACTGTTACCGGTCCGACGGGTCCGTGCTGCACAGGTCCGACAGGGGCAACAGGTCCGGCAGGAACGATAACACCTAGTTGCACTGAAGCAGGAACTCTTAATGAAATGTCCACTGATGACGCGATAAGAGTATGTGCCGAACTAGGTGTTGATACTTTCAAAGCAGCAGGTGTCACTGACTCATTTGAGGTAGTCTGTCTGGTATGCGAAGACCCGTACTCAGCGCCATATTACTTCCAGGTCTATTACAGAACCTTGCGTTTTGCAGGTGGTCTGCTGTACGATGCAGGTAGTTGCGTACAAGGGTCCATGAGTCCTTGTCCTTCATAGGAGCTAATTCATGTTCGGTCGAAAAGGTCTAATGATACCGATCTGCGTCTACGAACGGGTGATCCCTGAAGAAGACAAAGACTATACCTATACTGACGAGGACATCACGTTCGTCATGCATGTTTACAAAGACGGTCAGCTAGCTGACTGGTCTCTGGGGAACTTGCGCAAATGCTACCCGAAGTCTCGTGTATTAGTCATAGCTGACGGTGATCCTGACCCATTACTGGACACGTTCGCTGAAAAACACGGCGTTGAATTCCAGCGAACAGACAGGCTTATGCTGCTTGAGACAGGTGTGGCTTACCTGATGAACCGTATGGAACAGTTCCTGAAGAAACCGACCAAATACATGATCAAGATAGATCCTGACACAGGCTTTCACCGGCGTTTCAAATACATACCGAACTACGATGTTTTCGGTTGTGTGTTGTACGCCAAAGAAACAGGTCCGTACACGATCCGCGGCGGGTTCTACGGCTTCTCAGGCGATGCCGTGAAAGAGATCTATGAAAGCGACATCTTCTCGAATCCGGACCTCGAGATACACGAATGGTTCGTTAAACGCCAGGGTGACATCAAGCTGCTTGAAGAAGATACGACCATGATGGAGGCGTGCTTCCTGATGGGCATGGACATGGGCCCGTTCCCTGAAGTGTTCGTGGCACAAATATACAAGCCCAACCGGAAATTGCGCTTCGCCGTTACACACCCTTGCCGAGGATACAAACTGTGAACCATGCATTTCTGCAGCGTGACAAAGGTCCTGTTGTCCAAGTGGGCCATGATCTAAAAGGCTGTGTGATCATCACACAGGACCTGCAGGGCACAGTGTCCGCTGTAACAGATGGCTTGAACGCCAAGGAAGAGGTCCAGGCTCTTGAACGGGCTCTGGCGTTTGCCAAATCCAAACTGGACTGGAAACCTCCGCGCAAAGAACGTAAGGAAAATCCTAAAGATCCGAACAGTACGATTGAAAGTTGGGTCTTTGAAACACCTGCGCAAGGTCAGCATTTCGCCTTTCAGATGGCTTTAGCCGGCTTGCCTGTAAAGAGCAAACCAGTACAATCATAAGCCTGGAGGACTTAACCATGGCTGTCCCGTGCCCGCCGGCAGTAAACATAGAAGTCACGATCAAGCGATGGCAGGACTTGAGTACATCTTTGTTTCACCTGCTCATAACCATCGGTGCCACCGAGAACATAGACAAGAACCTGTTTGTCTATAAACAGCTCCTGGACCGCGATGCCACTACCGGGTGCTTTATCTCGGAATTCGAAGCCGTCGCGACTCTGCCAGCTCTTGCTGAATTTGCCGTGGATGTGCCGAATACAGGCCAGGTATTCTTCCGGAAAAATACAGTCGAGCTCACATTCACGTCCATTGCCGCCGCCGAAGAAACGGAAGACTTGATCCTGGCAGACCTGCGCCAGGTAGTCGCGGACCGCGAAGCGAGTCCGGAAGAATTCCAGTCAGAAGTGGTCATCGAGATACCTTAGGAGCAGATCATGAACACGCTAGCATTTTGGTCGGGATTCTATGAGAAGTGTGCTGCGCTCAACGTGAACGCGTCTGCGTTGCTTAAGATCGCAGCATCAAAAGACATTGCTGCTGCCCCTACAAAAGAACCCACTATCACACAGGACTATTCTCCCGACTTAGGGTCTTACAGCTATTCAAGTCTCGAGCCTGCGGGATTGGAAAAGATATACCCTAAACTGAAACAGCATGAACTCATGAATGTTATCGACGCGGCTAACTATGCTAATCTGGCAACACAAGGCAGCTCTATTGACGCTCAAGGTAAACGCGGAGCTGGTAGTTTCCTGGGAACCCTGCTGGGGGCAGGTGGCGGCGGACTATTAGGCCACCATCTTGCTCAAGGTAAAGAACCCGATGCTAATACTCTGGCTACTTTACTTGGTGCTACAGGAGGCGCAGGTTTAGGTAATTTACTGGGCAGCGGTATAGGTGGTTTGTTCCAATCAGATAATCCGATAGAGCATATCCATATGGGTGGCGAAGGCTTACCTCCGGAATTCAACCCTGACAGTAAAACATACGCTGTTCCTTTTAAAAAGTACGGCCCTTCATCAAAGAAAAAATAGGAGCAGTTTCATGCCTTTCAAATCCGAGGCCCAACGGAAATGGATGTATGCGAACGAGCCCGCAATGGCCAAGCGTTGGCAGAAGCATACGCCTAAAGGCAAGAAACTACCTGAACACGTAGACAAGAAAGCTTTCTGGACAGGTTTCTGTGAGACATGTGCCAAGCACAACATGAGTCCGTTTGTTGTGAAACAGGCTTTTGCAATCATACCTTCATGGGGTGGCGGACAGTATAACGCGGGCAACCCTGAAGGTTTCGGGGGTAACATCGGTTACAGTTACCTGGCAGGCGTGGTACCGTTTCCGTCAGTAGGTATGCGTTTCGGCGGTAAAGACGGAGGCGTGTCTATCAAGGGGCCGTTACCTGGCATCGCTGTAGACTCAGGAGTAGATCCTGGCTGGCAATGGAAAAGCCCACGCAGTTTGTGGGGTTGGGGCTATGACAAGATCACTGGCAACAAAACGCCTCAGGAAGAATTAGAAGAACTCGATCAAGCTCTGGACAGCGGTAAGATTAAACCCAAACAATACACTGACGCCGTCATAGCTTTGATGGACAAGCATTACCCTGAAAAAAAAGCAGACCATGACGCGTTAGAAGCTTTTCTGACTGGCGGATTAACTGGCGCCGCAGGTGCAGGTATCGGGTCTCTGGCTCTGAAACATCCTGCAGACACAGCGTTGCGTAACGCGCTTATAGGTGGTGTAGGAGTAGGCGGTCTTAATGCTTTGATAGCTTCAAATAGTCCCGGTTACGAAGATACGGATTATGGTTCAGATTATGAAGATATTCCGAGACCACAAGATAGACGTGATGATCCTAATTGGATTCGTGGCCGTGACAGATGGGAACCTGACACTATCGACGAAGCGATACACGGTCCCAACAGAGGAATACTGTAATGGCACGCACCCGAGATGACGCTGTCATAAATGAAGACGTCGCACTGTTCATGCATGTGCGCGACTCGGCCAACATGAATTTGGTCGATCCGTACTCCATTTCAGATGTCGAAATATACTCGATAGATCCCAGTAAGACTATTGACCCGGGTGATCCGTTGCTTACACTGACCCCTGAGAAACTGAGCCTTGGTACGTTCATGGTTCAGTTCACGGTCCCATTAACCTGGTGCTCTGGGAGGTACTACGACAAATGGGCTGTGGTTGTCGAGGCAAATCAGGAACCGGTAACAACGGTTCAACAGTTCGTAGTCCGGTCCCACTCAGTAATCCTGGACCCGGGAACTCAAGCGCTCAACCCCGAGCAGTCCCCGCGGGTAACACTTCTAACCAAGGAAGCCCGGGCGGGGGAACTCAAACAAATCCGATTCGTCCTGTCCAAGCCCCTCAACGTGCCGTTACCCCCAACCCAAATACGAATATCAGCAGGCCCGTCAGTATTGCTGGACTGGACGGACGTGGTCCGGGAGGGCAACGAGGGGTACCTGTTAATGCAAATGCCGCACCCGGACAAGCAGGACCCGGTAGTCAACGCGCAACGGTACACGCCACCGTTCATACAGCACGGGTACTGCAGAGCAACGTTACCGGCGGTCCTACGGGTCCAGTTCAGGCTCCAATTCGGGGACCAGTTGTACCTGTCACAGGTCAGCGACCTCCGGCTGCTTCGAGCTTAAAATCGGTACTGCTGGACAAGTCCTCATGTAAGAAAATGGCCAATGACGCGGCTTTTATAAGCAGGTTCCCAGAGCTTACAGGCAGAGCCATGCCCTATGAAGAGTACAAAAAACGGCATGCAGGCACGGGTTGTACTGAATGCGCCTGGGGCACAGCCATGGCTATGATAATCCAAAACGAGACTATCAACAATCCGGGCTTCAGAACCAAGCTAATGAGAGAGCTTCAGGCGACTAATATCCGCATCATGAAAGACGGCCGTTTACTCAATTTTGACACCTAAAAAACAGACCTCCATTCCGGCATAATATTATGCTCTAGATATTTTACCCTTCGCGCCTCTGTCTCAAGGCGCTCAATTATATAATAGTCCCGCCATAGAATATGACTTGTCATTCTTTTTACCACTCCGTGGGGGGTGGTGCCTGGAGGCAGTCATGGACAAGCAGGGTAATACTTTACGCACGCTATTTCCAAAATGGAGTGCCCGGTCTACCAAGGTACCGTCAGACTTTGGAGGGGAGTTCACACTGACTTGTGTGAAGTTCCTGGATAACGACCGCGAGTACGCCTTCTTTTCTTACCCATTCATTGTCCGTAACGAGATGAAGGGCAGGAACGAAGCAATGCCGCCGCACAGGCTGTTGATGCAGGTTCGCACGCGAAAGACGGATGGAACCAAATTCGCGTTCGTGAACAACATTAACCTCCTGGTCGGAGGCATCACAAAAGACCGCTTGTTTGCTGTACTGAATTCCAGCAATGACTGGAGTGAGTACAAAGGCGGTTGGATCAAGGGCGAGTACCTCCGTGATTGTTCGGGAAAGGACATGACCCCGCCGATTTCTTTTGCGGATGGGGAGTTCACTCCGTGGGACGCACACAAGATCGCGTTCCTGTTTTACAGCCCGTTCGTGTGCACGTTGGACGAGGCGCGTAGAAGGGGTGGTCTGAATCAGGTCCTGCTCCCGGCCCGAAAAAAGATCCATCTCAAACACACTGAGTTCAAGTTGAAGAAGAAGGTCAACTTG
>Ga0316616_100000849_pt1 | contig 11194 bp, 8 predicted proteins | sample OWC_Aug_M1_C1_D1_FD_207660 | JGI IMG/M metagenome (GOLD analysis project Ga0316616, IMG submission 207660) | Wetland soil microbial communities from Old Woman Creek delta, Ohio, United States - OWC_Aug_M1_C1_D1_B | ecosystem: Environmental > Terrestrial > Soil > Wetlands | place: USA: Ohio...
CCATGACTTTAGAATCATCCGACCCCGGGTAAGCTTGGAGATGTTTGAAAAAGACCCAAAAAATGTGGTCCCCAACTCGTGCAATGGGTGCCACACAGAATGGGGCAAAGATGAGGCGGGGTACAAAGCTGGCGCAAAAGCCTTCGATTCTCTCTTTTTAAAATAGAAAATGCGGGAAGGGGGCCCTAAAATATTTGAGACCCCCTTCCTTTTAAGCTTCCTGTTCCCCTTTTGCGAGGTTCATTTTTAACTGTTTTAAGCTTATTGGGAAGACCAGATTCTAAAGATCCGCTCCAACAATTCTTTCTTCTTTTTCAGCATCTCTTGTTTTGACTGACAGCGAACCGTTCCACCAGCCGCCCCTGGATGACCATCCCCGATGTTGAGAACCCGCATGATCTCACCGATATTTTTACTCTGGTCTTGTCTATTTCCTTTTATGGAAAGGGCCATCGAGAGGCCGAGGTGGTTACTTTTCACCCTTTGGTGGTCTATAAGATTAGAAACCTCCAATACCCCTAAGGCTTCGGGATAGATCAAAAAAGCGAGGTTTTTAATGAGATGGGGCTTCCGCTGATAACGGGTGAGATCAATCACGACCAGCTCTTTCTTCTCATCCTGCTCCATGAAAGAGGAGGCATCCCGAATCATTTTAAGCATCCGCCCCTCTTCATCTCCATATTGTTTGAACCGTCTCTGGACAAAAGCAAGATGGGATATCTCTTCGAGTGAACGGTCTCGAAGTTGTTGAACTAAATTTCTCATGTAACCGGCTTGATCCTCAACCGATGGAAAAGGCACATTTAACGTTAAACTTATCATCCTCCCTGGGGTCTCCCTCCTCCAATCTTCCATCGAAGAATAAGAAAAACTGTCAATGATATCCGCCTCCTCAACCGCCTCCAAGAAATAGGAAGGAAGGTCTTCTCTTTCGGAGAAATATTCATAAACCACCCGGCTACAACTCGGTTTTAAATCGAACCGGCCAGGAATCGATTGGAGATCGATCTTGCGGAGTGCCAATTCCTGAAGGTTCCCTTCATGATGATCAAACCAGAGTCCACATTGGAGGGGATAGGGCAGATCACAGACCACATCTTTCTCGGTGATCGTAATTTGAGAACGAGCCACAGTGAGGGGACCTGCAAAGACCACTTTTTGAATTTTTAAGGCCCATGAACAGAGGGAAGCGCTGACAATCCCATCAAAGTCATTGTGGGTGATGATCTTATCGTATCCCTCCGAAGGGGGGCTGTCAGAGAGAAGCATAGGGTGTACTCATTCCACAAAAATTCTAACAGAGAGCCAAGGGAAGGTCAATTTTACATTGACAAATCGGCGGGAATCCATTAGAATGAAATTGAAATGCAATTTCAATATGAGGGTGATCCATGAAAAACAATCTCTTTAAGACACGGATTTATAAAGAAGGGCTGAAGGCAACCAAACAACGGGAGGAGGTTCTCAATACCCTCTTAAATTCCTCCGGGCATAAGAGTCTCGCTCAAATTTATACCCAAGTTGCTAAAGCCAATCCTAAAATCGGCTACACGACCGTTTACCGCACCCTGAAGCTCCTCACCCGTCTTGGTTTAGCCACCCAACGAAAATTTGCTGACGGAGAGACCCGATATGAACCTGCTTCAGAGGGGCGACATCACGATCATCTGATCTGTCTTGACTGCGGAAAGATTATCGAATTCGAGGACCCAACGTTGGAAGCCCTTCAGATTAGGATTGCCCAACGTCACCAATTTAAGATCTCTCATCATCGCATGGAGCTCTATGGTCGATGTGAGGAATGTCACCGGAAGAAAAGAACCGTCAGGAGAAAAATTTAAGGGATGGAATCTTGCAGTAGAACTGAATTAAAACAGACCGATGTCTCCAAAGAAAAAGTAATTCTTATTGGAAATCCGAACGTCGGGAAATCGGTCATCTTCAATTACCTCACCGGTAAATATGTGACCGTCTCAAACTATCCAGGGACCACCGTGGAAGTTTCCACCGGAACCCTGTCCGCTCACGGGAAGAAGCTCCAAGTGCTGGATACCCCTGGCGTCAACTCCCTCATCCCGATGTCAGAAGACGAGAAAGTCACCAGGGATATCCTTCTCAAGGAACCAAAAAGTTATCTGATCCAGGTCATGGATACGAAAAACATTCGTCGGGGACTTCTCATCTCCCTTCAACTGTTGGAGATGGGACTTCCCTTTCTCATCCTCTTGAATATGTGGGATGAGGCAAAAAGCAGAGGCATCAAAATTAAGATCCAGACCTTATCTGAGATTCTAGGCGTTCCGATCCTGAAAACGGTGGCCACAAGACAAAAAGGTCTGGAGAAGATCAAAGAAAATCTTCAGGCTCGGTCTCCTTCTTCAATCTCGATCAACTATCCAGAAGCGATTGAAAGAGGTGTCTCTCGGATGACCCCTCTCCTCCCTGAAGCCTCTATCTCCAAGCGTTCTCTGGCCCTGATGCTGCTTTCCGGGGACGACAGCCTTGCCGAATGGCTCCACCAGAATCTTTCAGAAAAAGAGATTTTACAAATTGAAAAAATTCGGCAGGAGATCCAGATGCATCTTGCTGAACCGATCGGCTACTTGATCAATCAGGCCAGGCTTCGAAAGGTGGATGAACTTCTATCGCAAGTGATGGGGGTAAGGGGAGAGACACCTAAATCTGTTTCCTCCTTTCTGGGAAACCTCTCCATTCACCCTTTCTGGGGGATTCCCATCCTTCTGTTCATCCTCTGGATCACGTACGAATTTGTTGGAGTGTTCGGAGCACAGATTAGTGTTAAATTCTTAGAAGAAACCCTTTTTGGAAAGTGGCTTTTACCACCTATCATCTCTCTCGTTCACCGTCTCATTCCCATCCCTTTTTTCCAAGAATTTTTTATTGGTCCTTATGGAGTCATCACCATGGCCCTCACCTATGCCATTGCAATCGTTCTCCCCATCGTTGGTTGCTTCTTTCTGGTCTTTGGACTCATGGAGGATTCTGGATATTTACCCAGACTGGCCGTGATGACCAATCAAATCTTTAAAAAGATGGGATTAAATGGTAAGGCGGTTTTGCCCATGGTCCTCGGCTTGGGATGTGACACCATGGCCACCATGACGACACGAATTTTAGAGACAGAAAAGGATCGGACCATTGTGACACTGCTTTTAGCACTCGGCGTTCCCTGTTCTGCTCAATTAGGGGTTATCCTCGGAATGTTTGCAGGCCTTCCCGCTTTCTATCTCCTCATCTGGGTTTCTATCATGGCTGCCATTATCGTCGTGGTTGGGTATTTAGCTGCCCGAATCATTCCTGGTGAGCCTTCTGATTTTATCTTGGAGATCCCGCCCTTGAGGGTCCCCCAACTTTCCAATGTGGTGGTCAAAACTCTAGCTCGAATTGAATGGTACCTCAAAGAAGCTGTTCCCCTTTTCATTCTGGGTACCCTCATTCTTTTTACCCTTCATAAAACAAAAATATTAATCCTTTTAGAAAGGGCTGCCACGCCGTTGATCGTCTATTTCTTAGGCCTTCCCCCTAAGGCTACGGAAGCCTTCATCATCGGATTTCTCCGAAGAGACTATGGAGCAGCAGGCCTGTTCATGTTGGCCAAGGAGGGGCAACTTAATTCACATCAAATCTTGGTGAGTTTGATCACCATCACACTTTTCATCCCCTGCATTGCCCAGTTTTTTATGATGGCCAAGGAAAGAGGTTTAAGGAAAACCCTTTGGATATCGGCAGTGATTATCCCTCTTGCTTTTGGAGTAGGGGGGATGGTAAATTTTCTATTGAAATTTTTAGGGGTCTAATATGTCGAAGGTTTCTTCATTTCGTTGTCCCCTCTGTGGAAAGCAATTCTCGCCGGAGGAGATGAAATGCCATTCGGGATGCCTTTTTTCGAAAAACTGCAATCTCCTTTGTTGTCCCCATTGTGGGTATAGCTATAAGGAACAATCCGCTATTGTCGATTTTATAAAATCATTATGGAAAAGAAAGGTGAAGCCATGACGAAAGAATCTGAACCTAAAAGGGGTCTCCATCCAAGGATGGGTCCTTCCGTTGATGGAGTGGAAGAGGATCGGATCGATGAACTCCTCGAACTCATCTGGACCTTAGGAGAAGAAGGGGTTGCTGATATGGACCACCTCCTTGAGACAACCCAGGACATAGAAGCGAGGTCCGTTCTCCGTAAGATGATCAAGGATGACCTTTTTGAAATAGAAGGCAATCGAATGATCCTTAAAGAACGGGGGGAGGAGAAAGCGAGAGAGATTGTTCGACGTCACCGTTTGACAGAAAGGCTCCTCCATGAAATTTTTGAGATGTCTGAAGGGGAAGTTGAAGAGGAAGCTTGTAAATTCGAACATATCCTGAGCCCTGCGGTAACGGAAAGCGTCTGCACCTTTCTTGGACATCCACCGACTTGCATCCATGGGAAGCCCATCCCGCGAGGCGAATGTTGTACCAAATTTAAAAAGGAAATGAAGCCTCTCGTCACTCCTCTTGTGGAATTGGGATTGGGTGAGGAAGGCCGGATCGTTTTTATCGCACCCAAATCACATCAAAGACTCGACCGGCTGAGCACTTTGGGGATTGTTCCAGGAAGTATCCTAAGAATGCACCAGAAAAACCCTTCCTATGTCTTACAGATCGGTGAAACGACGATTGCGTTGGATAGAGATATCGTGAAGGATATTTATGTCAAGAGGGTGTAAGAATTAATCATTCTCTTTTTTCGAGGGTAATCCCCCACCTCGTTTTTCCATCTCCTCCTGAATCAACTCTCCCAGACTGTGAGAGGTGGATCCTTGGTTCGAGATATATTTTTCGATCTCTGCCTTCTCTGCCTTCTCTTTTAGCCCTTTGACGCTGAGGCCAATCCTCCGATCATGTGGATCAATGTGAAGGACCACGGCAGAAAGGGTTTCCCCTACCTTCAGGACATCTGAAGGTTTTTCCACTTTCTCCCGGCTGATCTCGGAAACATGAACGAGTCCTTCAATCCCCTCTTCCAGTTCCACAAAGGCACCAAAATCGGTTACATTAGTAACCTTTCCTACGACCACCTCTCCTTTCCGATATCGCCGCGCCACATCCTTCCATGGGTCAGGGGTTAATTGTTTGATCCCTAATGAAAAGCGCTCATTTTTACGATCAATATTTAAAACAACCGCCTCCACTTCCTGCCCTTTCTTGTAAAGCTCGCTGGGATGCTTGATTTTTTTTGTCCAAGACATCTCGGAGACATGGACGAGCCCGTCCACACCTTCATCAAATCCGATGAAGATGCCAAAATCGGTCACGGTTTTTACCCTCCCCACCACCTTGGTTCCCACCGGATATTTCTCCTCGATCAGGGCCCACGGATTGGGTTCGGTCTGCTTCATCCCCAAAGAAATTCGGCGTTTAACCGGATCGCAATCCAAGACCATGACCTCAACGGTATCACCAAGGTGAACGATCTTGGACGGGTGTTTCATTTTCTTGCTCCAAGTCAACTCGGAGATATGGACAAGCCCTTCTACCCCTTCTTCTAACTCCACAAATACCCCATAATCCGTTACATTGACGACCTTCCCCTTGACGCGGGAACCCCCGGGATATTTCTTGGGGACTTTCTCCCATGGATCGGGCATGACTTGTTTTAATCCCAGCGAAACCTTTTCTTTCTCTCGATCAAAGTGAAGGACCTTCACCTTCATCCGGTCTCCGACGTTAAGCCTCTCTGAAGGATGTCCCACTCTACCCCACGAGATATCCGTAATATGGAGAAGACCGTCCATGCCCCCCAAGTCGACAAAGGCACCGTATTCGGTCAGATTCTTCACCGTTCCTTCTATAATGTCCCCCTCTTTGAGGTTGAATAGCGTCTCTTCTCTCAAATGCTTTCGTTCTTCATCAAGAAGAATACGTCTCGAGAGGACAATATTGTTTCGTTTCCGATTGAACTTGAGTACCTTAAACTTTAATCGTTGTCCGATCAAAGCATCCAGATTCCGAACGGGCTTTGTATCAATTTGAGAACCAGGTAAAAAGGCCTGGATCCGGCCGATATCTACCGAGAGGCCCCCTTTCACTTTGCCAACGATCTCCCCCTCTATGACTTCCCCTTCCCGGCAGGACCGACTGATGTCCTTCCATACATTGATTCTATCTGCTTTTTCCTTTGAGAGGATCAATGCCCCTTCGTCACTCTCCTTCCTCTCCAAAAGCACTTCGATCCGGTCTCCGATCTTCACATCGACCTTCTTATCCCTTTTTAAAAATTCCTGCATGGGGATCTGTCCCTCGGACTTATATCCCACATCCACCGTGACATGATCCGGAGTAATGTCAACGACTATCCCCCTAAGGATCTGACCTTCCTCCAAGGTCTTTAGGCTCTCCTCATAGAGCGTTTGAAAATCTTCGGGTTCATCCCTGCGAGGAAGTTCTTTTTCCTCTCTCTTTCCCTCTTCGCTACCCAGAGAGGTCTGTTTTGTCCCTTCCTCTGCAGAAACCAATTCTTCCTTCACCATTCAAAACCCCTTTCTTAGGCTAATCTTTTAATTTATATCACACTATAATAAAAATTACAAATCTCTTAACCCCTTAGCTTTTCAGGTATCGAACCTTTTGCTCTATCTCCTTGATGATCCAAGAGGGCGTCGAAGCCCCAGCCGTGAGGCCGATTTTTTCCCTTCGTGTTAACTGTTTCGGATGGAGTTCTTGCGATGTCTCAATATGATAGGTATGGGGTTGGATGTCCTGACATATTGCCGCCAACCGCTGAGTATTCCCACTATTGTAACCGCCGATCACAATCATACAATCCACTTTCTTCGCGATCTCTATAGCCTCCATTTGACGAATCGTTGTCGCACGGCAGATGGTATTGAATGCCCTTAACTCCTTTGCCCTTTCCACACAGACGGCTACCACTTCTTTAAAAAGGCTGAAAGACTGTGTGGTCTGGGCAATGACTCCCAATTTATCCCACGGGCCTAATCCTTGGACTGCCTCCACATTTTCCACTACATCCACCCTTTCCGGGATATAACTTCGAATCGCCTCCACTTCCGGATGGTGAGCATCCCCGACGATTAACAGGGTGTATCCATGTCGGTGAAGGTGCTTCGCAAAAACCTGTGCCTTTTTGACGATAGGACAGGTGGCATCAATGATGCGTAACCTCTTCTTTCTCGCCTTCATCAGATCCTTCAAAGAAACCCCATGGGATCGGAAGATCACTGTCCCTCGAGGGATCTCTTCTATTCGTTCTCTCACCTTTACCCCCAACCCCTCAAGGAATTCTACGGCTTGGGGGTTGTGGATTAACGGCCCCAATGTATAGAGGTCTTTTGGATGCATTTTGGCGGCCTCCATGGCAATCTCCATGGCCCGCTTGACACCAAAACAAAAACCCGCCGATTTAGCAATGATCAGTTTCACTTTATTTTATTTTCGTCTTGACGATGATGACCATCTCTTCCACGACCTCCTCCACAGACCGATGGGTGGAGTCTATCATTAGGGCATCTTTGGCTCTTTTGAGAGGAGAATGGGTCCGGTGCATATCATCATGATCCCTTTGTACTAATGCTTCTTTCGTTTCTCTAAAATCCACTTCCATCCCCTTTTGAATCATCTCGTCATATCTTCTTCTTACCCTTTCATCACGGTCGGCATCTAAATAAAATTTAACATCTGCGTCAGGGAAAACAACCGTTCCGATATCCCTACCTTCCAGAACGACACCCCCTTCCTCTCCCATTTTTCTCTGGAACTGAACCAGGAATTTTCTTACCTCCTTTTGTTTTGAAATGAAAGAGGCGAGACGGCTGATTTCAGGGGTACGGATGGCTGATGTAATATCTTCTCGATCACAAAAAACATGGGTTTGATCCCCCTCTGTGGCGAAGGTGACATGAAGGGAGGAAGCCAATGCTTTGAGCGCCGATCGATCCTCTGGAGAGATTCCCTTCTCTTTAACCTTGAGGGCAACAGACCGGTACATCGCTCCTGTGTCAATATAAACGTAACCCAACCGTTTTGCTAAAGACTTCGCTACCGTGCTCTTCCCAGCTCCAGAAGGGCCATCGATCGCAATGGTCAGTTTCTTTGTCTTATGATTTTTCGTCATTCGACCACTTGAAAAGGGGAGGAATGGTTTACCCCATATAAAAGCTCAACCCATTCAGAGGGGTGACTAGAAAAAATGACGTGAACTCCTTCTTAGGGCCAAGGGATAAAACGATTCCTTTTCAAACGGGGTTTACCATATCAGGAGGGAATTTTCAAGGAAGGAAGAGAAAAAGGATTTTGAATAAAAGCTACCCCAAAACTTTCAGCCACGGCCTGAAAAACAACCTTTCCATCAATCAAGTTAAGGCCTTTTCTCAAGGCTTCATTCTCTTGCATCGCCTTCTCAAAACCTTTGTCTGCTATCTGAAGCACATAAGGGAATGTTGCATTGGTGAGGGCAAACGTAGAAGTTCTTGGGAAGGCACCTGGAATATTGGCGACACAATAATGGACAATTCCTTCTTCAATATAGGTAGGATTCTCATGCGTGGTGGGGCGTGTCGTTTCAAAACACCCACCTTGGTCCACAGAGATATCGACCACAGCAGAACCATGACGCATTCGCTTCAGCATCTGTCGAGTCACTAGTTTGGGAGCTTGAGCACCCGGAATAAGGACCGCCCCAATGACCAGATCGGCTCCTGCGATCTCCTCTCCGATCGTCATCCGATTGGAGATGAAAGTGGCAATATGACCTTGGGTAATGTCATGGAGATAACTCAGTCTTTCCGGATGGATATCAAGAATGCTGACACGCGCACCAATCCCCAGAGCAACTTTGCAGGCATTGGCGCCCACCACCCCTGCCCCAAGAATGACGACTTTCGCAGGAGGAACCCCTGAGGCCCCACAGAGGAGGACTCCTCTACCTCCAACCCTCGCCTCTAAGCACATTCCTCCTGCAAGGACCGAAGCCCTTCCCGCAATTTCGCTCATCGGTCGAAGGAGAGGAAGAGATCCATCTTGTCCCTGGACGGTTTCATATCCAACCCCAACGATCCGGCGTTCCATCAACTTGAAAGTGAGTTCCCGATTGGCAGCCAAGTGAAGATAGGTGAAGAGGACCTGACCAGGTTTCATCAGAGGGAACTCTGGTTCTAAGGGTTCTTTGACCTTAACGACCATTTTGACTTCGTTCCAAATATCTTTTGCCATGTCAACAAGGATGGCTCCAGCCTTTCCATATTCATGATCTGAGAAACCGCTCCCTTCCCCTGCCCCTTTCTCCACCAATACTCGATGGTGGTGAGAAACTAAGGCATCGACCCCTTGGGGCGTCATCCCCACCCTCTTTTCACCCTCTTTAATCTCTTTCGGCACCCCGATGATCATGGTATCCCCCTTGTCAACCATCTTTTCTAACGTCGAATCATAAGAATTCTTCTTTTCTCATCCGTCATTTCCTATTACCATAATTTTTATAATCAAATGCCAGAATTGTCAACGACAGGGGACTCTCACGATTCCAATCATACCATTTGTATGAATATTTTCTTTGCAAAAAGGAGGTGATATGTTATGAGTATTTTTTGACCCATCAAAGAATCGATAACGCTATGCAACACACAGGATGCACCATTCATAGGGGAGTGGAGGGAAATGATGAGGGGAAAAAGATTTGATGCTGAAAAACTCGATAAAGGATCTCTCAAACGGTTATCCGATTTGTCGAGATTGGCAAGAGGCGATATATTAAAAATGACGACGATTGCTAATTCGGGACACCCGGGAGGATCCATGTCCTCCATTGATTTTTATCTGGTTCTCTATTCGTATGCCAATGTTCATCCTCAATCTCCTTCTGACCCGAACAGGGATCGGATTGTAATCAGCCATGGACATACCTCTCCCGGAGTTTATGCAGCCCTTGGCCGGATTGGCTTCTTTCCCATTGAGGCAGCCATTGCCACCTTTCGCAAGGCAGGAAGCCCTTTCGAAGGACATGTGGAGAAAGGCGTTCCGGGTGTTGAGTGGAATACTGGTAATTTGGGACAGGGATTATCAGCCGGTTGCGGGTTTGCCTTAGGATCAAAGGTCTTAGAAAAAGGATTTCATGTTTTTGTCACTATGGGTTGTGGGGAACAACAGAAAGGCCAGATTTCTGAGGCTCGCCGGTTTGCCATAAAATATGATCTCCATAACCTCACGGTCATCATTGACTACAATTTGAGGCAGATCAGTGGTGTGACTCCTGAGATCATGCCTCAAAATATCTCAAAAAATTTCGAGTCGGATGGATGGCGGGTACTTGAAATCGACGGCCATCAATTTCAAGAGATCTACTCCGCATTTCGGGAGGCTACCCTTTCTAAGCACCCCACCGTGATCATCGCCCGCACCACCATGGGAAAGGGGGTCTCCTTCATGGAAGGAAAAGAAGAATTTCACGGGAGGTCCCTTACTCTTGAGGAATATAAAAAAGCGATTCAGGAGTTAGGTATCGAAGATGATTTAGATGGGCATCGACAAATTCGGGAAAAAGAAACCCTCCCTTTCGCCGGGAGAAAATATCCCATGGAACTCCCTTCGATTCAGACAGGGAACCCAAGAAATTATGAGAAGGATCAAAAATTAGATAATCGAAGCGCATTTGGAAATGCGTTGGTCGATATTGCCAAAGCCACCGCTCAAGAAAACTCCCCCCTCCCCATGGCCGTCTTTGATTGTGATTTAGCTTCCTCGGTAAAAACAGCAGGGTTCGCCAAACAGTTTCCTAACCATTTTTTCCAGGGGGGGATACAGGAACATAATACGGCGACGATCGCAGGAGCTATTTCTACCCTTGGCCTTCTCTCTTTCTTTGCCGACTTTGGCGTCTTTGGTGTGGATGAAACCTATAACCAGCATCGTCTTAATGATATTAATGAGACAAGCCTCAAACTCATCTGCACTCATAATGGTCTGGATGTTGGAGAAGATGGGAAAACCCATCAGTGCATTGATTATGTCGGAGTCATGCAGAATCTCTTCGGATATAAAATCATTCTCCCGGCCGACCCTAATCAGACCGACCGGATCATTCGGTACATATCCAAAACGCATGGGAATTTCCTCGTCGCCATGGGCCGATCTACGAATCCAATCCTTCTTGATGACAAAGGAACTCCTTTATTTGGCGCCT
>Ga0316616_100000851_pt1 | contig 11187 bp, 9 predicted proteins | sample OWC_Aug_M1_C1_D1_FD_207660 | JGI IMG/M metagenome (GOLD analysis project Ga0316616, IMG submission 207660) | Wetland soil microbial communities from Old Woman Creek delta, Ohio, United States - OWC_Aug_M1_C1_D1_B | ecosystem: Environmental > Terrestrial > Soil > Wetlands | place: USA: Ohio...
GATCACCCGCCTGCCCGTTGTCGCCACCTGCTCGACCTGGTCGGGCGACGCCGCGAAGGCGCACATCTCGGGGCGGGTCTTCTGCGTCAGCGCGTCGAGCGCATCGAACTGCCGCATGGCGGAGTCGCAGGCCGCTTTGTACGCGGCCGCATCGAAGGCCTGCCGCTGGCCGACGAAGACGGCCAGGAACACGCCCTTCATGCCGCCCTGCTGCATCTTGACGAGGTCGACCTTCTGCCCGGGCGTCAGCACGCCGTAGTCGCCGTTCCGCATGTCCACGTGGGTGTCGAGCGTCAGCACCTTCGCGTGGATCGCGTCGGACTTCACGCGCACCGGGTCCTTCGCCGGCGCCGGCTGCTGTGCCGCCGCCCCGGCGACGAGCAGCACGCTCGCCCCCGCCATTCCCGCCAGCCTCGATACGGCCATACGCCTCGTTTCCCGCAACCCGTCGCGCCGTTTACCGCCAGTCCCGCGGAACGCCGCGCCACGCGCGCTGTTCCGCCGGCCTGAGCCGTTTACACCTGCAGGGCCTCGTGCACCTTGCCCACCATCCTGGCGCTGGGCGCCAGCGTCTTGTCACCCTCGTCTTTCCACTTCGACGGGCAGGCCTCGCTGGTCTTCCTGGCGAGATAGACGTTGGCCTTGAACTTCCGCATCAGCTCGTCGATGTTGCGGCCCAGGTTGTAGAAGTTCATCTCGCTGCCGAGCAGGATGCCCTCGGGATTGATGATGAAGGTGCCGCGCAGGGCCAGGCCCGATGCCTCGTCGAGCACGCCGAAGGTGCGGCTGAGACTGCCCGTCGGGTCCGCGCCCATGGGATAGGTCACCTTCGCGAGCTCCTTCTCGTGCTCGCGCCAGGCCAGGTGCACGAACTTCGTGTCCGTGCTGACGGTGACGACGTCGCAGCCCATCTTGACGAACCGGTCGTGCTGCTCTGCCAGAGCAGCGAACTCGGTCGCTCAAACGAAGGTGAAGTCCGCCGGGTAAAAGAAGAGGATCGTCCAGCGCTTCCTCGCCAGCTGCGATGCGAGCGAAAACGTGCCGAAGTCGCCCCTGGCGGGCTCGTAGGTGTCCAGGTCGAAGTCCGGGACGCGCTGTCCCAGCTTCAACGGGGTGTAGTCAGACAATGGCAGCCTCCCGAAGATGACCCACAATCGTGAAATGCTATCATGGCGCTCTAACGCATGGAACCACTCGCGCACACGCTCGCGGGGGCGTGCCTGGCAGAAAGCGGCCTGAAGCGCCTCTCCCCGCTCGCCTCCTCGACGCTCATCATCGCGGCGAACATCCCCGACGTCGACGGCGCCTGCTATCTGCACAGCGCGGATCTCGCGTTCGGGTTCCGCCGGGGATGGACCCACGGCATTCTGGCGATGGCGCTGCTCCCGCTGGCGCTGACGGCGGCGATGGTCGCGCTCGATCGCCTGCTCGCCGTGCGCTCGCCCCGGCGCGCGCGCGCCAGGCCGGCCGTCCTGCTTGGGCTGTCGGCCCTCGGTGTGATCTCGCACCCGTTCCTCGACTGGCTGAACAACTACGGCGTCCGCCTGCTGATGCCGTTCTCCGATCGCTGGTTCTACGGGGATACCCTGTTCATCGTGGATCCCTGGCTCTGGCTCATCCTCGGCGGCGCGGTGATGCTCGCCTGGACCACCCAGACGCGCGGTGTCGTCACCGCCGCCGTCCTCGCGACCGGCGCGACCGCCATGATGCTGCTCGCGCCGGTCGTCCCCGGGTGGGCCCGCGCGGCCTGGGTCGCCGGCCTCGCGATCTGGGCGCTCGCGCGCGCTCGTGTGGGCGCGCCCCGTCATCCCGCCATCGCGTCCGCGGCGCTGGTCATCGCGGGTCTGTACGTCGCCGTGATGTACGGCGGATCGAGAGTCGCCGAGCAGCAGGTGCGGGAACTCTCGCGCAGCCGTGGCTGGAACGCCTCGCAGATCGCGGCCATGCCGGTCCCGGCCGCGCCCCTCGAACGGATGGTCATCGTGGTGTCAGGCGAGCGGTATCTGTTCGTGCCCGTGACGTGGACCCGGGGGCCGGGCCCCGCCACCGAGCCGACCGTCGTCGATCGCGGCGCCGCGGACCCGGCGGTGGACGCCGCGCTGGCGGCGCCATTTCTCCGAGGCGTCCGGGGATGGCTGCGGTTCCCCAGCTACGAAGTGACGCCGCTCCCGAACGGGGAGCGGCGCGTGATCATCCGTGACGCGAGGTTCGCCATCGGGAACCGTCCGGGCTTCGGCGTCATCGCGATTGTCGATCTCGACGCGGACCTGGTCGCACGGCCAGGCCCCGATCTGACCGACTGAAACAGGCCGCCCTACTTCTTCGCGGCGGTCCAGGTGCCGGCCGCCTCTCCCTTGTTGAAATCGATGGTCCCGACAAGCTTGCCGCCGTCGAGTTTGCCAGCCATCGCCACCGGCTGGCCGCCGACGTAGGTGAACTCCATCTGGAGGGTGCCCTCGGCCCACGTCGCCTTGCTCAGCGGCACTGACCCGTCGGCCGACCCGATCTCGCCGGCCAGCGAGCCCGCGGTCTCGCGCAGCGTCAGGTTGAACGGCACCACCTGCCCGGCGAGTTGCACTTCTCCGGCCCAAGAGCCCACAACGCCGTCGCCGCCCGCTGCCGCTGCGCCGGGCCGCGCAAGCCAGAAGGTGCCGCCGTTGCCGCCAAGATCCCAGACGCCCTCAATCCGGCTGCCCTTGAGCGCACAGGTCAGCGTGCCGACCGTGCCCTGAAAGTCGATGGTCACGACGAGCCTGTCGGCCTGAATCGCCGCCGCCGTCACCGGGATGGGACCCATCGAGGACTCGATCGTTCCCGTGAGCTTGCCGTCGGCGACCGCGAACACACTGCGCAGCGACACGTCGCCATTGGGCGTTTGCGCCGCCCCCTCCCAGGCCCCGGCGAACGACTCGATCGTCACCGGCTGGGCCGGCGGCGCCGCCACCGCTGGCGCCACCAGCGCCGCCAGAACGACCATCACCGCCAGCACCGCACCGCGAGACATCCCCAGCATCGTTGATCCCTCCTGGTTCACCGAAGGCCGCCCTGTCTATTCAGTCCAACACCAATCTCGCCCGCCGGAATCGGGCGAATGCCGCCGCCAGCAGCGCCAGGTCGAGGGCTGCGAGCACGGCGGCCGCGGGCCACAGCATCCCGTCGACGCCGACCGTGAGGGCCCACGCGCCCAACTGCGTCTGCCAGGCTTCGGGCATCGCCTGGACCCCGAGAACGGGTATGAACACGAGCAGCAGCACACCGACGTTGAGCGTCTGGGCCGCCTGGCGCACCGTCTGGGCCCGGAGCGACACCAGCGCGCCAGCCGTCGCGGCAAGACCCGCCCCGAGCAGCGCCATCAGCGGGGCGCCCACGGCGAATCGCCACGGGAACATCAGCACCTGCCCGGACCGGGCGGAGAGGTTCACCGTGACGAGGCTCAGTGCCAGCATCGCCAGCACCAGGCCCCACCCGTAGGCGACGGCCGCCGCCATCTTGCCGAGCAGGATCGCGCGGTCTGGCAGCCGGCTCGCGAGCAGCGTCTCCAGCGTGTGGCGCTCCCGCTCGCCGGCGAACGAATCGGCCACCGCGCCGCTGACCAGCATGAGCGGCACCCAACCCCAGTAGTAGACGGTGGCCGGCGACTGCACCCACTCGGCGCCCGACTGCAGCGGCAGCAACACCCCGAACACGCCGACCAGGATCACGAGGCTGAATCGGCCGCCGCGATGGCTGCCGCCCAGCTGGAGCAGCTCCCGCCATTCCTTCCAGGCGACGGTCAGCACGTCTCCCATCACCGCGTCTCCTCCATCAGCGTGAGGAACACGTCCTCGAGCGAGCCTTTGTCCTTACGGACCTCCTCCACGAGGCCGCCGCCCTGCACGAGGAGCGCGACCAGCGGTGCCGTGTCCGCCGACTCGGCCAGCTCGAGCAGGATGCGGCCGTTCTGCAGCTCCGCGCGAACCACGCCCGGCCGCGCGCGCACCTGCGAGAGCATCGCCTCGTTGAAGCCGCGGCCGCTGATCTCGGCGCGTGTGGCGCTGCGCGCCTTCAGTTCGTCGGGGTGGCCCACCGCCCGCAGCCGGCCCTGCTTGATGACCGCGACGCGCCCGCACAGCCGTTCGGCTTCGGCCAGGTTGTGCGTCGTCAGGAACACCGTGACGCCCTCACGCTGAACCAGGGCGCCCAGCTCGTCGCGGAGCGACGCCGCCGCCACGGGATCGAGGCCGGCCGTCGGCTCGTCGAGAAACAGCAACGTGGGACGGTGCAGCAGCGCCCGCGCCACGGCCAGCTTCTGCTTCATCCCCCGGCTCCAGCGTCCCACCGGCTCGCGCCGGCGATCCCAGAGCCCGAGCGGCTGCAGGAGCTCGCGGATTCGGTCGAGCCGCGCCGCACCGCCCATCCGCCAGACGCGCGCGTAGAACGCGAGGTTCTCTTCGGCGCTCAGCCGTTCGTACAGGCCGTGGTGCTCGAGCAGCGCGCCCGAGCGCTCACGAATCTCAGCGCCGCCGTCCCGCGTGTCGAAGCCAAGCACCGTCGCACGGCCGGAGGTCGGCTCGAGCAGCCCCAGCAGAAGCCGGATCGTCGTGGTCTTGCCGGCCCCGTTCGGTCCCAGAAAGCCGAACACCGTGCCGGCCGGAACGTCGAGGTCCAGGCCATCGAGCGCCCGGACGCTTCCAAAGGTCCGGGTCAGCGCCTCCATCCGGATAATCGCCGAAGCCGACATAGCCCGTCATCATACCCCGGCGGCGGCCCGGGCGCAGATCACCGGGCGCCGCACTTGCGCCCGGGTCCGGTCTCTAGTACGTTCTGCGGTCATCCCCTGGAGGCCGCATGCTCGCCCCGTTGGTGTCGGCGTTCACCCGCGCGTTCGCGTACTTCGTCCGCCCGTTCATCGGGCTGCGGTACCGCATCGAGGTTCGAGGCCTCGACGCGATCGCGCGCAAGGGGCGCCGCAGCATCCTGTTCCTGCCGAATCACTCCGCCCTGCTCGACCCGGCCTTCATCGTTGCGCACCTGTACCCCGCGTTTCAGCTCCGCCCGCTGGCAGACGAGCACCAGGTCAACCGCACGGTCTTCGGCTACATCGCCCTGCTGTACGGATCGCGCATCCTGCCGAATCTCGAACGCAGCGGCGCCGACGCGCGTGACCGCACGCGCAAAGCGCTGGAGGACATCGCCGACGGCCTGCGCGCCGGCGAGAACATCCTGCTCTACCCGGCGGGCCGGCTGAAGCGGCAGTACCTGGAGGACATCGGCAGCGCCAGCGGCACAGAAACGCTCGTGAAGGCCGTGCCCGAAGCCCGGATCGTGCTCGTGCGCCACAATGGCCTCTGGGGCAGCAGTTTCAGCATCGGCTTCAATGGCGAGATGCCGGACATCGGCGCGGCGCTCGCCAGGGGCATCAAGTACCTGCTGATGAACGGCATCTTCTTCATGCCGAGGCGCCGCCTGACGATCGAACTGGTCGAGCCCGACGATTTCCCGCGGACGGGCTCACGGGCCGAAATCAACCGCTACCTGGAGCGCTTCTACAACGCCGGTGCCGCCAGGAACACGTACGTCCCCTACACCTTCTGGGAGAAGGGCGGCACGCGCGAGTTGCCGGACCCGCCGCAGGACACTCCGAGCACGGACGCGTCGAGCGTATCGCCCGCAACGACCGAGCTCGTGCTCGCCCACCTGCGGCAGGAATCGGGCCGCGACGACGTCTCGGTCCGCCATCATCTGTCGAAGGACCTCGGCTTCGACAGCCTGGCCGCGGCGGAGCTGGTCACCTGGATTCAGCACGAATTCGGGTTCTCGGTCGATACGCCGGAGAGCCTGACGACGGTTGCAGACGTCGTCCTGGCGGCCGCGGGCCAGGGCGTGTCGGCCAAGGCGTCCGACCTGAAGCCGCCGCCGGCCGCCTGGTTCGGCTCCGCCGGCAACCGCACGGTTCTGACGCTGCCGGCCGGCGACACGCTCACGTCCGTCTTCCTGCATCAGGCCGCCGCGCGGCCGAGCCAGCCGATCTTCGCCGACCAGGCCAGCGGCGTGCGCACGTATCGGGATCTCGTCACGGCCGTGCTCGTCCTGAAGCCGAGGCTCGAGGCGCTGCCAGGGGCCTACCTCGGCATCATGATGCCCGCCTCGGTCGGAGCCTGCGTGTTCCTGCTCGCGGCCCTGTTCTCGGGCAAGACGCCGGTCATGGTCAACTGGACCACGGGCGCACGGGCGCTCCGGCATTCGCTCGACTCGCTCGGCGTGGCCACCGTCGTCACGGCCCGCGCGCTGGTCGCCAAGCTCGGCACGAGCGGCATCGACCTGTCGGGCATCGAGGATCGGTTCCTGTTCGTCGAGGACCTGCTTGCGTCGGTTACCCCCGCACAGAAGCTGCGCGCCGCCGTCACCAGCCGCGTGAGCTGGTCCTCGCTCGAGGGTGCGACGCCGCCCGAAACCGCCGTCGTCCTGTTCACCAGCGGGTCGGAGAGCCTTCCCAAGGCCGTACCGCTCACCCATCGCAACCTGCTGACCAACATCGCCGACATTCTGAAGATGGGCCGGCTGGAAGAGGGGGACGTCACGGTGGGCCTGCTCCCGCCGTTCCACTCGTTCGGCCTGACGACGACGGTTCTCCTGTCGTGGTGCCTCGGCCTGCGCACGGTGTTCCACCCGAACCCGACCGAGTCGGCGCTGCTTGCGAAGGTGGTCGAGACCTACAAGGCGACGGTCCTGTTCGGCACGCCGACGTTCCTCGGCGGCATCGTACGCGTGGCAACCGACCGGCAGCTCGGCAGCCTCCGCCTCGCGGTGACCGGCGCCGAGAAGTGCCCGGACAGCCTCTTCGCCACGCTGCGTGAGCGCTGGCCGCGGCTCATCGTGCTCGAGGGGTACGGCATCACCGAGTGTTCACCGGTCGTCGCGGTCAACCCGATGGACGCGCCGGTGGCCGGCACGATCGGCAAGCTGATGCCGTCGGTCGAGGGCGCCGTCGTCAGCCTGGATCTCGCAGGGAGGGTCGCGCCGGGAGAGACCGGCATGCTGCTCGTACGGGGGCCCAGCGTGTTCGGGGGCTACCTCAACTACGGCGGCGAATCGCCCTTCGTCGCGTTCGAGGGCAAGGACTGGTATCGCACGGGAGACCTCGTGGCGGCCGACACGGACGGGCGCATCACCTTCAAGGGCCGGTTGAAGCGCTTCATCAAGCTGGGCGGCGAAATGGTCTCCCTGCCCGCGGTCGAGGCCGTGTTGCAGCAGCACTTCGGCGAGTCGGACGACGGCCCCGTCATCGCCGTCGAAGCCATCGGGAATCCCGAACAGCCGGATATCGTGCTCTTCACACGGCGGCCGGCGGATCGCGCCGAGGTCAATGCGCTCATCAAGGCGGCCGGCCTGAGCGCCTTGCACTACGTCCGGCAGGTCGTGCCCGTAGAGGCGATTCCTGTGCTCGGCACGGGCAAGACGGACTACCGGGCGCTCAAGGCGCGCTACGACGTGGGCGGCGAGCCGCCGGCAGCATCAGGCGAGGCGGAAGGCCGACGGCCCCGGTGAGGTCTCGAAGAACACCGCGCGGGCCGACGCGTCCGGATACGCCCGCGCGTACGCGCCGCGCCACTCGCGCATGAAGTCTCCCGCGCGAGCGGTCTCGACCAGGGCCCAGACGCTTCCGCCGAAGCCCGCCCCGAAGGCGGACGCGGCCGCCGCCCCGAGTGTCCGGGCCTGCCTCGCCAGCCACGCCGTTTCGGGCACCTGATTGCCGAGCCACTCTTCGGCGGCGCGCTGGGACCGTTCGACGAGGTCCCCGAAGCGCCGGAGATCACCATCGCGCAGCGCGTCGCCGGCGCTCGGGAGAATGGTACCGCTCTCGAGCACGAACTGATCGAAGCGCTTCAGGAGGACCGTGGCATCCGACGCGGCGTCGCTCGATGCGCTGATCGCGCGGCGGATGTCATCTGCCGTCCCGGGACCCTCGTTGACGGCCGCCTCGAGGGTGCTGACCGCGCGACCGCTCGCCGCCCGCCAGATCTCGAGCACGCGCGCGGCGGCGTGCGACGCCCGGTTGTAGGTGGCCAGCGCGGCACCGGTCTTCTCCGCCAGCAGTCCGCTGAACGCCACGACGAATCCGCAGCCGGCAGGCATCGGTACGTCGCGTTCGAAGTGCACCGGCGAGAACCGGTACTGGCTCAGCGTGGCAGGCCGGCAGCACAGGATCGCCGTATGATCCTCGCTGCCGCCAAATGTGCCCACGCCCTTGTCTCCCGCCAGGCACCCGAACGTCTGGCCGTTCTCCACGGTGCCGAGGTAGCCGGCCAGGTCCGTGCGCGACCGGATTGCCGACCGGTAAGCCGCCCGGTCGTCAAGGCGGTTGACGGCGGCGATCGCCAGGAAGACCGCGATCATGAACGCGCTCGAGCTGGACATCCCCGACGCCGGCGGCAGGTCGCTGCCGAATGCGAGGTCCGCGCCGGAGGCCGCGTCCGGGAAGTTCCGCGCGACGCGCCGCAGCACCGTCGCCGGGTAGTTGCTCCAGTGGCCGACCTGCGGCTCGAGATCCGGGTCCAGCGCGAGGTCGGCGCGTTCGCCGCTGTCGACGTTACGGATCGTCACGCGGCGGTCGGGACGCGGACGGGCCACCAGGCAGAATCCCTGTTCGGCCGCGCAGAGCAGGCTGCGCCCGCCGGCATAGTCGGTGTGTTTGCCCAGGACCTCGATGCGGCCGGGGACGAAGAACGCCGCCTCCGCGCCGGAACGCGGGCCGCCAATCGCCGCCTCCGCGCGGGCGAACAGCCCCTCTTTCGAGGCAGCCGCCTCAGGCCTGAGGCCGGCCGCTCCCACGCCCTCGACAACCGGCACCATCAGAGGCGGACCTCGGTGCCCGCGAGGCGGCCCGCCACGTTCGCGATGTCGCCCCGGCTGGACAGGTCGAGCACGCCGGCCGCCATCCGCACGACGCGGAACGCCGTGCCGGACCCGTGCATCGCGAGCCGCACGGCGTCGGTCAGCTCACGTTCGCCGCGCGCCGACAGCGGCACGCGCCGGCACGCCTCCAGGACGGACGCATCGAAGCGCCAGCAGTTCATGCTCACATAGACATCGGACCCGAAGGAGGCGAGCGTCTCCTCGTCGGGCTTCTCGACGATGTCGAGCATCCGATCGCCGGGTCCAATGCGGACGACGGCGAACTGCCGGATGCGGTCGGCCGGCACGTTGCTCTCTCGAAGCATCGCATCGCGCTCGAACGCGACGAGTCCGGGGCCGTCGAGCGCCGCCAGCGCGCGGAAGGCGGCCACCGGGTAGTAGTTGTCCGAGTTCAGCACCAGGAAGTCGCGCGACCCGACCACGCTGGCTGCCGCGGCGACGGCGTCGGCCGTCCCGAGGGGCCGCTCCTGCACCGCGAAGCCGACGCGCACGCGGCTCAGGCCCGCCGTCTCCTCGTAGTACTCGCGCACCGCGCCGTGCTCGGGCCCGATGACCAGGCAGACGTCGGTCAGGCCGGCGTCCGCCAGGCCGCTCAGCACGTAGTCGAGGAAGGGCCGCCCGATGGGAATCATGGCCTTGACGCCGGTGTCGGCCACCCGCGCCTGGGCCTCGACCAGGTCGGCGGCGGTGTCGGCGCGCCGCATGCGTGTGCCCAGACCCCGGGCCAGGATTACCGCGATGGGGGTGTGCATCTGCGCCAGCGCTCCATTTCGCGCGCCATCCCGCGCTCGATCGCTTCGATGAGATACGGCCGCAGCTCGGCGGCGCTGATGATCCGGTCGAGCGACCCGACTTTCAGGGCCCGGTGCACGCTGTGAATGCGGTCGAATTCGTCGGCCACCTCGCCGAGCTTCTCCGACCGCACGGTCTTGGTGATGTCCGCGAGCGCCGCCCGCCGGGCGACGCGCTCGACGTCGCTGGCGGCCGCCTTCAACGCCGCCTCGGCCTCCTTGACGCGGGCGTCATTCCTGGTCCGGCCGTCGACATCTCGTGCGAACACGACGGCCGCCGCGGGCGCGCCGCCGATGACCGAGGCGAAGCTGCCCTCGAGCGCGGCCACTTCCATGTTCTCGTTGAGGGTCTTCGAGAACACGACGAAGGCGCCCCCGTGATACCGCGAGACGACGACGAAGATGATCGGGCCCTTGAAGTTCACCACCGCCCGCCCGATCTCGGCGCCGAACTCCAGTTGCCGCCGGCGCATCGATTCCGGCGAGCCGTCGAAGCCGGACAGGTTCGCCAGGATGACCAGCGGGCGGTTGAGGGTGGCCGCGTTGATCGACCGGGCGATCTTCTTCGACGACATCGGGAACAGCGTACCCGAGGTCCACTGCTCCGGGCCGTCGGCCGGCACCACGCCGAAGCGCGGCACGGTCCGCGACTCGAAGCCGATCATGCACACCGGGTATCCGCCGACGTGGGCGTCCCAGCTCACGGCGATCTCCGCGTCCCGCCACCCCGCCCAGCGCTCGAGCGGCGGATGGTCCGCGTCGCACACCGACAGCATGACCCGCCGGATGTCGAATGGCCGCTTCCGCCCGGGGTTGGCGTGGTCCGAGAACACGTCGCCCACCGTCCTGAACCCGTCGGCCAGGGTGTCGTGCGGGAAGCCCCGGATGTCCCGCGCGACCGGGTCGCCAGTCAGCGCCCGGCGCGGGAACCGCTCGCCCGGCATGCGGTAGCAGTGCTCGTAGTGGCGCAGCAGGATCTGGCAGGCGTCGCGCAGATCTCGCGCCCAGTACTGCGCCTGGCCGTTCGGCCCCATGATGTGCTCGTAGCCGCCGATCCCGATGTTGTCTTCCGCCGACACCGAGCCGGAGTAGTCGAGGGCCATCTTGCCGGTGAGCACCATGGCGCCTTCCGGCGTCATGATCAGAATGCCGCGCGTGTGCATGAGCATCGTCGCCTCGGCGTTCCAGTATGGCTGGGCGCCGACGTTGATGCCGGTGACGATGATGTTCACTTCCCCGCCGGCCTGGGTGAAGTCGATGAGCCGGCGCAGCACGCGCGAGATCCAGTCCATGTTCTCGGTGCCGCTCTCCATCGAGATCTTCGCGCCCGCCGACAGCGCGTACCACTCGAGCGGCACCCCCATCGACTCCGCCAGGTCCAGCGCGCCGAGGATCCGCCGGCACTCGGGCTCCGCCAGCGACCCGACCTCGCGGCTCGGGTCGCCCAGCAGGGCGACGCGCGTCATCCCCTCCGGGCACTTCGCGGTCCGGTTGGTGAGCA
>Ga0316616_100000852_pt1 | contig 11183 bp, 4 predicted proteins | sample OWC_Aug_M1_C1_D1_FD_207660 | JGI IMG/M metagenome (GOLD analysis project Ga0316616, IMG submission 207660) | Wetland soil microbial communities from Old Woman Creek delta, Ohio, United States - OWC_Aug_M1_C1_D1_B | ecosystem: Environmental > Terrestrial > Soil > Wetlands | place: USA: Ohio...
GGTCCTTGCCGTAGGCGTCCACGGCGGCCTGCCGCGCCCGCTCTTGCCCCTTGCTCAGCTTCGCCCAGGAGAGCTCGCTTCGCAGCGCGCCCGCGAGCGTCTTGGTGCTCGCCGCCCAGACGCGCCCCGCGCCGTAGCGCAGCAGCTCCTTGCGCGCCTTGGCGTCGACCTTGCCGAGGCAGATGAAGCTCACGGTGAAGCCCTCGCGCGTCGCGCTCCCCAGCGACGCCGACACTCGGCTCAGCTCGGGCGCGGGGCCGGTGAGCACGATCAGGTGGTGACGCAGGTCCTTGCCTCCCTGCCAGCCGTCCACGGCGCGGAAGAGCACCGACGAGAGGGGCGAGGAGTGAGCGCTCCGGTTGGTCAGTGCGTCGGCGATCTCGTCTCGCTGCTTGACGGGGAGCGGCGACGACGCATCGGATCCGACGACCACCACCGCGAAGCTCCTGGCGGCTTGGGGGAGCGCCGCTTTCAGCGCGCCCGCCAGCGCCGTGGACTGCCCGCGCAGGCTCGGCCCGTCGACGGCCAGGAACATCGACGGCGTCGAGGGCGGGGGCGCGTCGGCGCGCGCCGCGGCGCACAGGGACAGAACGAGGGCGATACATCCGCCCGTCCTTCGGGTCGACATCATCGTCTCATCTCCTCCCCCACCCCACGAAGTACGTTCCGCGGCGCGGGATCCTTCTTGCCGCTAGGGCTCGCGGCCGCTCCGCGCGCATTCCAGGGCGCCGCTCAGAAGACCACGCGCGCCGCGCGGAGCCGCATCACCTCTGCCGCGTCGAGGCCCAGCTCGCGCAGGATCTCGTCGCTGTGCTCCCCGAGGAGCGGCGGCGGCCGCTGCAGCGACCACGGGCTGCGCGACAGCGTGGCGGCCGGGCCCAGCTGACGGATGCGGCCGGCCCGCGGGTGCTCCATCTCCTGCAGCATGCCGCGCGCCCGGAGATGAGGCGACTCGCACACCTCCGCGAGGTCACGCACCGCGCCGCACGGCACGCCGAGACGGCGCAGCTGCGCGATCCACGCGTCGCGCCCCTTGCCGCGCAGCACCGGCACGAGGAGCTCGTCGAGGGCGACGCGGTTCTCGACGCGCGCCGCCGCGAGGGCGAAGCGGTCGTCGCTCGCCAGGTCGGGGAGCTCGATCGCCTGGCAGAAGCGCTGGAACAGGTTGTCGTTGCCCACCGCGACGATGAGCGTGCCGTCGGCGCACTCGTAGGTCGAGTAGGGAGCGATCGTCGGGTGGGCGTTGCCGCGCCGGCGCGGCGCCTTTCCGGTCGCGAAGTAGATGCCCGCCTGGAACGTGAGCAGCGACGCCGAGACGTCGAGCATCGCCACATCGAGGTGCTGCCCCTCGCCGGTCCGCTCCCGGTGCAGCAGCGCCGCGAGGATCGCCTGGCACGCCATCATCCCCGCCGTCAGGTCGGAGATCGAGACGCCGAGCTTGAACGCCGGTCCGCTCTCCTCGCCGGTGAGCGACATCAGGCCCGACTCGCCCTGGACGAGGACGTCGTAGCCCGGCAGGGCGTGGTCCGGGCCGGTGTGGCCGAACCCGGAGATCGAGCAGTAGACGAGCCGCGGCAGCCGCGACGCGACGGCGGCCACCCCGAACCCGAGGCGATCCATCGCGCCGGGCCGGAAGTTCTCGAGGAGCACGTCGCAGCGCTCGAGCAGCCGCCAGAGGAGCGCCTTGCCCTCCTCGGACTTGAGGTCGAGAACGACGCTGCGCTTGCCGCGGTTGATGCTGAGGAAGTAGGCGCTCTGGCCCTCGATGAAGGGCGGCCCCCAGGCTCGCGTGTCGTCGCCGTCGGGTGGCTCGACCTTGATCACCTCGGCGCCCATGTCGGCGAGCAGCATCGAGCAGTACGGGCCGGCGAGCACGCGGCTCAGATCGGCGACGCGGGTGCCGGCGAGCGGTCCTGGGGCCATCATCAGTGCCTCCGTGAATACCTGGTCGGCGCTCTAGGAGCCAGTCTTGTCGGGCAGCGCCGAGGAGGGTGTCGGCGCCGCCTTGGGGTCAGGCGCCGGTGACGGAGCGGGCTCGGGCTTGGGCTCCGGCTTGGGGGTCTCGCTGCCCGGCCCCGGCCCGGGCGAGGGCGTCCCCACCTTGCGCTCGAGGTCGGCGACATTGCGCTTGGCGAGCGTCGCCTTCGACCCCGAAGGGTTCGCCTGCAGGTAGGCGCGATAGTAGTCGAGCGCCTTGGAGTTGTTCCCCTGCACCTTGTACGCCTCGGCCATGCCGATGAGCGACTCGCCGTACGTGGGCGAGATCGCCAGCGCTCTCCTGAACGACAGGATCGCGGCGGCGAACCGCTCCTGGTCGAGGTGGCAGTAACCGATCCCGGTGTGGGCCTCGAGGCCGCCTGGCTTGAGCTTGAGGGCGCGCTCGAAGAGCTTGAAGGCCTGCATCGTGCGGCCTTTCTCCGAGAGCGAGTTGCCCTCCTTGACGAGCTGATCGTAGGAGCCGCCGGCGACAGCCGTGGGCGTGCCGCCGGGCGTGGGGGGCTTGGGCGTGCCGCCGGGCGTGGGGGGCTTGGGCGTGTCACCGGGCGTCGGAGGCTTGGGGGTGTCACCGGGCGGGGGCGGAGTCGCGGCGCCGCTGTCCGGACGCATCGCCACGGGGGGCTGCCTGTCCTCGAGGGTGACCAGGTCCAAGAGCTCGCGCGCCCAGCGGTGTTTTTCGTTCGCCGCGAGGATCGACTCTGCCTGCGCCCGCGCGTCGGGGCGACGGCCGGCGCGCAGGTGGATCATCGCCAGCTGGAACCCGGCGCGGATCAAGCTCTGCCCGTAGCGCGCCCTCGTCTTCGTGAGCGCCTCCTTCAACAGGTCCTCGGCGCGGGTGACGTTGCCCTGGCTCCCCCAGAACGCCCCCTCGACGTACAGCGTCTCGGGATCCTCGGGGAGCGTCTTTCGCGCGGCCGCGAGGAACGGGAGCACCTCGCGGGTGTTGCGTCCGTGCACCCGGAGGTAGTCGGCCATCGCGCGCTTCACCTCGCCCCTCTCGGGCCCCAGGTCGACGGCCTTCTTCGCGTGGGACTCGGCCTCGCCCAGCTTGCGCTCGGCCTCGTTCTTGAGGTTGGTGGCCTGCAGCCGCAGGCGCTTGGGCTCGTCGGCCTGAGTGGGGCTGGCGCTGCCCGCCTCGAGGATCCGCGCCCGGCGCTCGAGGAGCTCCGCGTAGTCGCGCAGGTGCTGCGCCCAGGAGGAATAGACCTCGGCGCGCGCCGCTTGAACGAGGGCGTCGTTCTGGGAGCCTTTCGCGAGCTGCTGGTCCGCGAGGCGCAGGCTCTCCTCGTCGTCGAGGAGGAACAGCTTGCGGCCCGCCTGATAGGTGGCGTCAGCCTCGTTGCCCGAGAAGAGCGCCTTCAGACGATCGCGGTACACGACGCCCAGGACGACGCCCGCGACGACGATCATCCCGACGGTGACAAGCCCGACGGTCTTGCCCGTCGCGTGTCGAGGCACCTCGTCGCCCATCTCGACGGCGGCGTGCCTGCCGCTGACGCGGACCCCTCCCTCCTCCCACGCGGCCGAGGGCCCCACCGCCTGGAACTGCGCGCCGCCCGCCGCGAAGGCCGGCTCGCCGATGTGCTCGGGCTCGGTGTTGCGCTGGACCGGGAGCAGGCTCTGCGCCGGAGGCAGGACCCCGGGTGGAGGCCGGGCGCCCTCGGCGGCCATCGCCGCGTCGACCACCTGGAAGAATGACGAGAGCTCGGCGATGTCACCGAGGCGCTTCCAGGTCTCGCCGCTCTTCGAGATATGGTCGTCGCGGTTGACCTTGCGCTCGACGATCCACTGCTGGAGCGTGGTCAGCTCTTTGAACTTGAAGATCTGCCCCGTGATGGAGCGAATCATCCACTGCTTGTTGTCGGCGGCGAGGCCCGCCAGCGGGGCGGGGAAGGAGAGCGTGGGAATCGGCGCGGCGACCGGCTCGGTCTCGACGATCGCCTTGCGCCGCACCTTGAACATGTAGTTGCAGCTCGTGCACTTGACGGTGACCCCCGCCTCCGTGACCTTCGAGTCGTCGAAGTCGTACTCGGTCTTGCACTTCGGGCACGTGATGTCCATGCAGCGCCTCGACCCGTCGGTAGTGTACCAGACCGCCCCCCCGTGGCAAGACGCACCGTCGGGTGGTGTCCCTCAGTCAGCGCGAGCATCACGATCCATGGCGACGCACATGACGTGGACGTTGACCTACGTTGACCTTGACGGCGACGGCGACCTGAACGTGGCCCGCCGATCGGCGACGGCCACGTCGCCGTCAACGAGCACGACAACGCCAACGATCGGCCATCTTCTCACTTCCCCAGCTTGACGTCGGGCAGCTTCAGCTGCGGGACACGGGGCGCGGTGGGGGGCGGGGCCTCCTCCGCGCCCGCGGTCGGGTCGCCGCCCTCCTGCGCCTCCCGCGCCGCCTTCAGCTTCTCGTCGATGGCCTGCAGCGTCTGCTCGATCTGGCGCCGGCTCGAGCCCGCCTCCTTCAGAAGCTGGGCGCGGAGCCGCGACAGCTCCTCGGTGCGACCGGTCAACGCCAGCGCCTGGTAGAGGAGGATGGAGCTCTGTGGCGACGGCTGTCGCGCGAGCGCCTGGCGCAGGAGAGGGATCGCCGCCTCGGGCTTGTTGTCCCCGAGCTCGCGCAGCGCGCGCAGCATGAGCACCGGCGCCTCGCCGGGCGCGATGCGCTCGGCGGCCTCAAGGTGCTTGGTCCCCTTCTCGGGATCGGTGGGGAGGAGGAGCGCGGCGAGCACCTGGTGGGCCGGCCAGTAGCCCGGGTCCCTGCGCAGCGCCTCCTCGAGGTGGGGCACCGACTCGGCGGGGTGGTTCGCCGCGGCGAGGAGCTTGCCCAGCATGCAGCGCCGAGCCGCGTCGTCGCGCAGCGCCAGGGCCTTCTTTCCCTCGACGGTCGCGTCATCGAACCCGCCCGCGGCGGCGAGCACGATGGCGCGCGCCCCGTGGAGCGTCGGGGAGGGCGAAGCCGCCTTCAGCGCGAGCTGCGACAGCTCGTAGGCTTTGGGCGAGTCGCGCCGGCGAAGCCGCAGCGCGCGCAGCGCCAGCATGTGGGCGCCGGCGGAGGCGTCGTCCAGCGGCGTGAGCTCGTCGGGCGTCGCCCGCATCTGCGCGTCCTGGCCCCCCGCCCAGGCGGGGAGCGGCAGCGCCCGCAGCGGATCGAGCACGAGCACCGGATCGCGTCCGAGCTGGCGCGGCGCGTAGAGGATCGCCACGTAGCGGCCGACGCCGCCCGTCAAGTCGGGAGTGCGCGTTGGCCCGCCGACACGGAATGTCTCGCCGAGGAGCGCCTCGCCGCCCGCCTCACGCAGCGCCGCCACGAGGAGCGCGGCGACCTCGAAGCTCGACGCCGTCCGCGCCTTGCCGGCGCGCAGCTCGGCGTAGAGCACGTCGGGAGCGCGGACCCCGATCTCGGACGCCGCCTCGAGGTCGGGAGCGAGGTGGGCGAGGAGCGGGGCCAGACGGCTCGCGACCTCGGCAGCGCGGGCCGCCGGCTCGCCCTTCGCTTGCCGCGCGAGTTGACGCAGCTCGGCGGACGATGCGAACGGGTCGAGGACGGCCTCCGCGGGGACACCGCGCCAGATGAGCGTGCGCTGAAGCAGCGCCTTGTCGAGGATCCCGAGCTGCCCGGGACGCGGCACGGCCCGGTGGCGCGAGAAGAGCATGCCGGCCCCGACGAGCGCCCCGAGCGAGGAGAGGCCGAGCAGCAGGTAGACGAGGTGGCGGCGGGCGAGGCGAGGACGCGCTCGCACGGGCGGAGCGTCAGCCGCCTCCAGGTTGTGCTGGCGCAGGCACTTGGGGCAGCGCGGCTTGGAGTCGCTGGCGGGGTCGTGGTCGAAGACGATGTCGCAGTGGACGCAGCGATGCTTGCTCATGGCTGGGGCAGAGGCTACAGGCTCTGGCGCCGTGGGGGCAAGAGCGCTCGCGAGCTGCCTTGTGTTGGTTTACAATTGGAGCAACGCCACGCGGCCGCGACCCGCCGCCGAGCCATGATCGACGAGCGCCGGCCTGCTTGAACGTCGACTGATCGCCAGAGCGAGAACGGCCTGTGATCTGCTCCCGCTGCAACGCCCCGACCACCGAGAGTCAGCGCTTCTGTGGCCAGTGCGGCGCAGCGCTCTCGCCCATCCCCGAGGAGCTTCCCTGGGAGGTGGGGCAGGTCCTCGACGGGCGCTACCGCCTCAGCTACTTGATCGGGCAGGGGGGCATGGGCTCGGTGTACCGCAGCGAGGTCGTCGGCCTCGGCCATACCGTCGCCGTGAAGATCCTGCACCCGGCGCTGGCGGCCGATCCCGTGGCGCGCCGCCGGCTCGAGAACGAGGCACGCCTCGCCAGTCAGATCGATCATCCGAACATCGTCTCGATCCTCGACTACCACACCGGCCCGTCGCTGACGTACCTAGTGATGGAGTACCTGCGCGGGGAATCCCTGCGCGAGGTGCTGCACCAGGTGGGGTACGTCGGGGTGCAGCGGGCGATCCACATCACGCGCCAGCTGCTGTCCGCCCTCGAGGCATCCCACAGCCTGGGCGTGCTCCACCGCGATCTCAAGCCCGACAATGTCTATCTGATCACACGCCAGGACAGCTTCGACTTCGTCAAGGTGCTCGACTTCGGCATGGCCGTGCTGTCGCAGGCTCCCGAGGACGCGCGGCTCACCTCGACGGGCCAGGTGTGCGGGACGCCGGCGTACATGTCGCCGGAGCAGGCGCGCGGCCGCGACGTCACCGAGCAGTCCGACCTCTACTCGGTCGGGGTGATCCTCTTCGAGTGCCTGACGGGGTTCAATCCGTTCCTCGGCGCGAACACCGCCGACACGCTCGTGAACCACTTGACGCGGATGCCCGAGCTCCCCTCCATTGCCTGCAAGGCGGCGCAGGTCCCGCCCTACCTGGACGCGGTGGTGATGCGGGCGCTGCGCAAGAACGCCCCCGAGCGGTTCGAGTCGGCGGCGGAGTTCCGCAAGGTGCTCGAGGCGCTCGTGCTGGCGCGCCGCCGCGACACGCGTGACGAGAACCGCGCGATCACCACCTGCCCCGAGTGCGGCAAGCCGCTGATCGTCGGCGCCAAGCGCTGCGAGGCGTGCAAGCACCTGCTGCAGAAGCCGAGCCTCGGTCCCGAGGCGATCAAGGAGATCGTTCCCCCGGAGATGGTGCGGGCGCTCGAGGACACGGGCATGCGGCACATGGACATCCAGCTGTCGCCGACGGTGACCTCCACGACCTCTCCGGCGATCTGCTGGGACCCGCCGCTCGTCGGTCTGGAGCGCGAGCTGAGCGAGATCGAGGCGACGCTGCGGCCATCGTCGCGAGGCGCCGCCCTCGAGGTGCTGCGCATCGTCGGGCAGGCCGGGCTGGGCAAGGGTCGCCTCGCGCGAGAGGCCGCGCGCATCGCCCTGCAGCAGGGGATGCAGGTCGTCTGGACCGAGACCGAGTTCCTCTCGGTCTATGCCCCGCTCTACCCGATCCAGGTGGCCACGACGCGGCTGCTGCACCTGCCCGAGTCGGTCGCCGACGAGGGAGACCTGCTGAGCGGCGCCGAGGCGGCGGGCTTCGACATGGCCCACCAGCAGGGGTTGACGGAGATCTTCGGCTTCGGCAAGCCGGTGCGCGATCCGGCGGACGCGAGGCGAGCACGGCGCGCCGACGCCTGGCGCGCGGCGGTGCGCTGCGCCGCCCTTCGCGGCCCGGTGCTGCTCGTCTTCTGCGACCTCCAGCTCCTCGACGCGCCATCGCGCGAGCTGGTCGCGGCGCTCGCGTCGAACGAGCCCACCGGCAACCCGGTGCGGGTCGTCGTCACCGAGGAGCCGGGCCTGCTCATGCTCTGGCCCGAGACGAAGACCCTCTCCCTGTCGCCGCTCTCCTCGAAGGACGCCGTGGCGCTCGTCTCCAGCCTCCTCGAGCGCAGCGCGCTGCGCGCCGAGCCCGAGCCGATCGCGGAGGCCTCCGGCGGCAACCCGCTGCTGCTCATCGAGCTCGCACGGCTGGCCGTCCTCGACCCGCTGGCGCGCATGCCGCGCAGCCTCGCCGAGGCGATCACCCAGCGCATCAGCCAGCTGCCGCCGCGACCGCGCATGCTCCTGCATGCCATGTCGGTCCTCGGCCGCCCCACCAGCCCCGAGACGCTGGTGACGATGGTCTCCGAGAAGGTGCAGGAGACCGCGACGCTCAACCTGCTCGCCGAGCAGGGCTTCCTCGCGGGCGGCGACAAGGGCTGGCGCCCCGCGCACCGCGTGTACCGCGAGGCGGCCTACGCCTCGATCCCCGTGGCCGTCCGGTCGATCCTTCACCTGCAGGCGGCGCGCATCGCCATCGACCAGGGGAGACCGACGGCCAGCATCGCCCACCACCTCTTCGAGGGGGGCAACCACGGCGCGGCCGTCCCCTACATGCTTCGCGCCGGTATGCGCGCCCTCGACCTGCTCGATGACGCGCTCGCGGTCGAGTACTTCAACAAGGTGCTGAAGATCATCCCCCCGCCGCCCCGCAAGTTCGAGGGCAGCTCCAAGGCATGGCTCACCGCGAACCTCGGGCTCGCCGTGGCGCTGCACGACGGCGGCGACATGGTCTCTGCCCAGAACACCCTGCGGCGCGCCGTGCAGGTCGCCACCGAGGCCGGCTGGGTCGAGGAGCAGCGGCGCATCGAGCGGCGCATCGAGCGCCTGCGCCACGTGGAGCCCGCCCCGCCGTACCAGGTGGACGCCTCGACGGTGGACATCATCGTGAGCTGGGAGCCGGGGAAGAAGTCGAAGCCGTAGGGCTGATGTTGACGACCACTGCTCAATACAACGGGGAACGGGGAACGGGCAACCGGGAAGCTCGGATTGCGAGCGCGAAGTCGATCCGAGCATGAGCTCCGTTGCGATCTGACTTCCCGGTTCCCCGTTCCCGGTTCCCCGTTCCCCGTTCTCTTCGCACTGGATACGCCGGCTCGTGATCTGCATTACGTGCGTGGGTGGCGTTGCGCCCACCGGCCCCACAAAATTGGAGGCCCGATCTTCGGCTGCTACAGTACCCGCCATGAGCCTCCCGGAGCTTTTCGGGCCGTACCTCTTGCATCACCGCATCGCGCAGGGGACGACCTCCGAGGTCTTCCTCGCCCAGACCACGGGGGAGTTCCCGCGCATCTGCGCCGTGAAGCGGATCCTGCCCGCGCTCGCCGCGCTCCCGGAGTTCGGCGAGCGGTTCCGCAGGGACGCGGCGCTGCTCGTCCGCTTCGCGCACGGCAACCTCGTGCAGGTGCTCGAGGTGGGGGCGGTGGAGGAGCGGCCGTTCGTCGCGATGGAGCACATCGACGGCGTCGAGCTCGCCGACTTCGTCGCGCAGGCGCCGGAGCAGGGTCCGCTCCCGCCCGAGCTGGCGCTCTACGTCGGCCTCGAGGTGTGCGAGGCGGTGAGCTACATCGAGCAGCGCCGGCGCGAGGAGTACGGCGCCCCGACTTTTCCGCCGGACGCGGCGTGGCCCCTCGAGGTGATGCTCGCCTTCGACGGTCTGGTGAAGGTGGTCGACCTCGGAGGATTCGGCGCGCTGCGCCTCGGGCAGGAGCGCGTGGGCCACGTGCTCTCCAGCCCCGGCTACGCCGTCCCGGAGGTGATCCGCAAGCAGCCGCTCGACGTGCGGAGCGACCTCTTCGCCATCGGCACGATCGTCTGGGAGGTGCTCGCCGGGCAGCGGCTCGCGACCGCCGATCCCGAGGCCTACGTGCGGGGCGTGCTCTCCGGGACGTGGAGCGCGCCGCTCGTCCAGCGCAAGGACGCGCCCGGCGACGTGATCCGCCTGGTGGCGGAGCTGCTGCAGCTCGACCCGGCGCGGCGCCCGTCGAGCATCGAGGAGGTTCGCCGGCGCCTGGTGGGAGGGCTGCGGCGTCTCGCCCCGACCTACGGGTCGGCGGCGCTCTCGGGGATGCTCTGGCGGCGCTGCCGCGCGGCGATCGGCCAGCACGAGGACCTGATGGCCGAGGTCGTGCTCCGCGCGCAGACCGTGCCGAAGCGTGCGGCGGCGATGCGCACGGCGACCTACGGCCGCGCGGGAGAGCCGCGCCCCGTCGAGCCGCCGCGGCCCCTGCAGGTGGGCGACGTGATCTCGGGCACGCGCTATCGCATGGTCCGCTCCCTGGGCCAGGGGGGCTGCGCCGAGGTCTACGCGGCCCAGCATGTCGATCTCGACCGGCAGGTGGCGATCAAGATCATCTCGCCGCAGCTCGCCGCGGATGCCGTGGCGACGACCCAGTTTCGCATGGAGGCACGCGCCTGCAGCCGCGTGCGCCACCCGAACATCGTCGACGTCATCGACTTCGGCGAGCTCACCGACGGACGGTTCTTCTTCGCGATGGAGCTGCTCGACGGCCAGAGCCTCGGCGAGGTCATCGAGCGCGAGGGCTCGCTGCGGCCGGAGCGCGCCATCGGGATCTTCCGCCAGATCGCCAAGGCGCTGGGCGCGGCGCACGAGCAGGGCATCGTGCACCGCGACCTCAAGCCCGACAACGTGATGCTCGTGCACCACGACGGACGGGACGACGTGGTCAAGGTCCTCGACTTCGGCGTGATGGCGCTCGCCAGCGAGGAGAGCGGTCACCGCGTCGGGACCGCGGGCTACATGGCGCCGGAGCAGTGCCGCGGGGAGAAGCCGACGGCGGCCATGGACATCTACGCGCTCGGCACGTCGCTCTACGAAACCCTCAGCGGCGAGATCCCGTACCCCGCGGAGAGCATCGAGGAGTTCATGCGGCTCCAGGAGAGTGAGCCGCCCCCCGCGCTCCGCTCGCGCCCCGCGGCCGCCGGCCTTCACCCGGCGCTGGAGCGCGTCGTGCACCGCGCCCTCGAGCGTGATCCCGCGGCGCGCCAACCGTCGATGGCCGACTTAGAGGCCGAGCTGATCCGCGCCGAGCAGGAGGCGGGCCTGCACAGCGACTGGGACGACCTGCCACCGCCAGGCGAGGTGCGCGACCGTCGGCCGAGGCCCGCGTCGTCGGAGCTCCGCGCTCCCAGCCGACGTGGGGGGCTCGTCCTCGGTGGAGCGCTCGGCCTGATGGCGCTCGGGGTCGTCGGCGTTCTCTGGTACGGGGCGGGCAGGGATCGGCGAGACGCCGTCGCGTCCGTCGCGGGCCCCGCGCAGACGCGGCCCGCGAGCCAACCGTCCACGGCCGGGATCGAGGACCTGCTACGCCGCGCCGAGGCGGCCGCGGAG
>Ga0316616_100000853_pt1 | contig 11181 bp, 10 predicted proteins | sample OWC_Aug_M1_C1_D1_FD_207660 | JGI IMG/M metagenome (GOLD analysis project Ga0316616, IMG submission 207660) | Wetland soil microbial communities from Old Woman Creek delta, Ohio, United States - OWC_Aug_M1_C1_D1_B | ecosystem: Environmental > Terrestrial > Soil > Wetlands | place: USA: Ohio...
ACGTATATGCCCGAGCAAGATTTGCCCCCCTCAATCTTCCATATGTTGGAGCGCAATGTGGGCAAAAAAATCAGAGTGGTTCTTGACCCAGCGTACGGTTTCGAAGGCACTTTAGCCGCGGTTACGCATGAACCTTCAGGCATTTGGCTCTCCGACGCTGAAGCCATCGTGATGCGGTCAACCATTGCACAGCCGATTCCCCAGGTTGCTAGCCGCGAAGAGCGAAGCGAGTTGTTTCTGCACCTAAACAGTGTGCAGAGAATAGAAGTGTTGCATTCTACTCCACCTAGAAGGTAGGGAAGCAACAGTTTAGAAGAAGATTTTTGCCAACACGGAAATTACAATTAAAGATACCGAGAGAATCACGAGGAGTTCGGGTCGGACTTTGATGCCTTCGGTTTCTTCCTCAAAAAATCTAAGCAACCCTGCGCTTGCAGCGGGCATTGGGCCAGTGTCTTTCTTTTTTTTCCGCATACCCATAAGTTTTCGCGTTCCTAAATTACTTTGAGCACATGCCTAATCTTCGCCTAAACTAATTAATCTTACGCCACAGTGTTGCTCTTTTTTGTTTTTGTTTAGTAGTTGTTGGGTGCCAGGTCCTTTTAAAACAACCAAACTCCAATCTGAAAGTTCTTTTTTTTCTTTAGATTGGGGGAGGGTTTTAGAATTTCACACTCTGCAACTGTTAAAAACAGAATAAATATGATTTACAGAAACCAGATGTTTTTAGAAAGAGTTTGCAGAGACTCTGGCCCAAACTTAAGGAGAAAACAAACAAATGCAGACTCTCTACGGAAAGTAATAATCACCAGAGCCTTCTCAGCTCAGCGTTTTCTAGTACTTGTATACAAAAGCATCAACTAAACACACAAATAACCCCTCTAAACCCTTATAGCCTCCAAAAGCGACCTTTCCCAGTGACCAATAATGGAAATTCGTCAATTCCAAGAAATGATGAAACACCTCTACTACAAACGCGACATGGTACGCGGTATATACGGCACGTTTAACTGGTTGGTTGAAGAAGTCGCAGAACTAGGCGAAGAACTCAAAGGCAGTGACCGGGAAGCCACCGAAAAAGAATTTGCTGACGTCATGGCCTGGCTGGCGTCACTGGCAAACATTAAGGGTATAGACCTCGAAAAAGCCGCCTTAGACAAGTACCCCCACAAATGCCCTAAATGCCTAAACTCGCCGTGTGCATGCACGTTTTAGCTGAGCCGTTTCTGACCCAAACCGGTCGACAGCCACACATAACGCCTACTGCCCCTGCGCTCAACAGTTCCTTCCTCTTTTAGAAGATACAGATGATGCATCGCAACTGAATATGAAAGCCCTGATTGCCCTGCAAGTTTGGCAGCGCTAAGTCCTTGAGCATCAAGCAACACCAAAAGTTTAGTCCTAGCCGAGAGCCCGCTTTGGACATTGCGGATTTGTTTTAGGTATGCGTTAGGATGCCAGGTTTGCTTGATGCTTCTTTCCCTCTGTAGCTTATTTTGCGGTCTCGTAGAAAAGTTTATGCTATGTGAAATCAAAGAGCTTTGCTTGCTTAGGTTTTTTGTTGTCAAACATTACGGCTAGCTCCTCTTTGATGAGCTCCATGCGTTGGGTGTAGTATTTGGGCAACCCGTACTTGTCGACAAGCTGCTGCGCTGCAACAAGGTATTTTTCAATGCCGCCGCGGTAAACCGTAAGCGTCAACTGGCCCCCGCAGAATGGGCATTTGCCTTTGAGGGGGAGGCGGCGGAATTTTTTATTGCAGGATTTGCATCGGAAGCCCTGGGTGGAGAAGGCCCGCATGTTTCCGGCGATGTCCCTCATAAAATGAGTGTTGAGAACTTTTAGGGCGACTTTTCTTGCGTCTACCGCGTCAATTTTTTCCCCCAACTCCAGTTGCATGTCGAGTTTGTCAATCATAGATTTGAATTCCTTGTAGCTGCTGTTTGCGTTGCCAAGGTTAATGTTGCTGCAGGGGGTGGTGAATTGGAACCCTTCGAATTGGGCTTCTGTACCTAGGCGGTGGCTGATTATATCCATTATTGCACTTACTTGGCTGGCGTCAGCTTTCTCAAGCGTCTTCTTGTAAAACTCTAAAGGGTAAGTTATACTGACGTCGAAGTCATGGGCTTGCCGCTGTACCTCTTTAGTGTTCACAAATGGAATTAGCAATATTGGGGCGTCCATAATTCCGCCAATCTGAGCAGGCAAGAAAATCCGTGAAAAGTTTAGCAATGTATCTAGGGCAAGCATTATTGCGTCTTCATCGCCGTCGCAGTCTCGGCGTTTCGCCGAGTGCCAAACCGAATGTGCGTAAATTACGTTGCGGTCAGTGTAACCAACAATTCTGCCCAAGATGCAAGCGCAAGTGTGAGGCGCCAAACCGAACAACAGGTGCCCCACCAAGTCTTCGCCTTTCTTGACATTGTAGAAGGCCTGTAGTTTGTAGACTTTTGTTAAGAGCTCATCAATGAAGGCGGCTATTTGCACGAAGTATTCTCCTGCACTCCAAGGAATTACGACGTCTTGGATTTTGAGCTCACAGATTTGGTTGGGGTTAGTCAAGGGCTTGCCATAAGTGTCAGTCAAGTACCCCATTTGATGCATCTTTTCAATCGAGGTGCCGATCTCAGCAGGAGTAATATGCGACAGCGGCGCATTTGTTGCGTCAAACCGTATGGTGCCATCCTTGTAAACAGAAAGCCCATGCTTCGCCCGCAAGATGCCTTTGGCAATGTTTTCAGGGGTTTTGTCAGCGTTGGTTAACCCCTTGACCCCACGCAACATTTTAGGCGCCTGGCAACCCAGAGTTTTAGACGCGGACTCCACAATTTCTCTAAAGTTGACTGGTTGCCGATGATACAGCACTCCGTCGGATTTGCAGTTTGCACACCCAACATCTTTAACGGGTCTACCGCATCGGGGGCAACTTTTCTCAGGAACTGTCTCCACTCCACAGGCATCACAGACTATTTTTGTTGTGTAGCTCTTGCAGTTGGGGCATTTGCGTTTAACTAACTCAACGAAGACGGGCCCCTGTTTTGCCGCTTCCATCAGGTCCCGGTGGGAGCCACCCTTCAAACCAACCGGGAAAAGTACGTGCACAAGCGGTTTCATTTCGCGGTGCTTGGCTTTCTCTGGTCTGCCCATGCGTCCTCCCACGTAGCTTGGCGCTTTATCTTTGACCTGCACACCTGACAACACGCTCAGCAGTTCTAAAACCGAAGATACCTGAAGTGGTTCGGCTAGCCGAGGAGTACCGTAACCAAGAGTGAAAGCTAATGCAGCCGCGTCCTCGCCTGACAGCACAACTTTGCCATCCACAATTTTGTATGGAACAAAAATTTTCCGAAGAGTCTTTACTGCATCATCACTAGCCGCTCCTGTGATTTTGGAGGCGACACCATCTTCGGAGGTGATTTCACAGCAACCAAGCCAATTCCGTAAAACATCAACTTCAGTAACAGTCGATAATCCTGTCCAGAAAAAGAGACAGTTGGGCGACAGAGGCACTCCTATCACTTGACTGATTGTAATAGCTTCGTTTGTAGTTGGTTTATTCTGGAATGGAGAAAGTACAAACCCTTCAAGTGTTTCTGGTAGTACTTTGCAGGCTGCCCCAGCTTCTTTGTAGTTGCCGCCGAATTTCTCTGAAACAGCGTTAGCTAAATCTTTCGACCACCATTCCTCCACATACCCCGATGGCGGAAGCGCCTTGTTGCAGTAGAGAAAATCGCCGAAGTCGATGAGCATGTCTCCTAAGAAAAGAATTTTTTGGATTTTACCTTTTACAGATGAAAAATTCTCCAGCGAAACCCGCACGACCGAGCCGTCTTTGAGTAGCACTACGGGTTTCTCGATGCTGTCCACGGGCATAGTGACGCCTCCTTTACCGGGGAGTTCGAGGCGCATCTGGGTGCCTGCAGCTAGGAACCCCTCAACCACAAGCATGGTGGCGGGATGAATTCCTACTGCAGATAGCCCAGTATTTCGTGACCTGCCGTAACGTAGCCGAAAACCGCCTTTGGTTGATGGAAAAGCGAAAATCGGTCGTCCTGCGATGACGTCATCCATGAAACCTCCGGATTTCTTTTCGGTTTTCTTCTTGAAGTCTTTGAGCCACTCCCAACCTGAAAAACCCAGCTTATCAATTATAACGTAGACTTTCAGAGCGCGCCCAACTATACCGTCGTTGATAACTCGCAACGCTCCGCCTCGGACACGATTGGTTTCAACCCGCTCCAAGTTGCGGTAAGACGAAACCTCAACGGGGTCGGATTCAGTTCCAGTGCACTCCACAGGAACCAAGTTGAGGACTTTGCGGAGTTCCCCGTCGGGGATGTGGTACTGGAAACGCCCCACTGAGCGCTCGTAGAGGCGGAGTTCTTCGATAAAACGGGAAACTTCTTCTTCTGTCGGTTTATACTTATCCAAGCCGAGTTCTCGACGCACATAGTCACCCACCACCAACGTTAAGGCTTGGTCGGTACCACCTGCAGAACGGATTGGCCCTGCGAAGTAAACAGCGAGGTAGCGGGTTCTATCCTCATTAGCCTTAATTTTTACATGGGCGATTCCTTGAATCGGCGCTGCCGTTAAGCCTTCAGTGAAAATGGCAAGAGCTGTCCTAATCGCTTGCTCAGCTAGTTGTTCGGGGGTTTGTGGAGTATCGGCGAATTTGCCTTGGGCGACTTGTTGTGCTACTTTGAAGGCGACTTCTTCCCGCGGTATCTTGGCGCTTAACTCGCGGATGCTTAAAGCTACGCCTTTGGGTCCAACGAGACCTTCCACTAAGTCAGCAATGTCTTGGGCTACGATGCATTCAGTTTTCAGCGCGGGGTCTAATCCTTTTGATCTGGCTCTGTCGCTGACCTCGTATAGCTCCTTGAGTTGGCGCTCCATGGTTTCTTTGTAATTTTGATATCCTTTGCTGATGTTCAAGGGACAGTTCTCCTGCAAGATATGGAAGGATAGGTTATTTTGGCTTTCTAAAAAGAAACAGAAACAGCTAAGCAAGAAATTAGTGCTTGACGCCTTTGATGGCTGAGATTATCTGTGATATGCGCTCGTTGGCGTCGCTGGTTTCCGTGAGGTTACCCGTCACAATAACATCTGCGCCTGCGGAAGCCGCGGCAATCGCTTGTTCTTTGGTTTTGATACCGCCGCCCACAATTAATGGAACTTCGATTAAGTTTTTGGAGGCGTATATCATTTCGGGTGGAACAGGGTTTGATGCTCCTGAGCCTCCTTCAAGATAAATAAAGTGCATACCGAGGTATTGCCCTGCGAGTGCATGAATCGCGGCTAGTTCTGGTTTGTTGTAGGGAACGGTGATGGCTTTTCCCACTATACCTGCGGTGCCCCCTTCGCCGACTATCACATAGCCCATGGAGAGTGGTTCAATTTTGAATTTCTTCACCAGCGGAGCCCCCAAGATTTGGGCGCCGATAAGGAAGTAGGGGTCTACGCTGTTTAGCAGAGACATGAACCAGATGGCGTCTGCGTGACTGCTTATGCCTGTGACGTTATTGGGGAAAAGGATCGTTGGGAGATTAACGGCGTCTTTAATGGCTTTGACGACTTCGTCGAGGTGAGTTTGAGAAATAAAAGTTGATCCCCCAATCATTATGGCAGCGGTGCCGCTGTTTTTGGAGCTTAACGCAACTTTAACGGCCGCGTCAACAGTGACCTTTTCAGGGTCAATAAGCGTCATGTGGATGGCGCCGTCCGATTTGATTTTTTCTAGCAAGTACCGTTCAATTGGGCCAAGCATCGATTAATCCTACTCTTTAACGTTGGTTACAGGGGTACGCTTCTGGTTTCCATAAACACGGTCAGTTAACATGCAGTAAACGTCCACTTCACCCTGCGCCTGCTTAATTGTGAACTCTTCTTTTAAGCCACAACTGCTACATTGAGCGATAGCGTGACCGCCGTCTTCGCGGTTAATTTCGACGCGCACAGTTTCTTTTCCACAGCGGGGGCAAGAAAAGAACTTGGGTAACTTTTTCTTTGGAATATGAACAACTTTTTTCCTTCTTCGCCCCATTCAGTAACCTTCTTCATGTTGGTAATGTTGACTATTATTTATCCTTGTCCTTAAATAGTTGCCTACTAACCATCAGGGTGAGGCTGCGTGGAACAAGTGAATTTAACGCCCGCTGTACTAGAAATTGATTTTTCGGAAGCTCAAACCCGAATTTGCCGTTTCATCAAAGAATACGTACAAAATGCCGGCTTCAAAGGAATCGTACTTGGGCTCTCCGGAGGCGTTGATAGCTCAACTGTAGCCGCGCTTTCCAGCCTTGCCATCGGAGGCGAAAACGTGCTCGGTCTTATTATGCCAGAAAAGGAAACGTTTAACCAAAAAGATATCGACGATGCCAAAACCGTAGCAGAGATATTCCATTTAGAAACTCAGGTTTGCGACCTAACAAACGTTGTTGAAGCCTTTTTCAAGGGCATACCAGCCTTCGACGCCCAAGACAGACTCTGCAAAGGCAACATAAAAGCCCGTGCACGGATGATTTGCCTCTATTACTACGCTAACAAGCACAACCGCATCGTCTGCGGCAGCTCAGATAAATCAGAAACCTTGATGGGGTACTTCACGAAATGGGGCGACGCCGCAGCCGACATTGCGCCAATCCTAGACCTCTACAAAACACAGGTGCGGAAACTCGCGCTACATTTAGGCCTTCCAAAAAAGCTTGCTCTGAGACCGTCTACGCCGGGGCTGTGGCCTGACCAGCTAGCCGAAGTAGAGCTGGAAATCAAATTCGAAACCCTCGACCTAATTCTCTATGGGTTAGAGCGGTTCATCTCGCCGCTCGACATCGCTGATCAACTTGGAGTGGAAGCAGCGCTTGTAGAGAAAGTGAAGAGACGTTGGCTGTCAAATGAACATAAAAGAAGATTGCCCCTGCCACCTAAGATTGGTTTTCGAACCGTGGGAAACGATTTTAGGCTTCCAAGACACAACTACTAAGGGATGGCTATGAAGAACAAAATCAAACTTGCACTCTGCCAAATCAGCAGCAAACGGGAAGACAAAGAAACCAACCTCCAAAAAATTGAAAAACAAACCCTTAAAGCAAAACAACAGGGAGCCGACTTAGCCATCTTCCCCGAGATGTCCCTGACAGGTTACGTTGTCTTAGATCAAGTTTACGAGCTGGCAGAACCGGTCCCCGGACCCAGCGTTGCAAGAATAGAAGCACTCGCGAAAAAGACGGGAATGCACGTTGTTTATGGAATGCCAGAGCTCAGCGAAAAAACCAGAGGTACAATCTATAACACAGCCGTACTGGTTGGCCCAAAAGGCTTCATCGGCAAGTACCGCAAAATGTATCTGCCCACGCATAGCGTGTTCGAAGAGAAAAGATATTTCCGCACAGGTTACGAGCCCGCCGCGTTCCAAACCGAAATTGGCAACTTAGGCTTAACCATCTGTTACGACGTTTTCTTCCCTGAAGTTTTTCGCCTAGCCAGACTTAAAGGCGCGCAGCTGATTGTTTGCATCTCCGCATCTCCAGCGGTGCGCAGAGGCTATTTTGAAATCCTCACAGCGGCCCGAGCTTTGGAGAACACGGCATTTCTTGCTTATGTAAACCTTGCCGGCGTGGAGGATGGTTTACAGTTTTGGGGTGGAAGTCGACTTGTTTTGCCAACAGGCGACGTTGCCGCCAAGGCAAAATATGACTTGGAGGATTTTGTGGTTTGCGATGTGGACTTCGGGGACTTGAAAACCGCTGAAACCTTTGTGCCTACGCTTCGTGATTTACGGTCTGAGCTTTTCGACAAACTGAAAACCTATTCAGAGCAATTTTGACGGAAAGTATGTAATTAGGCTCTTGGTTGTGAAATCACAGATGTATCACAAGGGTGTGATATCAAGTGATTTGGGTTAAATCACGGTAATTTCGGCGTGATTGGGTGATGTCACGGCGATCATGCGTCACGTTAGATATGAATTCGCGTGGGTAAAAGTATGTTTTCCCTGAAGGTTAGGGTTGTAGAAGTGTGTGTTATTTTGCGTTACATGTAAAAATAAGCGGTGTTGCTGTTTGGGGGCGTTTGCAAAAGTGCATTTTTTGTGTAAAGTTAAGGCATAAGGCTGTGTGGATAGACCGAGATTTTAGCCTTTTCTATGTTAAATGTAGCAAATTAAGTGTTAATAGGCAAAATATACGATAACACAGCTTTTTTAGCTGAGATAACGCTAATTTGGGTTTGAAAAATTAAGATTAAAGGGGCTTTATCTGGATAGAAAGGCTAAAAAGCCGAGAAGGTATACAAAACTGTATCCATAGGATTGATGGGAGAATGGCACACTTTGAAGCTAAAAGACGGCGTAAACGCATGGTTAAATGGGGCACTAAACGACCCCATTGTAAAAATACTGGCTAAAAATAGCCAATTAACAAAAACACAGCTTGAAACGCTCTTAATAGACATTTTAGCTGAAAATATATCGGGCAAACAGCTAAAATACGATGAAAAAGCAGCCTTACGCTTAACAAAGGCTAAAATAAGTCGCGGATCGTTTAATAGGACTTTAAAACAGTCCCGCGAAAACGTCATAAAATCGATCTACACAGTGCTCTTACTAGGATATTTAGGGGTTTTTGAGACCACAACTCTCGACCCGTATCTCGAAATAGCCAATAAACTGCACGATTATGTCGAGGCTCACCAAGAGATACCTGGCAAGGAAGAGGAAGCAAAAGACCACCTAAAAGTCATAGAAATCATCCGAAATGAGCTTGAAACGAGCCTAAAAAGGCTTTCTAGCCCATCAGAAGAGACCTTGTGACGTCACAAATCACAGATTTTTTATATTTTTATTGTAGGTTTTCAGGAAGAAGAGACCTTAGCACACAAGCGCCAGATTAAGGGCTAATTTACAAAATAAGCCCAATTAATGTCGTTTTTATGCAACATCGAGAGGCTACCAATTACGAATCTGTCAATGTGTGATCTGTGATGTCATATCTAACATGATAAATTCTACCGTAAAACTTAAAAGTCCATGGAAAGTACTGTGATATGTGATGCAACCGCAAAATCACGGTTAAGTCACGGCTGAATCACAGGGGGAGAACATCACGGTTGACCTCACAACAATATTCACAGGTGTACTGCTTGCAGTCACAGCAATAGCAGTCTACGAATACTACCACCAAATAAAAAGTGCTCACAAAGAATACGTAAAAGCCCGTGACTTCCTCGAAGACATAGTACTTAGTTTCAATCGTGAACTCCAAAGAGAAAGCACAAAGTTCGATTCCATGGTTTCAAAAGTTCAAGAAAGCTACACCAGCGCTGAAGTAAGCTACAGGAAGTCAGAAGCTATTGAAGGAAAAATTGAACCTTTCGAAAAGCAACTTGGCATCCTTAATCAATCATACCAGAAATTATCACAAGCAATCACTAGTAGCCTCACAGAAAACACTCAAAACAGCATCAATGCACTCTCAAGTCTGGCAGGGTTAGAAGCCAAACTAAAAAACATAGAAGCTACCCAAGAAACCTTACGTACAAAAATCGCCGGCTTTGAAGAGCAAATCCAGAAACTATCCGTTACCCCATCACCACAAGAATTCAGTGCCGAAGTTATGCTACCTCCCATACCGATTAAACGTGACAAAGCGTTGGCTGCACTGACAGAGACCGAGATTGCCGTGCTAGAGATGCTCTCTAGAGAGGGAGCCAAGACTGCACCTGAAATAAAGGAACGTGTGCACCTGAGTCGAGAGCACACGGCTAGGCTGATGAAGAAGCTCTATGAAGAGGGCTATTTGGAGCGGGAGGCAGGCAAGATTCCTTTCCGTTATAGTATAAAGAAGGAAATGGAAGCTTTACTTCAGAGGGTCGAAAAATCTCCAACAATATAGACTTGCAAGTGCATTTCAACGGTCTTATAAGTTTTGGAGGTTTGTTAACGGTTATTTTAGGCGTTGTTTGATGGTGGCTTGGGGGATGTTTGGCGCCGTTTTGTACTTGAGGTTGTTGGGTCCGCCGGTTCTAAGCAGCATACCTTTACTGGCCATCCTGGAAAGATATGTTGAGACTGTGCTTAAGCTGACTGGTTCTTTTAGTTCCTGTTCATAGATTGACTGGATTTCTTTTGAGGAGAACCAGATTAAAGGGAAATTCTTTTGGATGACAAGTTGAACTTTCTCGAAGCGTGAAAGAGGGCCGTTGGGTGTTGCTGATGTTGAGTTTACAGTTGGTGTTTCACTTGGTGTACCGCCGAGCAACTCTACGAGATCAAGCAGCCGCAGAGCTTTGTCGCGGGTTACTTGACCCTCAAAGGCAATGGTGTATCGATTACCATCGCTATCGAACAGCTCTACGCGTATTTTGCGAGCCGGCACTTAATTACACCTATAGGTTCACAAGCTTTAGGTTTCACAACTTATAGCTGTTATGGTGAATAAGGTTAATTGAAAAACGCTAAAACGAGCTTAAATTTGTTATTAAGAATAAATTTAGATTGTTTTTACTGTTACCAGTTTCACAGTATTTTGTTTTAGCTAAAGATTTTTGTTTAACGCTTGGTTCTGGTTTTCCAGTCGAAGTGTAGGGGTGGCTTGTTCACTTGTAAACGTTAGAAAAAAGGCAATTTGGTTGAAAAGGAGCTTAGGAAAGTGGCAATTTTAATGCCATTTCACACATATTCACAGTTTTGTGAACGGTGAAGGAAGGAATCTTGGAAAAAGATTCAACGCCGCAATTGGATTACATATTATCTACTGTTATAACTTTTTAGAAGATCAATAATATGGTTCTTTGATGGGAAAAATGGTTTTAGAGACACCCCTATGTTTCCTCTCGAACTTTTGCGAAAGAAAAAGAACTTTTGGAGGTCTGAAAAAAGATTTGATTACTGTTTGTCTAATTTCTTTGATAAGAATCATTATTATACAAGTTAATTATTTACCACTCAGAGTATAGTTATATTATAGTTATACTATTGCTTGTTTTCTTTAAAGTCAAATTATTTCCAGTAGAAACATTGGGGTGCGTGTATTCCTCAATTTGTTTAGTTGTTATCATTAATTACCATTGTCTTTTAGGATTGTTGTGCTCAAAAACTATTTTTTTAGACTATTGCCTTTATCTGTTCCACACGAAATAACGGTGGTACCTCTGAAACTTCAGAAAGGGGATAGATGGATT
>Ga0316616_100000856_pt1 | contig 11171 bp, 5 predicted proteins | sample OWC_Aug_M1_C1_D1_FD_207660 | JGI IMG/M metagenome (GOLD analysis project Ga0316616, IMG submission 207660) | Wetland soil microbial communities from Old Woman Creek delta, Ohio, United States - OWC_Aug_M1_C1_D1_B | ecosystem: Environmental > Terrestrial > Soil > Wetlands | place: USA: Ohio...
GGACATCCTGTTCAATAAGGGTTTTCCATTTTTCCTCAGGCATCGACAGGGAGTTCTGCATTTTATCCCTTACCGATGCATTATAAAGAAATGTTCGTCCTTCTTTTTCAGCTTCAGATCTTGCCTGATCAAGTTGTACCGGAGTATCAAAAGCATAATAAGCCGAACCTGTGCTGATAAGATAATCAGCATATTGTTTGTATATCTCTTTTCTTTCACTCTGGCGGTAAGGAGAGAAAGGGCCTCCGTCCTTAATACCCTCAACAACAGTGATACCGCACCATTTAAGCGACTCGATAATATATTCCTCAGCGCCTTCCACAAAACGACCCTGGTCAGTATCTTCAATCCTCAGGATGAATGTGCCTTTGTTCTTTCTGGCAAAAAGAAAGTTATAAAGAGCGGTCCTCACTCCGCCGATATGGAGCGGACCCGTCGGACTGGGAGCAAAACGAACCCGTACTTGCTGCATACTGATTATTTTCAGATTAATACACAAATATAGACAAACCGCCTAATAAAATCAGCATGGCATATATCAGTTTTTATGGTTCCTATTTATATTACATTTGTGCAACATTTAATAAGTACTGGTAAAAACTGTTCTCCATGAAAACAATGAAAGCTCTTGTGAAAGCCCGCCCGGAGAGGGGTTTATGGATGCAAGAGGTTCCGGTTCCTGAACCTGGCTTGAATGATGTCATAATAAAAATTAATAAATCCGCTATTTGTGGCACTGATCTCCATATCTACCGATGGGATGAGTGGTCGAAAAAGACGATTAAAATTCCTATGGTGATCGGTCATGAATATATGGGCACTATCGAAAAAATGGGAGCTGGTGTTACAAATCTTAAACTGGGAGAGAGGGTTACCGGAGAAGGACATCTGGCATGCGGACATTGCAGGAACTGCCGCCGCGGTAAAGAGCATGTCTGCGAAAACACAGTGGGCATAGGAGTACACGTTGACGGATCCTTCGCTGAGTACCTTAAGATACCCTCTTCAAATGTCATCCCTCTTGACAACAGGATACCTGATGACTGGGCCGCCATTATGGATCCATTTGGAAATGCCACTCATACGGCTCTTTCCTTCCCCCTTCTCGGAGAAGATGTCCTGATAACAGGAGCCGGCCTCATCGGCAACATGGCAGTGGCTATTGCCAGATTTGCAGGCGCCAGATTCATAGTAGCAAGCGATCTTTCCGATTACCGCCTTAACATCGCGAAAAAGATGGGCGCTACTTTAACAGTCAACCCATCAAAGGGAGAAAAGATCTCAGACGCAGTTAAATTATTAAGAATGAGAGGATTTGACATAGGACTGGAGATGTCAGGCTCTCCGGCCGCATTTGTTGAAATGATAAGTAATATGTACAACGGATCAAGCATTTCCCTCCTGGGCATTTTACCATCAGATTTCGAGGTGCCATGGAGTGAAATTATCTTCAAGGCAATAACCCTTAAAGGTATTTATGGCAGGGAAATGTGGGAGACCTGGTATAAGATGGAACAGATGATAATTGGCGGAATAAATCTTGATCCGGTTATCACTCATCGTTTCAATATAGATGATTTCCAGAAAGGCTTTGATGTCATGGAAGAAGGTAACTGCGGAAAAGTGATACTGAACTGGGACTGACCTGAGGCAGCTGGCTTACTGAGGAAAGAAATTTTCATATACAACAGGAATTAAACAATATTTTAAATATGTACAGGAATTTTAAGACCCATTTGGATAAAACCTTGCAGGAAATCAGGGATGCCGGCCTTTACAAGAATGAAAGGATCATCGTAAGCCCGCAGGGGGCTGAAATAAAACTGGATACAGGCCAGAAGGTGATCAATTTCTGCGCCAATAATTACCTTGGACTATCCAATAACCCCGAACTGATCAAAGCTGCCAAATCGGCTCTTGATGATCACGGGTACGGTATGTCGTCGGTACGTTTTATTTGCGGGACAACAGATCTGCACAAGGAGCTGGAGAAGAAAATCGCTGGATTTTTCCGTACTGAGGACACAATACTTTATGCTGCATGCTTCGATGCTAACGGTGGCGTTTTTGAACCTCTTCTCACAGAAGAGGATGCGATCATTTCTGATTCGCTGAATCATGCTTCAATAATCGATGGGGTCCGTCTGTGCAAAGCTCAGAGGTACAGGTATGCCAATGCCGATATGGATGATCTTGAAAAACAGCTTAAGCTTGCTCAGGCTCAAAGGTTAAGGCTGATCGTAACCGACGGTGTTTTTTCTATGGATGGCAATGTGGCGCCTCTGAGAAAGATTATTGAACTGGCAGATAGATATGACGCAATTGTGATGGTCGACGAATCACATTCTGCCGGTGTAGTTGGTGAAACCGGAAGGGGTGTTACTGAGCTCTATAACATAATGGGCCAGGTTGAGATTATTACCGGAACACTGGGCAAGGCGTTCGGAGGCGCAATCGGAGGATTCACTACCGGGAAGAGAGAGATAATCGAGCTTTTGCGTCAGAGATCACGTCCTTACCTGTTCTCAAATTCCATACCTCCTTCGGTAGCTGCTGCAGGTATTAAAATGATTGAAATGATGACCGGGACAAATACTCTGCAGGATAAACTGCACAGTAATTCAGAGTATTTTATAAGCCGCATGACTAATCTTGGATTCGATATAAAGCCCACAAAATCGGCAATATGTGCCGTGATGCTGTATGATGCAAGGCTCTCCCAGGAATTTGCGGCCCGTTTGCTTGAAGAGGGGATCTATGTTATTGGATTCTATTATCCGGTCGTTCCGAAAGGTGAAGCAAGGATCCGTGTGCAGTTATCGGCCGCTCACGAAAAAGAACACCTTGATAAAGCTGTTGAGGCTTTCAAAAAGATCGGTAAGGAGCTAAAAGTATTGAAATAAGCTTATCCGCACTTTGAAGAACCACAATCCTTGCATATAAGGCACCCTTCTTCATATACAAGGTTATGCGATCCGCACTCACCGCAAGTGCCTTTTGCCTTGGTTCCGTTCGGTATGTATTTCTTGAGCGCTCTTTCAACGCCATTCTTCCAGTTATTTATCGATTCACTGTCGAGCTTAAGCGACTGAACAAGATTAACAACATCTGCGATCGGCATCTCATGCCTTAGAACTCCGGATATCAGTTTGGCATAGTTCCAGAATTCAGGCTTGAACATATGAGAGAGACCTCCCATTGTCTTTTTATAACCGTATTTATCAGTATATTGAAAATCGTATCTTGTCCTGCCATCCTCATCTTTTATCTTTACGATCTGTCCCTTTACTATGCTTTTCGGAATGGGGAATATTTCTTCATCGGCAATACCGGTGAATATTTCATAAGGTCTGTTTTCTTTCAGCCCTACAAAAGCCACCCATTTCTCTTCATTTATATTGAACCTTATAACATCGCAATCAAGCACTTTAGGTCTCTTCGGCCTTTCCGTGCGGCCCTCCGGTTTTCCTGTTATAAGCACGCCGTTACGTGATCCGTCGCGGTAAACAGTCGCGCCCTTGCATCCGCTTTTCCAGGCAGTGAGATAAAGTTCGCTCACCAGTTCTTCCTTGACATCAGATGGAAGATTAATAGTTACACTTATCGAATGATCAACCCACTTCTGTATTGCCCCCTGCATCCTGACCTTTGCCACCCAGTCGACATCGTTGGCTGTTGCTTTGTAATAAGGTGATTTTGCTATTATTTGCTCAATTTCCTCATCGCTTCTTGCTGTCACTTCAGCGGGATCATAACCGTTGACTTTAAGCCATTCGACGAATTTATGGTGGAACACATTGAACTCTTCCCAGGAATCACCCACCTCGTCCTTAAAAGTAATCTTCACGTTCTTGTCATTCGGATTGACTTTCCGTCTGCGTTTATAAAAAACGGAGAAGACCGGTTCGATCCCGGATGTGGTTTGAGTCATAAGGCTTGTTGTCCCTGTCGGTGCAATAGTCAGCAGGGCAATATTCCTGCGGCCGAATTTCTCCATATTGTTGTACAGCACAGGATCAGCTTCTTTCATCCTGAGTATGAAGGGATTATTTTTCTCCCTCTCAGAATCGTAGATCGTGAATGGACCTCTTTCCTTTGCCAGGTATGTGGATGATTTATAGGCCTCAAGAGCAAGTGTTTTATGTATATCGACTGAGAAATTTATTGCCTCTTCGCTGCCATATCTTAATCCCAGGGCTGCCAGCATATCTCCTTCAGCCGTTATCCCTATTCCTGTTCTTCTGCCCTGTTCTGATTTCTTCTTTATGTTCTTCCATAGGTTCCTTTCCACCATTTTAAGTTCATCGGGTTCAGGATCAGCCTCTATCTTGGCAAGTATTGCATCGATCTTCTCCATTTCAAGGTCGATGATGTCATCCATCATTCTCTGGGCAAGACCAACATGTTCTTTATATAAATCAAGATCGAATTCTGCTTTTGGAGTAAAAGGATCCTTTACATAGCTGAACAGGTTAATTGCCAGGAGCCTGCAGCTGTCATAGGGGCACAGGGGTATTTCCCCGCAGGGATTGGTCGACACTGTAGCAAAGCCGAGGCTGGCATAACAATCGGGAACACTTTCCCTGATTATTGTGTCCCAGAAAAGTACACCTGGTTCGGCAGATTTCCAGGCATTATGTATTATCTTGTTCCAGAGCTGGACCGCATCAATATCATTAACGAATTTGGGTTTATCGGAGTTTATCGGATACTGCTGCCGGAATATTGTTTTGTCCTCTACAGCTTTCATGAACTCATCGGTTATCTTAACAGAGACATTTGCCCCTGTAATTTTTCCGCTTTCCATCTTGGCGTCGATAAACTTTCCGGAGTCCGGATGTTTTATCGATATTGAAAGCATCAGGGCGCCTCTTCTTCCATCCTGGGCCACTTCCCGTGTTGAGTTTGAATATCTTTCCATAAAAGGAACAACTCCCGTTGAAGTCAGTGCGCTGTTCAGTACCGGTGTTCCTTTCGGCCTGATATGAGAAAGATCGTGTCCGACGCCGCCGCGGCGTTTCATGAGTTGTACCTGTTCCTGATCGATTTTCATTATCCCTCCGTAGGAATCGGATGATCCGTCATTACCGATCACGAAGCAGTTCGAAAGTGAGGCAATCTGGTATTCATTTCCGATGCCGGTCATCGGACCTCCCTGGGGTACGATATATTTAAAGTCCTTCAGCACATTGTATATAAGTTCCTCCGGCAGGGGATTCTTATATTTAAGCTCGATACGATGGATCTCCCGTGCTAGGCGGTGATGCATATCATCGGGTGTTTTCTCATACAGGTTCCCATAAGAATCCTTGAGAGCATACTTATTGGCCCACACCCTCGCAGCAAGCTCATCGCCGTTGAAGTAGGTTTCGCTTGCTTCAACAGCTTCATCATGAGAATATACAATCCTCTCTCTCGCCTGTTTGCCTGTTTTACTGTTTTCTTTCACACCAGCTCTCTTTTGATCATCTGCTTTTTGCTTTTCATCTTTGGTCTGATCAGAAGCAATAGCCGGTTCCTGGACAAATAGATCTTCCATAATTCTGTTATTCTCTGATTTTAATGAGATTAAACGACCGTTGATTTTTTTTACGGGTAATTGCTAAATTAGACAAGGGTCATTCGTAATGCAAGACAAAATTTTTAAGTTTATTAACATTTGAGAGTATAGTTATTAACTTTTTATATGCATCTCATTATCTGATGCTTACAATAAACCTGCCGTTTCCGGGAGTCGTTTGAGCGAATAAGTATTTAATATACCATCATTTACGGGCTATGCACAGATTGCTGTTAAAAAAGGGCGCTGAAATCAGACGCCCTTTTTTATATCGAATAATCCTCAACTTAGTTGAAAATATAGCGCAGACCGATCTGCAACATCCAGCACTGGCTGATATTCAGATAATTAGAATAGGTTTCTGTAGGGTAAGCACCGGAAACTTTAGCCATCGAAAAGCTGGGTGTGTTGTTTACATCACGGCTTTCGTACTTCAGGATAGCACCATTGTTGCTTATATTCATATTTTTATAAACTCCCCATTTCGAATTTATGCGGTTGCCGGCGTTAAGCAGGTCAAGGCTCAGCTGCAGAGTGTTTGTTGTAGTTCCGGCTTTGATTGAGAAATCCTGTACAAAACGGAAATCGAACCTGTTCACCCAGGGGGCACGTGCTGCATAAGCTTCAGCATATTCTCCCTTATGTTTGCTCAGGTATTTATCCTGTTCTATAAAAGCAAAGAATGCATTCTCGTCATCCTGGGATATAAATTTGATATCACCCTTTGCTTTAGGAATGTAAATCAAGTCGTTATTGACACCGTCTCCGTTCATATCGTTAGTATACCTGAAGGAGTTACCATAAGGAGAGAAACCGGTCAAAAACAAGCTGAAGGTAGAAGCCATATGGTCGTTAAGGTAAGGGATACGATAGGATATTGAAGCGATTACCTTATTCGGGACTACATACTGGGAACGCTGTACCGTGGCGTTATTTGGTCCGTTAACAGTTAGAAGTCCGACCCATGCAGAATTTGCATTGCTTCCGGGCATACCTGATATTTCTTTCATTTCGGTTTTTGTAAAGGCAGCCATTATGTTGAGATTCCTGACCGGTTCAGCATTAAAGGTCAGGTTTAACGTGTAACCGTAACCTTCGTTGGTATTGACAAGAACACAAGCATCTTTCACACTATTGTACAGATAGCTTGCCGGGAATATGTAACGATTGTCAGGTCCCGAAAATCTTGCCCAGGTCGCATCAGGATCCTTAACAGCATAATTATCAAGCATAACAGCATTAATATTCTTGGTAAATATACCTTCAGCTGTCACAGAGAACGGGAATTCAACAGGTACTTTATAATCGACTGCTGCAGAAGATTTCCATACCTGAGGCATTTTGAAATTGCGGCCAACACCTGCTATTGAGCTTGGTATGCTGCCATCTTCTGGTGTTACAACTGTCTGGAAACCAAGTGTTTCAATCATCTCATCAACATCTGTAATCAGACCGCCTGCCAGGAGGTCCAACCGCGAATCACGTGATGCTACAGTACCGTCTGCATTGAAAACGGTCTGTATTTTCATCAATATCTGGTTCATACCGGCGTTCGAAGGCATGTTGGTAAAGAATACGAGTGGCAGACGACCAGTGAATATCCCTGTTCCACCACGCAGTACAAGTGATTTGTCACCGTTAATATCCCACGTAAATCCGGCACGGGGTGATAAGTTGATCCTCGATTTGGGCCATTCACCAGTGTTTATATTGCGACCGCCAAAGTCGAGATCCAGTATTGCATTATTAGTTATAATATCATCGATAAAAGAAAGATTATCGGCACGTAAACCGACAGTCAGCTTGAAATTCTGAAAAGGACTCCATTCATCCTGAATATATGCTCCAATCTGATTGAATTTAACAGCATTTGAAGGGACAAGTGCTCCGTTTGTACCATAGGTTAAAGCAAAGTCAACCGGTGCAGCACCATTAAGGAAATCACTCATACTTAAATAGCGATAGTAACCCGTTCCGCTGCGCATATAATTATTGTCAGCCATCTGGTATTCGAAACTTACACCTGCTGTCAATTTATGAGCATTGAGATAATAAGTAAAATTATCAGTAGCGGTAATGATCTTATTCTTTACACCATTATTCCAGGTAAACAATTCGTATCCCGCGGAAATATATGGATCCAGTGCAGCGGCTCCAGTGGCAATGTCGCCGCTCATAATATCAATGAACGGGAACGGAGAGGAAGTCGATCCGCGGATATCCTGAATATTTGAGTAAGTTAACAGTAATTGATTTGATATATTTTTCGTGAACCTGCTGTTCAATTCCATAGATCCGGAATTAACTAGATTATCCTGCGAATACATTGAATTGGCATATGACATTGAATATTCGCCAACACGGTTTTTTGACTGATCGCGATAGCGACCATCTGTTGAGTTACCGTTAGGCGGATTCCATGCAGTGTTTTTAGTGTGGTTATAACGTATGCTCAATTTGTGGGCGTCGCTGATGTTCCAGTCAAGACGGATGAGATACTTAAGGTTTGATTCATTGGCCGGGAAGTTGGTAAATGAACCTGTCTCGTATCCATATTCGTTTTTCAGGTGATCGGATACTGTCTGCAGGTCGGCTTCAGTTACACGCGAAATTGTCTGTTGATCAGAAACTCCATCAGTTGAAGCATGCCAACGGATAACCTGCTGTGGAGTCTTTTCATATTCAAGATTCCCAAAGAAGAATAATTTGTTTTTAAGAATCGGACCGCCCAGTGTAAAGCCATAAACAGAATTTGACTCTTTAGGACGGACGCCAAAGTCTTTTTCACCGATCTTGTTACCCCTCATATTCTGGTTTGTCAGATAAGTGTAAGCGGAACCCTTTAAAGTATTTGTTCCCGATTTGGTAATGGCGTTTATACCGCCGCCAATAAAGTTGGTCTGCCGTACATCGAAAGGAGCTATAACAACCTGAACTTCTTCTATAGCATCCAGAGATATGGGATTGCCTCCTCCCGGTAAATTGCTGCCCAAACCAAAGTTGTTGTTAAAATTTGAACCATCGACTGTGAAATTTGTGGAACGTCCGTCACCACCTGAAAAACTCATTCCGCTTGCGTAGGGAGAAATCCGCGCGATGTCGTTAATGCTGCGGTTGATCGTAGGAACAATTACCATTTCTGCACCCGAAATATTTGTTGTAGCACCGGTCTTCGTAGTATTGAACTTTGAAGGTTTTTCACCTACAACCGTGACTTCATTAAGCTCTGTGCTTGACTGGGTAAGATCAGAATTCAGTGTAAAAGTCTCACCAAGCATGAGATTAATATCAGTAAATGTCCTTTTGGAAAAACCAACGAAAGAGATTTCTACTTTATAAGGGCCGCCGGGACGCATACCCTGTATAGAAAATAATCCCTCGTTGTTTGCGGTAGCTCCGTAAAAAGTTCCCGAAGGCACATGGGTAGCAACAATCGTAGCACCAGCCAATACTTCACCCTGACCGTCAACTATCTTGCCGCCCATTGAAGATGTAGTTGATCCCTGCCCGAAGATCAGGACAGAGATGAACATAAACAATAAAGTAACAAATTGTCGTTTTATTCGTGTCGTCATAGAAATAGAGATTAGGTTTAATAATTTATTTTATCAGTTTTTTGCAATTAATTGATATTATGGTCACAAAAAAATAGCCCCGCATCAATACGGGCGGCTAAAATTACACCTCTTTAAATGATCCGTCAGATTTAAAAAAGATAAGTTATAAACAACTTATAAGCGAGGGTTGTTAATATTTTTTCAAATGATCCCCGTGACGATTTTATGGGTTGCTCCGGCATTTTCCCTTACATATTTGCCAGCCGCTTCTGAGGCTTTTTTATATACTGGTTCGTCATCCAGGAATTCGTTTAGAATCACTTCAAACTCACTGTAATTTTTGAATGATCTGCCCCCTCCTTTTTCTTTCAATTCAACCGCTTCCCTGAACTTCATATGGTTTGGCCCGAAAAGAACAGGGACATTCCAGCACGCAGCCTCAAGAATATTATGGATCCCCCTTCCGAAACCTCCTCCGATCACCGCTAAATAAGCATACCGGTATGCTGATGATAGCATCCCTATGTTATCAATGATGAGTACCCGGGCATCACATTTTTCTTTGCTGAACTGCGAAAATCTCAGAGATTTAACTTTAAGAAGCTTCTCAATCCTTTCTATATTTTCATTCCCTACCTCATGTGGTGCAATGATCCATTTCATTCTCCCGGGATGCGTGTTTATATATCGGGCAATGATCTCCTCATCCCCTTTCCAGGTGCTGCCTGCAAGAATCACTTTCTCTTCACCCCTGAATAACTCAATCTCATTGATCTGCCTTGCATTCCCTGCTATCTCAGCAACCCTGTCAAAACGGGTATCCCCCGCAACAATCACATTGCTCAATCCTGCGTTCCCGAGGACGTCTGCAGATAGCCGGTCCTGCACATAAAATCCTTTTATCTTATTAAGCAGCCTGCGAAAGAACACTCCATACCATTTGAAAAAATACTGATCCTGCCTGAAAATAGCTGATATAATATATAAAGGTATTGCCCTTTCAGCTAATACTGAGATATAATTATACCAGAACTCGTACTTTACAAATATTACCTTTTCAGGATTTACAAGCCTTATGAATCTTTCAGCATTCCGGCGGCGGTCAGAAGGCAGATAAAATATAATGTCAGCCTGATCGTATTTCTTCCTTATTTCATAACCGGAAGGAGAAAAGAAAGTAAGGATTATCTTGTAACCGGAATCTTTCTTTTTTATAGCCTCAATTACCGGTCTCCCCTGCTCGAACTCACCCAGTGAAGCACAATGAACCCAGATATATCTCCCGGCAGGATCAATTTTGCTCTTCAATTCCTGGTACCATCCTTTCCTTCCTGAAACCCATAATTTCGCCTTGCGATTAAATGGCGATGCGATCCGGACCAGGATCAGGTAGATATAAATTCCGATATTATAGATGAGCTGCATTCTTTTCCAATAAGCCAACAAAGGTAGAAAAAAGGCGCAAAGGCGCAAAGGCGCTCGAAGCGAAGCGGAGATTCCGCGACAGCGGAAAAAGGCACAAGGGCGTTAGGGCATTAAGGCGTTAGGGCCGTAAAGCCGTATTGCCGTAAAGCCGTAACGCCGTGTTGCCGTAATGCCGTAAAGCCGTATGGCCGTAACGCCATAATAAAAATACTCCTATTTTTGTAAAATATAAATCTTCTGCCATGGTCCGACTTATCGCTCTGATAATTTCAATTGTGCTCCAGATAGCAGCAGCCTCTATTGCTCTGGGATTTATGAAGCTGACGAAATACAGGCTCTCGTGGATACTTCTTTCAACAGCTTTCGTATTTATGGCTGTAAGAAAAATTATCCAGCTTTTTGAGTTTTTCAGGGGAACTCCTTCATATACCTGGCAGATGATAGATGAATGGACCGGCGTTCTTGTCTCCTTTATGATTATTGTCGGAGTAATTCTGATCAGGGAGATATTCTATTCACTCAAAAGAGCTGAGATAGACAGGCTCCGAACAGAACGAAAAGTCCTGAATGCAATAATAAATACCGAGGAGAATGAAAGAAGAAGATTTGCCAACGATCTTCATGATGGC
>Ga0316616_100000857_pt1 | contig 11170 bp, 9 predicted proteins | sample OWC_Aug_M1_C1_D1_FD_207660 | JGI IMG/M metagenome (GOLD analysis project Ga0316616, IMG submission 207660) | Wetland soil microbial communities from Old Woman Creek delta, Ohio, United States - OWC_Aug_M1_C1_D1_B | ecosystem: Environmental > Terrestrial > Soil > Wetlands | place: USA: Ohio...
GAAGTTGAAGAAGCAACCGGCCCGGTTGCGCCCGCCGTGCTCGAGCACGAAGTGCCCGTCGAGCAGCATGCCCTGGACGCGCGTGAGCAGCGAGTAGTCCTCGTTGATGTGGCCCCAGCGCGCCTGTACCAGCCCGACCTTCGGGTCGGCAAACTGCGGCAGCGTCCGCTGCAGGAAGTCGCGCGTCGGCACGAAGTCGGCATCGAAGATCGCCACGAACTGGCCCGACGCGACCCGAAGTCCGGCCTCGAGCGCCCCGGCCTTGAATCCGTGGCGGTCGGTGCGGTGGAGGTACGCGATGTTGAAGCCCTGCGCCTGGTGGCGTCGCACCGCCAACTCGGCGATCTCACGAGTCTCGTCGGTCGAATCGTCGAGCACCTGCACCTCGAGCAACTCGCGCGGGTAGTCCATCGCGCACACCGCCGAGAGCAGGCGATCGACCACGTACATCTCGTTGAAGATGGGGAGCTGAACCGTCACCGTCGGCAGAGGGTCCAGGGGCGGCTTCGGACCGGGCACGTTGTCCTTGTGTTTCATGTAAACATACACAAGGTAGTAGCGGTGCCAGCCGTAGACGGCGAGGATGCTCAGGACGAAGAAATAGGCGGCCAGCGTGAATGTTTCAAAGAGGCTCATGAAGACGTCTGTCGCGAAGGGCCTTCTGCCAGAAGCCCAACCAACGAGTCTAGTCGCGCGGACCCGGCAAGTCAACGACGAGGCACGCCGTGAAGCCCGCTGACCTGCGCGAGATCCTCGACGCCGTCGCCCGCGGGCGCCTCGGCGTGGACGCCGCGTACGACGAGGTTCGGGCCCGCGTCCACGACCAGGCATTCGAGGACCTCGGTTTTGCGCGCATCGACCACCAGCGCGAGCTGCGCCAGGGGTTCCCCGAGGTCGTGTTCGGGCCGGGCAAGACGCCCGGCCAGGTGGCGGAGATTGCGGCCCGCATCGTGGCTCGCGACCAGGCGCTGCTGGTGACCCGCGTCAGTCGGGAGGTGTTCCAGGCCGTTCGGGAGCGGGTGCCCGACGCCCAGTATGCCGCCGACGCTCGGGCGATCGTGCGAAGGCCGACAGGTGCTCCCCCCCTGGTGGGACAGATCCTCGTTGCCGCGGCAGGGACGTCGGACTTGCCGGTCGCCGAGGAGGCCGCCGTGAGCGCCGAACTGATGGGCAACGCGGTCGACCGGCTGTACGACGTCGGGGTCGCCGGTCTGCACCGGCTGCTGAGCGCCCACGCCCGGCTCGCGGCCGCCCGCGTGGCCATCGTCGTGGCCGGCATGGAAGGTGCCTTGCCCAGCGTCCTCGGCGGGCTGGTTGGCTGCCCGGTGATTGCCGTACCGACGTCCGTCGGGTATGGGGCCAGCTTCGGCGGGCTGGCGGCCTTGCTCGCCATGCTCAACAGCTGCGCGGCCGGGGTGGCCGTGGTCAACATCGACAACGGGTTTGGGGCAGCCGCAATCGCCAGTCGCATCAATCAGTTGGCGGGAGTCTGATCCCGCCGCGACGGGTGGACCGTGGGCCGAATTGCGTGGTAGACTTGGAGGTTGCGCCATGGCCGTGTCGAAGGGCGGTCCTGGTTCCGACTCCAACTCCCAGCCATCTGTCGGTCGCATGCATCCCGGCACCCTGAGGGCGCTCGAATTCGACCGGGTCGTCGACGTGGTGCGCAGCTTCGCGCTGACCCCCCTCGGCGCAGCGCGTGTCGCAGCGCTCGAGCCGCGCACCGACGCCGCCGCCGTCGAGGCCGCCCTCGCGATCACGGGCGAGGCCGCTCGATTCCTCGTCGATCAGACGGGTCTGCCCCTGCGCGCGCCGGCCGACTTCCACCAGACTCTGGCCGCGCTCGCCATCGAGGGTCGCCCGCTGGAGCCCGTGCGCCTGCTCGCGCTCGTCGGCTTCCTCGAATCGGTCGAACAGAGTGCCTCCCTCATCAGGCGTGGGGGGCGCGACGGCTTCCCGCTCCTCACGGCCCTGGTCAGCGGCACGGCGAATTTCGACAAGGAAATCGCGGACGTTCGACGAGCGCTCGACCCGGCGGGCGAGATCTTCGACCACGCCACTCCCGAGTTGCGGGTCATTCGGGATCGCCTGCGCAAGCAGCGCGCCCGCCTGCGCAGCACGCTCGAGTCGTACGTCCGCGGGCGGGACACCGCGAAGTACCTGCAGGACCAGGTCATCACCGAGCGGAACGGGCGATACGTGCTGCTGGTTCGCGCCGAGCACCGCAACGCCATCCCCGGGATCGTGCACGCCAGCTCGTCGAGCGGCGCCAGCCTGTTCCTCGAGCCGCTCAGCACGGTCGAGATCAACAACGACATCGTGGCGCTCGACGAGCAGGAAGCCGAGGAGGTCCGCAAGATCCTGCTGGCGCTCACCAATGGCTTCCGGAAGCGCGCGCTCGACCTTCGGCGCACGCTGGATGCAGCCGCGGAGCTCGACGAGGTGCACGCACGGGCCCGCTTCTCGCGGCTCGTCGACGGCGTGGTCCCGTCGATGTCGGGTGATGGGAGCCTCGACCTCCGGTCGGCACGGCACCCCATGCTCATCCCGGCCGTCGATGCGAGGCTGGCGTCGATCGAAGGCGGCAACCGATCGCCTCGTACGACCGAACCGGTGGCCGTCGATCTCGCGGTCGTCCCGCCCTGTTCTGCGCTCGTGATCACGGGCCCCAACACGGGTGGCAAGACCGTCGCGCTGAAGACAGCCGGGCTGCTGGCCTTGATGGCGCAGGCCGGTCTGCTCATCCCGGCGGCGCCGGGGTCGCGTCTGCCCGTGTTCAAGACGGTGTTTGCCGACATCGGCGACGAGCAGTCGATTGCCGCCAACCTGAGCACCTTCTCGTGGCACGTCTCCAACATCGTCTCGATGGACCGGGCGCTGAACATGCCAGCGCTCGTGCTGCTCGACGAGGTCGGCGCCGGCACCGACCCCGTGGAGGGCGGGGCCCTGGGAATGGCCGTGATCGAGCACCTGCGTCAGCGCGGCGCGTTGGTCGTGGCCACGACCCACTACGACACCGTCAAGACGTACGCCTCGACGACGGCGGGCGTGGTGTGCGCGGCGTTCGGCTTCACGCCCGACACCTTCGAGCCAACCTATCGCCTCACGTATGGCTCGCCCGGCACGAGCCTGGCCTTGGAGATTGCCGAGCGGCTCGGGCTGGCCCGCCCGGTGATCGAGATGGCGCGTCAGTTTCGGACCGCCCGCGAGGCCAAGCTGGCCGAACACCTCGCCAAGGTCGACCAGGAGCTTCACTCGCTCGATCACGAGCGGCGGCTCCTCGTGCGCGAACGCGAGCAGATCGCCGAGCAGGAGGCCCGGTTCCGTGCGCGTGAAGACGGCCTCCGGCAACGGGAGGAGTCGCTCAAGCGCCGGTTCGACGCGCAGTTTGAAGAGCGGTTGCGGGAAGCCAGGCGAGCCATTGACGCCGTGGTCGACGACACGAAGCGACGCGCGGCGGCGCTGGTCGCCGAGGCTTCGCGACGCCTCGGGTCGAGTCCGGTGTCGACCGGGGAGACCGGCGCGATCCGCGCCGAGGCCCGCGAGGCGATCGACGCTGTGGCTGCCCGGGTTTCGACCGAGGGGCCTGCCCCGGCCCCGGCGGGCGCTGCCGACATCCCGGTCGCCGCGGCAGCGCGTCTGTCGCCAGGCGATCGTGTCGCCGTGGGCCCGCTGGCGCTCGAGGGCATCGTGCGAGCCGTCCACGGGCGGGAGGCCGAGGTCGACGTTCGCGGCAAGCGCCTGCGCGCGTCGCTCGACGAGATCCGCCTGATGGGCAAGAGTGGCCCGGCGCCGCGCGTCAGCGTGTCGGTTCAGGTCGAGACCCGCGAGGGCTCATCGTCAGAGCTCAACGTGATCGGATGCCACGTGGACGAAGCACTCGAGCGGGTGGACAAGTTCATCGATGCGGCGCTCGTGGCCGAACTGCACTCGGTGCGGATCATCCACGGGCACGGCACGGGACAGTTGAGGCGCGCGATCGGGGAGTTCCTGAAGGACCACCCCTTGGTGGCCACCGTGGGTCCGGCACCGGCCGAACAAGGCGGCTCGGGCGTGACCGTTGCCGAGTTGAAGGAGTGATGGCTCTCTTTCCCCAGTCCTTCATCGACGAGGTACGGGCCGCGGCCGACATCGTGGAGGTCGTGCAGGAAACGGTCCCGCTGCGGCGAGTGGGAGCGACGTACAAGGGGCTGTGCCCGTTCCACGGCGAGAAGACGCCATCGTTCCACGTGAACCGCGACAAGGGCTTCTTTCACTGCTTCGGGTGCGGCATCGGGGGCGACGTCTTCAAGTTCGTCGAGCTTCGCGACAAGGTCGGCTTCGGTGAGGCCGCTCGCTCCCTCGCCCAGCGTTTCGGGGTCCCGGTCCCGGATGTCAGGGACGGGGGGCGCGACCCGTCGGCCGACGCCGAGCGTGAGACGCTGCTGAAGATCCACGAGGTCGCTGCGTCGTGGTTCCGCGAGCAGCTTGCGCGCCCCGAGGGTGCGCGCGCCCGTCAGCAGCTCGCGGCGCGGGGCCTGTCGGCGGGCACCATCGACGCCTTGGGCCTGGGCTATGCGCCCCCGTCGCGCGAGGCGCTCAAGATGCGCCTGCAGCGGCAGGGATTCGACCCGCGTCTCATCCTGGCGAGCGGGCTGGTCGTGGCGCGCGACGATGGACCGGCGGTCGACCGGTTCAGGAACCGGCTGATGATCCCCATCGCCCGGGAGTCGGGCACCGTGGTTGCGTTCGGTGGGCGGGCGATGGAGGCCGACCAGGGCCCGAAGTACCTCAACTCGCCCGAAACGCCGATCTACTCCAAGAGCCGGACCCTTTACGGACTCCACCTGACTCGCGCCGACGTGCGGCGGGCCGGTATGGCCGTGCTCGTCGAGGGGTACTTCGATTTCGCGCAGGCCTGGCAGGCGGGCATCGCCCCGGTCGTGGCCACCTGCGGCACGGCGCTGACACCTGCGCAGGCCCAGCTGCTTCGGCGGTTTGCCTCGAGAGTCGTGCTGAGCTTCGACCCCGACTCGGCCGGGCAGGGCGCGGCGGCCCGTTCGAGCGACCTGCTGGTGGCCGAGGGATTCCAGGTGGCCGTGGCGCTGCTGCCGCCGGGCGACGATCCGGACACGCTCATTCGTCGGAGCGGCCCGGATGCCTATCGGGCGCTGGTCGACCAGGCGCGTCCGTATCTCGAGTTCCTGCTCGACCGTGCGGCCGCTGCCCACGACCTGTCGGGCCTCGACGGCCGCCAAGCGTTCGTGCACGAGATGCTGGCGGTGGCGGCCCGCATTCCCGAGGCGACCGGCCGCGATCAGTTTGCCGACCGGCTGGCGCACACGGCCCGCATCGCCGAAGACGTAATCCGGGCGGAGATCCGCAAGGCCGCCGTGGCGCGCCGGACGACGCTGCCCGGCCGCCAGCTGCCCATGGCCGGGGTCCTGAAGCCTGCTGAGCGGCACCTGCTGGCCGCGCTGTTGACCCAGCCGGCCGAGGCCGGCGCGGCGCTGGCCGAGCTCGACGAGGAGGACGTGCAAGGGCTGTCGTCGGCCTCGATCCTGAGAGCGGCCAAGGCGCTGGCCGCCGAGCGGCCCGAGTCGCTCCCGGGCGTGCTTCTCGAGCGTCTAACAGAAGAGGAGGCCGGAAAGGTGACGGCCGAGGCCGCCCGGCCCGACGTCGTGGCTCCGCCCATCGAGTGCGTCCGGGCGCTGCGGCGGCTGCGGTACGAACGTGAACGGGCTGCCGTGCAGCGGGAACTGGATCGGCTGCAGGAGCGCGGCCCGGCGGTGCCTGCGGCCGAGGTCGACGCGCTGCTGCAGCGGAAGAGCGACTTGCTGTCTCGACTCGAGGCGTTGAATGTGTAGCGCCGCGGTGGCCCGCGGTGCGTGTGTTGGCGAGGAGGACTCCGTTGTCCATCGAAGATAAGTACGACGAGATCCGGCAGCTCATCTCGATCGGAAAAGAGAAGGGTTATCTGCTGTACGACGAGGTCAACGAGCTCCTCCCGTCCGACATCACGTCGTCGGAGGAGCTCGACGACCTCTTCAACACGTTCGGGAGCGCCGGCATCGAGGTGGTCGATTCCGAGCAGAAGTACCGCGAGGACAAGCTGCTCGAGCGCGGGGAGGGCGGGGAGGAGGTCGAGCTCGACCTCACCCCCGGAGTCCTCGACAAGACCAACGACCCCGTCCGCATGTATCTGCGGGAGATGGGCACCGTGCCCCTGCTGACCCGCGAAGGCGAGGTCGAGATTGCCAAGCGCATCGAGCGCGGCAAGCTGTCGGTCATCAAGGCCATCTCGCGCACGCCGACGGTCGCGCGCGAAATCATCCGGCTCGGCGACCAGCTCAAGGCCGGCGAGCGCACGATTCGCGAGCTGGTGATCTTCAACGACGAGGAGATCACCGACGAGCGCATCGAGGAGCGCGCGCGCGAGGTGCTGCGGCAGGTCGATGCCGTCCGGAAGGGCTTCGCCGAGTGGCAGAAGCGCGACGCGAAGCTCGAGGCCACGCCGAGGCGCGACCGGCGCAAGTACCGGCGCGTGTGGTGGAAGACGCAGCGCGCCCGCATCCAGCTCTCGCAGCTCGTGCGACGAATCGAGTTCACGGAGAGCGTGAAGCGGCGGCTGGTGGATCTGATCAAGGACCAGGTCGAGCAGGTGCAGAAGCTCCAGCGCGACGTCGACCTGGTCGAGCGCCAGCTCACCGCGAAGGGCCGCAAGGGGCCCAAGCTCAAGGAAGAGGACCGCAAGGCCCTGCAGAAGCGGCAGCGCGACCTGCGCGCCGAGGTCCGCGGCAAGAGCGCCGAGTTCGAGCAGACGCCAGACCGGCTGCGCCGAACCCTGGAGACGATCCTGCGGGGTGAGGCCCAGGCCGAGCAGGCCAAGAAGGAGCTGGTGGAGGCCAACCTTCGCCTCGTGGTGTCGATCGCGAAGAAGTACACGAATCGCGGCCTGCAGTTCCTCGACCTGATCCAGGAAGGCAACATCGGCCTGATGAAGGCCGTCGACAAGTTCGAGTACCGCCGGGGCTACAAGTTCTCGACCTACGCGACGTGGTGGATTCGCCAGGCCATCACCCGGGCGATCGCCGACCAGGCGCGGACCATTCGCATCCCGGTCCACATGATCGAGACCATCAACAAGCTGATTCGGACGTCGCGGGCCCTCGTCCAGGAGTTGGGCCGCGAACCGACGAGCGAAGAGATCGCCCATCGGATGGACATCCCGGTGGCCAAGGTCCGGAAGGTGCTGAAGATTGCCCAGGAGCCGATCTCGCTCGAGACCCCCATCGGCGAGGAGGAGGATTCGCATCTCGGCGACTTCATCGAGGATCGCAACGTGGTGTCGCCGGCCGAGGCGGTGATCAACGTCAACCTCAAGGAGCAGACCGAGTCGGTGCTCAAGACGCTCACGCCCCGCGAGGAGCGGGTCATCAAGATGCGCTTTGGCGTGGGCGACGGCAGCGAGCACACGCTCGAGGAGGTCGGCCAGAGCTTCGCGGTGACGCGCGAGCGCATTCGACAGATCGAGGCCAAGGCGCTCCGCAAGCTCCGTCACCCGTCGCGCAGCCGCAAGTTGCGCGCGTTCCTCGAGGGAAGGCAGTAAACTGATGACGGGTCGGGCCCATAGCTCAGCGGTCAGAGCCGCCGGCTCATAACCGGCCAGTCCCAGGTTCGAATCCTGGTGGGCCCACCAGCACCGACACCGGCCATGAATCCCGACCTCGAACGTCTGATCACGCTCCAGCGCATCGAATCGGAGATCGACGAGGCCCGCCGCGCGCTCGACGCGCTGCCGGCCAGACACGCCGCCCTCGAGGCCAGTCTCGGGGACCAGACGGCCACGCTCGAGTCAGCGCGTCAGCGCTCGAGCGACAACGTGGCCGCACGGCGCGAGCTCGACAAGGAACTGGCCGCTGTGCAGACCCGCCTCCGCCGCTACAAGGACCAGTTGATGGAGGTGAAGACCAACAAGGAATACCTGGCCATGCAGCACGAGATCGCGACGGCCGAGCAGGAGGTGGCGCGCATCGAGGATCGCCTCCTGGAACGGTTGCTCGAGGCCGATGCGCTCGCGGGCGAAGTCAAGGCGGCCGAGGCGTCGCTCTCGGTAGCCAGAACCGAGACCGCCGCGCAGCGCTCCGCGCTCGACGCCGAGCGTCAGCGGCTCGACTCGTTGATCAGCGAGGCGGGGGCGCGACGGCGGAGCGTGGCCGACAGCCTGTCGGCCGAGGCCCTCGCGTTGTTCGACCACATTCGCAGCCGCCGCGGCATCGCCGTCGTGGAGGCCCGTGACGGCCACTGCTCGGTCTGCCACGTCCGGTTGCGACCGCAGTTCTACAACGAGCTCAGGGGCGGCGACACCATCTTCCAGTGTGAGAGCTGCGGGCGCGTCCTCTTCGTCGCGCCGCAGGCCGCGGCGGCACCGCCCGCGCCGTGACGGCCGCATCACTCGCATGATCGTGGCTTACATCGACGGCGGCGCGAGGGGGAACCCGGGGCCCGCCGGCTACGGGGTGCGTGTGGAATCCCCCGATGGAGATGTCCTCGCTGAATTCCACGAGGCCATCGGTGTGGCGACCAACAACGTGGCTGAATACCGGGGCCTGCTGGCGGCGCTCGGCTACGCCGACGCCCAGGGGCATCGCCACGTGGCCATCCGTTCCGACTCACTGCTCCTCGTCCGCCAGATGCGCGGTGAGTTCCGCGTCAAGCACCCGGGCCTCATCCCGCTGCACGCCGAGGCCCTGCGCCTCGCGCGTCGGCTCGACGCCGTGACCTACGAGCACGTGGGTCGGGGGGCCAACCGGCATGCGGACCGGCTCGCCAATCAGGCCATGGACGGCGAGGGACCGGAGCCGTCGGCGCGTTCGTCACGGCCCCGGCGGAAGCGTTGACGGCCCGCCAGGATCGGCCACGCGGGGCGCGTCGGCTGCGCGGATCACCGCCACGAGTCGCCCGGCGGCGGCGCCTTCGACCCTGAACGAGAAGAACCGGTCCACGTGGGTGGCCGTGCAGATCCGCGCCACGTGAATCGCCTCGGGCGGAACGCCGGCGGCCTGCAGTTGGTCCCGCGTCGCCCTCCAGAGGTCGAGGCGCAGGCGGTCGCCGACGTCGGCCGAGAACCAGCGGTCGATGTCGTCGACGGCGTGACCGGCCTCGGCAAACGCAGCCCGGACCTCCGGGCCAACCTGGTAGCAGCACGGCCCGATGGACGGTCCAACGGCGGCGACGAGGTCGGTCGGACCGCTGCCGAAGGCTCGCCCCAGAGCCCCGACCGCTGTGCGCACCACGTGCGCCGCGGTCCCCCGCCAGCCTGCGTGCACGGCAGCCACCACGCCTCGCCGGCGGTCGGCGAGGAGCAGCGGCACGCAGTCGGCCACGCGCACCGAGACCGCGACCGTCGGGTCGTCGGACACGATCGCGTCGGCCTCGGGCAGGGCCGCGCTGGACGGTGCAGGCTGGCCGCGCCGAACGTAGTGCACGGCGGCGCCATGCACTTGCGCGACACGACAGAGGCGCCCGACCCCAACCCCGGCTTCGGCAGCAATCTGCTGCCAGCCGTCCACCGACGCGGCGTGCACGGGACCCGGCGCGATGGCCCGTGTCGTGAAGAAGTGGGGCGCCACAAGCGAGAGCGGTGTGCACTCGAGCACGTGACCCCACGAGGCTTGTCTCCAGGCAAATCCGTGATTAGGCTCTAGCGACATGACCATTGTCGGCATCGGCATCGACGCCGCGGAAATCGATCGCGTCCGCTCCACCATCGACCGCTACGGCGACCGGTTCGTGCAGCGGATCTTCACCGAGCACGAGGTCGCGTACTGCCGGCGGCATCGCGACCCGGCTCCCTCGTTTGCCGCCCGCTTCGCCGCCAAGGAGGCCGCCATGAAGGCCCTCGGCACGGGTCACTCGCGCGGCGTGCTGTGGCGCGACATCGAGGTCGTTCGCCGGGGTGGCCCCCCGCAACTGCGGTTGCACGGCGGCGCCGAACGTCGATTCCACGAGCTCGGTGCGTCGGAGAGCTTCCTCACGCTGACCCACGCGCGCGAACTGGCTCTCGCTCACGTCATCCTCACGGCCCGCTGAGACAACGCCCGTTGACACGACGGGCACCCACGCCTCCCTGCGCCTGCATGCTGCCGGCACGGCGCCACCCCAAGTCGCGGCCTCTCTGCCGGTTGGGCCGACGCGACCCGCACATCGGCCGCTGGCACCCTCGGTGCAGGAACGTGGCGACATCGGCCCGGACCGAGGCCTGCGGTCCGGCCGGGTCGACATCCTCATGGAGCGCCACGATGGTCGTCAAGATCCTGCCAAACGACAAGGGGAATCCTCCGGGCAAGCTCGCGGACGCCGAACTGCACTTCAGCGACCACGAGCTCGACGGGCTCAAGCTGATCGGTTTCGCGATCTGGGAGCGCCGAGGCGGCAACGGTCGCAACGTCACGTTTCCAGCCCGTCAATACTCCGTCAACGGTGAGCGACGCAGTTTCGCGCTGCTGCGCCCCGTCGTCGACGCCACCGCCCAGGAGCGCCTGCGCGACCTGATTCTCGGAGCCTATGCCGACCACGAGCAGCAGGCGGCCATGGCCAGCTGAGCATCGCCTCGCGGGCCTCAGGGGAGCACCGGGATGAACTGCTCGTTCTCCCGCGCACGCTTGGGCGGCAGCGTCCACTCCCCTCGGAGACCCTTGTCGTACTCGGCGCGGAAGAACGACTCCTTGACGCCGCCGTCGATGATGTTCCAGGGGAGGTACCGGTCGTGGCTGCGATCGCGGTAGACCACCGCGTCAGCGTCGAACCCGACGTCGGCCACGGCCGCGCGCCAGTTGTTGCCGTTGCGCTCGGCCGCCTCAATCACCCGTGCCACGCGTCGATCGCCGAGCGACAACAGCGCCTGGAAGTAGGCGTGCCGCTCCGACTTGATGTTGAAGTACACGTTGTCGATGCCGGCGACAAGGCTGCGCAGGCGCTTGATCTTGCGGTCAAGCGAGGCCGGGCTCTCCATCGGCAGCCACTGGAAGGCGGTGCCGGGCTTCGGGACCATCGGGTTGACGCTCCCGACGATGCGACCCAGTCGCCCGCGTCGGCGGCCATGCTCGATCATCCGCTCGCGCATGGCCAGCGTGAGGTCTCTGATCCCCACCAGGTCGTCGTCTGTCTCGGTGGGCAGCCCGATCATGTA
>Ga0316616_100000858_pt1 | contig 11170 bp, 10 predicted proteins | sample OWC_Aug_M1_C1_D1_FD_207660 | JGI IMG/M metagenome (GOLD analysis project Ga0316616, IMG submission 207660) | Wetland soil microbial communities from Old Woman Creek delta, Ohio, United States - OWC_Aug_M1_C1_D1_B | ecosystem: Environmental > Terrestrial > Soil > Wetlands | place: USA: Ohio...
CCCACAGGGGCCAGCGACCGCCTCAACGATGGCGTGCCGGGACTCGACCTCACGAGGGTCGCGGCCGAAGGCGACGCCGGAGCGGTCCTCGGTGACCATGGCCTGGACCAAGACGGCCATCCGGCTTCGCGAGGGATCCAGTCCCAGCTCACGCCGGTACAGCAGGGCCGCATCCGACCAGAGCGAGGCCCAGACCACCTTCACCGCCTCCAGCACCGCCGGCCCCCCGATCAGACCGACCACCGATTCGTGAATCCCCGCAAAGGCACCCGCTGCCGAGTCCTCGCCTGGCGCAGACGACCGGACGGCCAGCGACACGCCGGCGCCCAGCGCCTCCACGGCCCCGGTGATGGCGGCGGCCAGCGGGGTTGGGATGGGCGCCGCCAGAAAGGCCGACCGGATGCGAAGGGCGGTGTCCCAGAGCTCTTCCCAGCGCATCGCCTCCAGCGGCTTGCGCCCCAACGCCAGCCGGACCACGGTGGCCAGGTCCGCCGCCTTGACGAACCGGTCGTAGCCCGCCACCGGGATGCAGAAACCCGGTGGGACCCGGAAGCCCGCCCGGATCAGCTGGGCCAGCCGGGCCGCCTTGCCGCCCACGGATGGCTCGACCGCAGTCGTCACGTCGGCGAGCGGGATGATCCCTCTCACATGCCGGGCCGCCACTCGTGCACCTCCTGGAATCGCTCGACGTGAAAGAAACGAAGGATCTCGATGCGAAACAACACCACCGACGGCGAGGCGACAAACCCGGCAAGATGCGGGTGCTTCGCCAACAGGACGCGCGACCAGCGGTCGAAGCTCGCGTCCCGCTCCACCGGAATCGCCCGACCCGTCGCCGTAATGGCTTCGATCCGCATCATGTTGTCGGGATGCTTACAGCGGTTATCGATCAAGAGCGCGACGTGATCGCAGCCCGTCAAGAGGCGATACTTCCGCGTGGCGATCGGAGTGGCGAAGACCGCGGTCCGGAAGTCGTCCGCCATCGCGAACGCCACGATGGAGGCGTAGGGCTGCCCGTCCCCCTGGGTGGAGAGAACCGCGTAGGGTTCTCCCTGTACCACCTCCCGAATTCGCTCCGGCAGGGTGGAGTCCGTCGCTCCGGAGCCCACCGCCTCGGCATCGAACTCTGGCCCGCGACCCTGTTGTTGGCTCATGCCGTTCACTCTCCCAGACCGGGGAGGGTCTTGACCCTCCACCCGACACTCAGCGATACGCTCAGCGGTCGGCTCACTCCGCCGGGCCAAGACGGCCCGCGATCCGTGCGGTCCCGCCCGCTTGCGGCGTGAGCACGATCATCTCGCCCATCGCGGGGACGATCCCGGTGAGCGCGGTGATGTTGACCTGGTGCGTGACCAGCACCAAGTTTCCGCCGGCATGCGGCTCGGCCATCAAGGCGAGCGCGGCGCGCGTCTGCTCCCGCTCGCGGCCGCGGTCGTCAAAGAAGGAGTCCAGACCCGGCCAGGGCTCCACGCGCCCGAACGCCAGTCGGGCCGTCTCCAGGCATCGGCACCAACGGCTGGACAGGACTCGGGCGACCGGGATCCCGCGCTGCTGAAAAGCGGCCCCGATCCGACGCGCCTCGGCGCGCCCAGCCTCGGAGAGGTTGCGCTGCGTGGCACAGTCGTCCAGACGAAAGCCGGGCGGGTCCCCGAGACCGGCCACCGTCGAAGTATGCCGGATCAGCACGACCTGCCCGCCGCCGCGTAACGCGTCCCAGGCCGGTTCCTCCGCCCCGGTTGAACCGATGGCCGACACGGCCAGCGCCAGCCCGGCGCCCGCGAAGCCGATGATGCGCCACCGCATCCTTCCCCTCCTCCGCTTCCTTGCCGCTTCCCAACTGTATCCTCTCAGATCAGACGAGAGATGACAACATCTGGGACGCGGCTGAAAGAACATGATACGCCCTAGGGAACCAGTGTGTCCGCCAGAACGTTCGGACACTTGAAGCCAGCCGTGCCACGCGTCCGGTGGGAAGCGACGGTGCATGCGATCACGGGGGGGGCGACTCCAGCAAGACACGCACTTGCAGCGCTCGGCTAAAGGTCGCATACTCTTGACCAATGCACCGGAGCGCCTATCGGCTCGGTCCGCGAGCAGCCGCATCTGATCACCACCACGACACGCACACCGAGGAGGGGAGACATGGATATTACACGACGCACGGTGTTGAAGGCCACGGCGCTCGGAGCCTTTGCCGTGGCCGCGGGGGCACGATTCGTCTCGGCGCAAACCGCGGGGAGCGGCGCGATCGAGGCGAACGATCGCGTCTTCATCGCCAACGAGGATTCGAACACCATCAGCGTCATCGATCCGCAGACCAATACCGTGGATACCACCATCAACCTGACCAGCTTCGACGAGGATCCTCGCCCGCCCTTCCGTTTTGTTACCGGCGGGGTCATGCCCACCCACGCGGCGATGATCCACAAGCCGCTTTACCACGGAGCGATCGACATCCACGGCGTGGTGCCGTCGCCTGACGGCAAGCTCCTCGCCACGGCAGGCCGCGGGTCGAGCAACCTCTATTTGATCGATACCCTGACAAAGAAGGTCGTAGGCAATACTCCCAACCTCCTGGCCAACCCTACCACGGGCGGCGACCGGCTCACCAGCGGCGTCCTTGTAGGTCGCGAGCCTCACGAGCCCACCTTCACTCGGAATGGCAAGGAGGTCTGGGTGGCCGTGCGCGGGGAGGACCGGATCGCGATCCTCGACGTCGAAGCCGTGATCAAGGCCAGCGGAGGTGCCGCCGTGAACGCCGTCCGGATGTACCTTCCCACCATCAACGGACCGGCCCAGGTGTGGTTCTCGGCGGACGGCAGCCTGGCGTTCGTGGCCAGCCAGAAGGTGTCTCGGGTGGACGTCTTCCAGGTCCGACCAGATCCGCAGGGCTACTCGCAGCCCCAGCGCACCGTCACCCTGGACATCAGCGCGGCGGACAAGCCGGGCTTCACGCCCTTCCTGAAGACGTCTCCGGACGGCGCAGAGGTCTGGCTGTCCCACAAACTCGCGGATCAGGTGTCGGCGCTGGACACCCGCGACCCGCACCGAACGGTGGACGTCGTACCCCTCGGGAACCTCGCCCGCCCCAATCACCTTGAATTCGTTCAGAACAGCAAGGGGAAGGCCATCTTCGTCAGCCTGGCCCGCGTGGACGACGGCGGCCCCGGCGGCGTCGCCTGCAGCCAACTCGCCGTCATTGACCACTCGGCCGCAGCCGGCGCCCGCAAGGTGGTCAAGACCTTCTTCACGCACGGGCGAGAGGCGCACGGCGTGTGGACCAACCCGACACACACGCTGCTCTACGTCGCCCACGAGCAGGACGAGTTGCCCAGCACCCCCAACGCCGGACAGACCGTGTGCTCCGCCTTCGACGTGTCCGATCCGTTCGACCCGAAATTCCTGGCGCAGATCCCCCTCGGGGCGCTCAAGCTCCCCTCCGGCGAGCTGCGGAACAAGAAGAGCATCAACCTGGTGTACGTGCGGCCGGGAGCGAAGAGTCAAAGCGCGTAACACCAAATGGCCGATACTCGATGACGAATGACCGATACACATGCGGCGATCCATCATGGGCCGTTGGGTGCCTTTCGTCATGTGTCTTTCCGTGGTCTGTGAGGGGAGGGCGTATGGATAGGCGGCGAGGCGTGCGGGCAACTGCGGCAGCGCTTGTGTTCGTCATTAGTGTCGTATCCGATGCGTGGGCGCAGCAGCACGGGGGACACGGCACCGCCGGTCAGGGGCATGCGGGACATGGCGCGGGCTTCTCCGCCGACATGCACGCCGCCATGACGAAGATGTTCAAGGACATGGAAACCGCTCCGATGACGGGTGATCCCGACAAGGACTTCCTCGCCATGATGATCCCCCACCACGAGGGAGCCGTCGAGATGGCCCGACTCGCCCTGCTCCAGGGGCGGGACCCCCTGGTCCGACGGCTGGCCGAAGAGATCATCGCCGCTCAACAAGCAGAGATCGTCACCATGCGGCAGCGGCTTGAGATCCTGAAGACGGGGCAGGATATGAACCCGGGAGGGTTCCCGACGCTAGGGGGAACGCGGGGTCCGGTTGCCCCGTGAGGCGGGTCTGACATCGCCTGCCGAGATTTCCAACGGACGCGAGGCCCCCATGCCCACGACGACTCCGACGGTCGAAGCCCTCTCGACGCACATCGCTGGTTGGGGGTTCCGTCTCCTGGCGGCCGTCGCCCTGCTCATCGGGGCGGCGCTGGTGCTCTTTCCCGGCCACACGGCGGACTATTTCGCCTGGACCATCAAGGCGCCCATCGCTGCGGCGACGCTGGGGGTGTGGTTTCTCGGTTTAAGCGGGTTCGCCTGGGCGCTCTCCCGCGGCCCCGTGTCTGCCATGCGAGCCGCGTCCCCCGCGATCGCCGTCGGCTCCGCCCTCATGCTGGTGACCACCATTTTCCATCGCGCCGCCTTCAACTGGGGGTCACCCGCGGCCTGGGCGTGGCTGCTTTTGTACATCGCCGCACCCCCCGGATTCATGGCGTCCACGTTCCTCCTACGGGGGCCGGATAGGCCCTCAGAGACGGCGCCACGACCGTCCACGCTCTTGCGTGGAGCCGCACTGACCACGGCGGGGTGTGCCGGCACCATGGGAACCATCCTTTTCTTGTGGCCGACGGTGCTCATCCCCTCGTGGCCCTGGCCGCTGCTTCCCCTGGGTGCTCGTACGTACGCGGCGTTCGCCGTCGGGCACGCCCTATGGGCATGGCTCGTAGCCCGCGGCCAGGTCGGGCGATCCGGGTCCCTCTGGTATCTGGCCTTCTTTCCGCTGGCGGCGTTCATCGCCCCCTGGCTCCAACCCGCCGGCTTCCGGCCGTCGAGCCCAGGCGGCGTGGTGTTCCTGCTCGTCACCGGTGGGCTCGCGGCCCTCACCGCATGTGCCCTTCGAGCCGAGAGACAGCGCGCCGGACAACACACGTAGGGTGTCCTTGTCCCATCTCAGACTTCCAGTACCACCTTGCCGATGCTCTCCCCGCTCTGCAGGTAGCGAAGCGCCGCGGGCGCCTCGGCGAAGCGAAAACGCCGCCCGACGAACGGCGGCCTCTGTGTCATTCGGGACAGCCCCTCATACGCCCGCGTCAGCCGGTCCACCCGGTCCCAGAGCCAGATCAGATTGAACGCCATCACGCTCTTGTTCTCCGCGATCATCCGGAGCGGGTCCAGCCGCGGGCGGCCCAGGTACTTGAGCGCGAGACGAAGATAGTCCGGCCGCGCCCGCTTCGGCATCAGATCGGCGGCGCCATAGAGGACCAGGCGCCCTTCAGGCCGCATTCGCTTGTACGCGGGCCGGAAGAAGGGGCCCGCGATCGCGTCGAGGACTACGTCGAGGCCGTCGACGTCGAGGGCCGCGAGTGCATCGTCGAGCTGCGTCCCGAAACCGCGGCGATCGCGCACGATCACCTGGGCGGGTGCCAGCCCGCAGCGCTCCACCAGAAAATCGCGCTTGGCCGGGCGTCCCACCGTCGCGATCACTTGCGCGCCGGTCGCGTCGGCGATCCGGAGCGCGTTGAGGCCCACCCCGCCCGCCGCGGAGTGCACGAGGAGCGCGTCGCCGGGCGCGAGCCCGCCCAGTTCGATCAATCCGTACCAGGCCGTGAGCGCCTGAACCGGAAACGCGGCTGCCTCGACGGCACTCCACCCTGGCGGGACCGGAAACAGGTATCGCACGTCAAGGTTGACGGCCGTGGCGTACGCACCGAAACGAGTCAACCCGATGACCCGATCGCCTGGGGCGATGCCGCGCCGCCGAGGTTCCCCCGATCCCGTGGCCTCCACCACGCCCGCGCACTCGAGCCCGGGGACGAAGGCGCCCGCCGGTGTCGCGGAATACAGCCCGAGGCAGGCGAAGAGGTCCGCGAAGTTGATGCCGATCGCCTCGATGGCGACCCGCACCTCGTCCGGCCCCGGATCGGGAAGCGATTCGGTATGCCGCGCCAATCGGTCGAGCGACCCGGCGCGCCGGATGAGCCAGACCTCGCGTCTGCACATCGACAGCTCCGCGCTGTGGTTCGTTGTGGCACCCCGGTCCGGAGAGGGGCACCAGAAGCCGACGTAACCCCACGCCCAGTGTATCGCCGGACAAGACAGGGGTCGACCCCCGCAGAGGGGGAGGCCTGGACAGAGCCGAGGTCACGCAGCACCGCCGTGTGTCGGCAGCGACCACCTGCAAGCGCAGGCAGTGACGACCCTCGGTGCGGTCAGGCGTGCGCTTTGGTAAGGCGGTACGAGACGAACGTGTCGAGGGAGGCGATCGCCGAGCGGATGTCGGCATACACCGGCAGTCCCCCCTCCTCGAGAACCGAGACGAAATCGGCGTAATACCGGCCGGCGTTCACCGAGACGACCATCGGCTTGCCGTACTCCACCGCGAGGTCCAGCAGCAGGCTCGCCAGTCCGTCGGGGTCCCGGCACGTCTCGGGGTCCGTCTTCAAGGAAACCGCGTGGGGAACCACGGCGACGAACACGCAGTCCACACCGGGGTCGCGGATGACGGCCTCCACGAATTCCGCATACATCCGGTCGTCGGCCATGGGCGTGACATCGAGAAACGGCGAGGAGGTATCCACCAGTCCGTAGCTGTTGATGGCGTTCAGCCGCTCGATGGTCGCGGCGGCGAGCTGCGCCTGCGTCAGCCCCTTGAGCTCGTCGGCGCCCACCGTGCTTTCGAACCCCGCGTTCACCACGCCGGCAATCCGGTTCCCCGTGGGCGGCTTGCCGGCCAGCAGCGCGAACGCCTTCACCAGATCGTAGTACGCCTCGATGGTCTCGGCCAGAATGACGCCCGCCTGCTGGCAGGCAGCCCGGAACACCTCGTAGCTCCCGGACAACGCCGCCGTGTGGGCGGCCGCCGACCGGGCGCCCGCTTGCGTTCGGCCCGCTTTGTACGCCACGATCGGCGTACCCATGTTCTTGGCGATGTCATAGAAGCGGCGACCCTCCCCGGGGTTGAAGCCTTCTATGTAGAGAGCCACCACACCCACCGCCGGGTCGCTCCCGAAGTACGCCAGCAGGTCTGCCACATTCACATCGCATTTGTTGCCGAAGCTCACCACCGAGCGAAACGGTCGGCAGCCGCGCAGCTTGTCCAGGGCGGTCACCGCCAGGGCGCCGCTCTGCGTGAGCAGCACGGCATTGGCCCGCTCGGAGGACCGCACCTCCAGACGCTTCTCGTTGACAAAAAGCGTGTTGACGCCCGGCAACGGAAGAGCGGCGTCCTGTTCGGGCGCGACGTAGACCCCCATGCAGTTGGGTCCGATGAGCCGCACGCCCGGCGGCGCGGCCTCGCGAAGCTGGCGCGCGAACTCCGCGTACGGCACCGAGGCCAGCACGCCGGGAATGAGGATCACGGCCTTCACTTTGCTTCCTGCCAGGCTCCGCAGAAAGTCCGGGGCGCTCGGCGCCGGCGCCGCATACACGACCAGCTCGACGGGGACCGGCAGATCCGCCAGGCTCGGGTAGAGGGGGTATACCGCGCCGTCGAATCTCACGGCCCCACCCTTCGGGTTGATGAGAACCAGGTCGTCCCGGCCCAGGTCGTGGAGCAGCGCCGCGATGTCCCGCCCCAGGCTGTACCTGGATGAATCGGCCGACACCCCGACCACGGCGACGCCCCGCGGTCGAAAGAAGGCCTCGAGGTTGGCCGCATTCCCGCGAGGAACCCAGGCGTCTGCCTCGGACGCAGCCCGGAATTCCGCCAGGCCGTCGAGCGCCACGAATCGGTTGTCCTTCGAGATCACAAACGGATTGACCTCGAAGGACGTGAAGATGAACCGGGGATCCGCAGCGATCGGCGAGTAGCGAAACGCGAGCAGGCTCATGCCGGCCACGGCCTTGGCCATGTGCTCCAAGAACTCGAGATGGCCGGTCTGCTCGAATCTGTGGCGAATGTGCAGCGAATCCATGAAGGCCAGAGCGTCAGGATACTCCACCGGCGGGAGAAAGAGGTTGGCTGGGTCGTAATGCGCGGCGAAGAACTCGGCGTCCTCCCCGCCCTTGCTGACCGTGAGCACCGGCCCGAAAGCGGCGTCCTCGTGGAATCCCACCAGGACCTCGTAACCGATGGCCTGCGTGTGCGGGACGTACTCCACCAATAGAAATCCGGCGATTTCGGGCGCCTCGCCGGGAGCAAAATGCGAGCGCACATCCTCGCGCATCCGCGTCAGGGCGAACTGCACATAGAGAGGGTCGGAGGCGGCGACCCTCCGGACCCCCCCGACCTTCTGCTTGTGGGGAATCCCCGCCGAGACGACCTTGGCCATCACCGTGTGCCCGACACCCGCCAATACCTCCGGGGTGACCTCGGTAACTTCACCCACGAACCGATGGCGCGGGACTCCCAGGCCGATCGTTTGGAGAATCCCGTACACCTCGTGCTCGTACAAGGTGCTCCGCCCCTGTGCTTGGGCGGCCGTCAGGATTCCGTCGATTCGCAGCATCATCTCGGAGGTGAGTTTCATGAGACGCTCCCCGACACGACTCCGGGGCATCCGACGGCGCGCCGGGCGCGCCGCACCAGACACCGGGGCCCTCCGGAACGCCGCCGATCCCGCCAAGAGTTGGAAGGGCGGACCGCCGCCGACGTCCGCACGTCGCTACTCCGCACGGGACACGCCGACGATCCGCTGCGTTCCCTCATGCCTCACTTGAATTCCGCCAGGAAGTCCCGCGTGCCCGGCTGGAGCAGGCTCGCCATCGCGACGTAGATGAAGAGTGCGCCCAGATCGAGGAGACGGCGGGCGCTCGCCCCGTTGGTGGCCAGAACACCGGGCGCCCGACCCGCAGCCCGCACGCGGCGGACAGCATCCTGCACCGCCGCCTGAACCTCCGGATGATCCATCTGCCCCGGGAAGCCCATGGACTGGGCGAGATCGCCCGGTGCGATGAAGAAGGCATCGATGTGCTCGACCTTCAGGATCTCGTCCAAGTTCTTCAACGCCTCGACCTCTTCCAGCATCGCGACGACCATGGTTTCCGCATTGGCGTGCACGGTGAAATTACCCTTCACGCCGAGGGCCGCTCGACCCCCGGCGTAGCCCCGGTGGCCGATGGGAGCGAATTTGGCCGCCCGCATGGCCGCCTCCGCCTGCGCGCGGGTGTTGATGTGGGGCACCTGCACCCCGCCGGCCCCGCGGTCAAGCGCCCGGGTGATCGTTGAGTGATCGTTCGATTGTACCCGGACGATCGGTGTGACATCGACAAGCTCGGCTGCGCGGACCATGTGCTCGACGTCCTCCCAACCGACCGAGCCGTGCTCGCAATCGATGAAGATCGCGTCGAACCCGATCCGCCCCAGCAACTCGACCAGCCCGGCCGAGCTGTACCCTGGCGCCACCACACTGACCGGTTTTCCTGCTGCCAGCTTCGTCTTGGCAAGATTGTGCCTCATGATGCGCTCCTTGCGTGAGGTGTTGCGGCGTGCCTCAGAGCTGGAAAGGCGTGTCCCCCCTGGGTCCCCGACGGGCTCTGAGGGCGGCCGCCGGAGGGTCGACGAACTGCCGGAGAAAGTCGAGGTATTCCTGCAGCGACATCGCCGTCCCGCGTCTCGCCCGGCGCAGGGCCAGGACATCTTCCGAGAGCGTGCGAAGGCCCGCCTCAAGGTCCAGCGGTGTCGAGGATCTTACGGAGTTCATCAAATCTCTCCAGAAGGCCATACCGTTCGAAGTGATTGCGGATTTCGCCGACATCCACCCCGGCCAGGCCCAGGATGAACTGAAGATCGGCCATCTCCTGAAAGGTGCGGCTCGGGTCGTTCTTCATGGCCAGCACCTTCATGGCCGCCAGGTGCTCCGGCTTGGGCACGCGGATGATTCTCCCGAGGAACGGTGCAGCCGTGGCGCTGTCGAAGAGGCTCGTGGCCGTTGGTTCACCGACATAAATGAAATCCACGCGCCCAAGCCCCGAGAGCGGATGGACGTGATTCGAGTATCCTGCGGAACAGTACAGGGTCTCGTAACCCAACGACTCGAGGAGAGAGACCAGGTCGCGTCGCGCTTCGGCGTCCACGGCAAAGTCGATATCCTGCGTGGCACGACTCAACCCGTACACGGACAAGGCGAAAGCGCCCACCAGGGCGTATCGAAAGCCGCGGCCGTCCAGAAAGTCGGTGACGGTGTCCAGAACTCTGACGAAGTCCACCGCGGTCTTCCTTTGCGCTCTCGTTCCCCTCGGCGCACCGACAACCCGCCCACAGCATGCCGCAGGACGCCTAGCGGCGTCAAGCCAAAGTCTTGCCGATGCCCTGCGGTGGGCCCTCGTCTGCCAAGGCGTATCCCTGGGCGACGCCGCAAGGGCCGCCGCGGCACACCGCTTCTCCGTGCGGGGTTGAGGCGCGCAGACAGGACGGCCCGCCTCGTTCACTTCGGGGCGGGCCGCTCTAAATTCTAACGAAAGGCGCCGCTAACGCTTTCGCTTTCCGCTACATCCCGACGGTTGCTACCCCCCTTGCGTACAGCAACCCTTGTGGTCACAGAAACGCGCGCGTCGTGCGCTTACGCTTTCGCCGCTTCTCGGGCTTTCTTAGCCCCTTGCACAAAGACGACCAAGGCCAGAAGCAAGGCCACCCCGATGGCGACACCGCCGGCCACCTTGAGGGGATAGACGACCTGCGACACCCAGCCGCCCGAGAACGCCGGATTCATCCAGCGCCCCCAGAAGAAATACAGGTCGCGAATCGGATACAGGATGACGGCGGCGACCGCCAACCAGGACGCCCACTGCCGAAGCGCCAGGCTGGCCTGGGTCTGAAGTCCCACGATGAACCCCACGGCGATGCCGAAGAGCGCGAAGAGCCAGGCGTTCAGGCGCATGTTATAGGCAGTGTAGTAGAAGTTGTTGGGAACCGGTACATACGACGCCGCGTAATAATTCGTGAAATAGATCCCGCCGGTCCGGTAGGCGGGGCCCTTGCGAACGTCGGTGATCTGGTCGTCGAGAAGGTCAGGCGTGTTCTTCGTGTCCACCGTCACCGCGGCGGCCTTCGCGTGGAAGGCGTGCTGGCTGGCGCTACGCTCGATGTGAATACTCATGCTGAGAAACACCACGATCACGATCAGTCCAAGCACGACGTTCTTGTTCCCCATGGCAAGGTTCATGGCTCCCTCCTTGTTTCCGCGACACCGACCCGGCCACGCCACAAACTGAGACGC
>Ga0316616_100000861_pt1 | contig 11151 bp, 10 predicted proteins | sample OWC_Aug_M1_C1_D1_FD_207660 | JGI IMG/M metagenome (GOLD analysis project Ga0316616, IMG submission 207660) | Wetland soil microbial communities from Old Woman Creek delta, Ohio, United States - OWC_Aug_M1_C1_D1_B | ecosystem: Environmental > Terrestrial > Soil > Wetlands | place: USA: Ohio...
CCTGCGCCGAAAGCAGCACCGCGGCCAGCAGCTCGAACACGCTGCTGAACTCGAGCTCGGTCACCGGGTCCGGGTTGGCAGCCGACAGGGTGGCGAAGAAGCGTTCGACTTGATCGTCGGTCATGACGGGAGGGTGGGTGCGCCGATCGGCTGGGGCGGCGTCTCAGGATTCTCGCGCGGCCTTGGCTCGGGCGATCGCCGCTTCGATGACGGCGCGCTTGCGCTCCAGCACCTGCGGGTCGGTGATCAGCGACTGGTTCTGCAGATCGGCCAGCTTGGCCTGGGCCTTGGCTGCGAGGCGCTCGTCGTTCTCGCGCTGCTCGCGCTCGACGCGCAGGCGATGGAAGGCATAGCGCTGCCGCGCCTGGTCGGCCTGTTGAGGGCTCCAGGCGTCCCAGCCCGTCGACGAGCCGCTGACTTCGACCATGCGGATGCAGTCCACCGGGCACACCGGCAGGCAGAGGTCGCAGCCGGTGCACAACTCATCGATGACGGTGTGCATCTGTTTCGACGCGCCGACGATGCAGTCCACCGGGCAGGCCTTGATGCACAGCGTGCAGCCGATGCACCAGTCCTCGTCGATCACGGCCAATCGGCGTGGCGCCTCGACGCCGCGTACGGGGTCCAGCGCTTGTATCGGGCGGCCTGTCAGCGCAGCCAGGCGGACGATGCCCTCGGCCCCCCCGGGGGGGCAACGGTTGATGTCGGCCTCGCCTTCGGCCATGGCCTGGGCGTAGCCGCGGCAGTCCGGGTAGCCGCAGCGCGTGCATTGCGTCTGCGGCAACAACGCATCGAGCGCCTCCACGCGTCGCGCGAGGGCGTGGTCCGGGCTAGCGGCGGTGGGCGTCACCGCGGCATCATGTCTAGCGCCGGCGCGCCGGCGTGCCGGAGGGTTTTGCCGCCGTGGCCTTGCGGCCGTTGCGGGCGGGGGCGTTGGCGCCGGGTCGGCCGTTGAGCGACGGAGCCTTGTCGTAGGTGGCGATGAAGTCGCGCACGCGCGGGTAGACCATCTCGCGCCACCGACGGCCGGAGAAGATGCCGTAGTGGCCAGCGCCTTCGGCGGTGTAATGGAAGCGGTGCTCGGCAGGGATGCCGCTGCACAACTCGTGCGCGGCCTTGGTCTGGCCGGCGCCGGAGATGTCGTCGAGCTCGCCTTCGACCGTCAGCAGCGCGCTGCGGTGGATGTCCTGCGGGCGCACCGGCTGACCTTCGATGACCCAGCTGCCGTTGACCAGCGCGAACTCTTGGAACACCTTCTTGATGGTGTCCAGGTAGTACTCGGCCGGCATGTCGAGCACGGCGTTGTACTCGTCATAGAACTCGCGGTGCGACTCCGCGCTTTCCTCGTCGCCGCGCACCAGGTCGAGGAAGTAGTCGTAGTGCGAGGTGACGTGGCGGTCGGGGTTCATCGCCACGAAGCCCGAGTACTGCATGAAGCCGGGGTACACCCGGCGTCCGGCGCCTGGGTAGTTCTGTGGCACGCGGTAGATGACGTTGTTCTCGAACCATTGGAAGCTCTTGTCCATCGCCAGGTTGTTGACGGCCGTGGGACTCTTGCGTGCGTCGATCGGCCCGCCCATCATGGTCATCGTCAGCGGCGTCGCTTCGCCGCGGCTGGCCATCAGGGAAACCGCTGCCAGCACTGGCACGGTGGGCTGGCACACCGACATGATGTGCGCGTGGGGCCCGACGTGGCGGATGAACTCCTGCACGTACGCTACATAGTCGTCGAGGTGAAAGGGCCCGGCCTCGGCCGGCACCATGCGCGCGTCGGTCCAATCGGTGATGAACACCTTGTGGTCGTGCAGAAGGCTGCGCACCGTGTCGCGCAGCAGCGTCGAGTGGTGCCCCGACAGCGGCGCCACCACCAGCACCGTGGGCTGCGACTTCATCTGGTCCAGCGCGGCCGGGTTGTCAGTGAAGCGCTTGAAGCGCAACAACCGGCAGAAGGGCTTGGTCAGCGCGGTCTGCTGCTGCACCGCGACCTCGATGCCCCCGACCGTGGCCGAACTGATGCCGAAGGGCGGCTTCTCGTAGTCCTTGGCCAGCCGGTGCATCAGGTCCAGGCCGGCCGAAATGCGCTGCGCCATCGGCGTGTGCACAAAGGGCGACAGCGGATGGTTGTAGAGCTTGGCCGATGCGCTGGCGAATTCCGAGAACGGCGCCATGAAGGCGCGCTGGGTTTCATACCACTGGTACAGCATGGGATCTGGCCTTGTAGGTTGGTCTCGGGCTACCGCATAGGCTGGGGCCGGCCGTCGACAGACCGACGCGACCCGGGAGTCATGGTGCGCTGCAACAATTATGGTCCCATTCGAGCGAAACCGCCACTGGTGTCGACCCGCACGGGCGCCGAAGCGCACGCCTGCGCACCAGACCGATGCGGATCAGGCTGGATGTGGCCTGAGCCCAACGCCGCGGGCGCGGCCCTCAGATGACCTTGGCGATTGCGGCCACCACCGGAGCGAGGTTGCGCTCGTTCAGCGCTGCCACGCAAATGCGGCCGGAATCGATGCCGTAGACCCCGAATTCGCTGCGCAGCCGCTGCATCTGCGCGGCGCTCAGTCCCGAGTAGCTGAACATGCCCTTCTGGCGCAGGATGAAGCCCATGTCCTGCTCGACGCCGGCCTCGGCCAGGCGCTGCACCAGCAGCTCGCGCATCCGCTTGATACGCAGGCGCATGCCGGCCAGCTCTTCCTCCCACATCTTGCGCAGCGCCGGCGTGGTCAGCACCATCGACACCACCTGGGCGCCATGCGTTGGCGGGTTCGAGTAGTTGCCACGGATCAGCACCTTCAGGCGCGACAGCACGCGGGCTGCCTCGTCCTTGGATTCGCACACCACGCTCAGCGCGCCGACGCGTTCGCCGTACAGCGAGAAGCTCTTCGAGAACGAGGTGGCAACGAAGAAGTCCAGTCCGGCGCGCAGGAACAGCTGCACCGCGGCGCCGTCCTCGACGATGCCGTCGCCGAAGCCCTGATAGGCCATGTCGAGGAAGGGCACCAGGTTCCGTGCCTTGAGCACCTGAACCAGCCGTTGCCACTGGCCGGCATCGAGGTCGTAGCCGCTGGGGTTGTGGCAGCAGGCGTGCAAGACCACCACGGTGCCCGGCGCCGCCGCCTCCAGCGTGGCCAGCAGGGCATCGAAGCGGATGCCGCGAGTGGCCGCGTCGTAGTAGGGGTAGGTGTCGACTTCGAAGCCGGCCTGGAGGAACAATGCGCGGTGGTTTTCCCAACTGGGGTCGCTGATCAGCACCTTGGCCTGCGGGTTCAGGCGCTTCAGGAAGTCGGCGCCGACCTTCAGACCGCCCGTACCGCCAAGCGTTTGCACCGTGGCGATGCGCCCGTCGCGCAGCGCCGCGCTGTCGGTCCCGAATACCAGCTCCTGCACGCTGCGGTCGTAGGCGGCAATGCCGTCGATCGGCAGGTAGCCCTTGGGTTTGGGCGCATCGGCCAACTGCCGTTCGGCCGCCAGCACACATTGCAGGATCGGCAGCTTGCCCTGTTCGTCGAAGTACACGCCGACCCCCAGGTTCACCTTGGCCGGATTCGGGTCGGCGTTGAAGGCCTCGGTCATGCCCAGGATCGGGTCGCGGGGGGCCAGTTCGACGGTGGAGAACAGCGACATGGAGGTTCCTAAAAGGGATCGGATTCGGTGGCACGGGCCGAGCCGGCTGCATCTGCGGCGGCGCTGCGCTACCCTGCACGGTTTTGCGCTTCGGCGCACAACGCAATTCTAGAGGGGACAGGCCGATGATCGAGCTGAGCGAGGTTCAGGACGCGAGCGCCGCGGCGTCGGGCGAATTCGTGTCCTTCCCGGGCTCGCCGTTCCAGCTGTTCCAGCCCTACGCGCCGGCCGGCGACCAGCCGCAGGCGATCGCGGAGCTGGTGGCGGGCATCGAAGACGGGCTCAGCTTCCAGACCCTGCTCGGCGTGACCGGCTCGGGCAAGACCTTCACGATGGCCAACGTCATCGCCCGGCTGGGCCGCCCGGCGATCGTGTTCGCGCCGAACAAGACGCTGGCCGCACAGCTGTACAGCGAGTTCCGCGAGTTCTTCCCGAAGAACGCGGTCGAGTACTTCGTCAGCTACTACGACTACTTCCAGCCCGAGGCCTACGTGCCGCAGCGCGACCTGTTCATCGAGAAGGACAGCTCGATCAACGAGCACATCGAGCAGATGCGCCTGTCGGCCACGAAGAGCCTGCTCGAGCGGCGCGACGTGGTCATCGTGGCCAGCGTCAGCGCCATCTACGGCATCGGCTCGCCGCAGGACTATCACAAGATGGTGATGACGCTGCGAGTGGGCGACAAGACGGGTCAGCGCGACGTCATCGCGCAGCTGATCCGCATGCAGTACCAGCGCAACGAGACCGATTTCTCGCGCGGCACCTTTCGCGTGCGCGGCGGCACCATCGACGTCTTCCCGGCCGAACATTCCGAGCTGGCGATCCGCATCGAGCTGTTCGATGACGAGGTCGAGAGCCTGCAACTGATGGATCCGCTGACCGGGCGCATCCGGCAGAAGATCCCGCGCTTCACCGTCTACCCCAGCAGCCACTACGTGACGCCGCGCGAGCGCGTCGTCGCGGCCATCGAGACCATCAAGGCCGAGCTGCGCGAGCGGCTGGACGAGCTGGTCAAGTCCGGCAAGCTGGTCGAGGCGCAGCGCCTGGAACAGCGCACCCGCTTCGACTTGGAGATGCTGCAGGAGGTGGGTCACTGCAAGGGCATCGAGAACTACACCCGCCACCTCAGCGGCGCGGCACCTGGCGAGCCGCCGCCGACCCTGGTGGATTACCTGCCGTCGGACACGGTGATGTTCCTGGACGAGAGCCACGTGCTGATCGGCCAGTTCGGCGGCATGTTCAACGGCGACCGCGCGCGCAAGAGCACACTGGTGGAATATGGCTTCCGCCTGCCCAGCGCGCTGGACAACCGGCCGCTGAAGTTCGACGAGTTCGAGGGCAAGATGCGCCAGGCGGTGTTCGTCTCGGCCACGCCCGGGCCCTACGAACAGCAGCATGCCGGCCAGGTGGTGGAGCAGCTGGTGCGGCCCACCGGGCTGGTCGACCCCGAGGTCGAGGTGCGGCCCGCGATGCATCAGGTGGACGACGTGCTGCAGGAGATCCGCGAACGCGTCAAGCTGAACGAACGCGTGCTCATCACCACGCTGACCAAGCGCATGGCCGAGCAGCTGACCGACTACCTGTCGGACAACGGCGTCAAGGTGCGCTACCTGCACTCCGACGTGGACACGGTCGAACGCGTGGAAATCATCCGCGACCTGCGCCTGGGCGTGTTCGACGTGCTGGTGGGCATCAACCTGCTGCGCGAGGGCCTGGACCTGCCCGAGGTGTCTCTCGTGGCCATCCTCGATGCCGACAAGGAAGGCTTCCTGCGCTCGGAGCGCTCGCTGATCCAGACCATCGGCCGCGCCGCACGGCATCTGAATGGCCGTGCCATCCTCTATGCCGACAAGGTCACCGACTCGATGCAGCGCGCGCTGGACGAGACGCGTCGCCGGCGCGAAAAGCAGACGGCGCACAACCTGGCCGAGGGCATCACACCGCGCAGCATCAGCAAGCAGATCCGCGAAATGATCGACGGCGTGGTTTCCGACAAGACCGCGCGCGACGACCTGAAGGCGGCGCAGGCCGCGGCGCAGGTCGAGGCGATGAGCGAGAAGGACCTGGGCAAACGCATCAAGCTGCTGGAAAAGCAGATGCTCGAGCACGCCCGCAACCTGGAGTTCGAAAAAGCCGCCCGCGTCCGCGACCAGCTGGCGTTGTTGCGCGAACAGGCATTCGGTGCCGCCGGACACGATCTGCCTGCGGCCACCCGGGCGCTGCGCCCGGGCGCGGCGTAGCGCCCAGGTTGTCCCTGCCGAACGCAGGGAACTCTTGCGACCAATCTCGACCAACACAGTCGGGATCGTATATACTTGACTGCGTTAGTAGGAATCAAGCAAGGGTTTTCCCTTGTTTGTGGTTGCTGACCGGCCCGATGCCTCCCGAGCGAGCAAGCCGATGGTCGTCTTGCCGAATTGCCGAAAGGCTGATTGGAGATTTCGATGCGTCTGACCACCAAAGGTCGTTTTGCCGTGACTGCGATGATCGACCTCGGGCTGCGCTCGCATGCGGGCCCGGTGGCCCTGGCCGCGATCAGCCAGCGCCAGCAGATCTCGCTGTCGTACCTGGAGCAGCTGTTCGGCAAGCTGCGCCGGCACGAACTGGTCGAAAGCACCCGCGGGCCGGGTGGCGGTTATTCGCTGGGTCGAAGCGCCGCCGAAATCACCGTGGCCGACATCATCGTCGCCGTGGACGAGCCGATCGATGCGACTGGCTGCGGCGGCAAGGAAAACTGCATGGGCGATGAAGCCGGCCGCTGCATGACGCACGATCTGTGGACCAGCCTCAACGCGAAGATGATCGAGTATCTGGATTCGATCTCGCTGAAGAAGCTGGTCGACGAGCAGATCGCCAAGGGCGTGTCGATCCAGGACGCGCCGGTCAAGCGGGCCATCTCGTCGCAGCCGGTGGTGCGGCCGATCAAGATCACCGCGCCGAATTCGGTGTTCGCGCTCGGTGGTTCCATCACCAAGTAGCGCGGGGGCAGGGCCGTCCGCGCGCACAGCACAATCCATCCCACCGACCGATCCGACCCATGACACCGCATTTCCCGATCTACATGGACTACGGCGCGACCACGCCCTGCGACCCGCGAGTGGTCGACGCAATGGTGCCGTGGCTGCGTGAGCACTTCGGCAACCCGGCATCACGCAGCCACGCCTGGGGCTGGGAGGCCGAAGAGGCCGTGGAGCGGGCGCGCGGGCAGGTGGCGTCCCTCGTGGGCGCGGACCCGCGCGAGATCGTCTGGACCAGCGGTGCCACCGAATCGATCAACCTGGCGCTGAAGGGCGCGGCGCATTTCTACAGCACGCGCGGCAAGCACATCGTGACGGTGAAGACCGAGCACAAGGCGGTGCTGGACACCGTGCGTGAACTGGAGCGCCAGGGTTTCGAGGCCACCTACCTCGAGGTGCAAGAGAACGGCCTGCTCGACCTGAACCGGCTGGAACAGTCGCTGCGCAAGGACACGATCCTGGTGTCGGTGATGCTGGTCAACAACGAGATCGGCGTCATCCAGGACATCGTCGCCATCGGCAGGATGTGCCGCGAGCGCGGGATCATCTTCCACGTCGACGCGGCACAGGCCACCGGCAAGGTGGACATCGACCTGACGCAGTTGCCGGTCGACCTGATGAGCCTGGCCTCGCACAAGACCTATGGCCCCAAGGGCATTGGTGCGTTGTACGTGCGGCGCAAGCCGCGCGTGCGCATCGAAGCGCAGATGCACGGTGGCGGCCATGAGCGCGGCATGCGCTCGGGCACGCTGCCCACGCACCAGATCGTCGGCATGGGCGAGGCCTTTGCCATCGCCCAGGCCGAGATGGGCGCCGAGCGCGAGCGCATCCGCATGCTGCAGCAGCGCCTGCTGCGCGGGCTGTCGGACATCGAACAGACCTTCGTCAACGGCGACTTGGAGCGCCGGGTACCGCACAACCTGAACATGTCCTTCAATTTCGTGGAGGGCGAGTCGCTGATCATGGGCGTCAAGGGCATTGCCGTGTCGTCGGGCTCGGCCTGCACCTCGGCCAGCCTGGAGCCCAGCTACGTCCTGCGCGCGCTGGGCCGTTCGGATGAACTGGCGCACTCGTCGCTGCGCATGACCATCGGCCGCTTCACCACCGAAGCCGAGATCGACTACGCCGTGAAGACCCTGCAGGAGCAGGTGGCCAAGCTGCGCGACTTGTCCCCGCTGTGGGAGATGTACAAGGACGGCATCGATATCAGCACCATCCAGTGGGCTGCCCACTGATTTGCTTTCGAGGAGAAAGACATGGCATACAGCGAAAAGGTCGTCGAACACTACGAGAATCCGCGCAACGTCGGCTCCTTTGACAAGGGCGACGAGAGCGTCGGCACCGGCATGGTCGGCGCGCCGGCCTGCGGCGACGTGATGAAGCTGCAGATCCGCGTCAACCCGGCCACCGGGCTGATTGAGGACGCGCGCTTCAAGACCTATGGCTGCGGCTCCGCGATCGCGTCGTCGTCGCTGGTCACCGAATGGGTCAAGGGCAAGACGCTCGACCAGGCGATGGACATCAAGAACACGCAGATCGCGCAGGAACTGGCGCTGCCGCCGGTGAAGATCCATTGCTCGATCCTGGCGGAGGACGCCATCAAGGCCGCGGTTCAGGACTACAAGGCTAAGCACGGCCAGGGCGAACAGGCGCACTGAACATGCCGGTGACCCTGACCGAAGCGGCGGCCCGCCACGTCACGCGCTATATCAGCAAGCGCGGGAAGGGCGTGGGCGTGCGCCTGGGCGTCAAGACCACCGGTTGCTCCGGCCTGGCCTACAAGCTGGAGTACGCCGACGAAGTGGCGCCCGAGGACCTGGTGTTCGAAGGCCATGGCGTCAAGGTGTTGGTCGACCCGAAGAGCTTCCCGTACCTCGACGGCACCGAACTGGATTTCGTGCGCGAGGGCCTCAATGAAGGCTTCAAGTTCCACAACCCGCGCGAGAAGGACCGCTGCGGCTGCGGCGAATCCTTCCGCGTCTGAGCCCGCTCCGACCGGAACCCCGTACCCCGCACGGCCGCCGCGTCGTGCCATGAAACCGCGTGCGATGCCGCGCTCCCGTGCCCCGGCCATGGTCCAGTCCCTGCTCACCCGCGAAGCGCTCGACATCGGCTGCGAAAGCCCGGACCAGCCCGAGGTGCGCGCGCTGCTGGGCGCGCTGGACGACTACCTGGGCGGCCTGTACGAGCCGCAGCACAACCACATCCTGAGCCTGGACGAACTGCTGTCGCCACAGGTGTTCTTCCTGGTGGCGCGCTGTCACGGCCGGGCCGTCGGCTGCGGCGCCTTGCGGCGCATGCCGGGAGAGCCGGCCACCGGTGGGCAGGCCTACGGCGAGATCAAGCGCATGATGGTCGAGCCCGCGGTGCGAGGCGCCGGGATCGGTGCGCAACTGCTGATGCGTCTGGAACGGCAACTGGAGGCCGAGGGCCTCGGCCTGGCGCTGCTCGAAACCGGTGGGGCGCAGCGGCAAGCCGTGGCGCTGTATGAGCGCGCCGGCTACCGCCGCCGGGCATCCTTCGGCGGCTACCCGGACAACGGACTGTCGCTGTTCTATGAAAAGCGCATGGGTCGATGAACATCGAGGACGACGACTTCAGGCTGTTCGGCCTGCCCGAGCGTTTCGCGCAGGATGCCGCGCAGCTCGACCGTCGCTGGCGCGAACTGCAGACCGAGGTCCACCCCGACCGCTTTGCCGCCCAGGGTGCCGCGGCACAGCGCATTGCGATGCAGTGGTCGGTGCGCGTGAACCAGGCGTACCAGCGCCTGAAGGACCCGTTGAAACGTGCGGCCTACCTGTGCGAACGCCGCGGCGCGCCGATCGATGCCGAGCGCAACACGGCGATGCCGCGCGAGTTCCTGATGCAGCAGATGGCTTGGCGCGAGGCGCTGGACGACGCCGGCGACAGTTCGGCGCTGCAAGCGCTGGCTGAGCAGGTGGAGCAGCAGGAACGGGCGTCGCACCGCCAGCTGCAGGCACTGCTCGACGAACGCAACGACGTCGCCGCGGCGGCGGCGCAGGTGCGCGCGCTGATGTTCGTGGCGCGCTTCCGGCAGGACATCGAGCATCGCCTCGAAGCCCTGGAATCATGACTCCCGTTTTCCATTGACATGGCGCTGCTGCAGATCTCCGAACCCGGCCAGGCGCCCGACCCGCACCAGCGCCGCATCGCGGTGGGCATCGACCTGGGCACCACCCATTCGCTGGTGGCCGCGGTGCGCCATGGCGTGGCCGAATGCCTGCCCGACGCCCAGGGGCGGGTGCTGCTGCCGTCGGTGGTGCGTTACATGGAAGGCCAGCGCCGTCTGGTCGGCTTCGATGCCCGCGCCTTCCAGGCCGAAGACGCGGCCCACACGGTGGCCTCGGCGAAGCGTTTCATGGGCCGGCGCCTGGCCGACCTGCAGGGGGCCGCGCAGCTGCCCTACGAATTCGTCGACCAGGCCGGCATGTTGGCGGTTCGCACGCGCCAGGGCCTGAAGACGGCGGTCGAGGTCTCGGCCGAGATCCTGGCCACGCTGCGCCAGCGTGCCGAGGACAGCTTCGACGACGAGCTGTTCGGTGCCGTCATCACCGTGCCGGCCTACTTCGACGATGCACAGCGCCAGGCCACCAAGGACGCCGCGCAACTGGCCGGCCTGAACGTTCTGCGGCTGATCAACGAGCCCACCGCCGCCGCGGTGGCCTATGGTCTGGACCATGGCAGCGAAGGCCTCTATGCGGTCTACGACCTGGGCGGCGGCACCTTCGACGTGTCGCTGCTGCGCCTGACCCAGGGCGTGTTCGAAGTGGTGGCCACCGGCGGCGATGCCGCGCTGGGGGGCGACGATTTCGACCACCTGCTCGCGGCCTGGGCGCTGCAGCAGTCTGGCTGCAGCGCCGTCAGCGCGCAGGACAAGGGCGCGCTGCAAATGGCCGCGCGGCGCACGCGGGAGGCACTGACCGACCATGCGGTGGCCACGCTGCACTGCCCGCTGGACGCCGGCGACCTGCGGCTCGAGGTGACGCGCGAGCAGCTCGAGGCACTGACTTGCCCGCTGCTCGAACGTACGTTGGCGGCACTGCGCAAGGTGCTGCGCGACGCCCGTGTGCAACGCGGCGACGTGCTCGGCGTGGTCATGGTCGGCGGTGCCACCCGCATGCCGGCGGTACGGCGCGCAGTGGGCGATTTCTTTGGCACCGACGGGCACGTGCGCGTGCTCACCGACGTCAACCCCGACGAGGTGGTGGCGCTGGGCGCGGCCATCCAGGCGCATGCGCTGGCCGGCAATGCCAAGGACGGGCAGCTGCTTTTGCTCGACGTGATCCCGCTGTCGCTGGGCATCGAGACCATGGGCGGGCTGGTCGAGCGCATCGTCGAGCGCAACACCACCATCCCTGTGGCCAAGGCTCAGGAGTTCACCACCTACCAGGACGGCCAGACGGCGATGGCCATCCACGTGCTGCAGGGCGAGCGCGAGCTCGTCGCCGATTGCCGCTCGCTGGCGCGCTTCGAGCTGCGCGGCATT
>Ga0316616_100000862_pt1 | contig 11148 bp, 5 predicted proteins | sample OWC_Aug_M1_C1_D1_FD_207660 | JGI IMG/M metagenome (GOLD analysis project Ga0316616, IMG submission 207660) | Wetland soil microbial communities from Old Woman Creek delta, Ohio, United States - OWC_Aug_M1_C1_D1_B | ecosystem: Environmental > Terrestrial > Soil > Wetlands | place: USA: Ohio...
GCAACCACCGCGTGCCGGGCGTTCGCCAAGCGGCGGGCGACGCTGGCCGTCCGCTCCAGTACGGAGGCAAGGTCGGTCTCCCGGATCAACTCCAGGCTGATCTGGTGAAAGGTCCCGAGATCCGCCGCCGCGGCAGGTGAAGGGGAATTGCTCATAACCAAGGATTATAAAGGAGAACATAAACCGAGGCGGTCGTGAAGACCGCCTCGGTCTGCGGAGCTATATGACCAAATTAATCAGCTTGTCCGGCACGAAGATGACCTGGCGCGGTTCCTTTCCCTCCAGCCATTTCCGCACCGCCTCGCTGCGCAGCGCGATGGAGCAAGCTTCGTCTTTCCCGGTGCCCGCCGGCAGCTGCAGCCGCTCGCGCAGCCTCCCGTTCACCTGGACGACGACCGTGATCTGCTCCTCGGCGGCCAGCGCGGGATCGAACTCCGGCCAGCGCTGGAGATGGATGGATTCCGCGGCCGGACCCTTGCGGCGGCGCCACAGTTCCTCCGTCAGGTGGGTTGCCACCGGCGCCGTCAGGATCAGCAGGGCGTCGACCGCCTGCTCCCATTCCGGCGACGCGTACAGCGACGTCTCGCGATGCTTGTACAGGGTGTTGGTGAACTCCATCAGCGCCGAGACGATCGTGTTGAATTCGAAATGCTCGAAATCGCGCGTCACCCGGCGGATGGTCTGGTGCATGCACCGCACCAGATCGCGGGCGGCGTGTTCTCCGGCCGGCGCGGAGGCGGCCTTGGGCGGTTGGGCGGCCAGCCCCCAGACGCGGTTCAGCCAGCGGCGGGTCCCCTCGATTCCGGTCGAACTCCACGGGGCGCCCTGGTCCCACCGCGCGAAGAACATCAGGTAGGCGCGGACGGTGTCGGCGCCGTATTTTTTTACCAGCTCGTCCGGGGCGATCACGTTGCCCCGGCTTTTCGACATCTTCTCCGAATCCTCTCCCAGGATGATCCCCTGATTGCGCAGCTGCAGCATCGGTTCGGGCCCGCGGGTGATGCCCATGTCGCGGCAGGCCTTGTGGAAGAAGCGGGTGTAGATCAGGTGCATCGTGGCATGTTCGATCCCGCCCGTGTAGCAATCGACCGGCAACCAGTAGTCGTATTCGGCCGGGTCGAAGGCGGCGCGGTCGTTCTTCGGGCTCAGGTAGCGCAGGTGGTACCACGACGAGCACATGAAGGTGTCCATCGTGTCGGTTTCGCGCTCGGCCGGACCGCCGCACACCGGGCAGGTCGTGCGGGCCCAGGTCGGATGCAGCTTCAGCGGGCTTTCGCCGGTCGGCTTCCAGGCCACGTCGTCCGGCAGCAGCACCGGCAGCTGGTCTTCCGGCACCGGGACCTGGCCGTGGACCGGACAGCGGATCATCGGGATCGGAGCGCCCCAGAACCGCTGGCGGGAGATCAGCCAGTCGCGCAGGCGGTACGACACCGCCGGTCCGCCCTTCCCCTGCCGGGCCAGCCATTCCGCGACCTTTTTGACCGTGATCGATCCGGGCGTGCCGCTGAACTCGCCGGAATGGATCATCACGCCGTTCTGGTCGTGGAACAGCGCGTCGCGGTAGAACTCCAGCGCCCAGAGCATCTCCATCAGCGAGCGTTTGTCGCGCACGTTCGGTTCCAGCTCCTGGCAGCGCGCCAGGATCTCCTGCTCGGAGTCGATGCTGTCCCAGTCGGCGACCCCGTCTTCGAAGACGAACTTCCAGCGGGTGCCGACGATCTCGTTCCAGCAGCCGGGCTGCAGGTGATGCATCGCGATCCCGATGTATCGTTCCACCTTGGCGGGCGGAATGGTGATGTACAGCGATCCGTCGCGCTCTTCAAACGGAATCTGTTCCGCGCGCAGCGCGTCGGCCAGGCCGGGCTGCATCGTCTTGGCCAGCGCGAAGGACTTGGTCAGCCCGTCGGTGCGGTCGATCACGGGCAGGATCGGCAGCCCGTACTTCAGCGCGAAGTCGAAATCCCGCTGGTCGTGCGCCGGGACGGCCATGATCGCGCCGGTGCCGTAGGTGATCAGCACGTAGTCGGCGATCCACACCGGAATGCGCACCCCGTTGACCGGATTGACCGCGAACCCGCCGGTGAAGACTCCGGTCTTATCCTTGTCGGCCGATTCGCGCTGGATGTCGGATTGCCGCAGCGCCTGCTTGACGTAGGCGTCGACCTCCGCCTTGCGATCCGGCGTGGTCAGCGTCTCCACCAGCGGATGCTCCGGCGCGAGGACCATGAAGGTCACGCCCCACAGCGTATCCGGCCGGGTGGTGAACACTTCCAGTTCGCCGCCCGCCTCGGTGCCGAAGACCACCCGCGCGCCTTCGCTGCGCCCGATCCAGTTGGTCTGCAGCGTGCGCACCCGCTCCGGCCAGTCGATTCCGGAAAAATCCAGCAGCTCCTCGGCGTACCGGGTCAGCCGGAAGAACCATTGCTCGAGGTTCTTCTTCACCACCGGCGTTTCGCACCGCTCGCAGTGCCGGTCGTCGCCCCACACCTGCTCGCGGGCCAGGGTGGTGTTGCAGTTCGGGCACCAATCCACCGGCGACATCTTTTTGTAGGCCAGCCCGTGGTTGAACAGCTGGATGAAAAACCATTGAGTCCAGCGGTAGTATTCCGGATCGCAGGAGACCGCCTCGCGGCTCCAATCCCACATCGAGCCCATCTCGCGCAGCTGCCCGCGCATGTGGTCGATGTTGGAGTAGGTCCACGTTTTCGGATGGATGCCGCGCTTGATCGCGGCGTTCTCGGCCGGCAGGCCGAAGGCGTCGAATCCGATCGGGAACATCACGTTCCATCCGCGCATGCGCATGAAGCGCGCCCGCGCGTCCGACGGCGTCATGGCGTACCAGTGGCCGATGTGCAGGTCGCCGCTGGAATACGGCAGCATCGTGAGGGCGTAATATTTCTTCCGCGACCGGTCGACGACCGACCGGTACAGCCCGGCTGCTTCCCAGGCTTTCTGCCACTTGGGCTCGATGATCTCCGGCCGGTACGCGTCCTCGCCGGTCTTCGGCTCGGGAACGGAAGCCTTGACCCGGGATTCGACGGCGGCGGGACCGGCCGCTTTCAGCGTTTGCAGCTTCTGGGCGGCAGCCTTGACGGGTTTTTCTTTGCGGGATCCCCTCGCCTTCACCGGGAATTTCTTCGCCGCCGGCGATCCTTTCCGTGCGACGGCGACTTTCCGGGCGGCGGTTTTTTTACCGGGCTTGGAAGTTTTCTTCGATGTCGGCATGCTCTCCTCCTGAACTCACATCTATCCCCTGCCCCTCCCCCCTATCTTGGAATAATCCGGGAGAGGGAGGAGGGAAGAAAAAAAAATAATCCCCATCGCCAGGGGCGAAGGGGATCCGCGGTACCACCCTGATGACCCTGCACGACGTGCGGGGCCTCTCTTCGGCTGTAACGGGCCACTCCCGCCGCGGGCTACTCGGATTTCACCCGCAGAGCGCTGTCCCTTGATGAAACATCTCAGGAAGATCCGGCGAGTTCAGCCTGATGCGCTCCGCGGGCGCGGGCGGGGCTTGCACCCTTGCACCCCGTTCTCTGGCGGAAGGCTTACTGCTCCGGGTTGACGCTGGATATGGATTATTCCAGTCCAAATATAATTTGCTTCGGCGACTTTGACAAGGGGCGGGAAAATCGCCCGCCCATTCGGGATGAGATAGAAAATCCAACATTCCACTGACTGTTTTTCAGCCTGATTTGCAGACACCCTTGGGGTCTGGTTGCCTCCCTACCCATATCCGGAATCAAGATTCCTGATCCTTGGCGTAAAGGCGCTCGCGTATCGCGTATATAATGAAGACCGCCGGTCTTCGGAATACAAGACAATGCCCGACCCTCTGCTGGCAACCAAACTCTCGCAACCCCAAATCCCGCCGGGGATCATCCCCCGCGCGCGGCTGTTCGCGCGGCTGGACGACTGCCTGAGCCACAGACTGACGCTGGTATCCACGCCGCCGGGATTCGGGAAGACCACCCTGCTGAGTTCCTGGGCCGCGCGGTCGGCGGCGCGGACAACCTGGTTGTCGCTGGACGAAGGCGACAACGATCCATCGCGGTTCCTCGAGTATCTGACCGCCGCCTTTCGGGGCGCCGAGCCGCCCGCCGAAAATGCCCGGCTGCCGCTTCTCGATACCCTGCGCGAACGCTCGACCCGGCGTCTGACCGAGTTGATCAACCGCCTGGCGGAATCCCCCACTCCCACGGTGCTGATCCTCGACGATTACCATCTCATCCGCGAGGAGGGGATACATTACGCGGTCCTGTACTTCCTGGAACACCTTCCCTCCGCTTTCCACGTGGTGATCTCCTCGCGGGCCGATCCGCCGTTCCCCCTCGCCCGACTGCGGGGCCGCGGCGAACTCCTCGAACTCCGCCAGGACGACCTGCGGATGACGGACGAGGAGACGGCGGCGTTCCTCTCCCGCCGCATGGGAATCGATCTCGCGGACGGCGAGTTGCGCACCCTGACCGAATACACCGAAGGGTGGATCGCCGGGATGCAGCTGGCGGCGGTCTCCATGCAGCGCGAGGAGCGCAGGGGTGAATGGATCCGGAGCCTGGCGTCCGGAAACCGATTCATCCTGGATTACCTGATGGAGGAGGTGTGGCGGCGGCAACCGGAGGATGTCCGGGATTTTCTGCTGTGCACGGCGCTGCCCGACCGGTTCTCCGCGGAACTCGGCCGCCGGCTGGCCGGACCGCGCGGCGGGCAGGAGATGATCGAGCGGCTGGAGCAGGCCAATCTGTTCCTGACGCCGCTCGATCCGCAGCGGACATGGTTCCGCTACCACCGCCTGTTCGCCGATCTGCTCCGGCGGCGGCTGCAGCAGGAGCGTCCGGAACGGATCCCCGATCTGCACCGGACCGCGGCCGGCTGGTTCGAAACCCAGGGCTTGGTCGAGGAAGCCGTCGACCATTACCTCCGCGTGCCCGAATACGATGCGGCGACCCGGCTCATCCGCAGCCGGGCGGAAGGAATCCTGGTCCGGGGAACGATCGCCACGTTCTTGAACTGGCTGGACCGGATCCCCGCCGCCATCCTCGACCGCGATCCGATGCTGTGCATCTACCAGGCGTGGGCGTTCGTGCAGGGCGGGCGGACGATCCCGGAGATCGACGGCCGGCTGCAGGCGGCGGAACGGAACGGCCTGGACGCGGTCACCGCCGCCAAGGTCGGCGCCGTCCGGGCCTTGGTGGAATACGTCCGCGGCGACACCCGGCAATCCATCCGGCTCGCCGAGCAGGCGTTGCAACACATCAAGGAAGACAACGTCTTCCTGTGGAGCATCGCCTCGTTAAGCCTCGGCACCTCACGGCTGGCGGAAGGGGACATGGACGGCGGACGGCGGATCTACGACGACATCGCCCGCAACGCCGCCGAGGCCGGGAACGCGGCGATCGCCGCGATGGCCCTGGTCGGTTCGGCCAAATTGTCGATCCGCCGGGGGAAACTGCATCAGGGATTGGTCCTCTGCCGGAAGGCGATCGCCCTTGGCACGGATCCGCAGGGAAACGTAATTCCCGCGACCGGGATCGCGCTGATCGCGCTGGGGGATTTGGACCGCGAGTGGAACCGGTTGGAGAGCGCCGAGCAGCATCTCCTCCGGGCGATACCGCTCCTGGAGCACTGGACGGAAGCGCGCCTGGTGGACGCCAACCTCGTCCTGGCCAGAATCCGCTGCTGCCGGTCGGATTGGGCGGGCGCGTACGGAGCGTTGGAGCACGCGCGCCGGGCGGCGCGCAACACGCGGGTCACGGAGGTCGACGACATTGCGGTGGACCTGCTGGAGGTGGAAGCCGACATCCAGCGGGGCGAGTGGGACAAAGTCCGCCATTGGATCCGCGAGCGCGAGGTGGACCGCGACCGCGGCGCGACGGACGTCATCCGCCGGGGCGATCCGGACGACCTGCACATGCGCAAATACGAACACCTGGCGCTGGCCCGGTATTACATCGCCCGCGGCAAATCCGCCAAGGCGCTGGCCCTGCTCGACGGATGGCTTGCGGAATTCGAGCGCCGGCAGCGCACCGACCTGGTCCTTCAAGCCCTCGTCTTGCAAGCGCTGGCCTGGCAGGCCGCGGGCGATCTGTCGAAGGCGTGCGCAAAGCTTCACGCGGCGATGCGGATCGCCGAACCGGAAGGCTATGTGCGGCTGTTTGCGGATCACGGCGCCCCGATGGCGCGGTTGTTGCGCGAAATGGTCGTCCGTCACTTGTCGTCTGAATACGCGGCCGCGTTGCTCCCCGCGTGCCTTCCGCCGGGCGGCACGGCGGCTCCCCCGCCCGCTTCGCCGCCGCTCCTGAGCAGACGCGAAATGGAAGTGCTGGCGTTGATATCGGAAGGATTGTCGAATTCCGGCATCGCCGGCCGCCTTACCCTTGCCCCCGGAACGGTGAAGGTCCACATCCGCAACATCTATGAAAAGCTCGGCGTGAAAAGCCGGACCCAGGCATTGGCCAAAGCCAAATCCGCCGGGCTGCTGCCGTAGCCGCACGTCCTCCTCCCGACAACGGAAATACCCCCGGATCTACCACTTTCGGCAGATACCGCATCCCCCTGGTTCGTTTACACTGGATGAAGATGGTGCAAGGGAAACCGACAGAATGAAATCGCCCGCCTCCGACCGCTCTTCGCCGTCCCGGCCTGCTCCCGGGAATTCCAATCGGTATGAAATCCGGGTGGCGGGGCGCATGGATGCCGGATGGTCGGACTGGCTGCCGGGAATGCGAATCGAACGCGGAGGGGGTTCCGACGGCGCAGACACGATACTCCGCGGCGTCGTGCCGGACCAGTCCGCCCTGCGCGGAATCCTGTGCCAGCTGTGGGACCTCGGGTTGACCGTCATCGAAGTCCGCCGGCTGCCGCCGGCAAAACGGGAAGGGGAATAAGCGCATGAACGCACAAAGACCGTCGGTCGCGAAGGAATTCATCCTGCCCCTGTCCGGGAACACTCCGACATTGGAGCTGGTCGGCGGAAAAGCGTATTCGCTGATGCGCATGGCGTCCGCCGGCCTGCCGGTTCCCGGCGGCTTTTGCGTGACGACCGCCGCCTACCTGCGGTTCGTCGCGGACAACGGTCTGGCCGGTCGGATCCACACCGCGCTGCAATCGGCGGACGCGGAGAAGCCCGCGACTCTGGATGAGTGTTCCCGGTCCATCCGGGAGCTGTTCCTTGCCTCGCGGATCCCGGAAGCGGTCTCCCGGGAGGTGGCGGAGGCGTACTCAGCCCTGCCCGGCCGCGATCCCGCAGTGGCTGTGCGCTCCTCGGCCACTGCGGAAGACCTGCCCGGCATGTCGTTCGCCGGACAGCAGGAGACGTTCCTTAACGTCCGCGGCCCCGCCGCCGTTGTGGAGTCCGTCCGGCGCTGCTGGGCGTCGTTGTGGACGGCGCGCGCCATCGGATACCGCATCCGGCAGCGCATCGGCCACGACGGCGTCAGCCTGGCGGCGGTCGTGCAGACGCTCGTGCCGGCGGAGGTTTCCGGGGTGATGTTCACCGCCAATCCGCTGAACGGACGCCGGGACCAGGCCGTCATCAACGCCTCCTGGGGGCTCGGCGAAACCATCGTCGGCGGCCTGGTATCGCCGGATACGATCACATTCGACAAGCAGCGCCGGAAGATCCTCGCCCGGGACACCGCCGCCAAAGAGGTCATGACCGTCTTGAGCGGGAGCGGAACGGAAGAACAACCGGTGCCCGAACGGAAACGGCTCGCTCCGGCATTGTCCGACCGTCAAGCGGCGGCGCTGGTCAAACTCGGCCTGCAGGTGGAGCGGATGTACGGAGCGCCGATGGACATCGAATGGGCGTTGCACGGCGGCGCATTGTTCCTCCTTCAGGCGCGGCCGGTCACCGCCCTCCCCCATCCGGAAGGACCTTCCCAGGTCTGGGAACTTCCCGACCCGAAGGGTCAATACATGCGGACCAGCGTGGTCGAATTGCTCCCCGGTCCGCTCAGCCCGCTGTTTTCCACCATGGGCGTCCGCTGTTTTCTGGAAGGCAACCGCCGGATGGCCAAGGAACTCATGGGATCCGAATCCGTCATCCCCGACAACTACCTGTTGACCATCGGCGGATTCGCCTACATGAAGGTGAGCTTCTCGCCGAAGGAGATGTGGGCGATGTTCCGCTACATGCTGCTGGGCATGCCCCGCATGCTCCGCGAGGGCGTCCCCTACTGGCGAAACGTGGGCCTTCCCGCGTACCGGGCGGCCATCGCCCGTTGGGAGGGTAGAGATCTGCAAGCGCTTTCGGCGGGGAAGCTTCTTGAAGGCGCGGGCGACGTGCTGAACGGGTACGCCGTCAACCTCGGCGCGATGATGGCCGGCACGATGGGTCCCAGCGCCGGCAGCGAGGGCCTGTTCACCCAGGTCTATCAGAAAGCCGTCCGGCGGGAAGGGGATCCGCCGGCCTCGACGTTCCTGATGGGGTTCGAAAACGCGCCGCTGCGGGCGGAGAAGAACCTGTACGATTTGGCGGAATGGTGCAAACCGAGGACCGACCTGGCCGCCTACCTGACCGGTACGCCGGCCGCGGACATTTCCGCGGCCTACACCGGCAATCAGCCCCCGCCGGCGGTGCCCGTGGAGGATTGGAAATCCTGGCGCGGCCGTTTGGCCGACCATCTCGAACAATTCGGAAGCTGTATCTACGACATGGATTTCGCCAATCCGTTGCCGAGCGACGAGCCTTCGCCGATCATCGACATGCTGCGGCGGTACCTGTCCGGCGAGGCGCGCAATCCGTACGACCGCGAACGCACGCTGGTCCGGGCGCGGGACACGGCGGAGGCGGACGTGCGCGCCCGCCTCGGGGGGATCAAACGCTGGGCGTTCGAGAAAGCGCTGAAGTGGGCGCAATCGCAGGCGCCCCTGCGCGAGGACGGGATCGCCGCCGTGGGATTGGGATATCCGCTGCTGCGGAAGATGTTGTTGGAGCTGGGCGCGCGGCTGGCCGAAGCGGGCGCGCTCTCGTCCGCCGGGGAGATCTTCTGGCTGGAAGAATCCGAACTCGCGTCCGCCGCGGCTTCGCTCGACCGCGGCGAAACGCCGCCGGATTGCCGCGCGCAGGCCGGCCGCCGGATCGCCGAATGGGAGTCACGCAAGGCCGTCGTCCCGCCGCCGATGCTCCCGCCCTCAAGCAAATACCTGGGGATCAGCACCGAAGGCTGGCTGACCGTCACCGAGGGCGAACAGGGCGCGAGCACGCTCAAGGGAATCGGCACCAGCGCCGGAACCGTCACCGCCGCAGCCCGGGTGCTGCGCGGCCCGGAGGATTTCGGGCGGCTGCGGCCCGGCGAGGTGCTGGTCGCCAAGATCACCACGCCGGCCTGGACGCCGCTGTTCTCCCTCGCGTCGGCCGTGGTGACCGACGTCGGCGGCCCGCTCAGCCACAGTTCGATCGTCGCCCGCGAATACGGAATTCCCGCGGTGCTGGGAACCGGCGTTGCGACCCGGCGCATCCGCGACGGACAGACCGTCACCGTCGACGGAGGTCGGGGTGTGGTGACGCTGATCGAAGGCGGTTGAGCCTCCATTCCCCAGGCACGCCCGAACAGGGATTCGACCCGAAAGAGACGCACGATGTTCTCCGGTTTGAACAGAAACGTCGCCGTCCTGTCGCTGACGCTGATCGTGGTTTCGCTCGGCTTCGGGATGGTCATCCCCGTCTTCCCGTTCCTGATCTCCGACCTGGGAGGCGGCGGGACCGAACTCGGCGCGCTGGTGGCCGTCGCCGCCGCCACCGAGCTGCTGTTCGGGCCGGTGTGGGGCGGGATCTCGGACCGGATCGGACGGAAACCGGTGCTGGCGCTGGGAATGTTCGGTTTCGCCGTCTCGCTCGCGCTGTTCGGGATCGCCACCGAGCTCTGGATGCTGTACCTGTTCCGCGCGCTGTCCGGGATCCTGACCTCGGCCGCCTCCTCCAGCGCGATGGCCTACATCGGCGACAGCATCCCGCAAACGGAGCGCGGCGGGGGGATGGGCATCCTCGGCGCGGCGGGCGGATTGGGGTTGATCCTCGGCCCGGGATTCGGCGGCGGCCTGGCGACCGTCTCGCTGTCGACGCCTTTCTTTGTCGGCGCGGGGATCGCGCTGGCCACGGTGCCGCTGGTCGTACTGCTGCTTCCCGAATCGCTTCCCACCGGAGGGCCGGCCGGTACCGGAGCGGATCGACCCGGAATCCGCCGGATGCTGAACGTCGTGATGCGCACCCCCGTCAGGTTCCTGCTGCTTCTGGCGTTTCTGGCCAGTTTCGGGCTGGCCAACTTCGAAGCCGTGTTCGGCCTGTACGCGCTGGAAAAGTTCCGGCTCGGACCGGGGGAGGTCGGCGTTCTGCTCACCGTCGTAGGCCTGGTGTCGACCCTGGGCAAGATCTTCACCGGAGCATTGACCCTCCGCTGGGGCGACGCGGCCGTGATCAAAGGCTCGCTCTTCGCCGGTTCCATCGGTTTTCTGGTGCTCCTGGCCGCCAATTCCTATGCGACGATTCTGCTGGCGACGGGTTTGTTCATCCTGTCCAAGACGTTCCTGCGGCCGTCGGTGCTGTCGCTGACCTCGCGGGAGGCGGTCTTCGGCCAGGGCGTAACCATGGGGCTGAGCAATTCCGCCATGAGCCTCGGCCGGATCGTCGGCCCCCTCTGGGCCGGGTTCGCCTTCGACCTGGATATCCGCTTCCCCTACCTGTCCGGTGCGGCGATCCTCTTCGTCGGTTTTCTGGCAAGCCTGGCCGCCCTGGCCTCCTCCACCGCCCCCTTCCTCCGCGTCAAGACTCCCTGAAGGGACCTGCCCGGCCCTCCCCGGCGGATCCGGTTGAGCATCCGGGATTCCGGGCGTACACTACTAGCCATAGATTGAGTTCCGGATTCACGGAGGAGGTCGATGGGCCTGCTGGACATCCGGACCGTCATGATCAGCTACGTCATCAGCAACGGCATCTGCGCCCTGGTGATGTATCTGCTGTGGCTCCGCAGCCGCGGCCGGTTTTCCGGGGTCGGACTGTGGCTGGCGGATTACCTCATGCAGTTCGCGGCGGTGCTGTTGATCGTCCTGCGCGGCACTTTGCCGGAGATCGTTGCGGTGTTCCTCGGCAACGGACTGGTTGTCGGCGGGACAATCCTGCTCTTGATCGGGCTGGAACGGTTCCTCGGG
>Ga0316616_100000863_pt1 | contig 11146 bp, 9 predicted proteins | sample OWC_Aug_M1_C1_D1_FD_207660 | JGI IMG/M metagenome (GOLD analysis project Ga0316616, IMG submission 207660) | Wetland soil microbial communities from Old Woman Creek delta, Ohio, United States - OWC_Aug_M1_C1_D1_B | ecosystem: Environmental > Terrestrial > Soil > Wetlands | place: USA: Ohio...
AACGCCCAGCGGACATCCACGTTGTCGAACGGAGCGCGAGCGGTGTTGAAGAGGATGCCGGTGATGCAGGGGTCGTTGTTCACCACGAACGGGAAGGTCGGCTGGTAGGCGCGGGAGGTCTTCGACTGCGCCAACAGGGCCTTGAGGCCGTCGGCGGAGAGCTCCGCCACGTCCAGCTGATGCGTCAACTGCGCGAGAATCTGGGAGCCTTCGGTGTCGAAGGCCTGCAGGATGATGTACTTGGGCACCGGCTGGCCGTACATCACGCCGGTCGGCGACTTGTCCCAATCTTCGCGCCGTTCCCAGGCCGTCCAGAAGCCCTGGGGATCGAAGCTGTGCAGTTTGTACGGGCCGCAGCCGACGTACGGATTGTCGGTGAACTGCACCGGGTCGGTTTCCTTCTCGAAGACGTGCTTGGGCATGATCCGGTTGCAGCCCCAGCGGTCGAGGAAGGTGGTGTGGAAGCGGGAGTTCGCCTGCTTGAGCACGAACTTGACCGTGTTGTCGTCCACGGCCGTCACCGAGGTGACATTGTCGTTATAGAAGGACGTGGCGTTGAAGCCCTCCGTCTTCATAACGAGCTCGACCGTAAAGACCACATCGGCGGCGGTGAAGGGCTCGCCGTCATTCCACAGGATGCCCTTGCGGAGGGGAATCGTGCATTCGCCAACCCGTTGATGATGTTGCCCGTGGCGAAGTCGACCGACCAGAAGGGCTCGTCGGCCAGGTTCTGAATCCCGCGGTCCTGCCATTTCCAACCGACATGCAGGTTGAAGTTGTCGGGCGTGCCGACACGGCCGGTGAGCTGCCGGGCGATCACGGTTTCCCGGCGGGGGAAGGTGCCCAGCACGTCGGCGACCGCTTCCTGGACGACGGGTTTGGGCGTGGGAGTGACCTCTTTGATCACTTCCTGGGTCTGGATGACCGTGACTTCCCTGGGGGCACAAGATCCCAGCACGATTCCGCCGGTGCCAACGGTCACTAGCTTAGTGAAATCGCGGCGACTTACTTTTCGGGACATGGCTTCCTCCTCGAATTTTTTAGCGGTTTACGATACAGCTTGGTGAATTGGATCTGGTGCGGAATGTCGTTTGGATCGTTCGCAATAGGCTGCCTCCTGTTCTGTCTGGATTTTTCCAACCGTCGACTTGCCTGTCACGCGCACGACGGTCCGCGTGAAGCGTTCACGCCGCCGGCGCGCAGGAACTCCGGATTACCAACCGGGTGGGAATCTTATACAAATGTCCTTCCCCCACGGGATTGGCCGGAAGCGGCTCCCCCTTCACCAGCATGGCGCACATTTCCATCGCCAGGGTGCCCATCCTTTCGATGAACTGGTCCACGGTCGTCAGCGGCGGATTGAAGTAGGCGGTTTCGTGCAAATTATCGAAACCGATCACCGACAGATCCGCCGGTATTTTCAAGCCCAACTCCCCGGCGACCTGGTAAACGCCCATCGCCGCCAGATCGTTGGCCGTGAAGATCGCCGTCGGCCGTTCGGCAAGCGATAAAAGCTTTCGGGCGCAGACCACGGCCGTTTCCGCCGTATAATCGCCGATCGTTATCCAATCTTCGCACAACGGGATGCCCGCCGCGGCCAAACCGTCCTTATACCCTTGCAGACGCTGGTTCGAGATGGTCTGGTCCATGTTCCCGGAGATATGGCCGATGCGGCGGTGACCCAGGCCGGTAAGGTATTTCATCGCTTCCATCGCGCCTTCCCGGTTGGTGGCGATAATCGAGGGGTATTGCGGGGCTTCATTATTCGGGTCAATGATCACCAGCGGAGCATTGGTGGTGAATTCCGTCGCCATGGGCGTAACCAGGATTGCGCCGTCCGTTATGCCGCCGTTCAGCAGCGCCACGTAGGATCGCTCTTGCTGGGCGATATTTTCTTTGGCCACAACGCCGCTAGTGTAGATGATCAAGTCCGTGTCGAGTCTCGTGATTGCCTGGTTGACGCCGCGTAAAATCTCCTGAGAATAATACAATCCCACGTTCGGCAGGATCAGGCCGATTACGTTGGTGCGCTGGCTGCGCATCCCCCGCGCCGCCAGGCTGGAGGCATAACCCAATTCCCGAACTACGGCCAGTACTTTTTTGCTGGTTGCCTCAGAGATATCATCCTTGCCGTTCAAGACCCGCGAAACCGTAGTGACCGAGACGCCGGCCTTCCTGGCAACATCCTGGATCGTAACCGCTTTTCGGTTTCTCGTATTCGTAACCCTTGGAGTTCTTTTCGGTATTGTTACCGGAAACGTTATAGTAATTATCGCTTCAAAGCAGAATAATGTCAATATAAATTCCCGCCTTCTGCTCGATCCTTGGGTCGGTTTTGAAATTGCCGTCAAGGAACCAACATCAATGCTTGGGTATATTCGACGGATTTCAGAACATATCTATTGCTCTTTCCAGCTTCACTATTAATTTGGCTAAATTAGACATTAATACTCCCCTTTCTGGTTTCCATACGGTCCACCTAAAGTTTTTACTGGCTTTTTTCAGGATGCGGCGTACGTTGGAAATTCTCATTTATTATTATTGTAGTAAAGACATCCGGACATGGTTCCAGCCTGTTCGACGGGAAGCAGCTGGGACCATACTTGACCTGGTTGATAAAAGACGGCTTCTCCCTTCGGCGACGGACACCGTTTCCCGATCGGTGAAACTGGTCCATCGAACGCTCAATTTTTCATGGAAAATCCCGCCGGCTGAATCCGGAGTTCCGATGGAATTGCCGGGGAGGCATAATCAATGAGCAAGCGGACGGTACCCGGCTGCGGACTGCCATTGTCAACCCGGGCGAATGGAGGTATCTTCGTACTACTCCATGCCGGCCGGAGAATGGTTTCGGGATACCGGAAGGGAGCCGCCGTGCCAGAACCATCCGGCGGATTTCGTATCCCATAACCTGCTCCTGCGCGACCATCAACGCCTGATGCCGATGGATGAGAAGAACAGGCGATATACAATTCCTTTTGGAGGAACACCCCATGGAAATAAAAGCAAAATATCACGGCCCCGCGTTCGGCGGTTTGGAAACTTCCAAACCGCTAAGCGACGCGCAGATCGACGCGCAGGCGCGGAAGCTGCTGAAACGGCTGACGCTGGATGAGAAAATAAAAATGATGTCGGGGGACGTGTCGTTCTGGCCGGGCATGGCCGAGATGCTGACGGGCGGCTACGCCGCCCACCCCTGGGTGGCGGGGGCCGTGCCGCGGCTGGGCATACCCGGCGTGCGCTTCGCCGACGGCCCGCGCGGCGTGGTCATGGAAGGCGGCACCACGTTCCCGGTCTCCATGGCCCGCGGGGCGACCTTCGACCCCGGGCTGGAGGAACGGGTGGGCGATGTGATCGGGCGCGAATTGCGCGCGATGGGCGGGAATTTCTTCGGCGGTGTGTGCATCAACCTGCTGCGGCACCCAGGCTGGGGGCGCGCACAGGAAACCTACGGCGAAGATCCCGTCCATCTGGGAGAGTTCGGGGCCGCCCTGGTACGGGGCGTTCAGAAGCACGTGATGGCGTGCGCCAAACATTACGCGTTGAATTCGATGGAAAACGTCCGTCACAGCGTGGATGTGACCATCGCGCCCCGGCCGCTCCACGAGATTTATCTGCGTCATTTCCGCCGCGCCGTGGAGCAGGGCGTGGCGTCGATCATGAGCGCGTACAACAGCGTCAACGGCGAATGGTGCGGGCAGAACCCCGAGCTCCTCACCGGAATTCTCAAGCGGGATTGGGGCTTCCAGGGCTTTGTGATGACCGACTTCATGCTCGGGATGCGGGATTCGAAGAAGGCCGCGCTGGCCGGGCAGGATGTCGAGATGCCCTTTGCGATGTATCACCAGATGTCGCTCAAAGGGCTCGTGGAAGACGGGGAAGTGCCCCTCAAGCGCATCGATGACGCCGCGCTGCGGGTGCTGCGCCAAGAGATCCGCTTCGCCCAAGGCCGCGATCCGCGGGATTATCCGTTGGACGTGGTCGCGTGCGAGGCGCACCGCAAGGTTGCGCGCGAGGCGGCCGAAAAGTCCATCGTTCTGCTGAAGAACGACGGCGCGCTGCTGCCGCTCAAGGGCGTGAAGACCCTGGCGGTGATCGGAAAACTGGCCGCCGCCCCGAACATCGGCGACCGCGGGTCCTCGAGCACCCGCCCGCCCTACGTGGTCACCCCGCTCCAGGGCATCCAGGATGCGCTGAAGGAACAGGCGGATGTCGCCTACGACGACGGAAGCGATCCCGACCGGGCGGCGAAGGTTGCCCGCGAGGCGGATGTGGCGGTCGTCGTCGCCGGCTACACCTATGTGGACGAAGGCGAGTACTCGTCGCCCGGATCGTTCATCGAACAATCGCAGCATTTCCCCCCGCCGGCTCCCGAGGAAATGATCGCCGCCCGGGTGATGATGCAAAAATTTTACGCCGAGAACCAGACGGCCTACGTCAAACCGACGGGCGGGGACCGCAGCCGGCTGACGCTGCACGCCAAGGACGAAGCGTTGATCCAGGCGGTCGCCGCCGCCAATCCGCGCACGGTGGTGGCCATGATGGGCGGCAGCGCAATCGTCACCGAGAACTGGCGCGGCAAGGTCCCGGCGATCCTGATGCTGTGGTATCCCGGCATGGAAGGCGGGCGCGCGTTCGCCGATATCCTGGTGGGAAAGGTCAACCCCGGCGGCAGGCTGCCCTGCGTGTTCGCCGCCCGGCCCGAAGACCTTCCGTCGTTCGACATCAGCGCGAAGGCGGTCACCTACGATTATTGGCACGGCTACCGCAAGCTGGAACACGAGGGGAATGCCCCCGCTTTCCCCTTCGGCTTCGGCCTGAGCTACACCACCTTCGCGTTCGCAAAGTTGCGCCTGGCCCGCGCGTCGTTGGGCGCGCGCGGCACCCTCACCGCCACGCTGGACGTGACCAACACCGGGTCGGTCGCCGGAGACGCCGTGGTCCAGGCGTACGTCGCCGTGCCGGGCTCGCGGGTCGAGCGCGCGCCGAAGGAGTTGAAGGCGTTCCGGCGGGTCGGGTTGAATCCGGGCGAGACCCGGAGCGTCAGGGTGGATATCCCGGTGAAGGAATTGGCGTATTATGACGAACGAACGGGTTGGAAGGTGGAGCCGACCGGCTATGCGCTGATCGTCGGCCAGCACTCGCTGGACGACAAAGCTCTGCGAGCGGAATTTAAAATCTCCCGCCCGGCGGCCCGGCCCAAGAAAAAAATATCGGCTCCCAAAGCGTCCAAGAAGCGGTCCCCGAAGCGGAAAAAGGCATCCCGGTAGCCGCCCGCCCCCCTGCTCCTCGCGGTCTGCCGGGCAGGCCAGAGCGGCAGGTGTCGCGCACTTGTGTTAACCCACCGTGCAGGTTCCCTAGAATGGAACCTGCACGGTTTTTTTGTGCGCATTCTCGGCGGGGACGACGATCCCCAATGGACATGCCGTGAGCCCGGAAGAACGTCGTTATCCACGCCCCGGTCTGCGGTCCGTCTCCCTCACCCGGGTCGGATCTCGAGCAGGGTCACCCCGAAGGGCGGGACGGAGACGGTCCAGTCGAGGGAATTCGCCTTCGCCGCCGCCCGCCGTGCCGTGACATCCAGTTCCATGCGCCGGCGCAGCACTTCCAAATCGGCGGGGAGGATGTGCGGCGGAGCGCCCAAGGCCACCCAGGCGTCGTACACGCTGCCGTGCTCCCGGTCGAAGCGCGTCGTCTGCACGCGGGCGGAGGCTCCCACCCCGTCCAGGGTCAGCGCAAACTCGCGGGGGGGTCGCACGTTAAACAGATCGTAAATCTCGCCCGGCTTCGCGGCGGCCATCCGGCGGCTGTCGTTGGCGTCGTCGCGGTAATGGCAGTAGTTCCACAGCAGGATCGACAGCGTGCCGTCGCGGCGCCGGGTGACGGCGTAGGAATCCCCTTCGGCCAGCACTTCCTCCCCCAATCGCGAGAGGAACCAGTACCCGTGGTACGAGGCCTTCTTCAGGCCCTGGACGTTGACCAGTCCGAATCCGCCGTGGAAGGGGATATCCCCCTGGCGGCACTCCTCGAAGATATCGCTCACCACCCAGAAGGAGAGCGAATCCATCAGGCCGCGGGCCCGCCAATTGTTGTCCACGATGAACGAGGCCATGAAGGCGGTGTCGTGCACCGGGTCCCGCGGGCTGGGGCTGGAGCTCCACTCGGTGTAGTGGCGCTCGAGGGTGGGAAACGCCGAGGAGCGGAGCAACGAGTCGCAGCCGCGCGCGTCCACCAGCAGGCGGTCGGGGCCGTCCCACACCATGTAACCCTTCCCGTCCTTGTCGACGGGGTACAGGGTGGGATACGGGTGGGTGGAGAAGAAATCGATCGGCAGCCGGCGTTCGGCGCACGCCGCGAGAAACTTCTCGCCCCACGGCGGCACGCCCGGCTTGTCGCCGAAGCCGTGGCTGGCCGGCCCGCCCACCCGCAGCTGGGGGTCGACGCGCTTGAGGGTGCGGGCGGTGCGCTCGTAGAGATCCATGTAGGCGGCGAAATCGGCGTCCTTCCAGAAGAAATCCAGGCCCGGCTCGTTCCACACCTCGAAGTACCAGCGGCGCACTTCCTCCGGCCCGTAGCGCTCGAGGATGTGGCGGGCGAACTGCTCGATGAACCATTCCCAGCGCTCCCCGTCCTTCGGCGGAGTAATGTTTCCCTTCCACCAGAAGACGGTCTGCTCGCCGCTGGCGAGGTCGTAGGGCATGAAGCCGAGTTCCACGAACGGCCGGATCCCGATGGAAAGCCAGTGGTCGTACACCAGATCCACGTACTGCCAGTTGACGATCGGCCGGCCGTCTTCCTCCCGATAGACCATCATGTCCTCGTGGAACAAGCCGTGCATGCGGAGGTACTGAAACGGCATCTCGCGCTGCACCATCTCCAGATGCTTTTGGAAATCCGCGCGCAAGGCTTCCCCCACCCGTCCGCCGCCGACGCACACGCGCCAATAGGGGGCGATGGGTTGTCCGGGCTGTTTCAGGTCGATATGGATTTTCATGGGAGCGGCCTCCAGTCACAACGTGGTCCGGACCGAGGATCCGGATGTCGGATGCTTCCCCGCAGGGCGGGAGGATTCCCGGCAGCCGCCCGTGCGGCTAGGGGAACCGGACCCGCAGGCATTGTGCGTAGTCGCACGGTTTCCGTTCCGGCAAGGATACCGCCAACCCGTGCGCGGTTTGCTCGAACCGCACCGGCCCGGATCCCAGCAACTCCACGCCGGCCACCGGCGGAGCCTGCCCGGCGGCCAGGCTGCGCACCGTCGCCGCACCGGCCTCCGGCCACTTCATGATGAATGCGAACACGTCGCGGCCTTTGGCCGTGAAGCGGAAGTCTTCCGCCGTCCAATCCACGGCGTCTTCGCGGAACCCGGAGATCGCCACGGACGACGGGCCTTCGCCCGCAGCCTGCCACGGCCGAGTTCCGTAGATGCCCTCGCCGTTGACCCGAATCCAAGCCGCCAGACGTTCCAGCAGGTACGTGCATTCCTCGTCCAGGGTGCCGTTCGGACGCTGCGGAATGTTCAGCAACAGGTTGCCGTTCTTGCTGACGATGTCCACCAGCATTTCCACCACCTGTTGGGGCGTCTTGTATGAGTCGCGCACGTTGTAAAACCAATCGCCCACGCTGGTGTCCGTCTGCCAAACCTGCGGGAGAATATCGGGAGCCTGGCTCCGTTCAATGTCCAGCACCCCGATTCCGCACACCGCTTCGTTTTTGTCCTTCTGGGTGTAGACCGCCCGATTTTCCCCGCCGTGCCGGGCGGCGCTGGCATTGTACAGATGGGCGACCGCATGCAATCCGTACGCTTCGAACGGCAACCCGCCGTCGGAGTACAGCAAATCCGGCTGGTACAGGTCGATCAGCTCTTTGACGTAGCCATACCACTTTTCATGCCACCAGGGATTGCCGGTGTACCATTCCTCGGAGATGTCTTTGGCTCCCCGGTTCGGAAGGTACAGGTCTTCGAACGCCGGATCATTGCCGTCGTAGGGGACGCCGGCAAACGGGCCGGCATCGTCGGCGCCCTTGTTGGTTGTCAACCACGAGAACGACGCCCCGATGTGCTCGGACAGGCCGAACGGCAGACCGGCCCGGCGCGCGGCCGCCCGCCACAAGCCCACAATATCCTTCCGCGGTCCGACCCGCACGGCGTTCCAGCGGTGCCGGCTGGAGTTCCAATTGTGGAAATTGTCGTGATGGGCGGCCTGCGCCACGAAATATTTGGCGCCGGCTTTTACGCACAAATCCATCAGGCCGTCCGGATCGAATTTTTCCGCCTTCCAGAGCGGGAGGATGTCTTTGTAGCCGAATATCGAAGGATGGCCGTAGGTTCGCCAATGCTGGACGTAGCAGGATTCCGCCCACCGGCGGGCCTGCGGATCCGCCGCCTTGCTTTTTTGGCAGTACATGTTCCGGGCATACCAATCCCCTGCCATGGGCACGGATTGCGGCCCCCAATGCGACCAAATGCCGAACTTGGCGTCACGGAACCATTCGGGGCACCGGAATTGCCGAAGGGATTCCCAGGTCGGGGAAAACGGACCGGATTGAATGGCGAAATCGGTCATTCGAATTCCTCGTTCGCATGCGCCGATGGTCGATCCGGCGTCCATCGATTGCCGGTGTGAATCGAGCCGCACCGGGGATCAATCCCTGTTGGAGACGCCTGCGGCTGAACCCCGCCTTCCCGGCCGACATCCCCCCGGACCGAATCACAAACCGAAACCGCGTGCGGCATGGCGTTCCGATCTTAACTGCAGCCGGTCGTCGATGCCCGACCGCCGCTGGACGGACCGTCATACCCCTCGCAGCCCGCAGCACGCCGTCCGGCGCCGGACTACCCCGGGACCGGGCTATCCGGAAAGAGCCTTGATGATCTCCTGGCAGAACTCCGGCAAATCGTCCGGCACCCGGGATGTGATGATGTTCCCGTCCCGGACGACGGCCGTATCCACATACACCGCCCCCGCATTCGCCACGTCGTCGCGCACGGCGGCGTAGCCGGTGGCCCGTTTCCCCTTCATCACCCCCGCCGAGATCAGCACCCACGGCCCGTGGCAAATCGCCGCCAACAGTTTCCCCTGCTGATGGCATGCGCGCACCAACGCCAGGGTCCCCGCGTGCAGACGCAGCGCATCGGGCGAGTAGCCTCCCGGAAAGAGCACACAATCGACGTCCGCGGCGCGGACATCCTCAATGCCCCGGATGCGGTACCGGTTTCCCTCGCTCATGACCGGGATGGGCACCGGGTGGCCGAATCGGCCGGTCACCGGCTTCCCCCCAAAGTAGGGCCGGGTATGCAGGCCCTCCGTCACCGGCACCACCACGATGTCGGCCCCTTCTTCGCTCAACCTCAGCAGGGGAAAAAGAAGTTCAACATCCTCGAACTCCTGAGCCACAATGATGGCGACTCTTTTCCCAGCCAGTTTCCCGGGCATCGATTTGCTCCTCTCGGAAGCGCCCTTTCCCGAAAATGCCGAAGGGGCGCTTCATCCAACCGCGATTCCGGCCGGTTGCCGGCGCGGCATCGACAATGAAGAGTGATGAAATCTTCTCAGCTGCAGACCCGGCGATCGCCGGTGGAGGCAATGAACCACCGATCGGCAGGCCGTGCGGCATCCCGGCCCCGCCCCGGCTTCGCCGGGGCGGGGCCGGGGATCGCAACCCCGAAGAACAGTGCATCAAACTGCGGGGTATATGCATTCCGCGAAAGCGGGATACGGAGAGCATGGGATCCGAAGGGACCGGAGGAGATTCTTCCCTCACGGGAAATTCCACGTCGAGAGGAGCTTTGCCTCAAGCTGACATCTTGGACGGATCAACGGGCGCATCGAATCCCGACGGCCAAGCGCTGCGTGCAGGTTCCGGTCGGAACCAACCGGCGGTGGAACCCCGAAGCATGGATCAGGCTTTCTTTCCGGATCCCCGCTTGCCGGCCGCCGGGCCGGTTTTCGGCCCGGGACGATTCCCCAATAACGAGTTAATCCACAACACGATCGCAATCTGGAAGGTTTTTCCGGCGATGTTTCTGCCGTCGCTGATGATCGGCCTTCCATCTTTTTGAAACGGTTCTTTCGCTCGAAGGTCCGTTAATTCGTTGAGGATCGGTCTTTTCGCGGACGCCGCCGTCTGGACGGCGGTGAAAATATCCTTCAACCGTTGTGCAATTTCCTTCTTATTCATGCCGGCGAACGTAACGGACAGGTGGTCCAGCGAGAAAATGCCCTGGAAGAAGACCATGCTGGGAAATTCCGCCAATGGAATCTTAAAAAAATTCGCCATTCGCGCGTTGTACCCCTCGCCGACCTGGTCCTTCAGCAATTCCTTGAAATACGCCGTGTTGATTTTCTTGTTGTTTTTCCCGAGGGAAGCCTTCGCGTGCAGTTTGGGATCCAATCCAATCCGTTGAACCTTCCGGTCATTGATAATGAGCAAAAGGCAGTTGCTGCCAATCATTTTTTCCAATTCTTTGCCGGATTCGGATAAATATTCGATCAGGGGGGCATCGGAGGGCGATAACAGAAGGAATGCGTAGGCCGGAAAGGTGCCTTCCTCGACAATACTTGTATCCCACCAGTTCTTTACTTCAAACGGTTCGCTGGAACGAGGAAATTCTTTCCTACTGGAAGACATCTTTCCTCCCGATCCGATAATTGTACTTGATTACTTCCAAAAGACCAACGGGCGACGGCTTTGCGGATTTCCAATCCTCGGAGGGGATCCGCCCCGGGAAATTCGAAGAAGAGACCGCAATCCGGTTTCGCCATGGAAATTTTCCATGGCGGCGACGACCGGGAATCCCAATTAAAACAGCCGCGGGGGGGGCAGTCCGGCGCACCATAGCGGGAATTCCCCGTGGAAACCCTCATCGTAAAAAAGCGGGTGAATTCCGGTCGACGTTGCGCCCTTTCGGATTCCCCGTTCGGCGCACTCCCCCGTCATGATTTGACGGTGTCCTTTAATCGCCGATACGCGGCATTGATCATCTTCATTTTCTTTTCCGCAATCTCCCGATACTCGGGCGCCAATCCCGCGACTTTGTCGGGATGATACATTTTTGCGAGTTTGCGATACGCCAGACCAAGCTCTTCCCGGGTTGCGTTCCGATCGATTCTCAGGATTGTATAAGGGTCTTGTTCGGCCTCGACCG
>Ga0316616_100000866_pt1 | contig 11138 bp, 8 predicted proteins | sample OWC_Aug_M1_C1_D1_FD_207660 | JGI IMG/M metagenome (GOLD analysis project Ga0316616, IMG submission 207660) | Wetland soil microbial communities from Old Woman Creek delta, Ohio, United States - OWC_Aug_M1_C1_D1_B | ecosystem: Environmental > Terrestrial > Soil > Wetlands | place: USA: Ohio...
TGCCAGTAGCGGCGGATCGAACGCCCGGTCACGCGCTCGAGGATGGCCTGCAGGATGGTTCCACCGGTGATCGCATGGTAGGCCTGCTTGCGACCATGAACATCCGTCGGCTCGGCTTCGCAGATCAGCTTGAGCAGGGTCCCGTGCCGAACCAGTTCCTCAAGCGAGATTTCGCTCTGGATACCGGGAACGCCACCGCGATGCGACAGGATCTGCAGGATGTTCAACCTGTCCTTGCCGTGCCTGGCGAATTCGGGAACGTAATGGGCGACCGGGTCGAGCAGGTTGATGTGGCCGTCGTCGGCCAACTTGTGGATCAGGATGGCGGTTATCGCCTTGCTCGCCGAGTACAGGCAGGCCGGCGTTCCGGTGCTGACCGGTTCCGGGACTTCCGGGCCCCCGGGTTCGCCGAAGCCGCGGGCAAGACCGATTGCCCGGTTCAACATGATCTTGCCGTGACGGCGGATGCAGAGCATCAGTGCCGGGTAGTAGCCGGTGCAGTAGAGGTCCTCGGCGCGGGACCAGATCGCGCTGACATCGTCCAGCGTCAATCCGGCCGACTCCGGAGCGAGTTCGCCAACCCGGTCGATATCGGTCACGGCCTCGAGGTCGGCGGGAACCGGCAAAGTGCGCAGGATGCGCTGGCTGATGCGCGAATTGGCCGCCCGGCGGTTAACGCTGCGGGTGATGCCTGCAATGGAGGGGGGCATGGGAACGGTCAGGAGAGGGGAAACGTACCCATCCTAGACCCATCATGGAGTCATGTCTTGACAGGCGGTTCTAAAAAGCGAACCCGCATGTCCGGGATGGCGGCTTGACGCAGCATGAAAGGATGAAAGCCCCGGACCGGGGGAGTCCGAGGCTTCCAAGACGGCCACCTGGAGGAGGGGGAGGGCGGCCGTCAGGCTGAATCATCAGCGCATGTTCCCAAGATAGGAGCGCGAACCCGAAAATTCAAGTGACGGAATGCAACGATATGTTCCTGTCGTGTACGGAATGCCGTCACGCGTCATCCGGTCGCCCCGGATATCCCGCCGGCGCGCGCTCGAACCACGGCTGCGCCCGTTCCAGTTGCCCGGCCAGTCGAAACAGCGCCGCGTCGCTGCCGAACTTGCCTACGAACTGGACGCCAACCGGCATTCCCCCACCATTCCAATGCAGGGGCACCGACATCGCCGGTTGTCCGGTGGCGTTGAACAGCGCTGTAAAGGGAACGTAGTCGAAAATCTTTTCAGCCACCGAGTCAAGCACGCCCAGCGCCTGCAACAGCCAGCCGGCGTTCATTTGATTGACGATACGCAGGAGGCGCCTCTCGCCGGCTGATGGCTGGAGCGAGCCGATCACGGCGGGCGGCGTTGCAAGAGTTGGCGTCAGCAGCACATCGTACCGCTCGAAAAAGGGGGCCATCGTCCTTGCCGCCAGTTGCAGCGTGCGGACGGCATTCACATAGGTTGCGGCCTTGATCGTACGACCGAGAAGGGCAAGCCCCCAGGTCGCCGTCTCGAAGTGGCTCGCACGAATCGCGCGACCCGTGGACCGCGCGAAGTTCTCGATCTCCGCCCGCAATTCGCAGGCAATGACGGTCATGAAGGCCAAGGCATACGCCTCGCGGTCAACCGGCGGTACGGCCTCTTCGACATGGTGTCCGAGCGACGCGAGCAGGCTGGCGCTTGATTCCAGGGCGGCCAGACAATCGGGATGGACGCCATGTCCGCCGAGCAGGGGGCTGCCGGTAAACGCGATCCGCAGCGGACCGGGCTCGGTCCCTGCCTCGTCAAGGAAGGGGCGCGCCGGCCGGGGTGCGGCATAGGGGGCGCCGGGGTCGGCGCCCGCGGTGGCGTCGAGCATGGCGGCACTGTCGCGAACCGAGCGGGTGATTGCATGTTCAATCGCATAACCGCGCCAGAGTTCGCCGAATCCGGGTCCGGTCGGTGTCATGCCGCGGCTCGGCTTGAAGCCGAACAGGCCGCAGCACGAAGCGGGAATCCGGATCGAGCCGCCCCCGTCGCCGCCGCTGGCCATCGGCACCATGCGCGCCGCCACCGCCGCCGCCGAGCCGCCGCTGGAGCCTCCCGGCGAGTGCTGGAGCGACCATGGGTTGCGTGTCGGGCCGAAAGTTTCCGGCTCGGTATACGGCGTCAGACCGAATTCCGGCGTGTTCGTGCGGCCAACGATGACCAGACCCGCGGCACGGAAGCGGCACACCAGTTCGCTGTCGCGCGGCATGGGCATGGCGGCCAGCAGGCGGTTGCCGCACCCGGTCGGTTCGCCGGCAATGCTGGCGATCAGATCCTTCAGCAAGAAAGGAACACCGGCAAACGGCGCATCGGTGTTGACCTCCGCGGCTTCACTTCGCGCCTGGTCGTAGCGCTTGCGAATGACGGCGTTCACGGTGGGGTTGTGTTGCTCGATCTGCGCGATCGCCACATCGAGGACTTCCGCAGAACTCACCTCGCCGCGTCGGATCAGGATCGCCAGGCCGAGACCGTCATGCCCGGCGTATTCAAGCGGGGTAATCATCGCCGTCAGCGAGCGGGGAGCAGATCGGCGTTGTTCATCGATCAGATCAGCTTGACCAGTTGCTTGCCGAAGTTCCTGCCCTTGAGCATTCCCAGGAAGGCCTCCGGCGCGCTGGCCAGCCCCTGTGCCACCGATTCGCGCGGGCGCAGCTTGCCGCTGGCGACCAGTCCGGCGAGTTCGCTCAGCGCCTGCGGCCAGATGTCCATGTGCTCGCTGACGATGAAACCCTGCAGCTTGAGGCGGCTGACCAGAATCATCGCCGGGTGGGCCAGCGGCAGGGGTTGTCCGTCGTAGCCGGCGATCATGCCGCACAAGGCGATGCGCCCGTGGGCATTCATGCGCGTCAGCACGGCGTCCAGAACCATGCCGCCGACATTCTCGAAGTGGCAGTCGATGCCATCGGGGCAGGCCTCCTTGAGGGCGCGCGACAGCGCCGCCGCATCTTGATGCGGTTTGTAGTCGATGCAGGCATCGAAGCCGAGTTCGCCAACCGCGTAAGCACATTTTTCCGGACCGCCGGCGATGCCGACGACACGCAGTCCCCGCGCCCTCGCCAGGGCCGCGAATGCGCTGCCGACGGCGCCGGTCGCGGCGCTCACGACGACGGTCTCGCCTTCCCCGGGCTCGCAGATCCTCACAAGACCATACCAGGCGGTGACGCCGGGCATGCCGACCGCCCCGAGGTAGTAGCTCAAGGGAATGTGTGTCGTGTCGACCTTGCGCATGGTGGCGGCCTGGGCGGCATCGACGACGGTGAATTCCTGCCAGCCGCCCATGCCGACGACCTGGTCGCCAGGCTTGTAGCGCTGGTTGCGCGACTCGACCACTTCGCCGACGGTTCCGCCCTGCATGACTTGGCCCAGGGGTTGCGGGTCCGCGTAGCTCCTTGCATCGCTCATGCGCCCGCGCATGTAGGGGTCGAGACTCAGGTAGTGGTTGCGTACGAGTAACTGCCCATCCTGCAGCGGGGGAATTTCGCTGCTGACGAGGCGGAAGTTGCTGACGCTGGCTTCGCCGGTCGGGCGATTGTCGAGAAGGATCTGGCGGTTCTGGGTCATGGTGTTCGCAAGGGTCGACGCATGAATCGGTCAGGCTGCGCCCTGCATTCTGGCGCGCATGGCGGCGATGAAGCCGGGCATCGCGGCATCGCGCCGGGCGGCCAGTTGTTTGACGTTCGGATTCTCGCCCAATCGCTGCAGCAGCGCCCTGGCCGACGGAAAATCGCCGAGGAGGTCGAGCCCGAAAACCAGCTGGCCGACGGTCGCGCCGAGTTCGACGCTGTAGAGGAAAAGGATGTCGGCCAGCGTGAAACTGTCGCCGGCAACGAAAGGTGAGAACTTGCCATGCCGCTTGAGCGCGGCGAAGCCAGCCACCAGTTCATCACGCGCCCTGGCCTTGAGAGGATCCGCCAGGGTCACGCCGAAAAATGCCTCGCCAAAGCAGGAACGGGCCGGCAGCTCGATATACAGCTCGATTTCCTTCATCAGCGCGCGCACCTGTGCCCGCTGGTAGGGGTCGGTCGGGAGCAGGGCCTTGCCGCTGCCTGACTCTTCGAGATATTCGAGGATGACGCTGGCTTCGCTGATGAAACCCTGCTCTGTTTCCAGGCAGGGCACCTTGCCGCGCGGGCTCCTGGCCAGGAATTCCGGGCTCTGGTCGGGAATGGTCAGCACGAAGTCGAAGGGCAGGCCCTTCTCCAGCAGCGCCAGATTGACCATATTCACGTAATTGCTGACGGGAAATCCGTAAAGCCTTAGCATGCTCGTCTCCTGTTGGTTCAGGGGTGCAGTCTAACCCTTGCAGCAGTCCAACGGAAAGCGCGAATCCGGATCCCGGCACCTTGCCTCCGTTCGCTGGTGGCAACCTGCCCGGCAGGAGGTTTCCGGTGTGGTGTATGCGGCCAGCCGCGACCCGTACCGATGCCGAGTTGATGGCCGCGACCGGTTATTCTCCGAAAAGTATCGCCCGGCGAAAACTTGCACGCCGCAAGCGGTGGCGAGGCTTCCTCACAATTCCCTCACGGCGGCCCCGTTACAGTTCGCGGACAAAATTCCGGAGGATGCGATGTGTCGACCGCAAGGCAGCCTGCAACGCGTGCCGGCCGGGCGAAACGCGGGCAATGGGGGAGGATTTGAGATGTGCGAGTTCTGTCGTGATCGACCTGTTTGATCTGCCGGATGGGTCCGGAACTGTCGCGTGGCCGCGGCTCAGGCAGTGGGGAAGGTTCGCCCGATGACGCGGACCTCCTCCATTTCCGGCGGCACGTGCCGGTCGCTTTCCGAGCATCCGAGGGCAGTTGCCTTCCTCATCATAGGGTTCTCTGTCCTGCGCTTGGCGTTGGCGGCGATCGTGCCGTTGTTGCCGCAGGAGGCGTATTACTGGACATGGAGCCGGCTCCCTGACTGGTCGTATTTCGACCACCCGCCTCTGGCCAGCTACAGCATCGCACTGACGACGGCGGTGTTCGGGCAGACGGCATTCGGCATCAAGTCGGCAGCGGTGCTCTGGTCGATAGGCTGGAATGTCCTCTGGGCGAGGCTGATCCTCGACATGTTCGGCGACCGCAGGCTGGCGTTCTGGTCGCTGACAGCCCTCAACCTGACCATCGTCTACGAGGTCCTGGGTTTTGGCCCGACGCCCGACGGGCCCCTGCTGTTTGCGTGGGTCGGGACGATCTGGGCGGTATGGCGCCTGAGTGCCACGGCGGACGGACGATGGTGGTTCGTCGCCGGGGCATTCATGGGGCTGTCCTGGCTCGGCAAGTATTCCGGCGCGCTCCTTGGGCCGATCGTGTTGCTCTATTTGCTCACGTCGCCGCGACAGCGCTTCTGGCTGGCGAAGCCGCATCCCTACCTGGCCTTCCTTGTGGCGATCGTCGTCTTCTCCCCGGTGCTGATCTGGAACAGTCAGCACGACTGGGCTTCGCTGGCATTCCAGAGCAGTCGCCGGCTGAACGAGATGGCCGGCTTCAAGCCCCGGTACTTCCTGATGCTGGTTGTCCAGCAATTCGTGATTGTTACGCCCTTCCTGTTCGTCGTGTCAATCGTCTCCCTAGTGCGCGGGTTTCGGGGATGGCTCGCCGGGGGCATCGACGATTCGGTGCGCCTGTTGCTGATCAGCGCCGCTGTTCCGCTGCTGCTGTTCACCGGGATCAGTTTCCGCTCGATCGTCAAGATCAACTGGCTGGCGCCTGCCTTCTGGCCGCTGATCGTTCTCGGTATCCGTCACCTGCTTGCGCGAGGTGGAGGGGAGCGGCGCATGGTTTGGGGTCTGGCATCGTCCGCGGTGGTGCTGGCGATCGGCGCCGCCATTTCGACATTTCCGAACCTGCCGATTCCGGGCGATCTCAACAGTTGGAGCGGGTTCAAGGAAGCGGGGGCGCGGGTCGACCGGCTGGAGGCGGCGATCAGGGCCGGGGGAAAGGAAAGCTTCGTGTTCTCCCCGCACTACAAGACGAGTTCGCTGATCTGGTTCCACCGCCCCGGGCAGCAGCGCACCTACGCCCAGGACATCTACGGCGAGAAGGCGCTCGAATACGATTATTTTCCGGCGGATCGCGACCTGAAGGGAGCGACCGGCATTCTCGTCATCACCGACCAGGCTCAGTCGAAACTCGATCTTGAACGCCTCACGCCCTATTTCGACGCGGTCGAACCGGTTGATGTCATCGAGATCGTCTCTTCCGGCAGGGTTGTTCGTCGCATCGAGATCTATCAGGCGACGAACTACAAGGGCCGGCCTCGGCGCGTCAAGGCGGATGCAGTACACTAACGCGATCTAGCGGGTAGCGCGATTCAGGAGAAGGATTTTCATGCCCCAGTTGTCCATCGTCGTGCCGACCTTCAACGAGGCCGGGAACGTCGCCGAACTCAGGAACCGGGTTGCCGCCGCGCTGCCCGGGGTCGACTGGGAGATGATCTATGTCGATGACGATTCTCCGGATGGCACGGCGGCTACGGTGCGAGAACTGGCGCAGCGCGACAGCCGGGTCCGCTGCATCCAGCGCATCGGCAGGCGCGGATTGTCATCGGCGTGCATCGAGGGAATGCTTGCTTCGTCGGCACCCGTCGTCGCGGTCATCGATGCCGACCTGCAGCACGACGAGAAGCTGTTGCCGGCCATGTTCGACGCGTTGCGCGGTGACGACCTGGACGTTGTGGTCGGTAGCAGGTACACGAAAGGTGGCAGCATGGCTGGCTGGGCCCGAACCCGTGTGGCCACCAGCCGGTTTGCCACGCGACTCAGCCGCCTGGTGCTGAAGGCGGACCTGCAGGACACGATGAGCGGATTCTTCATGATCCGGCGCACGGCCGTCGAGCGCTGTGTCAGGGCCGGCATGTCCGGCGTCGGCTTCAAGATACTGCTGGATCTCTTCGCCACCTCGCCCGAGCCGCTCCGCTGTCGCGAATTGCCCTATGAGTTCCGCAATCGCTTTTCCGGAGAGAGCAAGCTCGACACGATGGTGGCATGGGAGTTTTTCATCATGCTGCTCGATCACTATCTGGGACGTGTCGTCCCCATCCGCTTCATCGCCTTTTCGCTGGTCGGTCTGCTCGGCCTCGGGGTTCACCTTGCCGTGCTGGCAATCCTGTTCCGGGGAATCGGAGCATCGTTCTTCGTGGCGCAAACCGCGGCGACGCTTGTTGCCATGACGTTCAACTTCGCGGTCAACAATGTGCTTACCTACCGCGACATGCAGTTGCGCGGCTGGAAGCTTCTGAGCGGCTGGTTGTCCTTCTCGCTGGCCTGCAGCGTCGGGGCGCTGGCCAATGTCGGGATTGCGACCTACCTCTTCGATCAGCGCGCCTACTGGCTGCTCTCGGCAATTGCCGGCGTGCTCGTCGGCGCGGTGTGGAACTATGCGGTTACCGCGGTCTACACCTGGAAGAAGCCCAAATCGGGATAGGCCGCCTGCCGGCCTTCCGATGAGCGGGTCATGCGCCCTTGAAGCGGTGCCGGCCATTCGGGTTAGACTTTGACGATGCTCAACACGGACTTTTCCCAGCGCGTCGTGCTCGATACCCTGGCCCTGCCCTGGCAGGCTTCGCCGTCTCCCAAGGTCTGGCGTCGCCAGCTTGAGCGCGATGGTGGCGAGTGTGCGCGGGCGACGTCCATCGTCCGCTACGATCCCGGCGCCCGGTTTCCAGAGCACGGGCATGAGTTCGGTGAGGAGATCATCGTGCTCAATGGCGTCTTTTCCGACCAGCATGGCGACTATGGCCCCGGCACCTACGTCAAGAACCCGCCGGGTTCGCGGCACGCGCCCTTCTCGGTTGATGGCTGCACCCTGTTCGTCAAGCTGCGCCATCTTGATCCGGCCGACCGCGGGCGCGTGATTGTCAATTTCAGGCAGGATAAATGGTATCCCGGCATGGTTGCCGGACTTACCGTCCTGCCGCTGTCCGAGTTCGCCACCCAACACACGGCCATGGTGCGCTGGGCCCCGGAGACCTACTTCAATCCGCACCGCCATTACGGTGGCGAGGAAATCTTCGTGGTCGAGGGCACCTTTGCCGACGAATTCGGCGAATACCCGGCCGGTAGCTGGTTGCGCAGTCCGCACCTGAGCATGCACAAACCGTTCAGCCGCGAAGGCTGCCTCATCTTCGTCAAGACGGGCCACCTGTCCGTTGCAGGCATTTCCGCCGCACTGTAGCGGACGAACTCGTTGGCACCTTCAGGTGGTGAATTGCCGACCGAAATGCGGCACAATCTGTGACGGGTCTTGAGGCGTCGTCGACCAAAAACGGAATGAAAGGAAACAGAGCATGTATCGCCTGATCTACAAAAGCCGTGCAGTCCAGGATCTGAATTGGGAGGTGGTCGAGCGCATCCTGCATCACAGCCAGGCGAACAACGCCTTGGCCGGGATCACCGGATTCCTGCTGGCCAGCAGGACGCACTTTCTTCAGGTGATCGAAGGGACGTTCGAGGACATCAACGCCACCTTCCTGCGAATCGCCCGCGATACACGCCATGAGCAGATTCAACTGCTGTCCTACGAGATAATCGATGCGCGCCTCTTCGAAGCGTGGGCGATGAAGGGCATCGGGGTTTTCGACAACAACTCGGCCATGGCGCGCCAGCTGATAGCCAAATATGGCGAACAGGATGGCGGCGTGCGTTTCCCGCTCGAAGCCTGGCTGGCGCTGTCGATGATCTACGATATCCGGGCCATCCAGGAATTGCCGGAATGGAAGCGCTGAGCTAGGCCGGGAGCGTGTTCTGCCGGTGCCCGCCGGCGTCTCTCCGGACTTGCATTTTCCGGCTTATGTGCCGATAATAACCAAGCGCTTGCTTGCTTAATTAATGACCACAAATTCCGGAGAACACCGCATGGCTCTAGCCGCTACCCAGTCCCCGTATCCAAATCTGCTGGCGCCGCTCGACCTCGGCTTCACGACCCTCAGGAACCGCACCCTGATGGGCTCGATGCATACCGGGCTCGAAGAAGAGAAAAACGGCTTCGAGCGGATGGCGGCTTTCTACGGGGAACGGGCGCGCGGCGGCGTCGGCCTGATCGTCACCGGTGGGTTTGCCCCAAATCTCGCCGGCCGGGTTTACCACTTCGGCTCGCAGCTCAGTTTCTCCTGGCAGGTCGGCAAGCACCGCCTGATCACCAATGCCGTCCATGCCGAGGGTGGCAAGATTGCCCTGCAGATCCTGCATACCGGGCGCTACGGCTATCACCCGTTCAATGTCGCCCCGTCGAAGCTCCGGGCGCCGATCAATCGCTTCACACCGCGCGCGCTGACGCGCTGGGGGATCCGCAAGACGATCGGCGACTACGCCCGTTGTGCCCAACTGGCGCAGAAGGCCGGCTACGATGGTGTCGAGATCATGGGTTCCGAAGGCTACCTGATCAACCAGTTCATCGCCCCGCAGACCAACAAGCGGACCGACGAATGGGGCGGCAGTTTCGAGAACCGGATCCGCTTCGCCGTCGACACGGTGCGCGCGACGCGCGCCAAAGTCGGGCCGAACTTCATTATCATCTTCCGCCTGTCGATGCTCGATCTCGTCGAGGGTGGCAGCACCTGGGGCGAAGTGGTTGAACTGGCCAGGGCCATCGAAGCGGCGGGGGCGACGATCATCAATACAGGTATCGGCTGGCACGAGGCGCGGATCCCGACCATCGCGACCATGGTGCCGCGCGCCGCCTTTGCCTGGGTGACCAAACGGCTGAAGGGCGCGGTCAGGATTCCGCTGGTCACCACCAACCGCATCAACACGCCCGAGGTCGCCGAGGAGGTGCTCGCTTCGGGTTGCGCCGACATGGTGTCGATGGCGCGTCCCTTCCTCGCCGATGCCGATTTTGTCGTCAAGGCGGCCGCCAACAAGGCGGACGAGATCAATACCTGCATCGCCTGCAACCAGGCCTGTCTCGATCACATTTTCGCCGGGCGGCTGACTTCCTGCCTGGTGAATCCGCGCGCCTGCCACGAGACCGAACTGGTGATCGGGAAGGCGCCGGTGCCGAAGAAGCTTGCCGTCGTCGGCGCCGGCCCCGCCGGCATGGCCTGCGCCACAACCGCCGCCGAGCGCGGCCATCACGTAACCCTGTTCGATGCCGCCGACCGTATCGGCGGCCAGTTCAACATCGCCAAACGGATACCCGGCAAGGAAGATTTCAACGAAACGCTGCGCTACTTCGGACGGCGCATCCAGACCAGCGGCGTGACCCTGAAACTCAATCAACGCGCCGATGCGGCGGCACTCAAGGCCGGCGGTTTCGATCACGTCGTGCTGGCGACCGGCATCGTGCCACGCAAGCCGCCGATTCCCGGCATCGACAGCGACAAGGTGGCGAGCTATCTCGACATCATCGAGGGCCGGAAGGCGGCCGGCAAGACGGTCGCGATCATCGGTGCAGGGGGAATCGGCTTCGACGTCGGCGAGTTCCTGACCCATGCCCACGATGACAGGAGCGAGGCGGAGCGCTTCAACGACGAATGGGGGATCGACCCCGGTTACGCCAACCGCGGCGGCCTCAAGGTGCCGGTGGAGGAGACAGCCCCGCGCCGGGTGTTCCTGTTGCAGCGCAAATCGTCCAAGGTCGGCGACGGACTGGCCAAGACGACTGGCTGGATTCGCCGCACGCTGCTCAAGAAGCGCGGGGTCCAGATGATCGGCGGCGTGACCTACGAGCACATCGACGACGCTGGGTTGCATGTCACGGTCGATGGCGAGCCCAGGACCCTGGCTGTCGATACCATCGTCATCTGCGCCGGGCAGGAACCGCGCCGGGACCTGCAGGCGCCGCTGGAAGCGGCGGGCATCCCTTTCTCGATGATCGGCGGCGCCGATGTGGCGGCGGAGCTCGATGCCAAGCGCGCCATCGACCAGGGCACCCGTCTCGCTGCCAGCCTCTAGCCGTGCCCCGCCGCAAGACAGAAGCCGGACTCGAGCCGAACCGCCGCGCCGAACTGCTGCAGGCGGCGGCGCGCCTGTTCGTCGACAAGGGCTTCGCGGCAACGACCACCCGCGACATCGCCGAGGCGGTCGGCATGCGCTCGGGCAGCCCGTTTTATCATTTCCGGAGCAAGCAGGAACTGCTCAAGGAGGCCATGATCGACGGGCTGGAGGCGGGACGGGCGCGCCTGCTGACGGCCATCGCC
>Ga0316616_100000869_pt1 | contig 11114 bp, 8 predicted proteins | sample OWC_Aug_M1_C1_D1_FD_207660 | JGI IMG/M metagenome (GOLD analysis project Ga0316616, IMG submission 207660) | Wetland soil microbial communities from Old Woman Creek delta, Ohio, United States - OWC_Aug_M1_C1_D1_B | ecosystem: Environmental > Terrestrial > Soil > Wetlands | place: USA: Ohio...
GAACCCCTCCTGACGGCTTGGCAAGCAAAAGACAGCCGCCCGCCGGTACCGATCCGCCAGGTCTCGCCGCGAGAGGGTCCCCAGAAACTCCACATGACCTCCAAGCGACAGGTCGTCCCGCAGGCGTTCCCAGTCGCGGCGACACGGCCCGTCGCCGACAATCCAGCCCTGGAACGCGACGCCGTCGGCCCGCAGCCGCGCGTAGGCCCGTAGCAGCACCGGGAGATTTTTCCGAGGATACATGTGGGCCACGGTCAGCACCGCAGGCGGGTCCGCTTCGCGGATGGGAATCGCTGCGTGATCCAGATCCCAGCCACGAAGGTCGATCAGTTCGGGCACAAGTACCACCTTGGTGCTGGGAATCCCGTACGCCTCCACGATCCGATCTCGAGAATAACGGCTCGTCGCCACCACCACCTGGGCGCGGCGCACCGCCAGGCGCTCGAAGGTCGCCTGGATACTCAGCATCGCACGGACGAGCCCCCGCTCGTTCTTCAATTCATCGGCGATAACCCCTTTGATGCTCGCGACGTAGGGGGCCACGGGACGGCGCCCGTAGTGAAACCCGTCCAGGTCGAAGCCGACCACCCAATCGTGCTGCCCCCTCCGAAGGCGTCCAGCGATCCGCACATTGAACAACAGTCGCTTCACCGTGAAGCTCGGCGACCAGAACGTCGGCGCGTATGTGACGATACGCACCTGGCGCTCCTCCAGAGTCCGCGCCAGTTCGCGGATCCCCACGTACGTGCCGCTCCCCTCGGACACGCTCAGCGGGGTCGAGGTCACGAATGCCAGACGGGCCGGAACGACAGTCGGCTCGCTCGCTCGGGATGCCTGAATGGCGTCTCGTGATGAAGGCATGACCGGTTAGCAGCGCGCTTCGCGCCTGCAGTGCACGGCTCGGAACTCGCGAGAGCACCTGGCGGTGCGTCGCGCGTGACGCTAACTTGGCACCGTAGGGGTGTCAAGGGAAAAGCCAGAGGCCGTGGTCCAACGGTGGAGCCCGTTTCTGGGCGAGGAATCGCACTTGGCTTCGGAGGCCGCGGCCTTTTTTCGCACGCCGTCGGGGGGTCAACCGAGGAAGTCTTGCCCAGGCCTTTACAACGTCGTGGCCTGCCCGGAACACATACCGTTCGTCAGAATATGAAATGCGTAAGACTGACAGAAAGGTCCCTGGCGACGGGGACGATCGCCAGGGACCGGATGGGGGCGCCGTCAATTTGTCGATGCTTCCCCCTGCACTCCAAGGGTGAAGCCTGCGCTTGCGAAGGCTTCACCCTTGGATCACACATCAGGGCTAGTTGGTCGCCTGGACCTTCTCGTACGCGCCTTCGCCCCAGGCCTTGGGGGTGATGTCTTTCCAGGCATTCTTGGCGGCATCCCGGAAGGACTGAATGTTCAGTTCGGGCGGCTCGACCGCGATCATGCCGTTCTTCTTGAAGGTGTCCAGCATCTCCTTTTCCCGCGAGAGGGTGTTCTGCTCAAGCCAGTCCGCCGCCTCCTTCCAGGTATCCTGCATGATCTTTTGGTTCTGGGGCGTGATCTTCTGCCAGATCCGCTCGTCAAGCAGAACTGTCCAGGCCATCCTGATGTGTTCCGTCAGAGAGAGGTATTTCTGTATTTCCCACATCTTGTTGGCGTACATAGTCTCGAAGGGGTTCTCTTGGCCATCGATGGTCCCCATCTGTAGCGCGGTCAGCACCTCGGGCCAGGCCATGGGCGTGGGATTCGCCCCCATGCTCTTCCATCCGATCACCTCGCCCTGGATCTCCGGAACTCGGATCTTCATCCCTTTCAAGTCGGCTGCCTTGGTGACCTTGATCTTGGTGGTGGTCAGGTTACGAGGCGAGCGATACGCGTAACCAAACAGTCGCATGCCTCGCTCCTTCAGCATCACCTGGCCCCACTCCTCACCGATGGGACCTCGCAGAACCTTCCACATATGATCCCGGTCGCGGAAGAGATAGGGAATCCACAAGGCGTCCCAGATGCGATGGCCCGTGACGCCGGTCACCGCCATCCCCACCGTGCCCAGTTGCACGCCCTCCACGATGTCCCGCTCGCCGCCCAGTTGGGCGCCGGCGAAGTATGTCAGCCTGATCTTATTCCCGGTTCGCTCGGCGAGCGCCTTGACGAATCTCTGCATCATTTGATCGACAGGACTGTTGACCGGATCGGTGCCGCCACCCTTGAACTCGATGACCTGCTGATCCCCGGCTGCAGCGCCTGCAGACGCGATGGACGCGCTGCCAACAAGAGCCATCCCGGCCACACAGAGGGTCCCCATCACCACAACGATTGCCCGAGAGATCGCGGGGCGGGCCTGAGGTCCTGTGAATGTCATCGTGTCCTCCTGTTCCCAGAGATTCCTCTCTCGCATTCTCGCATGCCGACAACGGTCCCCCCTCTCCTCGCTCACCTCCTTCACCAACTACACCATCATCAGTCCACCATTGACATCGAGAGTGGCCCCCGTAATGAACGAAGCGGCCTCGGACACCAGAAATAGGACGGCGCTCGCCTGCTCTTCCGGTTCCGCCCAGCGACCCAACGGTATGGCCTTGCCGAGGGCCTCGAAATCTTCCGGACTGCGCGCGCCCATCCGCGTCATGGGCGTGTCCGTCGCGCCGGGACAGAGGGCATTCACGTTGATTCCGTAGGGGGCGGCTTCCCGCGCGAGATGCCGGCTGAATCCGACCAGGCCCGTCTTGGCAGCCGTGTAGGCCGCGCCTCCCAAGACGCTGGTGCTCCGAGCGGCCAGTGAGGAGATGTTGACGATCTTGCCGTGCCGCTTGGCCGTCATTAGCGGCAACACTGCCCGCGAGCAGAGAAAGGCCCCCTTCAGGCAGACGTCCATCACCAGGTCCCACTCCGCCTCAGCCATCGCTGCGATGGGCGTATTCCGGAGCACGCCGGCGTTGTTGACCAGGATGTCCACGGTGCCGAAGGCGGCAACCACCCGGACGACCATTTGCTCCACTTGCTCCGCGCGGGAGACGTCGGCTGCCACCGCGATGGCCTTGCCGCCGCCGTCCCGGATGGCGGCCGCTACCTGCTCGATCATTTCGATCTTTACATCCACCAGCGCCACGCTGGCGCCATTGGCTGCCAGTGTCTCGGCCACGGCTCGCCCGATCCCCTGCGCCGCTCCGGTGACAATGGCTACCTCGTCCGCAAGTGTGCTCTTGATCGTCGTCATTTTACTTGGGCGCACCCATCACCAGGTTGGGCAGCCAGAGCACGAGATCCGGCACATAGGTCACGACGAACAGCGAGGCGATCAGCACGACCAGGAACGGTACGATGGCGCGGGCGACCTCGAGGATGGTGATCTTACCGATGGCCGACATAAGGAACAGTGTGAGTCCGACCGGTGGGGTGAGCATGCCGATGGTGATGTTGATGGTCACCAGCACGCCCAAGTGCACCGGGTTGATGCCGAGCGCGTTGGTCACAGGGAAGAGGATCGGCACGATGAGCACCAGGATCGGGATGGGCTCCATCAGGCAGCCCAGGATGAGCAGCAGTACTTGCAGCAGCAAGAGAACCGTGAACCGGTCGTGGGTGACGGAGAGCACCCACTGCGTGAGTACCGGGCCCAGTCGCTCGCTGGTAGCGATCCAGCCAAAGACGGTGGCGGTGGCGACGGTGAGCATCACGGCGCCGGAGCTTACCGCCGTTCGCGCAAGAATCTGAGGGATGTCCCGCAATTTGAGCTCACCGTAGACCAAGAAGCCCAGCAGGAAGGCGCACCAGACTCCCACCATGGATGCCTCGGTGGGGGTCGCGGCGCCACTCACGATCGCGCCGACGACGATGATCGGGATCATCAGCGCCAAGAACGCGTCTCTCGTGCTGTCCAGCAACTCCCCCCAGGTCGCCCGCGGTTCGACCGGGAACTTCTTGCGCCGGGCAATGATCGCGCTGGTCCCCATCAGGGCAATCCCGATCAGCACGCCGGGGATGGCGCCGCCCAGAAACATCCGGCCGACCGAGACCTCTACCATGGAGCCGATGAGAATCATCGGGATGCTTGGGGGAATGATGGGTCCGATGGTAGAGGCTGCGCCAACGACCGCCGCGGAGAACGCGACGGGGTACCCCGCCGACTTCATGGCCGGAACCAGGATGGACCCGGTGGCCGCGGCATCGGCGATGGCCGATCCGGACATGCCGGCCATGATCATGTTGGTGACGACCACCACGTTGGCGAGACCCCCGGTGATGTGACCGACCAGCGCCCTGGCAAAGCGAACCAGACGCAGGGTCACGCCGCCCCGGTTCATCAGTTCGCCCATCAGCATGAAGAGCGGCACGGCTAAGAGGGGAAAGGAATCGACGCCGTTGACCATCTTCTGCGGAATGATCATCAGCGGAAGCAGGCTTCCAGTGACAGCCTTCACCAGGATGTAAACGAGGCTGGCCACCCCCATGGAGATGCCGATATCCATTCCCAGAAACATGAACAGGAGCATGACCCCGAAGAGCAGCGTGAGCATGATTACTGGTTCCTCCCCGCCTGCCGAATAGCCATCATGGTGTCCCTGAGGCCTACCAAAGCATAGCCCAAGATCACCAGACCGCCGCCGGCCACGCCCCCGTAGAAGACATCTTGCGTCAAATCCAGGGCCGGTGTGTGGGCGGGATACAGCCGCCAGAGCAGGGGGATACTCTCGTACAGGACGAGCCCCATGAAGGCGACCTCGACCGCGTAGATGACGAGCCTCAGCCAAAGGCGGGGTCTCAGGGGGAGGACGTCCGGAAGAAGTTGGATGCGGAGATTCTCGCGGCGCTGAAAGGCCAGCCCAGCGCCGATGAAGGTCACCCAGATGAAGGTGATCCGGGCCGCCTCCTCGCTCCAAGTCAGCGGCGCATCCATGATGTAGCGCATGAACACCTGGGCCGAGACGAGGCCGGCCAAGATGAGCACTAAGAGTATGCTGACTACCTCCACTGCCCAGGTTATCCGGGATTTCCGAGTGGTCTCGCCCTCCATGCGCCCTCCCGTGCGTGACCGTCAAATCCCGCTATAGCCGCTCACCTCGAATGGAGTGCACTGCCGATAGGCGGCGCGACACCTTCGGTCGCGAAAAACAACAGTTTCGGACAGCAGGAAATAATGGGCTCGTTGAGACCTGGCAGGAGACAGAGACGTAGAGGGGGCTGTGACCAGCCGGGCCCCCGGGTTGGGAGTAACCCATAGGTTTAGACCCACAACGCGGCGCGAAGCCCTCCACGTGTCGATACCCCTCTCGCATAGACTATGGGCACTGACGCACCCGCAAGAGACGGGAACACCAGAAAGCTCAACGCTACCGAGAAACAGACTACCAGGCGTCAGCTACCTTATATTGCACGGCTGTCCGCCGATTTTTTGCCGCGGGGAAGAGGTACGCAGTGGGGATTGGGCACGTTTGTATTTTAGTGCGACGAGGTGTGTCAAGCAAAAAAACATGAGAATCCGTTCAGCACCTGCGGCGTGATGAGCAGCCTATTCTGTTATAGAGGCGCCCGCCGCTGCCAGCGATTTCTGCCCACCCGTGGACGCTCGGACGGCATTCAGTCTCCGGGGTCAGGAAACGCGCCGCCCACGCACCCCCACGCGCGCCGCCTCTCAACGCGCCGAATCCAAGAGTCCAGGCTCACGGAGCGGTACGCCAACCACTTCCACGAACTGCTTCAAGATCCTGGCCGTCAGGCCCCAGATGGTGTGACCGTCATGCTCGTGGAAGAACACGGAGTGGGGGTGCCCGCCCCGATCCCAGACCTCCTCCCGGAAGCAGTTCGGCTCCAGGAGCGGACGCAGCGGGAGGCGAATCAGCCGCTCGATCTCGAACGGGTCGGGGCGAAAGGTGTACGGGTGCGGCACGAACCCCACGAATGGCCGCACGACGTGAGCCGACGCGGCGGTGACGGTGTCGTCCAGCACCCCCACGACGTCCACGTCGCGTCGCAGCAGGCCGATCTCTTCCTCTGTCTCCCGCAGCGCGGTGGTGAGGAGACTTCCGTCGCCATCCTGGAACCCACCCCCAGGGAAGCTGATCTGCCCCTTGTGGGTCGGCACCCGTTCCGTCCGCTTGGTGAGGACGAAATGCGGCCCCGCCTCCGCTTCGTACAATGGAAGCAACACCGCCGCCCGGCGATACCCGGGAATCGCCTCCTCACGCGGATGCCGACGCGCCAGAATGACGGCGATTTGGTCACGCAAACTCATGGTCGGCCCTGCCAAGGATTGTGGCACCGGCGAGCGACAGATGCTCCACCTTCATCGGACGACGTTCACTACATCCCCTTAATCCGGATGCCCACAAATAGCCCCTTGAATCTTTGCGACTGACTCCACCACGCGCAACGCTACCACTCGCGAGACGAAAGTCAAGCCCTGGAAAGTTGGCTCGAACCCGAGGAAGACGGGGTACCGCCCACTGCGATTCGGAGGCGGCATCCCTGGCGCAGGATCAGGCCAGCCCCGCGCAAGGCGTCAGCGTCGCTCATCAGGCAGCCCCCGTCAGCCAGTGCGCCCCATCCCGGACGCGACGCGGGTCTCGTTCTTACGAGTTCTTGATACGCTGGGAAGTGGTGGTATGCTATCGGGTGAGCAGCACCGAGGAGCGAGTAAGCGGAGGATTTTCGGGCGCCGCCAACGCGGGGCGGACGGAACTGGAGGTGGGTCATGATTCGGCAGATGGCACTCTTCGTGGGGATTGTGATGACAGTGGCGGCGTGCGCGGCGGTGGACACGGCGGGCACCCAGACGCCGGTGGACGCGTTCACGCATCGGGTGGCCAGCGCGGAAGTGGTGCTCCGCTGGAATTGCCTCCAGCCCAATGCGGGCACCCTCCGTGTCGAGGGCGTAGCCCACAATCCGTGGCAAGCCCAGCCCATCGGCTATCTGGAGCTGCAGGTCGTGGGCGTTGATGCCGAGGGGCGAGAGACCGCCGAGGCGGCTGGGAAGGCCCGAGACCTTCAGATCCTCACCAACGAGCGGTCGCCTTTCCAGTTGGACCTCAAGACCGCGGGGACCGAAGTGCGTGTCGATCTCTATTACCAGTACCGCTTCCATCACGAGTGGGAATCCGGTACTCTCCTCCTGGCCGGCCCCCTGACGAGCGGTCCGCGGCGGTACGCGCAAAGCATGATCAGCTATATGGTTCGGGACGCGTGTTCCCCCACCCAGCACCTGGCTCGTTGATCGCCGCAGGGGCGTGTCCGGACCGGGGAAACGCGACGCTCTCCACAAGCGGTGACACCCTCGTCGCGCTGGGTACGCACACGGCCGACGGGGCCACACTTTTCGCGAAGAACAGCGACCGGCCGCCCGCCGAATGCCAACCGCTCTTCCACGCTCCGCAAAGATCCACCCGCACGGCGCCGTGGGAGAAAGCGTGTCGGACCCTGGTCGGATCACGCAGCGGATGGACGGCCGGGAAGCGGCGTGGCGGCCCGGGAATTCCACCAGAAGATCAGCGTGCCCAGACCGAGCACCGCGCTCGCCAGTCCGAAACTCGGTCGGTAGCCCATCGCTTCGGCCACCCACCCAAAGCCGGTGGCCCCCACCACGCCGCCCAGCAAAACGGCCATGCTGAAGATCGCCAGGATTCCGGTCCGCCGACCGCTGGGCGCAAGCTCGAAGGCCAATGCGCTCGTCGCGGGAAACAGGAATCCCTGCGCGGTGCCGTTGAGCAAGCCGACCAGGACCAGGACGGTCGTGCTCTGCAGCCCGATGCACAGCACCAGCCCCAGCGTCTGACCGACGAGCGCCGGAAGGATGATCTGCCGTCGCCCCAGCCGGTCCGCCAATCGGCCGCCCCCGACCCGCACCGCAATCGCGGCCGCGGTATAGATCAGGTAGAAGATGCCGACCCGGCGAATCCCGATTTGTTGCCCGAAAGGCGGGAGGAAGACGAACAGGATGGTGTTGGCGAGCCCGAACTGGAACGCCGGCTGGAGCACGGGGAGAAACGGGAGCCAGCCACGACGCGCGGGCGGCGAACTCTCGATGCGCGGGAGTGCCGCGGGAAGGGGAACGGCGGCGCAGACCAGCACCGCGCCGACGCCGAGGAGGCCGGTTGCGAAAAAGAGGGCCTGGAAGCCCCATGTGTGGAGCACGACTTCGCCGGCCGCGGGGGCCAGCGCGATGGCGGCCAGCCCGGACACGCCGTACAGGCCGACGGCCTCGGCGCGGCGGCCGGGCGGGGCCAGCTCGCCAATCAGCGCCAAACTGATCGTGCTGCTCAGCGCGAGACCGACGCCCTGAAGAAAGCGGAGCAGGTAGAAGTGCCAGCTCAGGCGGGTCGTGAGCGCGAACGCGAACGAGGCGGCGGTGAGGGCAATCGTGCCAACGAGCAGGACGGGCCGCCGAGGCCACCGGTCCAGGAGCCCGGCCGTCGCGGCCTGGCAGAGGATCGCGGCGACGTGGTACAGGGCCATGATGCGCCCGATCTCCGCCTCGCGCCCCCCGAGCGCGTGGATGTAGAGCGGGAGCAGGTTGTAGGCGTTGAGTATTCCGTAGGTCAGGAAGCTGACGAGCGTGATCAGGAGGAAGGGCTTGGTGTACACGGAGCGTCAGAACCACCCCACAACGACATGACCGCGCGACCGCGACGAAACCGACGATCTCGGCGGCACTATAGGCGAGGACCCCGCGGGCGTCAATGCCGTTCGCGACCGCGAGCCTGGCGGTGCCGGGCGGCGTCTTTGGCGGTGTAACGGCTTCGCGAATCGGCGTGAGTCTATTGCGGGATCGCGCCGGATTGGGGCCGGGCGCCGATCGGCAGAGGTGGGGCGTCGCTGCCGGCGCGGGGGAGCGTGCCCGCGAGCTCCTGTCGCCAATGGGCGACGTCGCCGGCCGGGGCGTAGCAATAGAGCATCCGCAGCGGCGTGTCCCCGACGTTCGTCAGCTGATGGAATTCCCCCGGCGGAACGAAGACGGCCTGGCCGGCGGTGACCGTCCGGCGCTCCTCGCCGACGCACATCTCGCCCGTGCCTTCGAGCACGACGTAGACCTCTTCCTGGCCGTGATTGTGCCACGGAACCTGGCCGCCGCTTGGGTCCAGGGTCACGTGGCCCATGCAGAAACCCATGGCCTGGATGGGCGAGGCGCCTCCCACCAGATTCTGCGTGAGCCGCCCCGCCGGGTACCGACGGCCCTCGATCGCACCAAGGTCAGCGACAATCATCGTTCCCCCTGAACGCACGGACGCGGCCGGGAGCCGGCGCGCGCATCGGCCCGAATGCGGCGCAATGCCCCCACGCAGTCCTGTCGCAGACGCGCGAGGCCATGCCTCGTGGAGCAGAGTGCCGTCGCGCACCGGAAGTCTCCAGGTGTCCCCGTGTTCCCCATGGTGTCCCCGGCATTCCCGATGGCCTCACAGCGTCGGCCCGCTGGCGATGAAGTCTTGCTGTATTTGCTTCTGGATATTGCCGACCTGATGAAAGGCCTGCTTCAACACGGTGGCCTCGATCGGCGTCAAGGATTGCGGGTCGATATCGTTGGTGAACCGCCCGTCGCCCGCGACGCTCTGGACCTGGTGGCGCACGCGCAACTGCATGAGGTGGTTGTACGCGCCGACGGCCTCGTCATGGATGGCGCGCCTGATCGCCCCCTTCTCCAGGAGACGCTGCAGCCTGTCCAGGGTATGGGTGTCACGCACACCATGCTGCAGAGCGTAGAGCCGCGCGAACACGACGATGGGCCGGATGGCGTCCTTGACGTTGAAAGACTTGGGGTGGCCCCCGACGGATTCGGCCAGGATGCCGCCGAAGAAGCCGAGCGGGGGTTTGTAGAGCAGCGCATTCTGGGCGTAGTTGACGAAGAAGGGCACACTCAACCTGAGGCGCTTGTCGATGTGATCCCGCAGCTCCGCCAGCAACTCCCCGCTCCCGCACGTCGCGCGAAAGTCGAAGAACATGTTGATTTCGAGGAAATCCTGCGGCTTGGCAGACTCGATCCACTGCCCGAAATGCTCCTTCCAGTCGGACAGCGGCCGGCACCACCGGGGCGTCTTGGCCATGACGTTGCCCTTGCAGTACGGATACCCGACCTTCGCCAGCCCGTCGCACACCTCCGCGCCAAGCTGCAGGAAATACGCCGAGGCCGCGGGCGCCTCGTCCGGACCGACGTCCGCGTACACGATCGCGTTGTCCTGGTCGCTGACCAGCGTCTTTTCCTCGCGGCCTTCGCTGCCCAACGCCACGAAGACGAACGGGGCCGGAGGCGGCCCGAGACGCTTCGTGGCCAGCGCGACGAGTCTGTTGACGGTCGCATCGAGGGTCGCCGTGATGACGCGGGTCACGTTGCGCGGTTTGGCGCCGGACTCCACGAGCGCTGCGACCAAGCGCGGCAACCGCTCGTGGATGGCCGCGATCTCATCCACCCCGCCGGCCCGGGAAATCTCCCGGGTCATGACAACGGAGGAGTATCGGTCGAAGTGGAGCAGTTCGACGTTGGTCACCAATCCCGTGACGGCCCCGCTGGCGTCCTTGACGGCCAGGTGGCGCTTGCCCTTTTCCCGCATGGTCAGGATGGCTTCGTACACCAACGCCGTATCCGGAATGGACACGAGGGGCGCGCTCATGATCTCGCAGACCGGATCGCCGTGGCCGAGACCCCTGGCGGCCACCCGCTCGCGAAAATCTCGATCCGTGACGATGCCGAGCACGGCGCCGGACGGCGACGTCACGAACAGCGCGCTGCTGCCCTGGCGGGTCATCTGGTCCGCCGCCTTGCCGATCGGCTGTTCCGGCCCGCAGGTCGGCGGGCGATACTGCGCGTGCTTGATGGGGTCGTTGAGGAACATGAGCGACGTCTGCAGCTCCGCGATCAGCGTCTCCCGCTGCAACTCCAGTTTCTTCTGGGCCGTCACGTCCTGCACCATGCCATCCCAGTGCGTCACCGCACCGTCCTCGTCCTTGACCGCGACCAAGGACAGCGACACCACGGGGGCATGCCCCTTCTGGGGTTTGAGCTGAGCGATGCGGGCGGTCACGGACCCCGCCGCGCCCATGTCGCGCAGCAGATCCGCGCCGACCTTCGACTCCGAGAACACGTCGAGGAAATCCGTTGCCGGCAGCTCGGCGCCGTCCGCGATCCCGAAGAGTCTCCGCGCGACGGC
>Ga0316616_100000870_pt1 | contig 11112 bp, 9 predicted proteins | sample OWC_Aug_M1_C1_D1_FD_207660 | JGI IMG/M metagenome (GOLD analysis project Ga0316616, IMG submission 207660) | Wetland soil microbial communities from Old Woman Creek delta, Ohio, United States - OWC_Aug_M1_C1_D1_B | ecosystem: Environmental > Terrestrial > Soil > Wetlands | place: USA: Ohio...
AAGAAGGCTGCTTTCCCCTTTCTTGCCGCCAATATTGTAAACAAGAAAGAGATGCCCCTTCCCGGTATCAGGTCACACCGGATCGTGCAGCGAAACAAGGTAAAGGTGGCGGTGATCGGCATTGCGACCCCGGACACGAAATATACTACGAAGCCGGATAACGTGAAGGACCTTGACTTTCTCAAGCCTGAGTTGGTGCTTCCCCGGCTCATCAAAACAGTGCGCGACCAGGGCGCTTCAGTCGTTATTGTGCTGTCGCATCTGGGTGAACGCGATGACAAACTCCTCGCATCTGCTGTCCCCGGTATCGACGTGATCGTGGGAGGGCACAGTCACACTGCAATCTCGAAACCCCTGGAACCTGGCAATGGCACGATCATCGTCCAGGCGGGCTACAATGGCCTTTATCTGGGTGTCCTGGAACTGCTCATTGATGCACAGACGGGCAGAGCCACAGGATTCACAGACAGAAGCGGTTTGAAGCGCGTGTCGGCAGGACCGGAAGACAAGACAGATCGCAAGACTGCCCTCCTGATAAAACCTTGTGTGGACAAGACCAAGCGTGAACTCGATAAGCCAGTGGGTGACACATGCGTCAACCTTGTGACCTCCCTTAAAGAGGAGACAAACTTCGGCAACCTTATAACAGATGCCATGCGCGAGGCAAGCGGCGCACAGATAGCCGTCCATAACAGTGGCGGCATCAGGACTAAAATCTCTGAAGGAAAAATAACAAGGAGGGATGCGTGCAACGCCTTTCCCTACGACAACCACCTCGTCATAATGGACCTGACAGCCGCAGAGCTGAAGGAGCTCCTCAACCAGAGCGGGAAAGATGTGAAGGAGAAGGGGATCATGCAGCTCTCAGGCGTGAAAGTCACATACGACCGAAGCAAGTTGCCAGGCGACCCCTATGTCAAAGCAACAGTCGATGGGGAGGACCTCGACAAGAAGAAGAACAAAACCTACCGCGTTGTCACCAATGATTTTCTCGCCGCAGGTGGGGATTACATAGACGTATTTAGAAAGGCAATTGAGCAGGGGAGATCTATCGAGAACGGCGACAAACTGAGGGACGTTTTTGAACAGTACCTTAAGAAGCACAGTCCCGTGAAGCCCGAGGTGGAAGAGAGAATCGTCTTCGTGAACAGTGGAAAGTAGCATTGTCGTATTCATCAATGGAATTCCCGTTACTATACACCGCGGCATGCAGGTGCAGCACGCCCTCATCTCGCACGACCAGGCCCTCTATGACGCGTGCAGGCACGGAGAGATGCACGTGGAAGATGAGGACGGATTCCGTGTGGGGCTTGAAGGGGCACTCAGTGACGGAACAAAACTCTACACGAGAAAGCAGGGTCGGGGGTCCCGGGTCCGGGGTCCAGGAAGGCCGAAGAAAGAGTAAAGCCTGGTATCACTTCAAAAAGGCCTTGTAGACAAGATAGGTCGCCAGGGTGATGCCGCTCATGCAGAGGTAGAGTGTTGGAAGGTTTGCGAATGCAACGAGCGACGTGGCCAGCATGGGCCCCAGTGCCATTGCGACAAAGCGTGACGAATTGAGAAAGCCGATGACGTTGCCTTTCGGCTCGGCCGCAAAGATCGACATGGCGAGCGGAACGATTGCTGCAACCATGCCCATTTCCAGCATTACAACAATGGTGAAAAAGGCCAGGCCATTGGTGAACGCGAGCAAAGCCGGGAGCACAACGGCAGACAGAAGCAGGAAGTCAATTATCCTTCGTACGCCTGTTTTTCGTGACAGGTAACTCCACCCATACGTGCCGGTCATCGAAGCGGCCGTATAGAACATAACGATCGGTCCTGCCCACTTGAGGGCTGTTGCCTGATCAAGCCCAAACCTCTCAAACACTTGCGGTAAAACGCTGGGAAGAAACCCGAGATGGGTGGTTGCCGTCATGCAGAGTAATGCGCCCGTGAGGATCCGCTTGTCGAGCGTCGACCAGATAGATGACTTTGTTTCTTTGGGCAGCGCCGGCACAGGCGTCACGTACATGTGGCAAAACAGAGCCGACGCAAAGAGTATGAGCGAAGCACTGACAAAAGCCGACTGGTATCCGAACGCAGCCACCGCGAAGACCCCGAGGGAGGGACCGATGAGCTGCCCCAGCGAGAGTCCCGACTGAAACACACCGAAATGGAACGCCCTTTTCTCCGCCGAGGAGGAGACAGAGATGATGATGAGCCCGATTGTGGAAATACCGCCGAAGGCGCCCTGCAGAATTCTCAGCGCGAGTAACCCGGGAAGAGTGTTGGCAAAACCAAAGACCAGAAAGAGGATGGCCTGAATGACCATGCCCCCGACAAAGAGCAACTTTGGACTAAACCGATGGGCGAGAGAACCGCATGCAGGAGACGTGAGCGCTAGACAAAGGCTGGTCGAACCCATTATAGCACCGACCCAGAGCAGCGTCTCCCGTGGAGAGTACGTGCTCATTCCCGCAACATAGAACGGCAGGAAAATGTAAACAAAATGGAAGGAGAACGCAACGCCGAACTGAGAAAAAGAGATGAAGATGACGTTGCGTAGTTCACCGGTTTTCATGGCCACTCGCGAACCATTATACCATCGGAGTATGCTTTTCCCTATTGTGCTTTCCGCATGAGACTGTTATGCTTGGGGAGGTTCGCTCGATTTAGCATGATCAGAAAGGCTCTCCTTCTCAAGGTCCATGACGCGGCCAGCATGCAGCGCTGGAACGACAAGATCCGTCCTGTTGAATTGCGCGAGCTGGACAAGCAGGCCCACAAGATGGTCATCGCGTACATCCTTGGAAAATTCGAAGAGAAGAATCCTGAGTTCAGCTGGGCAGAGATCATCGAGGGCGGCCTTTTCGAATTCCTGCAGCGCATCGTGCTTACCGATCTGAAGCCACAGATCTTTCACCGTATCAGGGAAGACCGGGCGAAATACAGGCAGCTCAACGCGTGGGTGTTCGATCAGCTCGCACCCATCATCCTGCCGCTGGGCGCAACAATCTGTCAGAGGTTCCAGGCCTATTTCGAGAAAAACGACGAGAATGTGAACAAACGGATACTGAGTGCCGCCCACTTCTATGCCACGAAATGGGAGTTCGACATCATCGAACGCGCCAATCCCAACGGATATGAGATCGACGGGATACGGAGAGAACTGGAGAGCAAACAGGAAAGGTATTACGACCTCAAGGGCTCGCAGCAGCTCGCCCTCTATACCAAACTCAGGAACTTTGCGGACCTGTGCGGCCAGCTCAGGTTCCAGTTGCGCTGGAGTCACCTGCACCGCGTACCGAGGACATCGGTGCTCGGCCACATGCTCATCGTGGCAATCCTCTCCTATCTCTTTTCTCTCGAAATGGGAGCCTGCCCCAGGCGCAGCTATAACAACTACTTCACCGGCCTCTTTCACGATCTGCCCGAGGTGCTCACCCGTGACATCGTGCACCCGGTCAAGAAGTCCGTTGGCGGACTCGACAGCCTCATCAAGGAATATGAGAAGGAGCGCATGGAGGAGGAGGTTTACAGCCTCATACCCCTGACGTGGCACGGTGAGATGAGGATGTTCACGGAGATAGAATTCAAGAGCGTGGTGACACAGAACGGCACCCTGCACGAAATAACGAGTGATGAGATCAGCTCTCAATTCAACGAGGACAGGTACAACCCAAGAGACGGCGAGCTTGTCCAGGCAGTGGACCATCTGGGAGCGTTCTGCGAAGCGTACCTGGCCATCGCGAATGGCATGAGGGCAGTCGACTTTGAAAGAACCAAGACGATTCTCAGACAGGATTATATGGGGAAGGTGATCGCCGGGTTGCGCTTCGGTGAGATCTACTCCGACTTCGAGTAGTTTCTCGTAACAGAGACCCCCTACTCTTCTTCAACCATTACCAACCATTACCAACCATTACCTTGATGACGGCGCGTACGGGCCTGACTGTGGCGCCACCGGCCCCTGATCGTATTCCTGCGAAGGAGGCGAAGGCGCATACGGCGCTGGTTGGCGACCGGTTGATCCTTGTTGGTAGCCGGGCGGAGGTGGTGGTGGCGTGTAGGTTCGCCGCTGGCTGGACGCCATACCGGGAATCTGATTTCCCTTGGCGTAGTGGCACTGCTGATAGGCCATGTCGTACTGCCTCTGAAGCTGCCACTGTGAATCATACGCCGGTCCGCTTGCCATACCCATTCCCCCGAGGAGCCCGGTCGCACCGCCGATCGCGGCACCGGCGCCTGCGTTGCCTGTGGCTGCGCCAATCGCCACACCCAATCCAGCCCCCACGGCTGTTCCGATAACTGCTCCCGTGGCGAGGTTCTGGTTGGCGGTTTCGCTTGGCGAGGCACCTCCAATCTGTTGTTGAGCCCACTGCCTGCAATTTAAGTCGTCGGTCTGGAACACCTCAAAGGGCTTTCCAGGGGCCGGCAGCACCATGACGGTTGGGCCTGTTGGCATCGTCGCGCATCCGCCCAGAACCACCAGGGCAACGAATATCAGGAGACCTTGTTTCAGTTTCATCGTGCAGTGCCCTCCCTTGCCGGCGGGGGCGGAGTTGGAGTCACCTTGGCCCATCCACCGGGACAGCTTTCGACATACGGAAAATAACCCTGCGGATCCTGGCAATAGTACCAGTAGGATTGCTCCGGTTCACTATAAACCGGGTCCTGGATATACGTACTCGGGTAGGACGAATACGGATAGGAGTAAGGATAATATGAGGGGGAGTAGTAGTACGGATAATAATAAGGGTAACCGTAGGAGGGATACCACCACGGGCCGAACCCGTACCAACCAAGGGAGAACCCGTAGTATGGGCCACCACCATACCAGTGACCGCGCCAGCCGCCATAATATCCACCGTAGTATCCAGGGTATCCACGATATCCAGGGTATCCACGATATCCGCCGTAATATCCTCGATACGGCCCACCATAGTAGCCCCGGTATGCGCCTCCCGAATGCGGGTATCCGCCTCCGTAGTATCCGCGGTATCCTGAGTATCCGCGGTATCCTGAGTATCCGCGGTATCCAGTTCCGGAGGGTGCTCGATACGCCGCCCCACCGGAATATGTGCTTCCAGAATATGCGCCACTACGCCCTCCGCCACCGGCTTGAACGCCTCCGGAGGAGCCTCGATATCCGCCTCCAGAATATGAACCTCCCTGGCCTCCGCCACCACGTCCACCACCCGATGCGGAAAAAGCGTTTGAAGAGAAACCAAGGCAGATTAAGAAACCGATAAGAATGATAGGTATCACCTTATTCATGTCTCTATTCACCGCTCGTCCTTCCTCAATTTCAGGTTAAGCCTCACGGAGCCCCCTGTCAACATTCCCTTATTGGGGAGAACATAACCCCTTCTATAACATCAACTTGCATAAGAACGTGGAGCATTAACCATGCCAGGTCAACGTTCTCCCCCCAACACTCTCCATCCGCACCAATCATCCAGGAGTTCCAAGTGTTTCAGGGTCACCATACAACAGTATGCGCGCACGAGCCGGGCGGGCGAACGACATTACTGTCGAATTAACCCATTTTTCTCGACATTTTTTGCTGGGGACCCCTGCTGAAAATCGTATGCAGGAACTACCCTTGATACTCGGAAAGACGGCCCGCGGACCGGCTGTGCCGGGCCTGGCGCTGGATCAATCAGGCTGGGACAGGCTGGTTGCGAAGCAGCATATGGTGTGCACGGGAACCGCAGTTGCAAATGAGATCAAGAGCGGAAAGGTTGGCAAGAAAATCTCCCCAAAGCTGCGGGTACACGGGTGCGGCATAGGTGAAGAAGCGTAGCTCAATTCCGTTTCTCCGGAATAGGTCTGCGTTGAGAAACTTTTCAGCCTGGCGCTGTATCAAGAAGGTTGAGCCATTCATCGCCTTACAGATCTCGATGAGAAGGCCTGTGCCTCTTCCCCTGACACCCAGCTCGGACAAGCTGACCATACTCGTTTCGATCTGAAGAGACGTCATCAGGTAGTTGATGATTTCAACGTTCAGATCGATAAGCCTTTCGAAGCGTCCTGAAAACATCGCTTCGATGAGGCTGAGATGGTCGTCGACGAAAGGGGCATTCCCGTAGGCGCTCCTGAGACTCGCCAGGTGCTTGCGAGTCCATCGACCTTCATAGCATATCCTGACGTTGTTGATCTGCTGCACTCCCAGGCCCTTCTTCCAGACGGGAACTGTCATCCACAGTGCGCCCTGGTCGTTCTTGAAACGGTTCCTCGTGATCCACGTCGTGCCCTGGGGAAATTGAACGTCGTCAAGAAGGACCAGGATATCTGAAAGATGGGCCTTATAGAAGAAGCCCGGATACGGGCAAAAATACGGTCGGGTCGTTGCAACGATCATGGTTCGAAGTCTACAGCAGACTGAGTTCCACCCACATCGGGCGATGGTCCGAAATGTAGTAGCGCAGGTAGACTTTGAAGTTCTTACTGTTTGCCCCATCCTGCCACAGGGCCGGGAAGATGACGGCATCGTAATCGAAGACGCCTTTCAGCCCGGTGAAGCGGCGCTCGGTCGTCTGAGGTAGGAAAGCCACCTGGTCATACTGCGCGTCCGTGCTGATGCTTGACGCGATCTGACTCGAATGCTCAGGTACCTCCAGCCCCAATTTGGTCAGAGCATCAAAAATAGGATCGCCCGGCTTGCTCCTTGGCATATTGAAGTCACCGAGCACCACTAGCTCGCGCGCAGACGAGAAGGCGCTCTTCCTTCGCATATCCGACCACTTCGCCACGGCAAAGGTCTCGAGTGACCGGCGCGCTATTGAGTCGGCGGTCTCATCGCCGAAATAGAGATGGACATTCACAAACGTGAATGATGTGTTACCGGCCGCAAATCCCGCCAGGTATGGCGTGCGGTCGAAACCCGTGAACTTCCGCTCAATGCTGGGCAGCTTGATCGCGTCGTATTGGGAGGGGGGAAAGGCTATCTCCCCTATCTCTTCGAGAGGCCCAAGTTTTGAGCTGTCGAAGAGAATCACCATGCGCTCGTTGTTGCCGGCCGCGTCAGACATGAGCACCCGGTACGTAGCGGGAAGTTTCCGCTGTATGTCGAAGAGATCGCCGAAGTTTTCGCGACACTCCTGGATGGCAACCAGATCGAACCAGCTGATGACTTCCGCGATGATTGCGCGGTCCTGGTCGCGTCGTTGTTGGGCGCCAAGGTTGGCGATGTTCCAGGTGGCAACCAGCAAGGTGTTTTCGCTGCGCTCGGGCACGCGACGCTTCTGCTTGTGGGCGCGGAGATGTCCGATTTCCGCGTGGGTGGAGTACTCAAAATTGAACTCTGGTTTCGGGAATACCGGCATAGAGCCTCCGAGAAAGTTATCCGGTAATCATGGTCTCTGCCGCTGAAAGTCATCGGGCGACGAGGGAAGCGTGCCGACGGTGAGGCCTTTCAGCTTCTTGACCAGTTCATGCCCCTCTCCGAGGGAAGGCAGAAGGGATCGTATGGCCCTGCCCAGCGTGAAATCACAAAGGTCCTGGAACTCCGCCCTTACCTCTTCTGGCAAAGCGTTGTATTGTTCCACCAGGTGGTCGACCCAGCGAGTCAGAGAGGAGGCAACAATATTCTCTTTCTGATAGACGTAACCCTCGAATGCCCCTGCCCGTGCCGCAAAATCATAAATTTCCCGGTAGATGCCCATATTTCACCCCTTTATCCGTAGGCTAGCCAATGTCCAGGCAAACTGCAAGCAAAAACGCATCTCCCGACGCAATTATCTGTGCGCGACAATACATCCTTAGATCCTTGCCGGTGGTCACGGTTGACAGAACCCGGGCCACGTATTAAGGTGAGCACAGGCGCCTGTGAGACCAGCCAAAGATTTGATGCGGCGGACGTAAGAAAACACGCCCCGTCGATAACCATGGTCTTGGGCGATGGCGGAGGTTCCGGCAATGCTGGACAAGCTTTACTCCGAGGGCTGTAATTTCGTTCGTCACTATTCGAATTGCAGCCTCAACGTTCGCAATGCTGCGCTTGTCCAGGGTTTGGTTCTGGTATCTGCATGCGGTTACATCTTTGAGACTTTACACAACCCGCTGTATCTGATCCTTGCAGCTCTGTTCGGACTCTTCCTCACCCTCTTGCTGTATAACATGCACGCCGGCTACGTGCGGGCTGCCGACACTTACGCAGACGCAACCGCGAAGGTTGAGCAACGTCTTGATCCGGACGGTGGCGGCCCTGTCGCAGCCTACGAACGAGCTCGTAAGCGCCGTTACAGAAGCACCTGGTTTCAGTTCATCTCGATTCACGCGACCTTCACAGTAATCACTTTACCCTTCCTCGTGTTTCTAGTCTTGGGGGTCATCTATGCGTGTCGCTGATGCCGGTGGAAAGCAGAGCGTTCACCCGCTCAACGCCGCGCTCAAGTGGACCGCCGGGAAATCCGGCTCCATGTGAGCTATTGGGGCATACGGGATGTCACTCAAGCGCAAGCGCGTATTCCATGGCTGACCTTGATCAGGAGGGATAGGAGTGGAGAAAACATCTTCGGACGACCCCGGAAGCGGGGTATCAGCACAGGTGCATGAGGCAGGCGCGCCTGTCGTCATCCGCGGCAATAACGTCACCATCAACGATGTGGTGCGTGTGGCGCGTTACAACGCGCAAGTGCGGTTAACGGACGAAGAAGAAGTCCTGAGCCGGGTCGAGGCCTCGAACGCTTACATCATCAATGCCGTTGAAGCCTGCCGGCCCGTTATGGGCACCATGCCCACAACGTGCAAACCCATTTACGGGGTCACCACGGGCTTTGGGGGCATGGCTACCGTCTTCATCTCGCCGGAACAGGCGGGCGAACTGCAGCAGAATCTCATCTTCTACCATAAGGCAGGAGCGGGCGGGCGATTACCCCTCCCCGACGTACGCGCTGCCATGCTGGTGCGGGCCAACTCTCATATGCTCGGCTTCTCCGGTTTGCGGCTTGAGTTGATCCAAAGAATCGTAACATTCTTAAATGCCCGGGTGACGCCCCACGTTCGGGAGTTCGGTTCCATAGGCGCGAGCGGCGATCTCACGCCGCTTGCCGCGATAACGGGTGCGCTGATAGGTCTCAACGAGAGTTTTACCGTAGACTTCGATGGAGAGGAGATTGATTCCCTTACGGCCCTCAAGAGACTTGGCCTGCCTCGCCTGCAACTCCTCCCAAAGGAAGGCTTGGCCATGATTAACGGGACCTGTGTGATGACCGGCATTGCTGCCCAGTGCGTGCACGATGCCTGGTTGTTGCTGAAATTGGCCATGGGCGCACACGCCCTGTTCATCCAGGCTCTGAATGGAACCAACCAGTCCTTTCACCCTTTCATCCATAGGAACAAACCACACCCGGGCCAACTCTGGGCGGCTGCCTCGATGCTCCGGTCGCTTGAGGGGTCGAGGCTCATTCGCGACGAGTTGGAAGGCCGCCTCGACTATGAGATGGGGAAACTGATTCAGGATCGCTATTCGATCCGCTGCCTGCCCCAGTATCTGGGACCTGTTGTGGACGGGCTGGATACTGTTGCCCGGCAGGTAGCAACCGAGATAAATTCTGCCAGCGACAATCCGCTCATCGATCCTGACAGGGGTATCGATTATCACGGCGGTAATTTTCTGGGACAGTACGTCGGCGTGGCCATGGACCAGCTGCGCTATTATCTCGGGCTGATGGCCAAACACCTGGACGTGCAGATTGCCTTGCTCAGCACTCCGGAATTCAGTAACGGCCTGCCCCCGTGCCTTATCGGTAACGCCGACCGTAAAGTGAACATGGGACTCAAGGCCTTGCAGATTTGCGGCAACTCGATCATGCCCCTGCTCACGTTTTATGGCCAGTCTCTGGTCGACAGATTTCCCACTCATGCCGAACAGTTTAATCAGAACATCAACAGCCTCGGCCTCGGCTCAGCCAATCTGACCCGTCAATCCATCGAGACCTTTCACCAGTATATGGCCATAGCCCTGATATTCGGCGTCCAGGCGGTTGACCTTCGTACCCGTATCGTCGCCGGTCACTACGACGCCCGCAAAGTGCTGTCCCCTGCTTCGTCGGCGCTTTATGAGGCGGTACGGGAGGTTGTTGGGCGTCCGCCATCGCCGGACCGGCCTTACATCAGAGACGACTATGAGCAATCGCTCGATGAGCACGTGCGACGCATAGCCCTTGACATTGGCACTGGTGGCCGCATTCCTCAGGCTGCGACCGGTTACCGGTCAGACAGCTAGGTGCCGGCGGTAATCAAACGCATGCAGGCAGGTGATGCCATGCACAGCCGTAGTATCTATGGCAGGCCAGTTGGCACATTATTCATGCGCCGGCACTATACGATGCCTTGATGCAAGCATCCCGTTCAATGGCATAACGCAAGACAGGCCGGAGGAACTCCGGCCTGTCTTGCTATCTTCTCTCAAAATCTCTTTACCACTCTAGCTCATGCCCAGCGCTCCCTGAGCCGGCACTGCCTCTTTCTTGATCTTACGAAAACGGTCAGGGATGGTGTAATCCACGCCCTCAGGGTGATGCTCAAAGATGGGGAGATAACGCGCTATGAGGGCAAAGAAGAGGATGTGGGCAGCGATGATACCAACAGTTACAACCGATTCAAGCAAGGATGGAAAGTAAATTTGCTGGTTTTCCTGAATCATGCCAAACATGGAGACATTGAATCGATTAAGGACGAGACCGAAAAAGACGACCAGGCTCGCAGCCTTCAGCTGAATTGAGCTATCAGTCCTGCTCCGTTTTGTCATAAACAGCACGAGGGGTAATATGATACCCAGCATTATTTCTGCAAAGAACAGGATGGTCAGACCCGGCCTGTCGAACAAAGGCCGCCCAGCCAGAAAAATGAGGGCGTATATCTTGAGGGCCAGATAGAAGCCGAGAAACCAGGGAAGAATGCGGGTCAACGTGGCCAGGAGTTCAGTCTCATCGGGCTGCTTCAAATGTCGGTGTACAAGTATCGCCTCCACAATCACGATCGAAAGGCCCGTGAAAACGGCTGATGTCCAGAATTGAAGCGGGAGCAGGGGGTTGTACCAGAGGTTGTGAAGCTTGTCCACTGCAATGAGAAAAAAGGTGCCGATGGTTGACTGGTGCAGGGTCGCAATCGCAGCCCCGAGCA
>Ga0316616_100000872_pt1 | contig 11102 bp, 8 predicted proteins | sample OWC_Aug_M1_C1_D1_FD_207660 | JGI IMG/M metagenome (GOLD analysis project Ga0316616, IMG submission 207660) | Wetland soil microbial communities from Old Woman Creek delta, Ohio, United States - OWC_Aug_M1_C1_D1_B | ecosystem: Environmental > Terrestrial > Soil > Wetlands | place: USA: Ohio...
TGCATGTAGACGACGAGCTCTTCGCCCCCGGACTTGGCGGGAACGTCGGCCGGAACCTGGACTTCCACCGTTTCCTTCTCGGTGACGATCCGGGTGACTTCCACCGTGCCCGGCGCCGCCGACTGGCATCCGGTGAGGATCAGGGCGGCCGCGAGGACGGCCAGCAACAAACTTTTCCGTTTCATGTCTTTCCTCCTTTTGGAATGACGAGTCGGATCTTCTGCATTCGAACTGCTTGCCTGACGGGCGATAATGGTCGTTGCGCACCTCCTGTTCCCCCGAGGTTCGTGTGCCTGACGGCTCCGGGGGTGATCAGTCCCCTACCGTTCCATTCCATCCCGCGCGGCGCCCTTCGCGCGCGCCGGCAGGATCCAATGGCGGATCCGGGCGGAGGCTGCGCCGAGGCGGCCCTCCCCCATCAGCACGTTGATGACGACCGCGACGATGATGATGAGCCCCATGATCGATTGCACCCAATAGCTCGTGACCCCGGTGGCCACCACTCCGGCCTGGAGCGAGCCGATGATGTACGCGCCGAAAAACGATCCCACGACGCTTCCTTTCCCGCCGGAAATCAGGGTTCCGCCGATGAAGACCGCGGCCATGGTCCACAGCATGAATCCCTGCCCCTGATTGGGAAAGAACACGTTGATCTCGATCGTGAGCAGCAAACCGCCGAAAGCGGAGATGACGCCCATCAGGGTGAACAGCAGGATCTTCGTCCGCTCGACATTGATCCCCATGACCCGCGCCACGTTCGCGTTGTCGCCGATGAACATGATCGCCTCGCCGAAGGTGTGCCGGTTCAGGATGAACCACAGGACGACGGCCAATCCCCCCGCCCAGACGGCTTGGGCGGGAAGGATTCCGGCGATCCGGCCGGTGAAGACTTCGTGGACCGCGGTTTTTTCCACCGCGCCGATATCCAGCTGCAGTCCGTTGGCGATCAGGATGGTTATCCCGTACCAGAAGAACTGCGCGGCCAGGGTGGCCATGATCGACGGAACCCCGATCCGGGCGATGAGCAGCCCGTTGGTGAATCCGACCAGCGCGCCGGCGGCGAGCGCCAGCACGACGCCCAGCCAGGGCGCCCAGGGCGAATGGACGTTTTTGAACATCCAGGCGAAGACGAATCCCGACAACGCGACCACGGCCGGGAAACTGAGGTCGATTTCGCCCGCGGTGATCACCAACGTGAGCCCGAGGGCGAGGATCAGCCACGGCGGCACGGTCTGCAGAAACGACATGTAGATCAGCGGTCTGGAAAAGACGGTGGGAGCGGTAATCAGGAAAGCGGCGTACAGCAGGAGCAGCACGCCGACCACGGGCAGGCCTTCGATGCTTCCCAGAAAAGTCCAAATCGATCGGCGCGGCTTCATATCGCCACCTCGTCCTTCCGTCCGTGTGCGTATTCCAGCATGAAATCGTCCAGGGCTTTGAGCGAGATTGCCCGTTTGGGTTTGTCGGCGACGATTTTCCCCCGGTCCATCACGACGAACCGGTCGGAAATCTCGTACACGTCGGCGAGGTTGTGGGAAATGTAGATGCAGGCCTTTCCGGCGTCCTTGATCTTATGGACGAAATCCAGCACTTTCCGCACCTCCTTCAGCGACAGCGCGACGGTCGGCTCGTCGAGGATGATCAGCTCGGCCTCGAAGTGCATCGCCCGTCCGATCGCCACCCCCTGCCGCTCCCCGCCGGAAAGCTTGGTGACGTTCGAATCCACGGTAATGCCCACGCCCCGGAATCCGATCGTGTGGACCATGATCTCTGCGGCGATTTCCTTTTCCTTTTTGACGTTGATGAAACCGAGCGGATAGCAGATCTCGCGTCCGATGAAGAAATTTCTCCAGAGCGGCTGTTTCTCCCCGAGCGATTTGTCCTGGTACACCGTTTCGATCCCCAGCGCGTGCGCCTGTTTGACGTTGTACGACCGGAGGTCGACCTTCCGGCCGGCGATGTACAACTCTCCGCTGGTGGGCGGGAACACGCCGGTTAACACCTTGACCAGGGTCGATTTTCCCGCCCCGTTGTCGCCGATCAATCCGACGATTTCGTTGCGCCCCACCCGCAGGTTGACGTCCTCCAATGCGCACACCGAACCGAAATATTTTTCGATTCCAATCATTTCCAGCGCATACCCCTCCGGCGGACGCGTTTCGGTTTTTTTCTTTTTGGGATTCTTCATGATCGTTCCTCGATGGGGCAATATTCCGACCGGCCTCGCCGTATTCGTTCAGCGAAGTTCGGTCCATTCCCGGGTTGTGGGTTTATCGCGCTGTGAAGCAGCGCATTAACGGCTTGTTGATATGCTAGCAAACGGATCCGGGGGAGGACAATAAGCCCAGCGCATACTTGATGCAGAGTGGATGCAGATGGAGTGCAATCATTTTTAATTTTTTCGGGGAGGCTCGTCGATAGTGCAACGGCAGTGCAATAGGATTTATCCGCTGGAATTACTCTTGGTTTTTTTTACCTGGATTAATCGGGAAATACGAAAATGAACCACCGCGCGGTATCCAAGCCCCGCCCCGGCCCCCGCTTCCCCCGGGAAGAACACCCGAGGGCAGGTGCGAGGGCAGGCTTTCGCCGGACGAGGCCGGGGACCGAAACTCCGAAAAACAAGGCAGCAAGCCCTGCTTTCTACATATGCAGCAAATGAGGAAAGCGGGGCACGCCTCTCTTTCTACATCAGTTACAGTATCTATTCAGCCCCCCGCCCTCATCCCGTCCTTCTCCCAGCTTACCCCCGCTTCGCGAGGGCAGGCGCTGGGAGAAGGTGGCCGAAGCCTGCCCTCGAATGTGTTCTCGCGGGGCTGGACGAGGGGGAAAAAAAGCTTCCTTTTCAATAGAGATCTATTTGCGAAAAATAAAGATTAGCCGTAATAGATACCAGTTATGAATGGGGAAAACGGGGAGTGGTGCGGCCGGCCGGTCCGGATCCATCCTCGGCGGGCAAAACCGATCTACCGGATCGGATGGTGGTTGCGGACCAGATTGTCCACCAGGACCTCAATCGCGCCCTTCAAGTCGTAGAAGTACTGCCGCCGGCTCATGTGCAATTCGCGTGCGATTTCATCCACCGGACGTTCCTCCACATACGTCAGTTGGAGGATTCGATGACCGCGTTTGGAGCGGTTGGAATCCCGGCTTTCGACCGAAGGCGGCCGCAACCCATCGATGGCGGTCAGCAGCGTTTGCCGAAGAGCTTCGCCGCGGTCCGTCGGCGCGGCGTCCGCCGGGGCGCCGGCCGACACCACCGCCCATTCGGCCAGCGGACTGCGGCCGAGGTAATGGTCATCCCACAAATGCCGCAGGGCATCGCGGGTCTGGCGGGTCAGCCAGCCGCTTTCAAGGAGCCAGGCATCCTCCAGCATCGGCGTGATCGAAGAGGCCACCTCGTCCAGGATGGCCACCGCCTCTTCCCGGAAGGCGTCCGGAACCGGGCTTTGCACCTCGAGGACCCCGACCACCCGTTTGTTGAGCATCAATGGAAGAGCGACCGCCGATTGCGAATCCACGCCCATCGGCACAACGCCGGGCCGCCGTCCGATATCCGGAACGCAGACCGGGCGGCGGGTCTCCTTGGCTTCCTGCAGGATGCTGCCGCGTCCGGTCAACGCCCGCCGCTCGGGAACCGCGGCCGATGGATCTTCGCGCGGCGGGGTCTGCGGCACCAATTCGCCGGTTTCGTGGTCCGCCAGGTAAATCCGGCAATAGGCAAATCCGATCCGCTCCTCGACGTTCTGGGCCAGGCGGGTCAGCATCTCGTTCAGGTAGCGCCCGCTGAGGATCGACGAACTGACCTCCGGCTTGGCGACCGCCTGCCGGGCCCGCCGTCGCTCGACGTCGATCAGCACCGCCAGCAGGATGATCGCGCCGGTGATGGCGTCCTTCCACCAGGGAAGGGCGTTGAGCATGATCATCCCGTTGGGGATGACCGTGATGATCAGCACCCCGACGAAGGTGCCCCACACGCCGCCCACCCCGCCGCCCAGGCTGACCCCGCCGATGATCGACGCGGCGATCGAATACAGCTCGTAGGAATTGCCGTTGGTGGTGGCGGCCCCGTCGATGTAGGCGATCAGGATCATCCCCGCCAGGCTGGCCAGCAGTCCGCTGGCGGCGTAGACCAGCGTTTTATGGCGGTCCACCTTCACGCCGGAAAGACGCGCCGCCGTCTCGTTCCCGCCGATGGCGTAGCAGTAGCGGCCGAATTTCGTATTGCGCAGGATGTACCACGCGGCCAGGTAGACGGCGGACATGATCAGCGCCGGGGCGGGAATGATCCACAAATATCCGTCGGAGATCCATTTGAAATCGGCCGGCAGCGAGTGGGTCGGCCAACCGTAGGAGATCGCCTGGGTCACCCCGTGCAGGCCGACCATCGTCCCCAGCGTGACGATGAAAGGCGGCATGCGGCGGTTGGCGATCAGCCAGCCCTGGGCGGCGCCGATCAGCGTCCCTGCCGCCATGCCGATGACAATCGCCGCCCACGACATCGGTCCGGTCATCGGGGGAAGGGGTCCCAATCCGTACTTCATCAGGCTGGCGGAGATCATCCCCGACAGTGCGACCACCGAACTGACCGAAAGATCGATCCCGCCCGTCAGGAGGACCAGAGTCTGCCCGACCGCGACGATCCCGATGGTGGATGCCATGGTCGCGATCAGCAGTAGATTGCCGACCTGCCGGAACGCCGGGGAAAGGGCCGAGAAGGTCAACAGCAAAATCACCAGACCGAACAACGCGCCGATCTGATCCAGCTGCCAGCCCGATGGAAACGTGCGTCCGGCGAGCCAGCGGCGGATGGGGCCCCGTCCCGACGCCGAAGATCCCTTCATGCCGGCCCTCCCCCGCTGGCCAGTCGGAGGATCTCGCGCTGCGAGGCGCCGGATCGCGGCAAATCGGCGACGACCGTTCCGCGCCGCATCACCAGCACGCGGTCGCACATCCCCAGAATTTCCGTTAAATCGGAACTCACCAGGATGATTCCCGTCCCGCGCCGCGCCAGATCGCCCATCAGTCGGTAGATTTCGACCCGCGCGCCGATGTCGACCCCGCGCGTCGGCTCGTCGAAGATCAGCACCCGCGCGCGGGCCGCGAGCCATTTGGAAAGTACGACTTTCTGCTGCGTACCGCCGGACAGCGACAGCGCCGGCTGGGAAAGGCTCTCGCTGCGGATTCCCAGCGCCCCGGCGTAGTAATTCGCGATGACGTCTTCCTGCGAATGGTCGATCCATGGCCCCGGCCAGGCGTTCTCCAGCGCCACCAGCGTCATGTTGTGCCGGGCGCGCATCTGCAGGACCAATCCCTGCTCCTGGCGGTCCTCCGGGAGCAGGCCGATCCCCAACGCGATGGCATCCTCCGGCGAGCGGATCGTCACCGGCTGGCCGTCAACGAAGATCGATCCTTCGTCCGCCGGATCCGCCCCGAACAGCGCGCGCGTCAACGCGGTCCCGCCGGCGCCCACCAGGCCGGCGATTCCCAGTATTTCCCCGGCGCGCAAGGTGAAGGAAACGTCCTCCAGGATGCCGGCCCGCCGCAGGCCGTCCGCGCGCAGTATTTCCGGGCCGGGGGCGGGCAACGACTTGGGAAACTTGCCGGGCAGGTACCGCCCGACGATCCACAGAATGAGATCCTCCAGCGAAGCCTCCGCCAGCGGGACGGTCGTGATCTTCCGTCCGTCGCGGAGCACGGTGGCGCGGTCTCCGATTTGCAGCACTTCCTCCAGCCGGTGGCTGATGTAGAGTATCGTCACGCCCCGCGCACGCAGTGTGCGGAGGATGGCAAAGAGATCCGCCGCCTCCCGCGGGGAAAGCGACGCCGTGGGTTCGTCCAGGATGATCATATCGGCCGCGAGGTGCAGTGCGCGAGCCACCTCTATCATGCGCTGTTCCGCGGGGGTTATATCTTCAATCCGCGCGAACGGATCGATGGGCAGGTTAAGCATGTCCAAGAGGGTCTGAGTCCCCTCGGTCATCCGGTCCCGGTCGATGATCGGCAGTCCGGAGGGCATGTTCGGCTCGCTGCCGAGGTAGATGTTCTCCGCGACCGTCAGGTGGCGCACCAGGTGGCTTTCCTGGTAGATCACGCGGATGCCCTGCTTTTTCGAATCCGAGGGATTGTGGAAGGAGACGGGGGCGCCTTTGTACACAATCGATCCGCTGTCGGGCGGGTAGACGCCGGTGAGGATCTTGATCAGGGTGGATTTCCCGGCTCCATTCTCCCCCAGCAGCATGTGCATTTCGCCGCGGCGGATGACCAGATCGATGTCTTCCAGCGCCTGCACGCCGGGGAAGGCCTTGCGGATGCCGCGCAGCTCGAGCAGGATTTGCGATTCGTCCATACGGAAATTGTAACGCACGAACATTGCTCCGGCGCCCATTTTCCGGAGGACTTTTTTCCGGCGCGGCATTTCGGGGAAGGATGAGTGCAATCGGAGTGCAATCCCGGCCGGGAACCAAGACTGCCTCCACTGCGATTATGCGATTTGTGGAAAAAACCGCTGGATCCTGCCGGCGCGAGGGGGATCAATCCGGCGCGGCCGTATGGACGCGCCGGTCCGTTTCTATTCCAGCGCCTTCCGCAGAGCATGACAGACCGTGTCCACCTCCTCCTCGGTCATCACACTCGAAAACGGAAGGGCCAGGCTCTGGTCTCCCAGCCGTTCGGTCACCGGAAAGTCTCCCGGTTCGTATCCGAACCGGCTGCGGTAAAAAGATTGCAGATGGATCGGCGAGAAATACTTGCGCGAGGGGATTCCGTCTTTGGCCAACCGGTCGATGACCTTGTCGCGGCCGGCCGGTGGCAGGATGCGGATGACGTACACGAACCACGACGGCGAAGTCGTGTACGGCGCGACGACGGGAAAGCGGATGAGGGAGACGTCCCGCAGCCGTTCTTCGTACCAGGCAGCGACCCGTTTTCGTTTTTCCAGCAATTCCGGCAGTCTGCGGGCCTGTGCCAGCCCGACCGCCGCGCTCAGTTCGTCCAACCGGTAGTTGTATCCCAGACGGTCGTGTTCCAGCCATAATCCGCCGGGTTTTCGTCCCTGGTTGCGAAGCGAACGGGCGGCTTCCGCCCATCCCGCATTGTCCGTGACGATTACGCCGCCCTCGCCGGTCGTTATTTGCTTGTTCGGATAGAACGCCATGACACCGATATCCCCCAATGAACCGGCGGACCGACCTTTATAGCCGGCGCCGACCGTCTCGCACGAGTCCTCGATCATCGACATGCTGTGTCTACGCGCAATATCTCGTAATTGATCGAAGTCCGCGGCCTGGAAGAAGACATTTACGGGAAGCAAAGCCTTTATCGACAACCGATCCCGGCTCCGATTTCGCATGCTTCTTGGCAGGAAGCGTTCCGCGTCCTTCCCTCCCCGCAGGATGCCCTCCACCGTTTCGTCGACCAGCATCCAGTCAAGGTTGCCCGTCTGATCGTCGACGTCCGTAAAAATCGGAATGGCGCGCTCGTACAACAGGCAGTTGGACGATGCGACGAAGGAAAACGGCGTCGTAATCACCAAATCCCCCTCTCCGATTCCCGCCGCGATCACCGACAGATGCAATCCGGCCGTCCCGGAGGATACGCCGACGGCGAATTTCGTCCCGGCGATGCGCGCCATTTCCTGTTCGAACGCCTGGATCATCCCGCCCATGCTCAAGTCGGTCGAATGCAGCACCTGCATCACTGCGTCGATTTCCGCCCGGGTGATGTCGGGGGACGACATGCGGATCGTATGGGATGTCACTCGCTGCCCTCCACGGGAATACCGATTTCCACCAATTTTATCAGGTGTTCCTCCCCAGCAGGGTGCTGAAAAAGGCCGCGAATGTCTTTGCGTGTGACCGAAGGTCGCGAAGCCTGTCCTGGTGATCTTCCGTGGCAATTTCGATTTCTTGACCAAAAACCGAGATGTTTCATGGTTTATAAAATTTTAAAAACCGTTCAATAGTCAGCGGCGCCGAACCCTCGAAATGGTTGTTGACGTTGACGTAGATCTCCTTCCGGCTCCCCGACAATTCCGACACGATTCCCGCGATGTCCGCGAGTTCCCGTTCGCGCGGATTGACGATTCGGTTCCAGGTTTCCCCGGTCTCTTTTTCCATCCGCTCACGGTCGGTGCCGTGCAGGCGGAACACGAAGGTCCGGAATCGGCGGATGCTTTTTTCCATTTTCGCCCAAAGCTCCGCCACCGGCGGCATCCAATAACCCTGCAGAAAGACCGGAATCCACTCCTGGTCCAGAAGGAAATCCAGGAATTGCGGAGTGAGGTAGTTGCCGTTCCGGACCTCCACGGCGTACGGATAACTGTCCGGCAGCTTCTTCCGGAAGGCCGCCATCTTCTTCTCGAAGGCCTCCCGGGATTCCATCTTCTGCCGGTTGAGGTATTCGAACTGAAAAATGACCGCCCCCAGTTGCTGTTGGATCGGTTTCAAGTTATCCAGAAACTCGGTTGCCAGGCGGGCCGATAAAAAATCCGGATTGGGTTCCGCCGGTCCTTCCTTTCCTCTGGCGTACGGATGGGTCAGGGTGATGCTGTTGGGGGCTTTTACTGTGAATCGGAAATCCTTCGGAACGGAATCCCGGTATTCGCGGACGACGTTCGGATCGGGCAGCCGGGGTTTCGCATTGGGGAACAGCGACCAGAACCATTGATCGATTTCCACCGTGGAATATTTGCGCGCATATTCCTCGAGGTAGTTGTCCACCCCCTCGGAATACACCAGCCCTTTCCAGGATGGATATTTCCATGAACAGGTGCCGATCCGCAGCTTCGTCATGGCGGTCTTCTCCGCGCGCGGGATGCGGGATATCAGGAATAGATTTTGGTGTCCGTGTCCTCGCCCGTTTTTCCGATCTCATAAGCGAAAATCGCGTGCCGCTCGTCGATCGCCGTCGGCGCCCACCCGCTCATGGAGTATGCATGGGAGAGCACCCGCGCGCCCGGCCGGAGGGATCCTTCCAGCCGGTCCCGGAGTTTCCGGTTCGTCCCCTGCATCAGAAAGAGCGTGACCACGTCGGCGCCGTCCACCGGAAAGCGCCGCAGGTCTCCCAGCCGGACGTCCGCCCTCCCCCGCAAACCCAGCAACCGGATCGCCAGGTTGGCGATCATCCAGCGGAACGGGTCGATCTCGACGCCGACCGCCTTGGCCCCGTACTTCCACGCCGCCAGAATGACGATCCGCCCGTCGCCCGCCCCCAAATCGACGACGGTCTGACCCGGTTGGATCCCGGCCAAATCCAGCATCCTGCGGATCATGCGGAACGAGCCCGGTATCCACGGCGCGCCCCAGAATATGGGCAGGTACACCCACAGGATCAGGAGCAGCGAGGCAGTGGACACGGCCTGGACGACGACCGCCCAATGCGAGATGATGAAATCAGTAACGGCATCCATAGGAAATGGCAAAACGGTCAGAGGTTAAGTTCCGCGAGTTGAGCCAGGGTGTGGATTTCCAGATCCGGCGCGTCCGGCGTGGATTCGGGTTCTTCGCCGGCGTGCAATCCGCCTTCGCGGCGGATCCGCACGGTCCGCAAACCGGCTTCGCGTGCGCCGCGGAAATCCTTCCGCGGATTGTCCCCCACATAAGCGGCTTCCCCTCCGGCGACCGAAAGCATCCCGAGCATCCGGTCGAACGGCTTGCGGCTGGGCTTCCAATCGGCGCGGTCATCCTCGCCCAGGATCACCACCGCGCCGATCCAGCGATCCACTCCCAGGGCACGGATTTTTCTCTCCTGCGCGGCGCGCCTCCCTTCGGTGACGATGCCCAATTTAAATCCCGGCCTCAGTTCCTCCAACGCCGGCTCGGCGTCCGGGTACATCGCGATGTCCGGTTCGTGGCTCCGGTAGACCTCCGCCATTTCCGCCGAGAGCCTCTCCGGCAGATTCTGTTCCGACAACCACCACTGAAACGCGTCGCTTCGAAATCCGCCGTCGAACAGCGCATCCAGCTGGGCGCGGACGATCGCCTGCGACAGCCCCAGCCGCTCCTCCGCCCAGCGCCCGACGGCGCGGAAGCCGCTGCGCACGTACTCCCGTTCCGGATACAACGTATCGTCCAGGTCGAAGATCCAGGCTTTGAGCATGTATCTCTTTTAGCAAACGACCAGATTTCCATCCTCACCTCCATCCCCTGCCCCTTCCCCCTCTCCCGGCTTATGTCGAGAGAGGGGGGAAGGTGCGAAGGGGACGGGGGCGGGGATGGAGTCGCGCCGACAGAGAACCTGCTTGCTACTTCTGCTTCTTGTCGGCCTTCTCGAAGAAGAACGAATCGTCGAAGCGGGTCATGTGCAACCCGCGGGTGTACGAGCCCAGCGCGGGAATCTTTTGCGGGATGCCCGCCGCTTCGGCCAGATACCATTTGGGCGAGTCCACGCCGGCCGCAAACCCCAACGGGCAGCCGCCGCCGAACCGCGCGTTGATCTCCGTGAAGTACGGCTCGCCCTCCTTCAGAATGCATTGCACCGTGATCGGCCCGGCGGCGCGGATCCCTTTGGCCGCGGCGACGCAGTAATCCGCGATCTTTCCATTCCATACGGTTACGCCTTTGGCCACTTCCCCGGCGCGGATCTCGATCCGGCGGCGCTGCACCACCGCCCACACGTCCCCTTGCGCTCCGCACACGACGTCGCAGGTGATCTCCGGACCCGGCAGGCATTCCTGGATGATCGGATCCTCGACATAGGATAGGAAGAATTCCAGCTGGCGCTCATCGTCCACCCGAAACGCGCCCTTGCCGGCGCTCCCCTGCCGGGGCTTGATGAACAGCGGGAATCCGGGCCGCTCCCTGCGGACAGACTCCGGAAGCCAGGAACGCGCCGCCGGGATTCCGATCATCCGGTACATTTCGTACGTTTTCCATTTGTCGCGCGCCGTCTCCGCGCCATCCGCATCCGGCGTCATCACCCTCGCGCCGGCGGATTCAAAATCCTTTTTGTGGGCGGCCAATATCGGGATGTCCGGATCGATCAGCGGGAACACGAGCGAGATCCGCTTGCGTCGGACGATGTCGAGCAGCGACGGCACATACTCCGGATCGGACAGGCGCGGGACGATATGGTTCGAATCCGCCACCTGGAACGCCGGCGCG
>Ga0316616_100000873_pt1 | contig 11093 bp, 7 predicted proteins | sample OWC_Aug_M1_C1_D1_FD_207660 | JGI IMG/M metagenome (GOLD analysis project Ga0316616, IMG submission 207660) | Wetland soil microbial communities from Old Woman Creek delta, Ohio, United States - OWC_Aug_M1_C1_D1_B | ecosystem: Environmental > Terrestrial > Soil > Wetlands | place: USA: Ohio...
CCCGCTTTTCTCCGATATAATATTCATATGAACCATCGCGGTAGGGATTGCCTCCTAGTCCGCATCCGCCGCAGATATTGTGCATTGTAATGATCCCTTTTTCGTCAACAGTGATAAGTTCTTTCAGAATGGCGTCGAATGAATTGTTGGCTATGTCGAGATACTTTTTATCGAGATATCCCAGTTTTGCACCCCTGGCAAAAACGTAAGTGTACATTGCCGACCCTGATCCTTCAATATAGTTGCCTTCTCTCCCACCCATGTTAAGGACCTGATACCAGAGTTTTTTTTCCGGGTCTCTCACTTTCATCAGTGCATCACAGGTATTCCTCAATATTGAGATCAGATCCTCCCGGCCGGGATGACCGGCAGGAAGATAATCAAGGATATCAACAATGGCCATTGTATACCATCCAATAGCCCTGCTCCAGGGATAATGTGATTTCCCGGTTTCCGGATCACACCATTTCTGCTGGCGGCTCTCGTCCCATGCATGCATCAGCAAACCACTAGCCGGGTCAAGTGTCTTTTCATAGATCAGTTTTGTGTTCATTACAGCAACATCATACCACTCCTGAGCGTCGAATTCTTTTGCATACTGAACCATATATGTTGAACCCATGTAAATACCATCGAGCCACATCTGCCAGGGATAGATCTGCTTGTGCCAGTAGCCTCCGGCTTCAGTTTTCGGATGTGTTTTTAACTGTTCAATAAAGTTATCAAGAGCGGTTTTATATTTCTGTTCCGGATGCCTCCTGTATACCGTCATTACATTTCGTCCCGGATAGATCCTGTCAAGATTGTATTCCTGAATGGAATAATCAATTACAGACCCGTCATCCCTGACGAAATAATTAACCCAATCTTCCATATAGTCCGAATACTTCTTGCCGACATTTCCGAGACGGTCGATTGCCATACCAAGGAAGGCAACATCGTATGCCCATCTGGGCCTGCCTTCTACATAAAGAATCAGGCTATCGGCAAGGGTCATTACATTTTCAGCCATCATGACTGACCATTTGGACTTTGAGTCATCTTTAGAACCCTTCCCTCCTTTACATGAACCAGAAAGTATAACAAGGACCGCGAAAACTATACATGTCAGAATGAATAATCCCTTCTTTAACATGATCTGAGTATTTTAGTATATGATGTCAATTTTATATGATCAGATGCCTATATTACAAAGTTACTAAATCCTCAAGGGATTTCCGGTAAACAGGTAAAAAACAAGCACATCATTTATAGTAAATAAGTCTTGCTTTGCCTGTAATGGAACCTGTTCTTACGATTACCTGATAAATTCCGGATGAAAGACCATAATCTGACAAATTGAATGAACCGCTTGTGCTGATCCTTGTTCTGAGAACCTGTTTCCCAACCATATCATACATCTCCATATCCATTAATTCAAGCTTTTCCCTGGTGATGAGATAATATTCAAATACACCTCCGGTAGGATTAGGGAATAGGACCAGAGTGCCCTCTTCCGGAACCGGATTCTCATTAACTGACAGGGTATTATCAGCAAAGGGAGTACCGTCTTTTACAACGGATTTTGTCCAGTATTGATAATCTGCCGGATCCCCCCGCGGATTGGAACCTTTTGATGAGAGCGAATAACCATATCCATCCGGTTCTTCAGGCCATGGATAAAGTGTTTCATAACTAAAATTAATCAGGCTTCTGCCATAAGGATTTTCAAGAATTATTTCTTCCCCTGCATTTGAAAGATTACCCTGATAATTTCCGGATGCCACCAGTCCATAAAAGTCATAAAAACGTGAGGGTTTTGATGCAATAACATAAAATTGCCTTGGCCCGAGCATTATGTTTCCCGGGAAAATGTAATGAACAGCTGAGTCGAGTTTCAGTCCTGAGAGATTAAGGGAATTAATCCCTGTATTTTTAAATTCGATAAATTCAAGATCTTTCCCACTGGTCGTTGTATCTCCGCTTTCCAGATCAGGAGGATGGTAATGCAATTCCGTGATTTTCAGATCTGTGTAATCCTCAGGCTCTATCGTAAAGATTACTTCCTCAAGCGGACTCCAGGATCCGTTATCAAGTATTCTGGCTTTCAGGATTGTTGATGCATATATTGTCAGTGTCCTGTTATCAGTCGCTTTAATTGAAGTTGGATTTACAGTTCCGCCGGTATTTCTCGGATCTTTGCCGTCAAGACTATAGTAGAGAGTCCCTGATTTCCCTGGTAGTTCAATTGATATTGTAAAAGGTGAGGTAATTTGGATTCTCTGTTCCGTAATAATCGTTCCCTTATTTCTGAAGACAGGAGCTTTAACAGTTGAATAGAGGTTTGCCGTGATGAGCTGATTTATTACAATCCCCGCTCTGACCGGTATGAAATTGTTCTTTATCTTGTTTATCTCCGGGATCCAGTTATCATTACGGGTAAATGGCTGGCCAGTTGGTCGCTTTCCATCTCCCCAGCGTGCTGACTCAGCAATGACTGCGTTATCGATCTCTGCTATCCTTTTATTTAACCTGACCAGCGATTTTTCAGGAGAGAACACTCCTCCGGCTTTAAAGCACTTGTATGCACGGTCGGCAAAACGTGTTCGGTACTCCTGATTGAATGACAGTTTGTAATGTAACCATTGAGGATGAAAATCAGCAAACTCATTCACTTCCATTTTTAGTTTATCCGTCCTTGATGCAATGTTAACTCTGTCCTCAGTAATACCAATACCCGGGGAATGAGGTTCATCAAAAAACGAATGCTCGGCATCGTGGGCGAGAAATACAAATCCAGTGGATTTATCTGTTCTGTCATCGATACAGAAGAAGTTATTACCCATCTTATTACTGAAAAATGATGATGATGGAGCATCAAAGTTCCCTGTGTAAAAAATGATAAGCATATAATCGATAAGATTATCGATATTTACAAATATCTCACCATTTTTTGCCGGTTCTCCTTTATCGTCTTTCCCTTCGATCCTGAAATAATTACTGTTTGATTCAAAGCCTTCATTGCACATGTCATAAAGCTTTTGCCATGAGGCGAGATCACCGTCAGTTGCTTCAATAGTATAAGCCCAGTTATCCATATTGATCTTAACAACGTCATAATCTTCTTTTTCTCCTCCAAAATAAGTTGAAGCGTATCGGGCTTCCGGTCTTTCCTGAGTCTGATAAAGCCCCCAGTACATCCCGTTAAGATACAGATGATAATACCTGCTTCTTGTATAAGGTTGGCCTATATCACGCTGGCTGTCACGGGAAAAAATTTCCCTTACAAAAGAGTTATACTGAGAGCCGTTATTCCAGCCGTAATTCTGTTCACACCTAAGATCGATCTTGTCAAATTCATCGGCACCTTCATCCCCGAAAAGAGGATATTTTAATTTGGCATCTCCATATTCCTCTCTGAAAAAGAGTCTGAATGAATGTTTAGGAAACTCATCATGCCGGCTCCATCCTCCCCTGATCCTCAAACCGGCATTTACATTGAATCCTTCGTTATTCCCGGGATTGATAAGTTCTACACTGCAATCTCTCTCCCAGTTAAGTCCGTGTCCGGCAGCATTAACATAAATACCTGAAGCAGGATCAAACAGGTTTTTCAGATCTGTTTGTATCGATATGGAAGGAATATCAAGGAGTGCATCATCGAGAAGCCCGGCATATTCACTCCTGTTCACTACCTCGCTATCCATTTCGAGGTCGATTATCTGACCATTTATATCTGCTGAGGGCCATTGTCCTCCCGGCCAGGACTGTGTCTTTACTTTTTCGATAAAAATATAAGTCCGGGATTCAGGTTTTGAGGATTTATAACCTGGTCGGGTAAGGGATGCCCTCAAAACTACTGCTGGAGTAATTGCTCTTCCCAAATCATTTTCCGGATCTATTGATACTGTAGCCTGGAACCCGGCTGTAAAGCTGTTAACTGAAGTCTGAGGATTACTGCCGTCAAGTGTATAAATAATGCTTGAGGCAGGATCCGGCGAAGTCAGCACTACGTTGAAAGGATCTGAGAAGAATCCTGATCTTTCCGAAAAAGATATGCCGATAGTGTCAATCAGTTCGGGGTAGTTTTTCTCAGCTTTTATTGACAGATCAAAATAAAAATCACTGCTTGTAAGGTTCACGTTTAGAGCCTGGACAGCCAGAAGGTTTTCACCCTCCATAAGATTAAAAGAAGCTGTGGATATTACAGAAATCTCCCCGGTACCCGATTCATGATTTGCCGTTGCCGTCGAATTATACTGAGGACTGGAGGGAGCATTACGCCGTAAGACTTCGGTCCCGTTAATCCACAGGACAAAACCGTCATCATAATCCACAACCAGACTCAGTTCATCGATCACATCTTTATTTGAACAGATAAAGACCGAACGGAGATAAACGCTGGTATAATTATTCATCATATCTGTCAGTTCTGTCCCTGATACTCCATCGCCATACCTGAAAGGGGCAGCCGATTCAGGCCATGAAGAATCATTAAACCCCGTGTCTTTCCAGTTATTTGGCAGAGTTACTGCGTCTTTACCTTTAAGGTATTTATAAGAAGACTGATAGGAGAAATCTATCTGTGATTCAGCGGGAAATGGATGGGAAGAAATAATAGTCAATATGACCAGTAACCTGATTACATGTTTTCTCATATTGCCTGGTAGCTGTGTAGTCTGGCGTAGAATCCGTTCTTTCTGTTCATAAGGTCATAATGTGTTCCCGTTTCAACTATAGTACCATTATCGATCACAACAATGAGATCAGCGTTCTGGATCGTTGAAAGTCTGTGTGCAATAACTATTGAAGTCCTGTTTTTCATCAGTTTAAGTATAGCATCCTGAACGAGCCTTTCCGACTCGGTATCAAGTGCTGAAGTAGCTTCATCAAGTATCAGTATCGGAGGATTGGCCATGATTGCCCTGGCAATGCTCACCCTCTGCCTCTGTCCCCCGCTCAATTTATTTCCGGATTCACCCACGGTACTGTCATAACCCGCTTCCGTTTCCATAATGAAATCATGAGCATTGGCAATACGTGCTGCATTTTCTATCTTTTCTTTATCCGCTTCTTCCACGCCGAATGCTATGTTTTCGGTGAAAGTAGTGTTGAAAAGGATTGGATGCTGGCTCACTATGCCCATCAGCGAGCGAAGGTCGGAAGTCTTAAGATCACGTACATCTATGCCATCGATCAGTACGCTGCCCCTGTCGGCATCGATAAACCTCGGCAGAAGATCGGCAAGTGTTGATTTTCCGGCTCCCGATTTCCCGACAATAGCAACAGTCTGACCCTTTCTGATCTTCAGATTGATGTTCTTCAATACTGGTTCACTGTTATAAGCATACCATACATCTCTGAATTCAATTGAATCATCGAACTTATTTATTGGGACTGCATTCTCTTTTTCAGTTATCTTCTCTTCTGCTTCAAGTATCTGGTCGATCCTGTCTATTGAAGCCATTCCTTTCTGGATGCTGAACCAGGCTGTTGTAATATTCTTTGCGGGTTGTATGATCTGCGAAAAAACGATCAGGAACGCAATGAGTTTGTCAGGTGTCATGTTTGTATCTCCTTTAAGAGCAAGCAAGCCCCCGAAATAAAGTAAAACCAGAACTACCATCGTGGAAAGGACCTCGCTCAAGGGTGATGCAAGATAGTTTTTCCTTGTTACCCTTTTGAATATTTTTGAATACCTTTCATTTGTTACGCCAAATTGATCAACCATCTTTTTCTCGGCATTGAACCCCTTGATTATCCTTAGGCCGGAGAGAGTTTCTTCGACCACCGACAGAAGACTTCCGAGGTTCTGCTGCCCGGCCAGAGAAGAAGACCTGAGTGTCCGGCTCGTCCTTCCTATAAGAAATCCGCTGAGAGGTAAAAGTACAAGGGCTGAAAGAGAAAGCTGGTAGCTACTTATAAAAAGATAGATCACAAAAATAAGTATGTACATAGGATCCCTGAACAGCATTGTCAATGAAGACATTACCGACAACTCTACCTCCTGTACATCATTTGATATACGGGTCATCACATCCCCTTTGCGCGCTTCTGTAAAAAACGACAAGGAGAGCCTGAGGATCTTATCATACATTTTCTTCCTAAGATCACGCACTGTACAGGCACGTATATAAGCCATACTGTTGTTAGCAAGAAATACGAATCCGTTCTTAAATATGCTCGCCAATATAAACACAAGACAGACAAGAAGTAAGGCGCCTGCCTGCCCGTGCCGGTCGATCATGTTTGAAAAATAGTATCTCACAAAATTATTCAGATAATCGACTGACGCTTCGAACCTGCCGGGATGTGAGATCACTTCAACCCTGTCAAAAAGTATCTTAAGAAAAGGTATGATAAGGGTGTAGGAAACAAGTGCGAATACTGCACTCAGAATGTTATACAGTACACTTCGTATTGCAGACCATTTATAAGGATTTATGTACTTCAGGAGCAGTCTTACCTTGTTCATATCGGGATTCCCTCCTAAAAGCCTGTGTAATTGAATGGTGTGACTGTCTTAAGCTCTGTCCGCACTTCTTCGCTTATTTCAAGCGTGTCGATAAAAGCAGCTATAGCTTCGCCGGTTATCTTCTGATTAGTTCTGGTCAGTTCAAGAAGAGCTTCATAGGGTTCCGGGTAACCTTCACGCCTGAGTATTGTCTGGATCGCTTCTGCAACGACTGCCCAGTTGTTTTCCAGGTCAGATCTGATCTTATCCTGATTTATTATCAGCTTGCCAAGCCCTTTAAGGATAGAATTGAAAGCAATTATCGAATGTCCGATTGGCACGCCGATATTCCTGAGCACTGTTGAGTCGGTCAGATCGCGCTGGAGCCTCGATACCGGGAGCTTTTCAGACAGATGTCCGAATATTGCATTGGCATACCCCAGGTTGCCTTCACCATTTTCAAAATCGATAGGATTGACCTTATGCGGCATAGCTGAAGATCCAATTTCCCCTTTTCTTATCTTCTGCCTGAAGTAGTCCATAGAAATATAAGTCCACATATCTCTTGCAAGGTCGATAAGAATGACATTTACCCTTCGCATATTATCAAAGAGGGCGGCAAGATTATCATAATGTTCAATCTGTGTTGTAGGATGTGAGCGCTGTAATCCCAGTTCTTCATTTACGAAATTATCAGCAAAAGATATCCAGTTTATCTCAGGATAGGCTGCTTTATGGGCATTCAAGTTACCAGTTGCTCCGCCGAATTTTGCCGAATAGGGTATCTGCCCGAAATATTTCGACTGTTCATCGATCCTGGCAATAAATACAGCGATCTCCTTGCCTAAACGCGTCGGTGATGCAGGTTGCCCGTGAGTTCTTGCCAGCATAGGAATATCCTTCCATTCGTCGGCCATTGAAGCCAGAACTTCCCTGAGCTCAAAAAGCACAGGAAAATAAATACTGATAAGTGCATCTTTTATTGAAAGCGGGATTGCTGTATTGTTTATATCCTGTGATGTCAGACCGAAATGAATAAATTCACTCCATTTGCCCCATCCTGAATGGAAGAATTTATCCTTCAGAAAATATTCGATGGCTTTTACATCATGGTTCGTAATCTTTTCCTTTTCTTTTATCTTTTCTGCATCTTCAATTGAAAACTCCTCATAAATGGATCTCAATAATTTAAAATTATCTTTCTTGAAATCAACCAGCTGCGGAAGCGGAATTCCACACAATGCAATAAAATATTCTATTTCCACCATAATACGGTATTTGATCAGTCCGAATTCGGAAAAATAGAGGTCAAGTTCATTTACTTTCTGCCTGTACCTCCCGTCGAGGGGAGAAATAGCGGTAAGAGAGTTTAATTCCATTTAATTCGTTTTTATGATTTTTACCATTGTAACCATAAATACAAAAGTAGTATTTTAGGATAGTAAAATTACTCAAAATCCGGTAATAGTCATTTTGAGCAGAATTCTGACATGAGCAAAGAAAAAATAAGGATATCAGCAGTTAAATATGCAAATACCTATCCTTTCATTTACGGGATGACAGTGACAGGTTTTGACAGGAAAGTCATACTTACAACCGATCATCCCGCAAATTGTGCTTCAAAACTTATAAACGGCCAGGTTGATATCGGGCTCATCCCTGTAGCAGCATTACCCCTAGTTCCTCATTATCAGATTATTACTGATTTCTGTCTCGGCGCATACGGAAAGGTAAGAACGGTAATGTTACTAAGCAATTGCAGGTTTGAGGAAATAAATAAGATCTTCCTTGATTACCATTCAAGATCATCAGTAAATCTTGCCCGCATTCTTGCCCGGAACTATTGGAACAGGAATTTTGAATGGGCCGGCACCTCTGAAGGATTTGATTTTCTGGGCATATCCGGCTCTGAAGCCGTTGTACTCATCGGTGACAGGTGCTTTCAGTATGAAAAGAGGTTCAGGTACAGGATAGACCTGGCGGAAGAATGGTTTAAGTTCACCGGACTTCCCTTTACGTTTGCATGCTGGACAGCCAACCGGAAGCTTGAGAAAGAATTCCTGAAGGAGTTCAATGATGCACTGGCTGAGGGAGTAAATAACATTCCTGACGTGGTGAATAAATATGGTCATTCAGGCACTATCAGGGGAAATGATCTTCTCATTTATCTAACTGATAACATGAGCTTTGATCTCAATGATGACAAAAAGAAGGCAATAGAATTGTTCCTTAGCCTGATGAAAGAACTATAATTGTTTTGATTGCCAGAAAAAAATAAAATGACTAAACTATCGGATTTTAAAGTAAGGGATTACCGGCAGAGTGATTATCAGGAAGTAATCCATCTGTGGGAATCAACAGGTATGGGCGATTCAAAAAGAGGTGACGATGAGAAGATAATTGAAAAGACCATTGAGATCGGCGGTAGTTTGCTTATCCTGGAGGATAAGCATAACGGCAGGGTGTGCGGAACATCCTGGATGACCTTTGATGGCAGAAGGATACACCTTCATCATTTCGGTATCTTACCGGAATGTCAGGGAATGGGGCTGTCAAAATTATTACTGGCAGAATCGATGAAATATGTCAGAAAAAAAGGAATACAGGTCAAGCTGGAGGTTCACAGGACAAATAAGAAGGCCATCAATCTGTATAAAAGTGAAGGGTTTCAGTATCTTGGTGATTATGATGTATATATAATACGTGATATCCGGAAATCAGAAGGTATATAAGTGATAATCTTATTTTCAATCCGGAATTCAGTTTAACAGACAATAATGATATAATTCAATAGGGTTTTTAACTTAGGAAATAAAACAATATCTTTGAGATTAAGGCAAAACTATAAAAACATAAAATATAAAAGACATGGCAAAAACAATCACTTTTGATGAACTCCGGAAGATAAAAGATCAATTACCCTCCGGAAGTATGAGAAAAATAGCTGAAAAGCTTGATCTGAATGAAGAAACAGTCAGAAACTACTTCGGAGGGAGAAATTTTGAAAAGGGAGAAAGCATGGGTGTTCATTTTGAACAGGGACCTGGAGGCGGGATAGTCAGTATTGATGATACGACGATCCTCGATATGGCCAGGGATATGATCAAGGCCTGAAGATCGACATTGATGCCTGTTCAAAAGCAAAAGGCATAGTCTTTTGCTTTTTTGTTTATCGTTTTCTAAAATGCCGAAGGATAAAGATGGTTGTTAATTTGACTGGCGATTGGTCTCATCCAGCCATAACTGTTATCTGTTAATGAATTTGCCTGATACTATAAAAGCTGCAGAGGGCAGATACCTGGCCACTCTCGAATCATTCTTCAATGACAAATGGAGAGATGCAAGGCTATGGTCTCACGATCTGTCGCACCATCTCAGAGTGTGGCAGTATGCACAGGAATTACTCAGGTTCTCAGATCCTGTTCCGGATGATTATTTTATGGATAAGCTCCTGATTGCGTGTTACCTGCATGACATCGGGATGGCAGAGGACCCTGGAGAGAAACACGGCATAAACAGCAGAAAGCTGTGTGAAGAATTCCTTGTTGGAATTAATAAAGATCCCGGAGATTTCGCAGATCTTTTAAATGTCATCGAATCCCATGATAATAAATCTTATGCAGGATTATCACTACACGGCAGTCTTTTTCTGCTCCTGTCTGTAGCCGATGACCTTGACGCTTTCGGTTATATAGGCATTTACAGGTATATCGATATATATCTGGCACGGGGAATCCGGCCCGGTAAAATAGCTCCTCTCGTACTAAAAAATGCCGCATCCAGATTTGAATATTTCGAAAGGAATTTCAGGAATTACCCGGAACTGATCTCCAGGCACAGGCAGAGATATTATTTGCTCAGAGATTTCTTTCAAAACCTCGAATCGGAGCTTTCTCGTATTTAAGGCATTAGGGCTTTAAGGCTTTAGGGTATTAGGGTATTAGGGTATTAGGGCTTTAGGGCGTCGAGATCAAAGTTCTTATCACCGTAACGCCATAACGCCTTAATGCCTTTTATTTAAACAGATCCAGTTGCTTCTCCCCTTCCTCAGCCTGTTCCGACTCAAGATTTGAGACACTGACTCCAAGCAGTCTTATCCGGGTGCCCGCAAGATCAAGTGATTTCCTTATTTCGGTGACGCACCGATGCAGAACATCGAAGTCACGTATGAAATCCGGAAGCGTCCTGCTGCGTGTAATCTGTCTGAAATCGGAGAATTTAATTTTCAATGTGACCGTTTTACCGGTTGTTCCTGCAATTCTCATTCTTTCCATCAGCTCTTTTTCGATCTTATACAGTTCGGCTATGATCTCAAACCGGGTAGTAAGATCCTTTTCATAGGTAAGCTCGGTGCCGAGTGATTTTCTTTCGGAGATAACTTCAACAGGACGCTCGTCAATCCCTCTGCAGATATCGTAATAGAATTTCCCCGGTTTCCCGAAATTCCTGATCAGGTCGGGCAGTTCCCATTTTTTGAGATCCTTCCCCATATGAATTCCCAGATTGTGCATTTTTTCAGCTGTCACCTTTCCTATGCCAAAAAACTTTTCAACAGGCAATTCCTCAATAAATTTCTCTGCATCCTCCGGAAGTATAACAAACAGGCCATCAGGCTTTTTTATATCTGATGCGATCTTAGCAAGGAATTTATTAAATGAAA
>Ga0316616_100000874_pt1 | contig 11092 bp, 11 predicted proteins | sample OWC_Aug_M1_C1_D1_FD_207660 | JGI IMG/M metagenome (GOLD analysis project Ga0316616, IMG submission 207660) | Wetland soil microbial communities from Old Woman Creek delta, Ohio, United States - OWC_Aug_M1_C1_D1_B | ecosystem: Environmental > Terrestrial > Soil > Wetlands | place: USA: Ohio...
AGTCACTGAACGTGTTGCGCGTGGACCAGTCCAGGTACTTGGTGGCCAACACCATCATCCGGTAGCGTTCGCCCCGCAGGACATCGATGAGCGGCTCCCGGTTGTCGCACAGGAACCGCATGATCTTCTCGTAATCCATTGGGGCGCTCGCGGGGCCAAAATCGATGTGCTTCCAGATGGGGTTCAAATCCCCCTCTTGCGGGTAATCGAACGGAAATTGATGGATGATGTTCTTGGATACCTTGGCATCGTTCGAGCCCGCGACATCTGCCCCCACGTCGATGCCAACCCGGTGGAACTGATCCACGAACTGATTCCAGTCCCGCAAGCGGACCGGAAGCTTGCCGCCGCCGTACTCAGAGACCTCCCACGGGAACCCCTCGTTGCCGAAGGCCCACTCGTACAGGCAGGCCTCGATCGGTTTGTCGTCTTGGCGGCTGATGGATCCCAGGGGCCTCGGGATATGGGCATACTTGTAGATCTTCTCGCGGAAGAAATAGTCCTCGAGCTTCTTGACCAGCATATGCCGGAGAAACATCAAATGGCCGCTGCCAGGGACCGGGCTGTGCTCGACGCGCACGGCCGTCACGACGCCCTCATGCGTGCGGATCGTCCCGTCGATTCCGGGCAGCTTGTTCAGGAGGTAGACGGTCACCGCGGCCTCGCCGCCAAAGCCGCCGTCCCGTACGTATTCGATCACGCCTTCTTCCAGTGTCGGATCGAGCATGGGAGTTGTCCCAGAGAGGAGTCACGGAGTGCAGCCGCTCGCGGTACCCGGGCGGCGCGGGCGGCGCGCCGACGCTGGGGACCCGTCCGCCCCGGAGGCCGCGTTCCCGGGGACGGCGCCGCCGATATTGGCACACCACGACCGGCGGTCAATTGCCAACGCCCGCCGCGGGCAACAATATGCGCCGCGTCTGACCATTGGCATGGTCACCGGTGCTGCCCCGACGGCCTCGTCGTTAGCCTTCACAACAGCGATACCCTCCCAGTGCCCAGATTCTCCCCGTGTACGGAGCCGCGCCGCCCTCGACTGAGGACTCGAACCGCCCGTCGGCATCGGATGCTCGGCGGTGCGTGCTCTGGCCGGGGAGCGCGGCCCATTCGTATTCGGACGTTCCGCGCGCCAGAAATGGTAGTGAGCATCCGTCACGCGAAGCCGCGGATTGCCATCCCCGCGTGAACCACACAGGCGGACGCGCATTGACACGTGGACAACGCGTCGTTAGGCTCGGGCCAACACCATCTGGCTCGCGCGCGTTTGAGTCACATGGCGCAACGGAAACCATCGAAGCGCAGTTGGCCGTCGCCGCTATCGCACGTCCCGTCGTCGTGCCTGGGGTGAATGATCACGCACCCCATGGCCCTCCGAGGGGAGGCCCGGTGAAACGGCGGTATCTGTATCTCCTGCTCTTCAGCGTGCCCATTGTGCTCGGGGCTGCCGTCGTCGCGTTCGCCGTCTTCGGGGCGGCCGCCGGGATACTCTGGCTCTTTCTGGCAGGCGACACCCCCTGGCCGTCCGCCGCTCACACCCTCCTCGGGGCCGTGTTCGCCCTAGCCTTTGCGGCCTCGGCGCTGGCCTTCACGTCGTGGGCGTACGCGGTCGGCCAACAGGAGGAAACGGCCGCCGCCCTGAACGTGAAGCATGCGTGGGCTGCTGCGGGAGCCACCGCGCTGCTCCTCCTGGCGGTCGTGGCCTATCAGTGGCATGTCGGGAACATCGGACCGAGAACGGATGGCGTCCTGTGTGCGGACTTCTGCCGAGCCGAGGGGTTCGCCGGGAGTGGGATGCCGCCACGGCATGCGGGCGCGGCCACGTGCACCTGCTTCGACCCAGAGGGCCGTGAGGCCGTCACCGTCCCGATGGAAACCGTGGTGCCGCGTAAGCCGTTGTAAGAGAATAAGTTGAGCGGAGACGTTCCGAAACGGCATAAGGAGCTGTAACGAAATAGAAAAGGATGTACAAGTTATTTCGTAACGGCTCCTAAGTGAACGCAACCGCTACCGCCCTGGCTGTTGCCGAGCCAGCGAACCCCTCCATCGTGCGGACGCGCTCCGGCATGCGGCCGTTATGCGCCGCTCACGTCCGCAGATAGCCCCCGGCGACACGATAGCCGAACGGGCGAGGTGTCCGCGAGATAGAAGAATAGCCGGGAGTGTTTGATAGATGAACGCCGTCTGGGAGGAGGCCGTCACACGCGGGAATGTCCAGCTCGTCCTAGATTTGCTCGGACGCGGGACAGATGTGAATGCGCGCGACCGCTACGGACAGACGGCCCTCATGCTGGCCGCCCATGCCGGGTACCGCGAGATCGTCGAAATCCTGATCGCCCATGGGGCGGAGATGGACATCACGGCGAAGTATGGCCTGAGCGCGTTGATGCTCGCCGTCGTCGCCGGGCATGCGGAGGTGGCCCGGCTTCTGGCGCAGGCGGGAGCCGATCGTGCGTTGCGGGGGACGGGTGCGCCGGGATTCGCCGACAAGACGGCACATGATCTGGCTGTGGAGCGCGGCATGCGGGAGTTGGCCGCAGCGTTGAAGCCCATATGAGAGGAGAAAGGCGGCCAAGTGACGTCAGGCGCTGACCGGTGCGCGGAATTCCGAAAATTCAAAGCGATCGATGCGGCGTTTCGCGCGGGGGATCTGGCCGCATTGCGGGCGGCGGTCGACGATCCGTCTCACGTGCCGAACGGGCCGATGCCGTTGACGATCGGGGCGTGCCTCGAATATGCGATCTACCACAGCCCGGTGCCGTTTATCCGCCGGTTGCTGGAGATCGGGGCCGATCCGAATCCTGCGGATCACGCCGGATTCCCGCCCTTGATCGCGGCCTTGTCCTGCAGTCGGCCGCAGCCTGGGTCACCGGGACGCCCGGATGTGCTGGAGATCCTGACGCTGCTGCTCGCGTTCCACACCGATCCCAATCAACGCGGGATCAACGACTACACGCCGCTGCACATGGCCGTGAGTGAACGCAATCGCGCGGCCGTGGAGCTGCTCCTGCAAGCCGGTGCGGACCCGCGCCTCCGGACCCGCATCGACGACTGCGAAACGCCGCGCGAGATGGCGGAGACTGCCGGCTTGCGCGAGTTTGCCGAACTGCTCGCTGGGCACGAGGCGCGGTTGGCTCCGTGAGGGCACGCGACTGTTGGTGCCTGGCTAGTCCAGCGCGTGTCGCGGCCGTGCGACGTCGGGGGGCATGCCTTGGGGGGGTACAGGCACCCGCTTTGCGGCTCTCGCGTGGCGCTGAGGGTCGAAACGCTGGACACCGCACTCCCAGGAGCGGCGCCGCGCCCTCGTCGTCTGTCCTCGATCACTGCGAGGTTGACTGAATCACGTGGAACCAGAGCGGATCGGCGTACGGGTGGCGGCGCTGACACTCCTCGTGGCCGTGGTCGCCGCGGCCGGGCTGACCCAGGCGAGCTGTCTGCCTACGGGCGAGCGCCAACGTCTCGAAGCGTTGATCGGCAACGTGGCGCAGCGCGCCGACGTCACCTTCATTCGGAATGGCCGCGCCTACGACGCGGTCACGGCGGCCCAATTCCTGCGTGGGAAGTGGCGGAACCGGGAGGCAGAGGTCTGTTCCGCCGAGGACTTCATCGTGAAAGTGGCGTCCGTCTCGTCCACTACCGGCAAGCCGTACCGCGTGCGACTCCGCGACGGCCGGGAGGTGCTGGCGGCAGAGTTCTTCCAGGCAGAGCTGGCGGGACTCACGCAACGCCACCTTACTGGCGATGTCGGCGAACCCAAGCGGGCGAAGTAATTAGCTAACAGCAGCTCCACCGGAGAGCGATAGGCCTGGCTCCGGTGTGCCGCATCATTGCGGGGTCATTTGGGGTTTTTCTTGCCCTTCCGTCCCCCGCACGTCGCCTTTATACCGGTTGGGGCTTGTCCTGAGCCACTCACACGTACCCCGCATCGCCGATCACCCCAAACCAATCTTGGCTTGTAGCTGCGGTGGCGTACCGCTAGAGGTCGAACACCACAAAGCATTACCCGGATCTCGACAACACGGCTTCTCACCAGACCTGCAGCTGGAGGAGGCCGTCGGGCAGGTTGCGCCGGTTCGCACCACCGAATCCGCGCCTGTGCTTTCGGGGGGCAAGCAAAGCGTATGAGCGACACTCCGTGGAACTCCAGCGAGATGCTTCGGGCGATCATCCAGGCCTCGCCGCTCGCCATTGTGACCCTCGATGCGAAGGACCAGATCACGACGTGGAATCCCGCGGCCGAGCGCGTCTTCGGCTGGAGCGGGGCCGCACGACACGGCAGCGAAACACTCGGCGATCCCGCGCACGGCGCCGCCTCACACCCCCCGCTGCCGGCCAGCCACCTATCGCTCTGCCCTCGGAAGGCCCTTCCCTTGGCCCCAGGTTTCCGATACAATCCCCATAACCTCTAGCCCAGCGGTTCAGTTCAACCTGTTTTACCCGGCGGGCCTGACTCTCTCCTCATTGTGCTCTCCTGCATACGGCCCGCCGGATAAAAGCGTATTCGTTGGACGGCAGCCATGGCACTCCCATACATGCTTGGGAGCACGATCGAAGGCGTGCCGGCATTCGGTCGGGCACCAACTATATGGAGGCAGCTATGACAGACAAGAAAAGTGTACTCGTGATTGGTCTGGATCCAACACTGATTGATTTCTCACAACCTGGGTACGCAGCGGGCATGGACGCCACGAAAGTGCTCGCCGGCCTCAAGTCCTCTGAAGACGAATTGACTCGTCTCGGGTACAGTGTGCAAATGTGTTTAATCGACTTTGGTGAAACCGCAGAGGCAGTTGTTCAAAGCCAACTTCAGCAGAAGCGGTTCGATTGCATTCTCATCGGGGCGGGTGTACGAACGAACCCAAGCAACTTCCTGCTGTTTGAGAAGTTAGTCAACGTGGTGCATGAACACGCTCCGCAAGCCAAGCTGTGTTTCAATACGATGCCGAACGATACCGCTGCGGCGGTACAGCGTTGGCTCTGAGCGACTGTGAGCTCTTGTGAGAAATGCGCTGCACGTACGGTCTTACGGCGAGCGGCCTGTCGCCCAACCAGTGGTGGCACCCGACTCACGCCGCTAGCGCGGTGCTCGCGGGTGAGCGTTATGCGTTGGGCCTGTCAAGAAAGCAACGGCGGTCGAAACACCAACGTGAGTTATTTCCGACCAGAGAGTCTGCTGACCCGATCGGTGGCGCACATCGGACATCTCGAATTAACTGTACTCACAGGGAGGGGCGATGATGCAGCCGCGGATGACCAGAGTGAATCCTTCGGAAGAGAGCATCCAGATTGGTCCGATCGGAATCCGGTTCCTCCTCACGCGCGACGATTCCAACGGGAGCGCGTCCGTGTTTGAGGTGTATGTCCCGGCCGGCCAGAAGCTGCCCGCCCCGGCCCATAAGAACGACGCGTACGAGGAGCTCCTGTACGGGGTTCAGGGCGTCCTGACCTGGACGGTGGACGGCACACCGATCGAGGTGGGTCCCGGGCAAGCCCTCTGCATCCCCCGCGGCGCGGCCCATCGCTTCGATAACCTGGGCAGCGGGGATGTGAAACAACTTTGCGTCATTACCCCCGCAATCATGGGGCCTGCGTACTTCCGCGAAGCCGCCGAGGTGATCGGTGCCGCCGCTGGCGGGCCGCCTGACCGCGCAAAGATGATGGACGTCTTCCGGCGGCATGGTATGACGGTGGCCGCATCCCCACCTGCTAAGTAGCGGGGGAGAAGCTCCCGTAATCAGTCGAACTTTCAGTTGCACCGGACGCACAAGCGGGGTCGCTTCGCTGTGCTGCTTGCGCGCCGGTATACCGGAGCGTCAACTGGTCATTTGGGGTGGTTCTTGCTCTTCCGCCCGCCGAACGTCACCTGTATAACCGTCGGTGCTCGTCCTGAAGCAGGGGGGACTCGAACGGGTCGACTGGCCGCCACTGGATCATCTGGAGCCGCTGGGTCTCCGTCGGCCAGGAGTGGTGCCCCCGAACGCCTGAGTACCGGCAGGGACGATCCCGCATGCGAGTATCACGCGGGCAGGACGGCGGGCGCAAGGTGGGACGGCGACGCCGAATGGAGGATCCCGCAGTGCGCGGCCAGGCGCACCTCTCGAGCGTGAAAAAGCATGGAGGATCGCACTCGCGGGAGATGGGTCCCGCACGCATCCGCCGCGTCTCCGATCCCTTGTCGTGGTACCCTCACACGATGGCGCCTCAGCCGGACACCCGGGCATGCCGCCCGGCGGAGAGGCAGGACCAACGGACCGAAAGGGACACGCATGCGATACCGGATGGGACTGTGCCTGGCCGCGCTCCTCCTGGTGGGCGGTCTGCCCAGCGCGGCGGGCGCGCAGGCGCCCCTCAAGATCGGCTTCTTCGGCCCCCTCACCGGATCGGTGGCAGCCGACGGGGCGAGCGCCCGGCATGCTGTCGAGCTGGCCGCACAGGAAGTCAATGGCCGCGGCGGGCTGCTGGGCAAGCCGGTTGAGCTGGTTGTGTACGATGACCGCTTGAACCCCCAGGAGGCGGTGGCGATCGCCCACAAGCTGATCGAGAAAGACCAGGTTGTCGGCGTGGTGAGCGGCGCCTTCAGCGGCCCCTCCCGCGTGGCCGCCCCCCTCTTCGCCAAGGCCAGGGTGCCCATGGTGGCCGGGTACGCCGTGCATCCCGACGTGACCAAGGGGAGCGACTCCAATTTCCGCATCGGGTTCCTGGGCGCGGTGGAAGGCGCCGCGGCGGGGGAATATGCCGTGGCGGCGCTCAAGGCCCGACGGCCCGCCGTGCTCACCGTCGACACCGACTTCGGCCGCGAGATCGCGGCGGGCTTCGCCGGGCGGGCCGAGACCCTGGGGGTCCCGGTGGTCGTCCACCAGGTGTACAAATACCCGGGCGAGACGAACTTCCGCCCGCTCCTGACCCGCATCATGGCCGCCCGGCCCGACCTGCTCTTCGCCGCCGGCTACTACGACGTGGCGGCCCTGATGACCCTGCAGGCCAAGGAGCTGGGATTCAGCACGCCTATCCTCGCGAAAGGAGGCTTCGACTCGCCGCAATTCATCGCGCTGGCCAAGGGTACAGCCGAGGGGGTCATCGTCGTCACGAACCTGGACCGGGACGACCCGCGGCCGTTTGTCCAGGCCTATCTCAAGCGCTATCGGGCTGCCTACGGCAGCGAGCTCGACATGGTGGGCGCGTCGAGCTTCGACGCGTTCATGGTCCTGGCCAACGCGATCCAGCGGGCCGGCAGCACCGACCGACCGGCCGTGATCACGGCGCTGAACGCGACCACGGACTATCACGGGCTCACCGGCACGATCCACAAGTTCGTACGGGGCGAGGTGGTGAAGCCCGTCCAGTTCCAAGTCGTCAAAGGCGGGACGTTTCGCCGCCACGGCGTGGTGAGCACCCCCGAGGTGATCACTCCGCGGACGCCATAGTACCGGGGCAGCGCCGCCTCCCGGCGCCGTGAAGTCAAAGGACGCTCGACGACCGGCCGGTATGCGTGCTTGGACGCGGCGAATTACGCCGGGCTGGCCGGGCTACACGGTCGGCTTTGCGCGCTGGTACTGCTTGGGCCAGGCGAAGTCGTCCCCCAGGGTGCGAGCGGCCTGAAGCGGCCAGTACGGATTTCGCAGCAATTCCCTTCCCATGGCGACGACGTCGGCGCGGCCGTTCCGCACGATCTCCTCGGCCATCTCGGGCGTCGTGATCAGTCCAACGGACATGGTGGCGATCCCCGCCTCGCGCCGTATCTTCTCCGCGAACGGCACCTGATACCCCGGCCCGACCGACGGCACCTGGGGGGTGCTGCCGCCGGACGAACAATCCACCATATCCACGCCCCGCGCCTTGAGCCAGCGGGCAACCTCCACCTGGTCATTCACCGTCAGCCCGCCGTCCACCCAGTCCGTGCACGACAGTCGAACCAGGAGCGGCGTCGTGTCGGGCAGCTCTGCGCGGATCGCCTCCGCGACGCGGAGGAGCAGCCGGGCCCGATTCGCCAGCGACCCGCCGTACTCGTCGGCCCGGCGATTGGAGAGCGGCGAAAGAAACTGGTGGAGGAAGTAACCGTGGGCGGCGTGGACCTCGACGGCGTCGAAACCGGCGGCCAGCGCCCGCCGGGTGGCGGCCCGATAGGCGGCGACAATCCCGTCCAACTCGGCCACAGCCAACTCGTGCGGCGTGGTCCAATCGGCGTCAAAGGGAATGGCGCTCGGGGCGACGGCCGGGAACGGGCCCCGACCCTTGGTCGGGGTCCAGGCTTTTCGGCCGGCATGGGCAAGCTGTGTGCACACGGCGGCGCCGTGCGCCTTGCACAGGCGGACGATCCGCGCCAGCGGCTCGACCTGGGCGTCGTTCCAGAGGCCCAAATCATTCACGCTGATGCGCGCGCGGGCTTCGACCGCTGTCGCCTCGGTGATGACGAGCCCGACGCCGCCCACGGCCCGTGCCGCCAGATGAGCGAGGTGGAAATCCGTCGCGACCCCGTCCTCGGCGGCGGAGTACATGCACATGGGGGACATGGCAATTCGGTTCCGGAGGTTGACGCCGCGCAAGGTGAACACGGAGAACAGGTTCGACATGAGTGACCTCCATGAACGGATTGAGTGCAATGCTGATCGGGCGATGGGATCGACTTGCGTTGTCTCTCGGTGGCTCTCCTACGGATACCTGACGCTCCCCGCCGCGCCGTGTCTCGAGTTTCGCGTGATGTTACCAGGGGGCGTCTTTACATGTCTATTGGAATCCCCGGCGCATCACGTCAGGCTTATTCTCTCCGGTTTGGAGTGCCATCGACGCGCCGATTGCCATCCGGTGAGGATGCATCCTGTGCCGGAAGATCCCGCCCCTTGGTGGCCGCCTGCGGCGTGCGCAGCGTCAAGGGTGGACTCGCACCGCCACGGGCTCAGGCGCTTGCCCCACGGCAGCGCAGAAGGATCGCAACCATGCGCCCGGTGCAAAGCCTGCACAAACGCACGTAAGTCTCCAATATTCTTCGCTTCGGATGCGGCTGCACGGTGAAATGCGGACGTCTTGCCGGCCGAGGTTTGCACACCCAAGGTGTGCCGGCGCCATGCGGGCGAAAATTCGCTGCGACGGATCCGACCCTTTGTTTATCGTGAGATACGCCGCAGAGCTACGGATGGCACGAGTATGGCAAACACCATCTTCCGGAACGCACCAAACCGAGAGAATCACGTTGACATAAGGGTTTAGCGTCGGTGTGTTCGACGGGCGGAACATAGAGGAGGAAAGACAGGATGGCGTCGCTGTTAGCATCAGCAACTCAGGAAGCACGGGACACAATCGCTGCAGCCTACGAGTCCATGCGAGATGAGAAGCGGGGGACCAGAATCGAGACGCGGGTTCACCAGAGGCAATGCGTTCATTGTAGGCGCTGGTTCTGGGCATGGGATCCTGAGCGGTTTCGTTGTTTCGTGTGCGATGCGCCCCCGCCCCGGGAGCTCAGGCGGATCCTCGAGGTCATTCACGGCACGACAGGATAGCTTGGACCGGCAAGGCGCCAACGCTCTGACGCCTGCCGCCATGGGTCAAATATGATGATGATCGCGCAGCCCATCGGGCCACACCGCAACCTGCCTTGGCGACTTCGGCACGAACTCCGCCGACTCGGCGATCACCCGCGCGCGGTCGGCAAGGGTTCCGGCGCCAAGGAGTGGAGCGACCGGGAAATTGCGTGTCTCCGGCCCTGGCGCGTAAGGGCGTTTCTCCGCCGGCACGCGACGCGGTGCGCCTTGCTGGCGTGCCTGTATCTGCTCGCCGTCGCGTTCTTGGGCGCCTCGTTCGAGCGGTACTGGCACTGGGTGCGGACCACGGAGGCAGTGGCCGGGGAGCCTGTGAGGAAGGTGGACCGCTGGACGGCGCACTGCCGAGTGCGGCCCTGGATGCAGGGGTGTCGTCCCGTCTCCAGGGCAGGACGAGGTGGGGGGAGCGTGATGGTCGGGTCGGCCAAGAAGTTCACGTTGGTTCGGGACGACGGCGGGACGGCCCACGCCGGAGTGGCTCCCTTCGAATATGTGGCGACGATGGCCGGGTCGTCGGCCCTCGAGGAACACACATGGTAACCTCGCCCATGCTTGACCTGGTAACGTTCGTTCTAGCGTGTGTCCCGATCGTAGCCGGCCTTGCTCTTGTTTTCTTCTCTCTCAAGGAGCGCTCGCGGGTGGCGGCCGCGCCCGTGAAAGCGGGCGACCGGAGTGCTCCCGCCGACCCGCGCGCCCCCATTTCGGATCGGATGTAGCAGGGCCCTCGGAGCGTGGTTGCGTGGGCGCCGCGTCTCGGTTGGGACACCTGAGCCGTGGTACTGCCGATCGATTAGCCAGCCCCTTCCCTTACTCCCCCGATTTCGGATAGACGCTCCACTGCCTTGACAAGCAGTTCAGTGCGGGCGCTGAAAGTGTTGCGTCGCGCGCCGCGGCTGTGGTAGCGTCTCCGCCATCATCCGCGGATCGCGCGAGTGAATGCGTGCGCCCGCGCCGTTCAGGCTGACCCATGAAAGAGCTATCCTACACCGTCTCCGCCGATCTCTTTCATCGCTTCCCCGGCTATGTGCGGGGTGTCGTCATCGCACACGACGTGACCAATCGTTTATCACCGGACGACCTGATCAGGATGCTTCGCGATGTCGAGGAGTCGGTCCGGGGCCGGGTGCGCATCGAGCACGTGGCTGAGCACCCCCGCATCAAGTCCTGGCGAGATGCCTATCGCGCCTTTGGCGCGAAGCCCAGCGAGTTTCGTGCCTCCATCGAGGCGCTGGTCCGCCGGGTGTTGCGCGAAGAGCCCCTGCCGTCCATCAATGCGCTGGTGGATATCGGGAACCTGGTCTCGTTGCGGCATCTGGTTCCGGCGGGAGGGCATGCCATAGACGTCCTGACTGACGACATCGTTCTGCGCTTTGCCACCGGCCGAGAGACGTTCGTCCCGTTCGGTTCGGACCAGGCGGAGCGTGCAACTCCGGGTGAAGTGGTGTTTGTCGAAGGAGATACGGTTCTTACGCGCCGGTGGACGTGGCGTCAGGCCAACCACACCTTGACTCGCCTGGAGACGCGCGCGATCGAGTTCAATGTGGACGGGCTTCCGCCGGTTTCCC